>Ga0206903_10017_pt1 | contig 50196 bp, 40 predicted proteins | sample Alteio_BWOrgHeat_45_FD_152959 | JGI IMG/M metagenome (GOLD analysis project Ga0206903, IMG submission 152959) | Enriched cells from forest soil in Barre Woods Harvard Forest LTER site, Petersham, Massachusetts, United States -... | ecosystem: Environmental > Terrestrial > Soil > Temperate forest >... | reverse complement strand
AAGTTTAAACAGTCAAAAATTTGTGAGACCTCTCCTATCGTCGAGGTGACGTCTCAAACTTTAATATTAAATTTTAAAAATAAACAAACAATGGCACAGATAAGCGTAGATAGTTTAATAGGCAATAACGGGCCAACATATCCCGAACAAATCGCCGCTCCGTTTCGTAAGGAACTTACGGATAATGGTTTTACACAAATGCTTACCCCGGAAGATGTAGATAAAGCATTACAACGCAACGATGGTAAGACTATCATGGTTGTTTTAAATTCTGTTTGTGGTTGTGGTGCAAGAGTTGCAAGGCCGGGCGCATTGCTTTCATTATTCGGCAAAGTTGTTCCGGATGAAAAATTCACGTTGTTTGCCGGAATGGAAAAAGATGCGGTAAGTTATTTCCGTACGAAATATTTAGCCGGTATTACACCAAGTTCACCAAACATTTATTTATTTAAAGATGGTGAATTGATCTTCATTTTACATCGTCACCAGATCGAGAGAAGTGCAGCAGGTGATATTGCTGATGTACTTATGAATGAATACGGGAAAGTTTGTTCAAAACAAAATGATGATGCTTTAGTAGAAGAGTTGAGACAATATTTTATTTCAACATATGATGTTGATCCGCTTTCAATAGAGCAACAACAATAGTTCACGGGTTTACAAGTTTATACGTTCACGGGTTGTTTACAATAACCAGTGAACGTGTGAACAAGTGAACTGTTAAACTAAAAATTAATGAAAATAACCGCACAGGAAGAATATGGGATACGCATTCTTATCCGCATTGCAAGATGCGCCGATGAAAGCGGCCTTACTATTGCACAGATAAGCGAAGCAGAAGGCTTAACGCCTCATTATATTGCAAAGCTTACAAGGCAATTGCGTCTGGGCGGTTTTTTAAAAAGTACACCCGGCAAAAACGGTGGTTATATTCTTTCAAAGCCTGCTTCGGAAATTAATATAAATCTTGTTTTAAAAACAGTAGGCGGCGCATTGTTCGACGCAGCATTCTGCGCCACTCACATAGGCGCTTTGAATCTTTGCACAAATTCAGTTGATTGTTCTGCACGCTCTTTATGGAAAATAATACAGTTTGCAGTTGACCAGGTATTAGATAAGATGACACTTGCAGATCTTTGCGGTAAAGAAGATTCCGTTGTAAAATTGCAGGCCCTGTTAAAACTGGAAACGCAATTACTGCAAACAGTTTGAATGTTCACAAGTTTACAGGTTCACCTGTTCTTCAATATCTCAATCCTTGTTCCCAATTACAATTCTTCTTCATTGCTTCTTATCAGCAGCCATAAACACCACACTCATTGGCAGCAAAGTTATATAAATACCATTAGTAGCACTGTCTGAATAAGCTTTTATGGTTGAATAATCTGAAGGATCGCCGGCAGAAAATGTTTCAGATAATAAGGCAGAACAAGCTTACCGTTTTCTTCATATTGCTTATATTCTGTTTTTTGCAAAAGTAAAATGCAAGGAACCTACAACTTGATCCAAACAAGTATTACCAGGAATAGGATAAGTTGATATTATAAATATAGAGTTATTGACGCTGCAGGTATGCTTTTACCATGCGCTGGTATTTATCGCTGAGCGGCACCAATGGCAAGCGCAGATAATTTTTTATCAGTCCCATTTCAGCAAGAAAATCTTTAACACCCGCAGGATTATTTTCAGCGAACATTAATTCATAAGCTCCCACCAATTTATCGTTTATGGCTTTTGCTTTTTTGAAATCACATTTCATACTTGCGCGCACCATATCAGAAAAGTCTTTTGGAAAAGCATTGGCGGCAACACTGATAACGCCTTGCATTCCGCAAGCGATCTGTGGCATAGCCAGCGCATCATCACCACTAACCACTAAAAAATCTTTTGGCGCATCACGCAACACTTTTATGCATTGCGCAAAATCGCCGCCGGCTTCTTTTATCCCTGCAATATTTTCTACTTCATTCGCTAAACGAATAATTGTATCCGCATCTACATTCTTCGAAGTTCTTCCCGGCACATTGTATAAAAGAATTGGTTTGGGTGATGCATTTGCCAATGCTTTATAATGCTGGTAAAGGCCTTCCTGCGAGGGTTTGCTGTAATAAGGCGAAGTACTTAACACAGCAATGGCATCGTCTAACGGAAATGTTTCAAGATCATGAATTAATTCATTGGTATTGTTTCCGCCAATGCCTACAACAACAGGAACACGTTTTTTTACAACGTCATACGTGTACTTAATCACATCTGTTTTTTCAGGGTCATCTAACGTTGGCGTTTCGCCGGTAGTACCCAATACGACAATGTATTCAACCTTGCCATCAATAACAAAGTCTATCATTTTGTGCAATGCATCAAAATCAATATCACTTTTTTTTGTGAATGGAGTAACGAGTGCAACACCCGTTCCAGTTAATATATTTTTTAAAGAAGCCATGATCTTTAATTAACAATGAATAATGAACAACTAATAATTTATCATTTCAATTTCATCATCCCATATTATGAAACACTTTGCTTACATCATCGTCCTGTTCCAAACGTTCAATCAGTTTACTTACATCTTCTGCCTGTGTTTCGCTTATAGGCACCGTGCTTTGCGGTATCCATTCTATTTCTGCGCTTAATGGCGCAATGCCTTTATCTTCCAAAGTTTTTTGGAGTTTACCGAAATCAACAAAAGTGCAACGCAATACCAATACATCATTCCCATGTTCGTCGGCGCTTTCACCCATTTCTTCCAAACCAAAATCAATCAGTTCTAATTCAAGATCATCTACATTTAAACCTTCGGGCTTTAATTTAAATACACCCATTTTCTTGAATTGAAAACTTACGCTCCCGCTATTGCCCAAAGCGCCGCCGCCTTTATTGAAATAACTTTTTACGTTCGCTACGGTACGCACATGATTATCGGTTGCTGTTTCTACCAATAATGCAACACCATGAGGAGCATACCCTTCATACAGGATCTCTTCGTAGTTATCCATCTCCTTACCCATTGCACGTTTTATCGCCGCTTCAACACGGTCCTTAGGCATGTTCACACTCTTCGCATTTTGCATGCAACGGCGTAATGCAGGATTGATCGCAGCATCAGGGCCACCTGCTTTTACAGCAATGGCAATTTCTCTTCCAATACGTGTAAACTGTTTTGCCATCCTGTCCCACCTGGCAAACATGGTGGCTTTTCTAACTTCAAAAATTCTACCCATAAATCAAAAATATAAACCTTTATTTTAGTTGAGTGGTGCAAAATAACAAACTTTACTGCAGGTTTAAATTTTTTAAAATAGCTATACAATTCAATCAATTTAATTCAATGAATATGAACAGAAATCAGCACTTAATAACAGCAGCGATGTGCTTTGTAATGATTGTAATCTTCTTTCCTTCTGCCCTTGCGCAAAAACAAAATGCTTTTATACTTGAGCATGAAAGTGATATCGCAAAGAATGAACCTGCACCGCACAACGGCAATGGAATGACAACAGTGTATAACTATTTCAGCGCTGATTCAGGCAGCAATCTTGTTTTTAGGAAAAGGGTTCTGCATCCCGGTTCGGAGATTGGTTATCATTTGCAAAGCAAAGAAGAGATATATTATATACTTAGCGGCGACGGTGAATTGAAAGTAAATGATACAACCTATAATGTAAAAACCGGAGATGCTATATTAACGCATCCGGGTAATTATCACGGATTAAAACAAAAAGGAAAAGATGACCTGGTTGTGATCATTGATTATACAAAACAGTAAGACTTTAAAAATTATCCTTGTTCGCTAACTGTCCACAGGCTGCATCTATATCTTTACCGCGGCTTCTGCGCAACCTTGCATTTACACGGTTAGATTCGAGGAACTTCATAAAGTTTTCTATTGTTTCTTCATCAGGCTTGGCAAAGCGTGCACCATCAATCGGATTGTATTCAATAATATTAACAAGATCAGCAGGCACCTGCCTGTAAATTTTTACCAGCTCTTCAGCATCTTTTTGAGAATCATTGAAGTTTCTGAATAAGATATATTCAAAGGTTACCTCGTTCTGGGTTTGCTTATAAAAATAATTCAAGGCTTCAATCAATGCCTTAATGTTATTACTTTCATTGATCGGCATTATCTGGTTACGCTTTTTATCGTTGCCGGCATGTAACGATAAGGCCAGTTTAAAACGTACTTTATCATCACCCAGTTTTTTGATCATCTTCGCAACACCGGCTGTTGATACAGTTATACGTCGCTGGCTCATGCCCATTCCATCCTCAGCAGAAATTTTATCAATCGCGCGCAGTACATTATTGTAGTTGAGCAAAGGTTCACCCATGCCCATAAATACTATGTTTGTTAAGCGTCGTTCATATATCTTTTCTGATTGTTGATTAATAAGTGCAACCTGGTCGTAAATTTCATCGAAGGTTAAGTTTCGTTCACGTTCCATTTTGCCGGTAGCACAAAAAGTACAACTTAAACTGCAGCCGATCTGCGATGAAACGCAGGCTGTTTTTCTCTCTTCAGTAGGAATAAGAACTCCCTCAATAAAATGGTCATCAAAAGTTTTGAACCGGGATTTTACTGTTCCATCTGCGCTGTGTTGTGTGGTGTTAATCGTTAATGCAGGCAAAGAAAAATGTTCAGCAAGTTTTATACGCAACTCTTTGCTCAGGTTCGTCATCGCCTCAAAACTGCCGGCATGTTTTTGCCAGAGCCATTCATACACTTGTTTTGCACGAAACTTCTTATCGCCTATTTCGGCAAAATAGTTTTGCACTTCATCCAAACTTAAGTTCCTGATGTTTGGTTGTTGAGAAGAAATCATTCTGCAAAAATACATATGATGATTGTTAATTCATCTTTATACTTATCGTACTGCCGCTATAAGAAACAGATTTGCCCTTGGTATCAAAATTCAATGCAGCAGGTTTGTCTTTTGTAATCCAAACAATATTGAATGTGCGTTTTGCAAGCATGCCGTTAAAGCTTCCATCACGTTTACCAATAGTTACTGTTTTGGCTGATTCATTATATGTAATCGGAATGATGGAATATTTTCCCTGCTCATAATTGTAGTTCGTGTCTTCATCTTCATACAAATCAAACTGCGCATCTTTTCCTGTATAAACATATAATGTGATCTTATCTTCAGGCTTTTCATTCGTGTACTGCAGGTCAACACCAAAAGGAATAATTGAACCTTCTTTTACAAACACAGGAATTCTTTCATACGGAGCATCCGCATTTATTGTTTGGCCACCATCAAAATATTTTCCTGAATAAAGATCATACCAACCATTATTTGCAGGCAGATAAACATTACGTTGAGTTACTTTATAAGTATAAACAGGATTGATGAGCAATGAAGGTCCAAACATGTATTCATCATTGATATTTTTTGCAGGTGCATCATTTCCAAAATCCATTATCAATCCACGCATAATAGTATAATCTTTTGCATAACTCCAGCCTGCAAGAGAATAGATATAAGGCATTAAACGATAACGCAGTTTATCATAATACAACATACTGTTGTAAGCAGGGCTTCCTTCGGGCGCTACCTTAAAAATTTCGCGGTAAGGAAATTGGCCATGTACACGAAACAACGGGCAGAATGCGCCAAACTGGTACCATCTTGTATTTTGTTCACGCCATTCTTCCAGGTCTTTTTCATTTGGATTTTCATAACGATGTTCAACAGCAAAACCACCCGCATCCATTGTCCAATATGGAATACCTGACAAAGAAAAATTAATGCCTGCCGCGATCTGGTCTTTCATGTTGGCCCACGTTGCAGAAATATCGCCACTCCAAACTGCAGCGCCATAATGTTGCGAACCTGCAAACGCAGAACGCGTTAAAATAAATACACGCTTGTTCGGATTGATTGCACGCTGGCCTTCATAAATACCTTTTGCATTTTCCATCGGGTATGCATTCAAATATGCAGCAGCACTGCCCGACGCAAACGGCGTCATCAGATCTTTTCTTTTTTGCGGACTAACATTAGAAAGTATATCAGGCTCGCTTGCATCCATCCACCATGCATCAATGCCTTTGCTGTATAATTTTTGATTGATCAAATCCCAGAAACCTTTGCGCGCATCAGCATTGAATGCATCATAAAAAGTAGAAACATAACCCTGCGCGATCCAGTCACGCTGGCTGTCTGCAATATTTCTTGTATACAACCAACCGTGCTTTTTAAAATCATTGTATGCATTGATGCCTTCGTAAAATTTAGGCCACACAGAGATCATAAAATGTGCATTGTATTGATGATGCAACACGCTGATCATGCTGTCTGCATTTGGAAAACGTGTTTCATCAAATTCCTGGCTGCCCCATTCAGCCTGGCGCCAATAATTCCAGTCGAGCACGATATTATCAATTGGAATTTTTCTTTTCCTGAATTCAGCCATCGTGTTTAAAATTTCATCCTGTGTTTTATAACGTTCGCGGCTTTGCCAGAAACCCATTGCCCATTGCGGCGCAACGGTTGCTTTGCCTGTTAATGAACGATAACCCGCAATAATATCATCGGCATTGTTGCCGTAGATAAAATAGTAATCAAGTTGTTTACCTGCTTCAGATGAAAAGCTGTAATCATTTATTTGTGATGAAGGAATGGGTGATAAATATTTTGCAGAAACATAAGATTCGCCGCCATCAGGGATCCATTCAATTTTGATTGCATACTTTTTCCCTGCAATGAAATTTTGATGCAATACAACAGCGCCCGGGTTCCATGGCTGCCGCCAGCGATCTGCAACCAATACTCCCTCAATCCAAACTTTAAAATAACCGGCATAAGTAAAACGAAATGTATGTTCGCCTGTTATGTATGAAGCAACAGAACCTTCCCAAATGATTTTACCATTTGTTATATTAAAGTTTGAAGGCAGTTTTTGTTTTGTATCATTCAAATAGGCATAGTCAATTGTTGATTCAGCTTTCAGCAAATCAGGTTTTGTTGAATCATTTTTATTGTTGAAATAAGAGGCAGTCAACCAGCCCTGTTCATCATCTTTTGAAAATAATTTTAAAGATGATAAAGACTGAAACGGTCGTATATCGCCAACGGTTGTAAGTGAGGCATTATCCCAGAGTATTCCATAATTTTTGCTTGATACCAATAAAGGAATTGCTACTTCCGTATTATTCTGCCAAAGAAATTCCTGGTTGCCGCGATAGTTAACAATGCCATCCTGGTGCTGCCCTAAACCATATAAAGCATCATCGCTTGTTGTAGTAAAAGTTTGCTGAATGTTATACAACGCGTCACCCTCAAACACAGCAGGTGTAAGGCTTCTGCCGCTATATTGTTTTTCCTGCAGGATTAATTTGCCGCTCAGATCAGAAAAAGAAACCGCGCCTGTTTGTTTATTAATTGTAGCAATTAATACGTTTGTTTTTAATTGAACAGAATCTTTCAAATCCCCTACAGTGAAATTTACTTTTTGCGCTGAGTTATTTAAGATGATCAAGCTGCTGTCATTAAAAGTATTGCTTGCACTTGCTGATACTTTTATTATCTTATCATTCACCACAGTTAATCGCACAGCCTGTGCATTGCCCGAAATATTTTGATTCGGATAAACAATAATTCCATCATCAACCTTTATAAATTTCTGTGCAGATGTTTGCAGTGAGATAAACATCATTATCAAAAAAAGTCCAAAAAATATTTTAGCAGTAAATTTAAACATGGCGTGAATGATTGGTGAATTCGATAAAATTAAGCTGCTTCATCATATAAAAATTGTTTAACAAGAATCTGATAAAAAACGCATACTCTAAACCAGATTATATTTGCAGCCGCTCAAAACTATGAGCAATGAACTACTAACTATATTCCAAATGAACGATTGTTATATAATTGATGCAGTGCGTACGCCTATCGGAAAATATGGCGGAAGATTGAGTACAATAAGGCCCGATGATTTATTGTCACATGTAATAACAGCTTTGCTAAACCGCAATCCCGTTGATCCGAAAGCGATAGAAGATGTGATTGCAGGAGATGCAAACCAGGCCGGTGAAGACAATCGCAATGTAGCAAGAATGGCTGCACTGTTAGCCGGTTTACCGGTTACCGTTGCCGGTTGTACAGTGAATCGTTTATGTGCCAGCGGGCTTGATGCTATTATGCATGCAGCGCGCGCTATTATGTGCGGCGAAGGCATGTTATACATTGCCGGTGGTGTTGAAAGCATGACAAGGGCTCCGTTCGTAATGGCAAAAAGTGAAGGCGCTTTCAGCCGCAAACCGGAGATTCATGACTCAACTATCGGCTGGCGCTTTATTAATAAAGCGCTGGCACAAATGTATCCGCCGTACTCAATGGGCGAAACAGCAGAGAACGTAGCTAATCAATTTAAAATAAGCCGTGAAGCACAGGATGAATTTGCACTGCATTCGCAGGAAAAATATTTTAAAGCACTTGCAGAAAATAAATGGGAAGATGAGATTGTAGCGGTTGAAATGATCAACGACAGGCTGATCACCTGGTTTTCACAGGATGAACCACCGCGTCAGACTTCGCTTGAAAAATTAGCTGCATTAAAACCTGCTTTCATAAAAGATGGATCAGTAACGGCAGGCAATTCATCCGGCATAAATGATGGCGCTGCCGCATTGCTGCTTGCGAGCGAAGAAGCTGTAAAACTGTTTAATCTTGAACCGCTCGGAAAAATTGTAAGCATGGCGGTTGCGGGTGTTGACCCCGCGATCATGGGTATTGGCCCTGTGCCTGCAACACAAAAAGCATTGATAAGAGCAAACCTGAATGTTTCAGATTTAGATATTATCGAATTGAATGAGGCATTTGCCGCGCAATCACTCGCCTGCATTAATGAACTTGAACTCGACATAAATAAGATTAACGTGAATGGCGGTTCTATTGCTATTGGCCATCCGCTGGGTTGCAGCGGCTCAAGAATTTCTGCAACATTGCTTCATGAAATGAAACGCAGAGGCCTGAAATATGGTTTGGCAACTATGTGTGTGGGTGTTGGGCAGGGCGCAGCTATTATTTATGAAGGTTTGTAATCCCCGCCTAAAAATTTCGATATACCTGCCAAATTACAGGCGTAACCACTGTTATTCTGATAGCTATCCCACAAATTAATGCCATTACCGTCAAAATTTGGGCTATGGCATTTTAATTGAACGTGTCTACCTTCGCGCTTTTCAGCGCAATTTGATGACAAACTGACTTTGAAAAAGGATTTATAAAGATGAATAAGTTTATGCTTAGTGATGAAGATGCAGATTTTCTGCCAATCATACCCATTAATGAAAACGACGAACAGGATAAAAATCTTGTTATTCCAGATTCGCTACCACTGCTTCCTTTAAAAAATACGGTGCTGTTCCCGGGAGTTGTACTGCCTATTACTGTTGGAAGAGACAAGAGCATTAAAGCGGTAAATCAAGCCTATAAAAATGATAAGCTCATTGGTGTGCTTTCTCAAAAGGATGCTTCAGTAGAAGAACCCGTTGCAGATGATATGTGTGAGATTGGCACCGTTGCAAAAATTGTGAAGCTGATAAAAATGCCCGACGGCGGCACTACGATCATTATACAGGGGAAAAGAAGGTTTAGAATAGGAGAGATCATCCAGTCTGATCCGTTTTATATCGCGAACGTTCAAACTTTGAACGAAGATGAAGTAACCCCTGATGAATCATTTGAAGCGCATTCAGGTTCTATCAAAGACCTCGCATCGCAGATCATACAGATATCACCGAACATGCCGGCTGAAGCAGCGATCATTTTAAAAAATATTGAAAGCCCTTCATTCCTTGTAAATTTTGTAAGCAGCAATCTTAACAGCGATGTAATAGAAAAACAAAACCTGCTTGAAATAGATGACCTGAAATCACGTGCGGAAAAGCTTATCGAACTCTTGCATAAAGAACTTCAATTTGCAGAGCTAAAAAATAAAGTAACTACCAAAACACGTACAGAGATAGATAAACAGCAACGCGAATATTTTCTACAACAGCAATTAAAAAGCATTAAAGACGAATTAGGTGGCGATGCCAATGATCGTGAGATTATAGAAATGAAGAAAAAAGCAGAAGCAAAAAACTGGAGTGAAGCTGCAAAAGAAATGTTCAAAAGCAATATTGCAAAGCTGGAGAGAATGCATCCTTCAACGCCGGATTATTCTGTTATTTATAATCATCTTGATATTTTACTTGATATGCCGTGGAGTGAGTACACAAAAGATAATTATGATTTGAAACATGCGTCAAAAATTTTAGATGCAGATCATTACGGCATGAAAAAAATAAAAGAACGCATTCTTGAATACATTGCTGTTTTGAAATTGAAAGGCGATATGAAAAGCCCGATACTTTGTTTTACGGGTGCACCGGGAATTGGTAAAACATCCTTGGGTAAAAGTATTGCTCATGCTATCGGCAGAAAGTATGTGCGCGTTAGTTTAGGCGGCTTGCATGATGAAAGCGAGATACGCGGCCATCGTAAAACATATATTGGAGCTATGCCGGGCCGTGTTATTCAAAACATAAGAAAAATAAAAACATCAAATCCTTTAATGGTTTTAGATGAAATTGATAAAGTAGGCAATGATTTTCGTGGCGATCCATCATCTGCTTTGCTTGAAGTATTGGATCCTGAACAGAACAATACTTTCTACGACAATTATCTTGAGTTGGAATATGATCTCAGTAAAGTGTTGTTCATCGCGACAGCTAACAATGTTCAAAATATACAACCGGCATTGCGTGATCGGTTGGAAATAATTGATCTGAGCGGTTATGCAGTTGAAGAAAAAATTCAGATAGCACAAAGGCATCTTGTGCCAAAAGAAAAAGAAGCACATGGCTTAAGCAAACCAAAACTTAAAATAAGCGATAAGGTTTTACAAAAGATAATTGAGAACTATACACGTGAAAGCGGTGTGCGTGAGTTAGACAGGCAGTTGGCATCCATTATGCGTTTTAAGGCAAAAGAATATTCTTTGCGTGGTAAAATTCCGCCAACAATCTCATTACAGGAAGTTGAAAAAATCTTGGGTACGCAGCGATACAGCAATGAAATTTATAGAATGGCGAACATTCCGGGTGTTGCAGTTGGTCTTGCCTGGACATACGTTGGCGGCGATATACTTTTTATTGAAACTATTTTAAGTGAAGGTAAAGGCGAATTAAAACTTACCGGTAATCTCGGTAATGTAATGAAAGAAAGTGCAGCAACTGCGTTAAGTTATTTACAGGCTAACGCAAAAAAGTATGGCATCGATCCTTCTGTTTTCAGCAAGAAAAATATTCACGTGCATGTGCCGGAAGGCGCTGTACCGAAAGATGGCCCAAGTGCCGGCGTTACTATGTTAAGTTCGCTTGCATCTGCATTCACGGGCAGAAAAATTAAACCTTACCTCGCAATGACAGGCGAGATAACGTTACGCGGACAAGTATTGCCTGTTGGCGGTATCAAAGAAAAAGTATTGGCTGCAAAGCGTGCAGGTTTAAAAGAGATCTTAATGTGCGCTTTAAATGAAAAAGATGTAAAAGAAATTGACGGTAATTTTATTAAAGGAGTTACGTTTCATTACGTGAAGAATATGCAGCAGGTATTAGATATGGCTTTGGTGTGATAAAGTAAATGTAAAGCTCCGCATTCGTTCTTATTTGGGTTACAGGCTTAAATATTTCAATTAAGCACGGAGCCTGTCCCGCACTTGATGCGCATTAGCGTCAGGTTAAGAAATGGCAGTAATCGTTTAAATATAAAACCAGCTTGAGTTTCAGCGTAATTAGCGACTGTAATTTCAGGTTGTTACCAGTTGTCACATAAGGCGCCTCTTTCGGTTCGGTCCCGACGAATGTCGGGATTGAAAAAAATCCGAAGGAAATTTTTTTCAAAGAAGCGAAAGCAGCGCCGGTGAGACAACGAAGCCATGCGGCTTTGAGCATACAATAACTGCATTTAAGTGCTGCATAAAGAAAGTTAGCTTGACGCCTATGCGCACTTGATGCGGGATCGCAACACTTGTGCTGCATATTTTCATGGCAACTTTTGGCTTCACATTTTTAGTGGTTAAGTTCATTTCACAATGCCTGATCACCTTTGTTGCAACCTGATTGATTACATTAAAACTTTTCTTTCATGAAAATTTTACTTCGTTATTTAAAACCATATAAAGGGCTTGTTTTAATATCACTTTTTCTTGCAACAATAAACCAGGTCTTTTCTTTGTATGCTCCTTACATCAGCGGTAGAATGCTTGATCTGCTCGCGAATCATCCTCATACTTTTGATGCTCCTGTTCATGACATTCCCGGAAAGCTTCCGCGAACTGAACATGAGTTTTTATTTGGAGGAACAGTTAGTGATATTATATATCATGGATTATTTTATTTTTTGTTATTGTTAATAGGCACTGCAATGATAAGCCGTATTGCAAAAGCATTTCAGGATTACGTGGTGAATGTGATTATACAAAAATTTGGTGCAAAAATTTTTACTGACGGCTTACAACATTCAATGCTTTTGCCATACCAGGAATTTGAAGATCAGCGCAGCGGCGAAACATTATCCATTCTTACAAAAGTCCGTGAAGACACACAGAAATTCATTACCAATTTCATCAATGTTTTCTTCACGATTATTATAAGTGTGATTTTTGTCTCAATTTACTCTTTTAGCATTCACTGGGTTATTATGCCTGTTTATGCTATTGGCATTTTAATGATATCAATCGTAACAAGTTTACTGAGTAAAAAAATAAAACGCATTCAAAAAAATATTGTAGCAGAAACAAATGCTCTGGCCGGAAGTACTACAGAAAGTTTACGCAATATTGAAATTGTAAAAAGTCTTGGTCTTACAACTCAGGAAGTAGAAAGATTAAATAATAATACTTATAAAATTTTAGGTCTTGAGTTGCGTAAAGTAAAAAGTTTACGCTCGTTAAGCTTTATTCAAGGCACTATGGTAAATTTTCTTCAGCAATTAATAACGTTTACTTTATTATGGCTGATATTTAGAGATGTGATTTCTCCTGGTCAATATTTATCATTAATGTTTTACGGTTTTTTTATTTTTCAACCAATGCAGGAAATAGGCAACATTATTATTTCTTATCGCGAAGCAGAAGCATCACTTATAAATTTTGATATTGTAATGAAAAAACCTGCTGAAAAAATGCCTGAACATCCGGTACATATAGGCAATCTTGGTAAGCTTCGTTTTGATAATGTTTCGTTCAAACATCAAACCGCACAATACAAGGCACTTGATAGTATAAGCTTTGATGCAGAAAACGGAGAAACAATTGCTTTTGTTGGCCCTTCCGGCGCAGGTAAAAGTACATTGGTAAAGATGTTGGTGGGTTTATATCATCCACAGCATGGAAATGTATATTATAATAATGTTGACAGCAATGATCTTGCCCTGGAAGACCTGAGAACGCAAATAGGTTTTGTAACACAGGATACGCAATTGTTTGCAGGCACTATAAAAGAAAACCTGTTGTTTGTAAACCCGTCTGCAACAGATGAAGAACTGGTAGATGCCTTGTATAAAGCAAGTTGCCAGAATTTACTGGAACGCGCAGAGAAGGGAATTGATACAGTGATAGGAGAGGGCGGATTAAAATTAAGTGGTGGTGAAAAACAAAGATTGAGTATTGCACGTTCTTTATTGCGTCGTCCTCATTTACTGATATTTGATGAAGCTACTTCTTCTTTAGATTCAATAACAGAAGAAGAAATAACATCAACCATAAAGCAGATATCTGAAATGAGAGAACAAATAACAGTTCTTATTGCCCATCGTTTGAGTACAATTATGCACGCAGACAGGATTTATGTTTTAGAAAAAGGAAGAATTGTTGAAACAGGATCTCACTACGAATTGCTGGATGAAAAAGGTTTATATTATGCTATGTGGCGACAGCAAATTGGAGAAAGAAAATTTGCTGTTTCAAAGCAACCTGCCTAATTTGTGTTCAGTTTAAGTTTAAATAAACTGTTACCCTGCAAACAAACAGTGCCCATATAAATAATTTTAACTGGTAAATATTTATTAAACAACCATCAAGGATAGATATAAAAGAATATTATTTGCAGCGCTTCGCATTTATAATTTGTCTAACTTGGTGGGTAATTAGGAAATTACCTGCATGACGGAACAATCGATTTTGGCCGGATGTCTCAAAAATGATCCTGTAGCACAACGGGAGCTGTATAATCGTTACAGTCCGAAGATGCTTTCAGTTTGCTATCGTTTTGCGCAAAACCGGGAAGATGCTGAAGACATGCTGCAGGAAGGATTTATAAGAGTTTTTACTCAAATAGGTTCATTTCGCAATTCAGGCTCTTTTGAAGGATGGGTAAGAAGAATTGTTGTACACACCTGTATTAATTTTCTCAAAAAGTACAAGAAGTTCAGTGAGAGTTTAGATCTTGCCTACGTTACAGATATACAGGTTAGAGAAGAGACCATACCTTCTTTAATGTTGGCAAGGCAGGTGATAGAATGTATGCGACTATTACCTGCGGGATACAGAACCGTTCTAAACCTGTATGCGATAGAAGGATATAGTCATAAAGAAATTGCTCAAATGTTAGATATAGAGGAAAGCACCAGCCGCAGCCAGTTTACGAGAGCCAAGACCATGCTTGAAACCATTTTAATCAAAAAGAAAATTATAGAAAGGCCGAACGATGTTTATTCTTCTTTAACAGCAGCTTTTAAGTAGTTTCGGAAAAGAGCACCAATGCAAGACAATAAGCACATAGATGATTTTGAAAAATATCTCAGGGAAGAAGTGAGCGAGCACAGGATGTATCCTTCAGACAGGGTTTGGAAAAATATTCGCGCTCAGATTCAAACTCCGAAAAGATGGCCTGCCCTTTCTGTTTTTACTGTAATGATAATTTCAGCTTTGGTAATAGGTACTATACTTAATAAACCAATGCCTGATTCCGTAACACCCAATTTTGTTTATTCATTACAAAGCCCTGTAACTAATATCCATCCTGAAAAAACATTAGAACAAATCAAGAGCAACGAGCAAATAGCTGAAAATAATTATTCAATTGAACAATTAACAACACGCACTATAACCGCTGCTGTTGAAAAAATAAAAATCACTGAATCAGAAATTGCCATTCAACAACACTTAAACGTTCCTTCTGCAACTGAGAATATTACAATACCATCTTTTCAGAACGCTGTAGCTGCTGCGGACCTTCCTTCGGCAAAAACAAATTTAAAAGATATTGCTTCAATTCCGCTGGTACAACCATCAGGTATTTCGTATTCTTCATTTAGAAACATAGATAATTACCTGTTTGATATTACCTCAAGATTAAAAACGATTTTAAATTCGGGAACACCTTATTCCAAAGGTGGTGGCGCTGCATTTTTTACAGACAGGAGGAATGATATTGCTTATTATGATATTAATTTACAGGTTCCTATTCAACATAATGATCTTTTACCCTCGCTTAATCAGCTTGGAAAAACGTCATCACGATTTGATTTCAGGTTTTATATAACGCCTTCTATCAGTTATCGCAGGCTTGATGAAAAAAGTCAAAACACTGATGCAAGTTCAGGTGCATCATTGGAATCTGATTATCGTATCAAACCTTCAAATGCGATCAATCAATCACCTGCAATTGGATATGAAACAGGCGCCGGCCTCGGTTATAAATTAAGCAACAAATTGAAACTTACCGGTGGTTTCCAGTTTAATATCAGCCAGTATGAAATAAACGCATATTTGCACAAAGATGAACCTACAGCCGTTGCATTTGGCGATGGCGATAATTTAAATACTGTTAGCACTGTTTCAAACTTAAGAAGTGTTTCAGGAAATACACCTCTTGCAATTAAAAACCGTTATTATCAGGTTTCATTGCCCGTTGGCATTGAATGGCAGATCTTAGGTGGCGGAAAATTAAGCTGGGGAATAGGCGCATCAATACAGCCGACTTACACATTTGATAAACAGCCTCTTATTATATCTTCCAACTTTAAAAATTATGCTGATGGTTCAGCATATGTACGCAACTGGAATGTTAATGCAAGTGCAGAAACATTTCTTGGCTATACAACAGGTAAATACCAATGGCAGATTGGGCCACAACTTCGTTATCAATTGTTGCCCTCTCTTGTAGATAAGTATCCTAACAGGGAATATCTCATTAATTATGGTTTGAGAATAGGTATGGTAAAGCAGCTTAAGTAACTGCTCATTCTTTGCTTCTTTATTGTTTGCTTTAAATCTTAATACGCAATTATTTTGCAGCATGACTCCGGTTGAATTTCAGGCTGTGTCTTCATCGTTGCCTACCCAACCCGGCATCTATAAATATTTGGATGGTACCGGAGAATTAGTATATGTAGGTAAGGCGAGAAACATAAGAAAAAGAGTAAGCTCTTATTTTAATAAGACCTTCGCCAGTTATAAGACCTATGAACTGGTTAAAAGAATTCATCATATAGAATTCACGATTGTTAATTCTGAACAGGATGCTTTTTTACTTGAGAATTCGTTGATAAAAGAATTTCAGCCAAGGTTTAATATTAATTTAAAAGATGACAAGTCTTATCCTTATATCATTATTAAAAAAGAACCATTCCCGCGGATATTTTTAACCAGAAAGAAAATAAATGATGGTTCAGAATATTTGGGGCCATTTACTTCAGCAGGCAAAGTAAGAGAGCTGATAAGCTTTATCAGGCAATATATTCCTTTACGCACATGCAAGCTTAATCTTACAAAACAAAATATTGAAAGAAAAAAATTCAAAGTTTGTCTCGAATATCACTTAGGAAATTGCAAAGGCCCCTGTGAGGCGTTTCAATCTGCCGAAGATTATCAACAAGGTCTGATGCAGGTTCGGCAATTACTAAAAGGAAATTTATCACCGGTAATTTCCCGCTATAAAATTTTAATGTTAGAAAGTGCATCAAAACTTGACTTTGAAAAAGCGGAACTAATAAGGAAAAAAATAGATCATCTTGAACAATACCAGGCACGTTCAGTAATAGTAAGTAAACATCTTACTAACCTGGATGCATTTACTATAGTTAAAGAAGCTGATGTTGCGTTTGTTAATTATTTGATGATTCAAAACGGCACGATCATTCAAACACATACCGTAGAACTGCAAAACAATCTTGAAGAAGAAGAAGCGGATATTTTAATTTTTGCAATTGCACAGTTACGTGAAAGTTTTAATAGCGTTGCATCGGAAATCGTTGTTCCTTTTTTAATCGATTATCCTGAAAAAGAAATTTTAATAACTGTTCCAAAAGGTGGCGATAAATTAAAGCTTATTGAACTCTCACAAAAAAATGTTCATCATTTTAAAGAAGAACTGCATCGAAAAAAAATGCTGCATCTTGAACAAAGCAATGATGCAAAGCATAAAGTTTTAAATGAACTTCAACAGCAACTTGGTCTTAAAGAATTGCCCGCTCATATCGAATGTTTTGACAACTCTAATTTCCAGGGAAGTTATCCTGTTTCAGCAATGGTGTGCTTTAAGAACGGGTTGCCGAGTAAAAAAGATTACCGGCATTTTAATGTGAAAACGGTAACAGGCATAAACGATTTTGCAACGATGAAAGAAGTTGTTTACAGAAGATATAAACGCTTGATAGATGAAGAACAATCATTGCCGCAACTGATAATTATAGATGGAGGTAAAGGCCAGTTAAGCGCAGCTATGGAAAGTATGCGTGAATTAAATCTTGAAGGAAAAATTACTACGATTGGTCTTGCAAAAAATGAAGAAGAAATATTTTTTCCAAACGATAAAGAATCTATCAGGCTTTCATGGAATAGCGAAGGATTAAATCTTATAAGAAGAATAAGAGATGAAGTGCATCGTTTTGGAATAACTTTTCATCGCAACAAACGTTCAAAAGGAACATTTAAAAATGAGCTGGAAAATATTAAAGGTATTGGTGAAAAAACAGTTACGCAATTATTACAACAATTCAGGTCAGTAAAAAAAATAAAGGAAGCATCCCCGGAAGAAATAAAAACGATTATTGGCAAATCAAAGGCTGAAATTGTTAAGCAACACTTTGAAAAAAAAGGGGGTTTGGATGAAAATCCAACCCCGTTTTAAAATCCAATATCCTATGAAAAACCATTACAAAATTATATAATAAGTTTGTAATCCGGTTGTTTTTAAAATTGTTTTTATAATTAATATAACTGTTTAGTAACTCCAGAGAGATTGTTCGTAATTGAAAATTTTGTCCTTCGTTTTTTCACCTTCCAAAAGCTGGAACAAAGTATTGTCTTTATAAATACTTGAAAGAGGAAGATCGTGAGGATTATCTATAGTTGATTTGACGATATAGCTGCTGAACATCCGGCTCTCAAAAAGTTCCTCCCATGTCATTTGCGCAGCTATGTTCTTGGGATTGTAGACATCGTACTTTGCCAGTACAGGTCGCAAATCAGGATAGTATACCCACCACACAGGCCTGTCGCTATTTGGTACAACATCCCCGGTTGATAATTTGTAAGGAATTACCGGTGCAATACCGATTATGCGTACATATAAACGACTTGTTTCTTTATCAAAAATCCAATCTTCTTTTAGTTCAAATTTGTAGATTGAATCAGGATCGACTGCCTTCGGACGTACCTGGTAACCGGATACGTTACCATCATTGTCAATAATTTTTGAAGTATCATATCCCCCCCCAAAAGCATTTATTGCTTCATCTGCAGTAATGGGTGTTGTAAATCTGTCGTCATTAGAACTAAAGGCAGTTGCATCTCCATTTTTAATGGCGTCTAAAAGAATAGAAATAAAACGCTGGCTGCCATTATCCCCTTCAGCAGCATACCTGAAACCAAGATTCATTTTTTCGCGGGCATCTATAATTCGCCAAACTCTTACCATGTACACTGCATCATCCTCACGGATATTTTCATAAGCAAGGGGCGTTCTTTCTTTTATAAGATTCTTTTCAACAGCACCGTCATTTCTTAAAGACATTTTTACTGTATCTAACAGACCCCCGGTATTAGACTTTATGATGGTAATGGGTAAAGTAGTATCAATGCTTGAATTACCGCTATTAGCGTTACCGGTTGCACCGTAATTGTTGGGGGTGGAATTACCTTTACCTTTTATAGCAGTATCCTGAGCCTGACTCGTGCCATAATTACTTCTTGTTTGAACAGGCCGTTTCTGGGCATCAGCTTTACTAAGCGTAGCAAAAGCAAGAAATACCCCAAGTATCGCAATAAGCTTCATAATATTTTAATTAGTATAAATTAAAAACAATAGGCGGCAAAAACCTCGTTCCTCCGGGGCCTGCAGCTGCTATGTTATCCAGGGTCACAGTCGTTCCCGGCCTGCATTTATCAATTAAATCCTGAATAGACCCAAAAGTTCCGCCCTTAACATCCCTGTATTGCAGAACAGGAAATCCGGCTCCGGTCAATACAATTGTATAGCCTGTAACATTAAATTTAACACCTTCAAAAACAAAATTTTCAAGATCAGCACGCACACCCGTTTGCGCTTTAAAATCATTTACACGCATACGGCCACCTTTATTTAAACCAACTTTTGCTACAGGATCCGGAACATCTTTTACCTTAAATTCAAATGTGCTTGGCTTACCGTCTGCATTTACAGTTACAACTGCAGGCGTTCCTGCTTTACCCGGGCGAACGCTATATTTGCCGGGAGCTGTTTTAGAAAGTGTTCCGTTAGTCATGCTAACCTGAACCTTTTCATCACCAACATTGCCACCACTTACGCTTATAGGGTTATCCAATCCCACATAAAAAACTTTAACGGCATCTGCACTTACGCTGGCGCCTGTGGGAGAACCTACCGAATAATTAAGATCATATGTTTGTGATTCATTTTTACCGGTTGACTGATTAAAATATGATACCACAACATGCTTCGTATATGTACCCGATCCACCCGCAATAAATTTATGTTCGGCAACACCATTTGCATTTAAAGGGGTAACAGCGCCATCAATCGTTATAGTAGGTTTTGCATCTGCATTGTAAGCACCTATACCGGCAGTTACTGTAATTTCCTGCCCAGGCATAACATAATTGGAGCTTTGGCCAACTAATGGCTGATAGGCATTAAACACTTGCTTCACCGCGCCTACCTGTTGAAAACAATAGTCAACAACCATTGCTTCACTGTTCTTTACATCATTTTCAAATTTGCTGAGAATTGTAATTGCAGCTACAGCGGGTGTCATATAAAAATAAGATGAGGCCCAATCTTTTTGATTTGCTTTATTGTTTGATTTTGGGATAGAGAGATCAATGGGCAAAGAAGTTTGAAATTCTTTTGCAATTGCGGGATCAAGACCTAATAAACCTGCTTTGAAATTTCGCAATTGATCACTCAAAGTATCACCGGCTTTACCGGGGTCGGCCATTATTCTTGTAGGCCCTTCCAACTCATCTTCTTTATAACTGCTATCCTTGGGATCATAATCTGCCGATTGTATTATTCTTTGTTTCAGCGCATCTATGTTAGCGATCATTTGAGTTGCCAACGCCTGCGCCTGTAATGCTTTTGGCTCCCAGAGCGCAGCGCGGTCATGGGTGCTTCCATCATTCAAAGCTGATTTAAAGTCAATAAAAATTTTATTGTTCTTTTTATCAAGAGTGCTGCTTGCAGCATTTAAACTGGTATCTACAGTTTTAAAAGCATTCAAAATTTCGGCTGATACATTCAATGCCAGCAATGCTGTAAGCACCAAATACATCAGGTTAATCATTTTCTGTCGCGGCTCTTTAGGTAACGCCATATCTTCTACTTATAACTTTATAACAGGATAATAAATTTTATTCTAACTAGGCCTTTCCACTCTGCATAGCACTTATCATGTTGCCATAAATCTGGTTCAGCCTGCCTAAATTATTGGCAAGCGCTGTTATCTGCTCTTTGGCTCTTATAGCATCTGTAGCTGTTGTGTTCATAGCATTTGATGCTTCATTCAATTTACCGTAGAATTGATTTAAAGCTTTTAAATGATTATTGCTTTCCTGCAACTCCAGCTCATAAATAGTGTTCAATGAAGAAAGATTCTTGGTTAATACCTGAATTTGTTCATGAAAAACTTTAGCACCTTCTGATGCATTATTAAAAGAGTTTGCAGAATTTGCCATGCCTGAATAGGCCGTTTTCACTGCATCAAGAGCGTTTGTTGCTTCTTTGGTCTTTTGCGTATAATCACCGGTAGCCTTAACTACATCACTTATCTCACCCATCTTTTCGACTGTAGTTCCTAATTTTTGAAAACCGGCACTAAGTTTTCCCAGATTAGCCGGAGTAATATCTGCTTCAGCCAGCATTTTTTCCATTGTTTTTAAAGCTGGATTTTCAGTTGCTTTAGCAGGCGCAGATTCATACTGGTAATCTTTTATCGGAGGATATCTTAAATATAAACCGCCGTATAAAAGAAATACAATAGCCTCAGTACCTAAACCAAGTATGAGCATGGTATCTGCACCCACCCAATGCTCTAATTTAAATAATGCTCCAACAATCACCACTGCGGCGGCTATGGATACTAAAATATCTACTACTCTGCTAACTTTTGGTGGAATTGCGGCTGCCATAATTCTTAGATTTACTTTTAAAAGGAAACGGTAAACGTTTTGTTAATATTCAAATTAAATAGTTCTATTTCTTTTTATACACTGACGGAAGATCGATGATACACCTGAAGCCTATATATGATTTGCTGGTATCCTGGTATTCATATTGGCGGGTACTTGTTTCAAGATAGTATCCGACATCTTTCCAGCTACCGCCTCTTATTACTTTACGCTTCATGCGGGGAGGGTCTGTATCCAAAGCATTCCATTCTATATCAGGGTTCATATCGTGCTGAAAGTTATAAGCGCCTTCATAAAATAAAGATGAAGTCCACTCAGAAACGTTGCCTGCCATATTATACAGGCCATAATCGTTAGGCCAGTAGCTATCCGCCCTTACAGTATAAAAACCTCCATCTTCAGGATAATTTCCCCTGCCCGGTTTAAAGTTTGCCAATAAACAACCTTTCTTATTTCTTAAATAATAATTACCCCAGGGAAACATTGACTGGCTGCGGCCACCTCTCGCTGCATATTCCCATTCTGCTTCTGTAGGAAGCCTGAAATCACTTTCAGGAACTTTTTTCGTCTTTTCAAGATAGCTGTTCATATACCTTGTACGCCAATGGCAAAAAGCAACAGCCTGTTTCCAGTTTACGCCTACCACAGGGTAATCACCGTAAGAAGCCGAAGCAAAATAACGTTTTGTCATAGGCTCATTATAGGAATAAGAAAAATCCCTCATCCAGCACAATGTATCAGGATAAATCTTTACAGGGTAACGATAGATAAAATCTTTGCGGGGCCTGCCGGCATTTTCACGCTTTGCAGCTTCCTTAAGATCGAAGCCCTGGAGGCTGTACACGATCATATCAGGGTCAAGATCCATTTTACCATAAAGCCTGTTATCAGGCGCAAGAATAAGATCGTTTAATTTTTCCAATGTATTCTTATCAGTCCATTTAATGGTAGCAGCTTTCTTCCAATCAATTGCAGTATCTCCGGTAGTACTGGCCTTCATGTAACCGAGCCTTATCGCTGCCAGAGAATCCCTTACATTAATAACAAACATCCTGTATTGGTTGTTGGTTATTTCGGTTTTATCCATCCAAAAACCGCTTATAGACACTTCTTTATTTCTTGCTGTGAGATTATAATTCACATCTTCATCGCTGGGACCCATATGAAAGGTGCCTGGCGGAATATATGCCATGCCTTCAGGTCTTGAAATAGAATTTTTCGCAGCAGGAGCAACTCCTTTATGGATTTGTCCGTCACCGGCAACTGATTTTGACTTTCCGGATTTATTACAACTAACCGCCACGATTGCTAAAGCAGCAAGAAATAATATATAAAAGCTTTGGTTTCTCATTCTTTTACCTTGAATTGGGCAATTTGTTTAAATTTTAATTTTTCTGAAGACATCACCACTTAAGCCTTTCGCAAAGAATACGAACGAAAATTAAATCGAATTATTTTGTCGCAGCAGGCGTTTTTGTTAAAAATGTTTCGTTTAGGAAATTTTTAAAACTTTCAAAGCCTTTAATCGGGGCGTGGCATTGGTAGTTTTCGCAAATATAAATGTTTGTTTCGTTTGGAGTTATTATCTTTTGTTTAAGCAATGGCCATTGATCATTGGCTTTCGGGGCGCCCTGTAAAATCTTGCAGGGAAGATATTCATATAAAATTTGTTTTGTAAGCAACCCGAAATCTTTTCCAACAACCGCTATTTCTTGTAACCCATTTACAAATAACTGAATAAGCAGGCTCCATACGCCAAAGGAAGTTGGATAATTTTCAGCCATCGTTTGCATTTGCGCTGCCATCGTTTCTGCTCTTTCTTTCCAGTCCGGTATATCAAATAAAACAGAAAGTATGGTAAAATTGTAAGCCATCAGTGCATTACCTGATGGTGTGGCTCCATCATATATTTCGGTCTTTCTGATTGGGATATCTGCCTGTTGTTTTGACGTGAAATAAAAGAGAGCGTTTCCGTTACCACTAAATTTTTCAATTACTCTTTCTGCCAAAGCCTTTGCTTTTATCAGATAAGCCGTTTCCAGCGTTGATTGATGCAAATAGATATATGCCTGGATTAAAGCTGCATAATCATCTAAAAATGCAGGTTGCATATTGGTTACCTTGTTCCAGCTGTGCAACAGATCTCCATCCTTACTATATAAATAATGCTCTATGAAATCAATATTTGCCTTTGCTGTTTCAAAATAACGCTCTTCCTGCAATACCTGGTAGGACTTACAAAGTGCGGTGATCATTAAAGCATTCCAGCTTAAGAGTACTTTATCATCCAAAGCCGGCCGAACCCTTTTTTGCCTCTCCTGGAACAAAATCTTTTTAGATGCCTCCATCCGTTTCAGCACTTCATCTATGGTTAATTGTGCCGCTTCCGCAAGTTTCATTAAAGATCCGGGCATCCATACAATATTATTTATGTCTTCCCAATTTCCTGGTTCAGCAATGTCATATGCGGCACAAAACAGCGGGCTGTCTTCACCTAATAAATCATCAATTTCCCTTTTGCTCCAGGTATAATACTTGCCTTCAACGCCTTCGCTGTCAGCATCGAGCGCACTGTAAAACCCGCCTTCCGGAGAAGTGAGCTCCCTCTTAATAAATTCTATACTTTCATAGATGATTTCAGCATAGGCTGGTTCTTTTGTAAGCTGATAAGCTTCGGCATAAGTGTAAATAAGCAATGCATTATCGTACAACATCTTTTCGAAATGAGGAATCTGCCAGCGCCTGTCTGTACTGTAACGGCAAAATCCTCCGCCAATATGATCATATATTCCGCCTGCCATCATTTTATCCAGGCATAATAAGGCAGTTTTCAAAGACAATTCATTGCGCGATAAATAAGAATCCCGCAGCAAATAAAGAATAGAAAAAGTTTGAGGAAACTTCGGAGCCTGTCCAAAACCGCCCCATTCTTTATCGGCTACACGAATTAAATTATCAGCAATGGTTTTAATTGCCGCTGATCCGATTGAAGATGTTTTGTTATTAGAATTAAAATTATTTGTACTTAAAAGATGTTCTACCAGGTTTTCCGCCTGTCGCATTATTTCATTCCTCTTCCCGTGATAAGCTGTTGCCACTGCCAGCAATACTTCATTCCAGCTACTCCGATTAAATGCACGTTGCGGAGGAAAATAAGTACCTCCGTAAAACGGCTTTAAATCAGGAGTTAAAAAAACATTTAATGGCCAGCCGCCGCTGCCTGCTATTGCCTGTACGGCATCCATATAAATGTGATCGATATCAGGTCTTTCTTCCCGGTCAATTTTTATATTAATGAAATTCGTGTTCATTATTCCGGCCGTTTCTTCATTCTCAAAACTTTCGCGTTCCATTACATGGCACCAATGACAGGCCGAATAACCTATACTTACAAGAATGGGTTTGTCTTCTTCTTTTGCTTTTTGTAATGATTCATTATTCCATGCATACCAGTTTACAGGATTGTGTGCATGTTGCAGCAAATAAGGACTTGTTTCATTAATAAGACTATTAGTGTATTTATAGCTGCTCATAAAGAAAAAAAATCCCGCGTTAACAGGATTCGGTAATTATTCTCATTAAAACAGATTATTTCTTTTTGGAAGTTGTTGCGAGATAACAGTCCAATGCAGAAATCATACTGGGCGTTTGTGGCGATGGCGCCTTGATGTCAACAGAAAGCCCGGCAGCTTCACCCGCTTTAAGGGTATTATTTCCAAATGCGCCGATGAGCGCACCATTCTGCCTGAATCTTGGATAATTATCAAACAAACTTCTTACACCGCTTGGTGTGAAAAAACAGATAATATCAAACTCCTTACTGTCCATCACTACCTTAACATCGTTGCTAACGGAACGATACATAAAGGCAAGCTGGAAGATACAATTGTTGCTTTTGAGCCAGTTTACTATCTCGTTGTCCTGCTGATTTTCACTACACACATAAAGAAATTTTTCGTTCTCTTTATGTTTATTGATCACATCAAACATGCTTTTATTTGTACCATCAGCTCCATAAAATACTTTGCGCTTACGATACAAAATAAATTTTTGAAGATAAAGGGCAACCGCTTCTGTAATACAGAAATATTTGTTTTCCTGGCTTATAGAAATTTTCATTTCCTCGCACATTCTGAAGAAATGATCGATAGCGTTCCTGCTGGTAAAAATGATGGCAGAAAAGATTATAAGGTCGATCTTTTGTTTTCTGAACTCGCGTGCAGGAATGGGTTCCAACTTAATAAAAGGATAAAAAGTAAGCTCAATAGGATACTTTCTTTCTAGCTCAAAATAAGGTGATTTATCACTTTCGGGCCTTGGCTGGGTAATTAAAATTTGCACGGATGTTTTTTTATTAATAGACGCTGTTGCTCCGTTATGAATCATGCGCTGTTGCTCTATTTATAAATAATTTTTATCTATTGCCGGTTTGCAGAAATAAAACCTTGTAAATGACAAGCAAAGGCATTATTTCTACCGCCCAAAGGTATATAAAAAAGTGAAACGCAGTTATCTTAAGGTTTCTTCGTATCCGGGATAAAGAGACCAAATAGCGAACAACAAGGCAGAATACCGCCAAACATAACACAATAGTAATGGAAACAGTTTTCAACCTGCCTTCAGAATAAGCAATTAAGAATAACAAAGGAATAGATACAACGGCAAATAATTTATTGATCAGAAATACTACAAAACTATACTCCGCTGCTGCTTCTCTCACATTAAATACCCATCCGGTAAAATTTATCACAATATACTTTACCAGGTAAACGATGAGCAGGATAATGGTTGAAAACACAAATAATTGCCAGAAGGGAAGATCGGTCCATTTATTATACGTCGCAAATAAGGTTATAAATAATCCGCCGCAAAACACAAATAATACATTCAGCATAAATGCAGGAAAGAAATTCTGAGCCATCTGATCTTTGGTTTGCGTTTGCCTGAATGTTGCCTGAAATGACAATGAAAAAATGCTGTTTACATATTTGGGAAAAGAGGTCTTTATTAATGCGAGGAGAAACAAAAGAAAAATGAGGATGTAAAACACAAGGTCTGTATTCACATCATTCCTGATTGATCCGGGCATCAAGGTTGTCTTTTTCTGTTCTGCCAAATTTCTTTTGGCAACTGTATGCCGGGGGCTTATTCTGCTTAATGAATCACGCTTTAAAGAATCAGACAATAAAGAATCCGCAAGTGTAGTTCTGACAAAGGCCAGTCTTATTGAATCTCTTCTGAGCGAATCGGCGCGTGTTAATTTTCGGATAACAGGTTTCTTTTGAATTCCATTCTTTTTTGTAGTATCAATTACAGAAGAATCTTTTGCTGCTAAGGTTACTGGCTTATTTAAAACAGTATCTTTTGCCTTTGGCATCTGGCCGCTGTCCTGCGAAAAACAGGCAAGGTGCAGCGCTGAAAAAAATAATATAGCTAAGAAATATTTCAAATCTGAATGCAGCAAAAGTAATTTCACAATATCAAAACAAGCTTATAAAACCGATATGAATTTTAGATTGTTGAAAATTTAATTTACTGTCGTCACGTTTTCCCTCAGCCAAAGAAATGCTGAATATGCCCGTATTGGTTTCTAAAGAAAGCCCGATGCCAAAGCCAAGATAACTGTGATTGAATTTGGTATCGTTTACATCGTATGCTGCCCACCCGACATCAGTAAAACCATAAAACCAGGAATTGCGCGCAAGCAGATAGTGATACTCAATAGTACCTACCGAATATAGATTGGTGTAAATACTTTCTTCATCAAAACCGCGCAATAATTTGAATCCGCCAATTCTGAATAATTCATTTTGAAAACTATTGGGCGATTGATACCATCCTGCATTTACAGCCAGCTTAAATGTTGATTGTTTACCAAGTGGAAAATATTTTGCCTCGTTTGCCTGCAAAAGAAACTCATAACTATGCAGTTTAACAGTGTCGTACAAAGAAGCCGGATCAAAACCCGGGTCTTTAATCTGCAGGATTGAATTATTCTTTTTAATATTTTTTTGTCCAAAGCTGCCTGAAAAAACAAAGTCGTTACCCTTCCTTGGATTGAACCGGTAATCTGTATTGTTGAAATTATAATGCAATCCTATTCCCGTTGCATTTACATCTGCAACATCGGGAAGTTTACCTGTTGCTTTTACAACATTTGTATCAACATTTAAAACATTGGTCGAAGATGTTTGCAGGATGACCGAGCCCGACTGGTGTTGCGTTAACTGATATTGAACACCAAGCTGGCCATTAATATTCAGAAAAAGAGAATCCTGTTTATACATATCAAAATTCAAACTCAATCCGAATAGCGTATGAAAAATATAAGGTTGTTGATAGGCTAAATTTAACTGTGGGGCTTTTGGTTGCAACTGTTGCCAGTTAAAAGAAAGCGTTTCGCCGCTTCCGAAAGAATTGCGCAGGCCTACTGTTGCCTGCCCGGTTAATAACAATTTGCCGCTGTTTTGATCGCTTGCAGGCAGCAATCCCACCAAAGCATTTATGCTGTTGCTTTTTGTTGGTTGAAGATACAAATGCAAAGCTGCTCCTGTATTCAACATTTCTATAGTGAAAGGCTGGGACTGCTGCAAATAATTCAATAACGAAAGCCGCTCGTTGATGCTGTTCAATGCATCTTCACGATAAATATCATGTTCATGAACCTGCAGGTATTGCTCCAAAAAAAATTTGGATATGCGTGCACTGCCTTCAACAATTATTGTATCAATATAATATACACTTCCTTTTTGTAACACAAGGTTTGCGCTTATATCATCGTTGATAATATGTATGCTGTCAAGCGTAATATGCGCGAAAGGATAACCATTGTTGCCGTAAAAATTTAAAACATCATTGTATAAATGTTCAAGCTTCGCCTGCGAAAAATTCTGATCATCAAAATCTGTTGAATCATATCCAAGTGAACTCAGCAACATTTTGTCATCATTACTAATTTTCAATTGCTGCCATTGATATTTGTTACCCGCAAACAATTTTATGGAAACAGATTGTGAATCTTCCCATACAGAATCAACTGAAGCAGCCACATAACCTTTTGTTGCAAGCAACGAAGGCAGCCTGTTTATATATTGAATACAATTTTCTTTACTGCTGAAATTAGTTTGCAGATTAAGCAAAGCAATGGTTACAGTATCTGTTGACACAGGATGAATACTCAGCCTGCAATCCTGCTGAGCATGTGCAGTATTAAAGAAAAACCAAAACAGCAAAAGCTGAAAAATAACAACACGGTATTGAATTAATTTTGCCATTTGCAATTCGGCGCGAACAAGATTACAAAACTTTATTTCAATGGCAGGTATTTATATACACATTCCTTTTTGCCGAAAGGCCTGCCACTATTGTAATTTTCATTTCTCTGTGTCTAAAACTTTATTGCCTGAAATGATCACTGCTGTTTGCAGTGAAGCAGAACTGAGAAACGATTACATCACTGAAAATATTACAACCATTTATTTTGGTGGAGGAACACCATCGTTATTAACGATTGAAGATTGCAGGTTGATAATGGATAGACTGTATGCATTGTTTAGTGTTGATGCACATGCAGAGATCACACTCGAAGCAAATCCCGATGACATTAATACAGAAAAATTGTCTGCATGGAAAGATGCCGGCATAAACCGTTTGAGTATCGGCGTGCAAAGTTTTTTTGAAAATGATCTTGAATGGATGAATCGGGCACACAATGCAAGCCAGGCTTATAAAAGCATTGAATTGGCAAAGCAAGCCGGTTTTGAAAATATCACCATTGATCTTATTTATGGAACACCCAACTTAACGGATGAAGATTGGTTGCATAATCTTGAAACGGCAAACAAATTGGGCATTTCGCATTTATCGTGTTATGCTTTAACTGTTGAGCCCAACACAGCTTTACAAAAAATGATCGCCTTGCATAAAAAGGAAAATGTTGATGTGGAAAAACAAAGCAGGCAATTTGAATTATTAATGCAATGGGCAGCCAAAAATAATTTTGAACATTACGAAATCTCCAACTTTGCAAAACCGGGTTTCAGAAGCCGGCACAACAGCAGCTACTGGCAGGGCAAGCCTTATCTTGGCTTAGGACCGTCGGCGCATTCTTATAATGGAATTTCAAGGCAATGGAATATTGCAAACAATGCTTTGTATACTAAAAGCATTCACGAGCATATTGTTCCTTTTGAAATAGAAACATTAACATCAACACAAAAAATAAATGAATATATAATGACGGGTTTGCGTACGGTTGAAGGCATCCAACTACATCACTTAAAAAATTTATCAGGAGAAAAAATCGCTGCTGATATTATAATAGATGCACAAAAATTTATTTACCAAAATTTAATGGAAAGCAAAAATGAAGCATTAGTACTTACACAAAAAGGAAAATTATTTGCAGATGGAATTGCGGCAGATCTGTTCAGAATCTAAAATCTATTTCAACCTGTAGATAACTCTCCCATCAATAAAATCTGCAATTTGGTAATGTGCTAAAAGATTAATGCCAACAGACCATCTTTTCTTTACATTATAATATAGTCCCCAGCGTTGATAGGCTGTATGATAAAGCGTTTTGCCCAACCTGTATACTTCATCATACTTATCTGTTTGCTTATAGACATAAAACCCTAACTCCTGCGTAAAAGTAAATTTATTCAATAAAAATTGATGGCCGACCAACACACCGGCAAGAATATTTGACGACGAATCTGCAATAAATATTTGTTTAGCACTACGCAATGCATCATCATAATAAATTTCTGCGGATAAAGTTATTGCATCAAGATTGCTTACTTGTTTTACCGCTTCAAATGATGTACCCAGAACATATTTGTGCACTGATTTGTAATTGGTTGAAGTACCATCATATCCTCCTTTCGGTGAATAATATAATGATGCATCAAAATGAATGCCCTGCTGCTTCCACGAAGTATCTTTTTGTTTTTTATAAACAGGAAGCTTTGAAGAAAATGCATAGTATTGCAGGCCGATGGAAGCATTAATATAATTAACGCCGCTGTTAGGCAGCTTAAATCCTCCGTTGGAATTATGAAAGAAATTACCCATTGCATAGATGCCAAAATGACTACCGATAGGATAAGATAATCCCAGTCCAAGCTGCAGAAAAATATTTATATGTCCGCTATAGCTTTGATTGGTTGGGTTCTTTATTGAATCGTGAGGATTGGTAAGATAAGATAAGCCTGCAGATGCCCGCAAATTCATTCTTAACTGATTACCCAGCCTGTAATTAGGTTCAAGAAAATAACTGAGTGAATATGCTCTGCCAAGAATTTCATTATTGAAATCAACATATGTAAAACTTATTCCTTTGCGCGGGTAACATTTATACTTTGCTACAATTGCAGAATCGGTGATAAGATGAGAGAACTCAAGCTCAAAACCATTCGGGTGTGTACCTTTTGTATTTTGAACATAAATATTATGTGCAAAAATAAACCCTGAATGAAATCTTGCTGCCAGCACTACTTGCCTTAAGCTGTCCGCCACATCTTTTTTTTGAGCAGAAACATGCAATGTTGAAACAATAAAAAAAAACAGTAGCAATTTTTTCAAAAACATAAAATCTGGTTCAAAAATAAAACTATAGTTGTTGCATCAGCTCCAAAAATAAATGCATGCCTTTAAGTTTTTCAGCAGTTAGCGCATAAGAAATATTATGGGTGTAATAAGTATGCAGATCATATTCAGCAAACTCATTTTCTTTTATTACAGTGTCAATGGCTTTAAGTCCTTCACTATTTTTTTCATTGAACAAATGAATAAAAATTTCCGGTAATTTTTTGTTTGATATCCAGGTGGCAAACACAAAAGGTAAACCGGTGAACTGTTTCCATTCACCGCCAAGATCATAAATATATTTCGATCTTTTTCTTTGCCTTAAGGCCCTGTCTCCTATCAAAACACCCGCAGTTGTTCCTTTTATTTCTTCCGAAAAATCCTGCTGTGCATCTTCCAAAACAATGTTCTTCTTCCAATAATTTTTCAATAATACTTTACACAAGGCAACAGATGTTCTGCTTTGATAATCGAGTAATATCTTTTCAACTTTATCTAACTCAACATCGCTGAACACACAAACAGATGCAACATCATTTTCAGCGCCGATGCAATAATCTGAAATAATATGATACTCTTTCATTTTAGGTATCACTGCAACTGGAACAAGACCAACATCAATGGTTCCATCCAGCAATTGTGCTGCAATTTTTGAAGGATAATCTTTTACCAGCTCTATCTGTTCTTTTAATACCTGCGATCTTTCTATTCCGTACAATAATGGTTTTGTATTCAAATAACTTACAGCCCCAACTTTTATCTTCTTCAATTGTTTAAATTAATTTTGCGGCAAAAGTAAAGGTTCATAGGTCATTGATAATGGTTCATAGCGTATTTAACTATGAACTACCGGCCATGAACCACGAACAAAAATTATGGAATTAAATACGCTTACCGCAATTTCTCCGGTTGATGGCCGTTACCGCAAACAGGTTGCACAGCTTTCTGCATATTTTTCAGAGTTCGCATTGATCAAATACCGCATAAAAGTTGAAGTTGCTTATTTTATTTTTTTAGCTGATGAAAAATTTTTTAAATTATCATCTAAAACAAAAAAAACGTTGCTTTCCATTGCAGAGAATTTTAGCCTGAATGATGCTGAACAGATAAAGCAGATTGAAAAAACAACTAACCACGATGTAAAAGCTGTTGAGTATTTTTTAAAACAGGAATTGGATAAAACGGATGCTGCCAAAGAAAAAGAATGGATACATTTTGGGTTAACATCGCAGGATGTAAATAACACTGCCATTCCGTTAAGCTGGAAAAATTGTTTGGAACATGAATATTTACCTGCTGTTATCAATCTTCAAAAAAACCTGCAATCACTTGCAGGTAAATGGAAAGATATTCCTATGCTCGCGCATACGCACGGCCAGCCTGCATCGCCCACAAAGTTGGGTAAGGAATTAATGGTTTTTGTTGAGCGGTTAGATAACCAGGTTAAACTATTATCAGCAATACCTTTTGCTGCAAAGTTTGGCGGTGCAACTGGAAACTTTAATGCACATAATATCACGTTTCCCAAGAAAGACTGGAAACAATTGGGAAACGAATTTGTTGACAGGCTTGGCCTGCAGCGTTTGCAATACACTACACAAATTGAACACTACGATTATCTTGCTGCACATTTTGATGCAATAAAAAGGATCAATAATATTTTGATCGATCTCTGCCGCGATTTCTGGATGTATATCAGCATGGAATATTTCAGGCAGAAAATAAAGGAAGGCGAAGTGGGTTCTTCTGCAATGCCGCACAAAGTAAACCCGATAGATTTTGAAAATGCAGAAGGAAATTTGGGTGTTGCCAATGCATTGTTTGAACATTTCTCTGCAAAACTTCCTATCTCGCGCCTGCAAAGAGATTTAACAGATTCAACTGTTTTAAGAAATCTTGGCGTTCCTGTTGCGCATACATTTATTTCAATCCGTTCTATTGAAAAAGGTTTAAGCAAATTGTTGTTGAATGAAAATAAATTGAATGAAGACCTCGAAAAGAACTGGGCCGTTGTTGCAGAAGCCATTCAAACAATTTTAAGAAGAGAAAATTATCCCAATCCGTATGAAGCATTAAAAGTTTTAACGCGTGGCAATGCAACCATTGATAAAAAATCAATCCATAAATTTATTGATGGCTTAAAGGTTAACGCTGAAATAAAAAAAGAATTAAAAGCCATTACGCCGCAGAATTATACGGGAATTTAAAATACTTTTCGAGGTCAAATCAAACTCCAATCTGAAATTAGAATTATTCACTTTTGCAGTTATTAGCTAAATATTCAAACATTAAATAAGCAGTTCAATCTTTTGTTTTAAATACGGAATATTCAAATGAATTATTTCCCATAACAAAACATAATCCAATCCAAAATATTCGTGAATAATCTTGTTACTCAAATCCGCAGCCTTCCTCCATTCAATATGTGGATGTGATAGTTTAAAATCGGCAGTTATTTGGTTGCAGGCTTCTCCAACAACTTCAAGGTTTCGCACAACGGCATCTTGGTCTTCTTATCGCTATAAAATTCATCTTCGCTCACGCCTTTCAAATATTCTTCAATATTGTTGACGGCTTCAATAATATCATTTAGTAATAACTGGTTATTACGTTTAGACATACATTAATTCCGGTTCTATTTGATTAATAAAAGCTTGCTTCAATCCTCTTTTAGAAACCAAATCAACTTTTCGTTTTAGCAAATTTTCAATTTCATAATTTAAATGCAGAAATTTAAAACCCATTATTCCGTTTAATTCAACCAAAATATCAACATCACTATCTGAATCTTCATTTCCCCTGCTATAAGAACCAAATAAAGCCATACTCTTTAATGAATATTTATTAAAAAGATCTTCTTTATTTTTTCTAAGCACCTCTATAATTTCATTCTTCATAAATACAAAATAAGGGAACATTTTCAAAAATTGCTTATGAAATCAGGACGGTTCATTTTAAATCTTTCGCAGAAAGAATTTCTCTCAACTCAAATGCATTGTGTATTGCAGCCATTGTTGCTGTGTTATTGAAAAATATATACGCTGTTTCACTATTATTGTTTGCGGTTAATTCGTTTGCAAAATGTTCTATCTCCTCTTTTGCGTATTCGCTGTAGTATAATTTTTTAATTCCATGGAAGCGATAATAAATAATAGCTGTATTGCTTACAATTTCATCCGGTAAATCTTTTATACTGGCTCCGCAGAAAGTAATATTTTTTGAAGCAAGTTTATCATACACATATTTATTCCACCAGCTTGCATGCCTGAACTCAATTACATTCTTAAAGCAATTATCAAGTTGCGCAATAATCAATTCCAGCAATTCATCTGAAAAAACAATCTTCCCCGGTAGCTGAAATAAGATCACGCCCAATTTTTCTTTTAAACCTTCTGCAACAGAAGCATAAAAATCACTCAACAAACTTTCTGTTTCTTTAAACTGTTTGAAGTGAGTGATCAATCGCGGCGCTTTTACTGAAAACTTAAATGCCTCCGGACTTTCGTTATAAAACTTTTGCAGCATTGTTTGCGTTGGAAACCTGTAAAACGTTGTATTCAACTCAAGCGAATTAAATTTTGAACTATAATAATTAAACCAATTTCTTTGTGCTAAACCCTTTGGATAGAATAATTCACGCCAATCTTTATTGTAAAAGCCCGAACAACCGATATAAACATTCATAATTTTATTCAATGCAAAAAGGAATCCGGTTTTTATCGCACTGGATACACAAAGATTTACGCCTCTGTTTTCTCCTTTGATGTGCGATACCTTATTCTGGATGCATTTTTGATTAGAATGTTCATCAACTTATGCAGCTAATCGAATTCACAGACAAAGGCCTTTTCTGCCGCGCCGGTAATTTTTATATTGATCCCTGGAAGCCTGTTGACTATGCCATTATCACGCACGCGCACAGCGATCATGCAAAATGGGGAAGCAAAAATTATTTATGCCACACACTTACCAAGCCTTTATTGCAGGCGCGTTTGGGCGATAATGTTTATGAAACAGTAGAATGGAATGAATCAAAAACAATTAATGGCGTAAAGGTTTCTTTGCATCCTGCAGGGCACATTATTGGTTCATCGCAAATACGCGTTGAGTACAATAATGAAGTTTGGGTTGCCAGCGGCGATTATAAAGTGGCGGATGATGGATTAAGCGGCGCTTTTGAGCCGGTTAAATGCAATGCTTTTATTACGGAATCAACTTTTGGCTTGCCCATTTATAACTGGAAAGATCAGGAACTGATTTTTGAAAATATGCGCAACTGGATTCTTGCCAACAAAGCATTGAACAAGGCAAGCATCATCATTGCATATAGTTTGGGCAAAGCGCAACGCATATTGAAAGCATTGGAAGATTTTGACGAAACCATTTACATGCATGGCGCAACGTATAATATGCACATGGCTTTAATAAATGCAAATATTCCTTTACCAAAAATTAATGCAGAACGTGTAACACCTGAAACGCCTAAAGAGAAATTGAAGGAATGTATTGTAATTGCGCCGCCCGGCGCCGAAGGTTCGTCGTGGCAAAAGAAATTTTCGCCGTATGCCGTTGGTGTTTGCAGTGGCTGGATGCAGGTGCGTGGCAACGTTAGAAGAAAAAATGTTGACGGCGCTTTTGCTTTAAGCGATCATGCGGACTGGAATGGTTTGTTGCAGGCAATAAAAGCAACAGAAGCGGAGAAAGTATATGTAACGCACGGCTATCAATCGGTGTTTAGCAGGTATTTAAATGAACAAGGCATTTGGAGTGCCGAAGTAAAAACGGAATATGGCGAAGAAGATGAAGAAAAAGTAACAGACGAAGTAATTTGAATGAGAAAAAGGAGTGAATTAACCAGGAAAAGGAGTAGATCTTTTAATAAAGGGGGTGAAAGAATGAGAAAAAAGGGTAAAAAACTGAATAAAAAGGGGAAAAGAAGCGGAAAAACGGGTAAAATATTTTGAAAAAAGAGTAAATCAATTAATAAAAAGAGTAGAAATATTTGAAAAAAGTACAAAAAATTACTTGCGAATGAAAGAGTTTGCTGAGCTGGTAACGTTTTTAGGTGCATCCACCAAAACATTAGAAAAGCAGGAAGCGCTTGTAAATTATTTTTCATTGGCAGACGACAGAGATAAAGTTTGGGTAATTGCCTTGTTCAGCGGAAGAAGGCCAAGGCGCCTGGTCAACTCCTCTCTTTTACCGCAATGGTGCATTGAAATAAGAAATATCCCCGGTTGGTTATTCAGCGAATGTTATGGTTCGGTTGGCGATACGGCAGAAACCATCGCTTTATTATTGCCTGAGGCCACAGAGCAAAACGCGCAATCATCTTTATCATTCTATATAGAAAAATTAATATCGCTCGAAAAAGAAAATGAATTTATAAAAAGAGATTTTATTACAGCTTGCTGGCGCAGCATGAACAAAGACGAACGTTTCGTTTTTAATAAATTGCTGACAGGAAATTTTCGCATTGGCATATCACAAAAACAAATGGTAAATGCGTTGGCAAAAACCATAAAGCTTGAACCGTCGGTAATTGCACATCGCATCAGCGGCAACTGGGACCCTGCAACCACTTCTTTTAATGAATTGCTGAGTGAAAATACCGGCATTGTTGACTATTCAAAGCCTTATCCGTTTTATTTAGCTTATGCGCTGGAAGAAAATCCCGAAACTTTGGGCGAAGCAAACGAGTGGCAGGCAGAATGGAAATGGGATGGTATTCGCGGAGAGATCATCAAAAGAAATAACCAGTTATTTGTGTGGAGCAGAGGCGAAGAATTGATGACGGAAAAGTTTCCTGAATATGCCATGTTTCAACAAAAATTACCGGAAGGTGTTGCGCTGGATGGAGAGATCATTTCATTAACCAATGCAAATGCTTTAACCAATAAATTTACCATTCTTCCTTTCGCATTATTACAAACGAGGATCGGCAGAAAGAATATTACCGCAAAGCAATTGAAGGAATCGCCGGTTGGTTTCATTGCTTATGATTTATTAGAGTTTGAAGGTGAAGATTTTCGCAACAAAACATTGGATGAACGCAGAACTGTGTTGGAAAAAATTATTGCCGAGGTGAATGAACCCGTGTTGCGGCTATCGCCGATTATTCCATTTACCAATTGGGATGAACTGGCCGCAACACGCGCAACAAGCAGGGAAATAAATGCTGAGGGTATTATGCTGAAACGCAAAACATCCATCTACCAGGTTGGCAGAAAAGTGGGTGATTGGTGGAAATGGAAGATAGATCCGCTCACCATTGATGCAGTAATGATCTATGCGCAAAAAGGCAGCGGCAGAAGAAGCACTTTATATACAGATTATACGTTTGCAGTTAAAGATGAAGACCGATTGGTTCCTTTTACAAAAGCTTATTCCGGTTTAACGGACAAAGAGTTTGCACAGGTGGACAATTTTGTAAAAAGAAACGCGCTGGAAAAGTTTGGCCCTGTTCGCACAGTTAAACCTGAGCTTGTTTTTGAGATAGCGTTTGAAGGAATAGCGGCGAGCAACCGGCATAAGAGTGGCGTGGCGCTTCGGTTTCCGCGCATCAAACGCTGGAGGAAAGATAAAAAAGCAGACGAAATAAATACACTGGATGATTTGAAAAAGATGCTGGAAGTATATGGTAAGTAAATCTCAACTTTTGCATAAAACTTACACCTGTTAGTGTACTTTTGCGCGCAAACTTTCTTCTATGAATTTTGAACTGAGCGAAGAACAACTGATGATTCAACAAGCTGCACGTGATTTTGCCAACAATGAATGCCTGCCCGGCGTAATTGAGCGCGATGAAAAAATGCTCTTCCCAAAAGAACAGGTATTAAAACTAGCCGATCTTGGATTTATGGGCATGATGGTGAGTGAAAAATACGGAGGAGCTGGTCTTGATACGCTTGGTTATGTAATTGCCATGGAGGAAATTTCAAAAATTGATGCCAGCGTTGCTGTTTGCATGAGCGTAAATAACAGCCTTGTATGTTGGGGATTGGAAGCCTTTGGAACTGAAGAACAAAAACAAAAATATCTTGTTCCGCTGGCCCAGGCGAAAAAGGATAATGAACTATACATCGGAGCATTTTTATTAAGCGAACCTGAAGCCGGCAGCGATGCCACATCACAGCATACAACCGCCAAAGATATGGGTGATTATTACCTGGTAAACGGAACAAAGAACTGGATAACTAATGGCTCAAGCGCCAGTGTATATGTAGTGATGGCACAAACCGACAAGTCAAAAGGTGCGAAGGGAATAAATACATTGATCATCGAAAAAAACTTGCCCGGAATTACAATTGGGCCTAAAGAAAATAAAATGGGCATTCGCGGCAGCGATACACATTCCGTTCAATTTACAGATGTAAAAGTTCCGAAAATAAACAGGATCGGCAAAGAAGGATTCGGCTTCAAATTTGCCATGCAGGTTTTAAACGGAGGGAGGATCGGCATTGCAGCGCAGGCGTTGGGTATTGCAGCAGGCGCTTATGAAAGATCGGTACATTATGCCAATGAACGAAAAACTTTCGACAAGCCTATAATCAATCACCAGGCGATCCAGTTTAAACTGGCCGACATGATAACACGCGTGGAAGCAAGCCGTTTGCTGGTGTATAAAGCAGCCTTGGATAAAGACAATAATAAAGATTATACTATCAGTTCTGCAATGGCCAAAGTATTTGCTTCAGAAACAGCTATGTGGGCAGCAACCGAAGCCGTTCAAATTCATGGCGGCTATGGCTATGTAAAAGAATATCATGTAGAGCGAATGATGCGGGATGCAAAAATCACCCAGATATATGAGGGTACCAGCGAGGTACAAAGGATAGTGATAGGGCGTTCGTTAGCGCATTAGTTATTTTCTTCTTGTCCAGTAGTTTGGATCATGCGAAGGACATGTTGAACTTCTGCTTTCAACACATGAAGAAAATAGGGCAGTAAAAAAACAAACGGCCAGCAACACCAGTAATATTCTATGCATAACAGGTCTTGATATAAAATAGATAAACGCCAAAAGTAGTGGAAAATTGCTTTAAAGAATTGTTGAATAACTAAAAAACCACAGATTGTATTAGGTTTTGATTTAAGAACTAATGCTACTTTCGCCAATTGTAATATATAAAAATGAGCCTCCAGATTTTACACCCGCTTGCAGTAATTGACCTTGAGACAACAGGAATTGATCTTGCGACCGATAAGATAGTTGAGATCGCTATTGTAAAGTTAATGCCCGATGGAAGCATTCAGAAAAAGAGAAAGCTCCTCAATCCGCAAAAGCCCATTCCGCCTGGCGCCAGCAATGTGCATGGTATTACAGATGAAATGGTGAAAGATGCGCCTACGTTTAAGCAGGTTGCCAACGAAATAAAGCAGTTTCTGAATAGTTGCGACTTAGGGGGGTACAATAGTAACCGCTTTGATATACCTATGCTCGTAGAAGAATTCTTAAGATCGGGCCTGGGCTTTTCCATGGAAGGCAGGAAACTGGTTGATGTGCAAAAGATATTTCATGCCATGGAGCAACGAACGCTTGGCGCAGCGTATAAATTTTATTGCAACAAAGTACTCGAAAATGCGCACAGCGCTGAAGCAGACGCCACCGCGACACTTGAAATATTACATGCACAGATAGAACGCTACCCGCAGCTTGGCTTAACCATTGAAACCATTTTAAATTGTATAGGAGAAGATGATTGCGTTGATTTTGCACGGCGCATGGTAAAGGTTGACGGCGTAGAGATCTTTAATTTCGGGAAACATAAAGGAAAGCCTGTTGTTGAAATTTTAAAAACAGAGCCCCAGTATTACGACTGGATGATGAAAGGAGATTTCCCTCTTAACACAAAACAAAAGCTTACTGAAATATTTAACCGTGTATTTATAAAAAAAGTGAATTAATCCAATTTTGGCTTTTTTTATTTAGTCATTGAATCAGTATATTGTACTTTTGATTCTTGCCTTATATTTTTTGGAAAAGCTAGTAATCATACCTACTTATAATGAAATTGAGAATATACCAATAATTCTCAAAGCGGTTTTTTCTCTTAAACTTAATTATCATGTTTTAGTGGTTGATGATAACTCACCCGATGGAACTGCCGATGCGGTTGAACAATTAAAATTATTTTATCCCGGCCAGTTGTTCCTTAAAAAAAGGCAGGGAAAACTTGGTCTTGGAACTGCATACATAGATGGCTTTAAGTGGGCAGTGAAGCATAATTATGAATTCGTATTTGAAATGGATGCAGATTTTTCTCATAATCCTGCAGACCTGGAACGTTTGTATGAGGCATGTAAGTATGAAAATTATGATGTGTCTGTAGGCAGTCGTTATGTTGAAGGCGGCAAAATTGAAAACTGGCCCCTGGACAGGCATATTTACTCAAAAGGCGGCGCTTTATATACACGTATGATAACCTTTATGCCTGTTAAAGATCCTACAGCAGGTTTTGTTTGTTATCGCAAAAAAGTACTGGAATCAATAAATTTTGATGAAATAAAATTTGTTGGTTATGCCTTCCAGATTGAAATGAAATTTGTTGCCTGGAAACTGGGCTTTAAAATAAAAGAAGTGCCGATCATTTTCATCGACCGCAAGATCGGCATAAGCAAAATGAGCGGCAAAATTTTAAAAGAAGGTGTTTTTGGCGTTCTTACCATTCAATTTAAAAGCCTTTTCGGCAACTATCGTAAACGCATGAAAATCAACGCCGACAGCTTTGCTAAACCCGCATTATCCAGAACGGACTCCTGACCTAATTAACATTGCTTTATTCAATTTTCAAAAAGCGACTTCTGTTATTATCATTATTTCGATACCTTTGCGCCAAGGGCTTACAGCAGAATCACTAACCCACTTTCTATAGCCCATCCCATTAAATTCTCTCTTTATTCAATTAATTTAAAAGCAGGCTATGTATTCTTATGCATTGTTAGAAGCAGGTTGTTATTATTTGGTACAGGAAAAACAGCATGAAAATCTTACGCTGTTACAGGTTAAAGTTATAAGTGATCATTGTATGTATGTTGAAAAATACAGTGAGCGCATTATACAGGAATGGAAAAGGAAAGCCGATCCCATTTTTGATATAGTTGAATTAATAGGCGATGAAACCGTAAAAGAATGGACGGGCGTTTATTACAGCAATGAAGATGCTTATCATGAAGAAGATGATGAATAAAAACAGTAAATGGCGGGCAAGTCAATAGCGAAGGTAAAAAAGTATCATAAGTTTTGTGCACAGGCACATTCACAACCAACTCCTAACTTTATTTGCTGCTCATTTTTATAACAGGGATGATCATTTCTTCCATGCTTACACCGCCATGCTGAAATGTGTTGCGATAATAATTTACATAATAATTGTAATTATTGGGATAACAGAGATAAGCATTTTCACGGGCAAAAATATACGATGAATTCACATTAGGCACAGGCAATCCTGCCAGGCGCGGATCCCTGAATGCAAGTACTTCTTTTGGCTCGTAATTAAGATTGCGGCCATGTTTGTATCTGAGGTTTGCAGTGGTTTGCTTATCACCAATTACTTTACACGGAGTATTTACCCGCACACTGCCATGATCTGTTGCTAAAACAAGATTTATCTTTTTATCAGCGATCTTTTTTAAAGCCTGGTGTAAAGGGCTGTGCTCAAACCAGCTTCTTGTAATACTGCGATAACTTGTTTCATCTCCTGCGAGCTCTTTCAATACTTCCATTTCTGTTCTGGCATGACTCATCATATCAACAAAATTGTACACAATAATATTCAGGTCATTGGCAAGCAGGTTATGCATATTATTCACCAGTTGCTGCCCATCATTATGGTTGAGTATTTTAGTATAACTGTATCTTATATCTTCTCTTCTTAACCGTTTAAGCTGGTATTTAAAAAAATCTTCCTCATGTAGATTCTTGCTGCCTTCCTCATCATCGTTTTTCCAAAAATCAGGATAATGTTTTTCTATTTCTACAGGTAACATGCCGGCAAAAATCGCATTGCGGCTGTATTGTGTTGCGGTAGGCAAAATGCTGTAAAAAGTTTCTTCTTCATTAATGCGAAAACTTTCTGCAAATATTGGCTGGATTGCTTTCCATTGATCAAGCCGTAAATTATCTATCAGGATAAAAAAAGTGGGAACACCTTTTTCAACCTGGGGTAAGATTTTTTGTTTAAACAAAGTATGGCTCATAACCGGCCCTTCAGTTGATTTTCCATTAACCCAGCTTATATAATTTTTACTGATAAATTTAAAGAACTCGGTATTGGCTTCCTGCTTTTGTGTTTGAAAAACTTCCCGCATTTCAGGGCTGTTGCTTTTTTCCATTTCCAGTTCCCAATACACAAGCCTTTTATAAATCTCCATCCATTCATTATAATCAGGATTGCTGTTTAAGGCCATGAATAAATTGCGAAACTGTTGTTGATACGCAGATGTTGTTTTTTCGCCAACCAACCTTTTATTATCAATTATCTTTTTTAAACAAAGCAAAACCTGGTTTGGGTTTACCGGCTTGATAAGATAATCTGTTATCTGGCTGCCGATGGCTTCTTCCATCAGGTTTTCCGTTTCATTTTTTGTTATCATTACCACGGGTATATTGCTAACCTCTTTTATCTTTTGCAATGTTTCCAAACCTGTAATACCGGGCATAGTTTCATCAAGTAAAACAACATCAAGCACATTGTCTTTTACAAAATCAACTGCATCAAAACCATTGGTTCTTGTATGCACCTCGTATCCTTTGTTCTCTAAAAATAATTTTTGTGATTGAAGATTCTCAATTTCATCATCCACCCAAAGTATAGTTGCTACAGCCATAATAATTTCAGATTTACGATTTCAGATTTACAATTGCTTATTAAATGAATGTTTGCAATCTTTGTAAACAAACGCAGTCTGTAAAAGTATCTTTTAAAAACTCCGCCATTGTATAGTTAAATGTTATTAATAGTTGTTTTAACAAAGCCCCAACAGTAATGCCATCTTCAGTAAGAAAAATTATAAATGATCCTATTTACGGGTTTATAACCATTGATGATCCTTTGCTCCTGCAGATCATCAATCATCCGTGGTACCAGCGTTTACGCCGTATATATCAAATGGCACTTGCGCAAATGGTTTATCCAGGTGCTGTGCATACGAGGCTGCATCATTCGCTTGGCGCTTATCATTTAATTTGTTTGGCAATAAATGATCTCAAGCAAAAAAGTATTGAAATAAATAAAGAAGAAGAAACAGCAGCAAAGGCAGCGATCTTATTGCATGATATTGGCCACGGTCCTTTTTCACATGCATTGGAAAATATTTTGATTCCCGGTGTGCATCATGAGACAATTGGCCTGAAAATAATGCATAAGCTGAATGAAGAATTTAAGGGTAACCTGTCAACCGCTATTTCCATCTTTACTAATCAATGTCCAAAACAGTTTTTGCATCAATTAATAAGCGGGCAATTAGATGTTGACCGTATGGATTATCTTACAAGAGATAGCTTTTTTACCGGCGTTAGCGAAGGCGTGATAGGTTATGACCGCATTCTTAAAATGCTTACAGTACATGAAGGCCAGTTAATGATTGAAGAAAAAGGTTTGTACAGCGTTGAAAAATTTTTGGTTGCACGCAGACAAATGTACTGGCAGGTGTATTTGCATAAAACAGTGTTGGCTGCAGAAAAAATGATCATAAAAATTATACAGAGGGCAAGAGAAATTTTTGGTGTTGATTTAAAATTAAATGCCACGCTTGATTATTTTTTTGAAACCTATATTGATATGAATGATGAAGCACTTGAGAAATTTTGTTTGCTCGATGATTACGATGTAATGTTCGCCATAAAAAAATGGAGCAATCATAGCGATAAAATACTTTCCTCTTTATGCAGAAGTTTGCTTAACCGTAAATTGTATAAATGCCGTTTACAAACAAATGCATTTGATGAAAATGAAATTGAAGAAAAAACAAAACAGGTTGCTGCAGCTATGAATGTTTCTTTACATGAGGCAGGTTATTTTATTTTTACCGGCGAAGCCATGAATACAACCTATACTTTACTGGACGAACGCATCAATATCATTTCAAAAAACGGCGTGTTCAGAGATATTTCTCAGGTGGATGATCCCTTGATTCATAAAACTCTCTCAATGCCGGTTAAAAAATTTTACATTTGCCAATTAGTATAATACTGCATAATTTGTAATTTTTTCCCGTTATCGCCAATAATGCAAAACTATTTTTTATGAAGATCAATGCACAACGCATTGCCCAGTTAATAAACGGAACAATTGAAGGAGATGAAAATGCCGAAGTAGGTTCATTTGGGAAAATAGAAGAAGCTCAAAAAGAACAACTCGCCTTTCTCGCCAATCCCAAATACGAAGAATATTTATATACTACCAATGCTTCCATTATAATAATAAATGATACGCTTGAACTAAAACAACCTGTTGCTGCAACGCTTATACGCGTTGCTGATGCTTATATTTCTTTTGCCAGCCTGTTACAGCAATACCAGCAAATGATGCAGGCACAATTAAAAGGCATTCAGCAGCCAAGCTATGTTAATGCATCTGCAAAATTGGGTAATGATGTTTTTATCGGTGCTTTTACTTATGTTGGCGATAATGCAGTTTTAGGCAATAATGTAAAATTGTATCCCGGTGTTTATATTGGTGATGAAGTAAAAGTGGGTGATAATACGATCATACATCCCGGTGTAAAAATTTATTTCGGCTGCGTTATCGGCAGCAATGTAACCATACATGCAGGCACTATCATCGGTGGCGATGGTTTCGGGTTTGCGCCACAGGAAAACGGCAGCTATAAAAAAGTGCCGCAGATAGGAAATGTGGTTATAGAAGATAATGTTGAAGTTGGCTGTAACTCCACCATCGATCGCGCAACGGTTGGCTCAACTATTATCCGCAACGGTACCAAGCTTGATAACCTGATACAGATTGCGCACAATGTTGAAATAGGATGCAACACCGTTATTGCGGCTCAAACAGGCGTAAGCGGCAGTACCAAGATCGGCAAGAATTCAATGATTGGCGGCCAGGTAGGTATTGTTGGGCATCTGCAGATTGAAGAGGGCACCAAAATAAATGCGCAGAGCGGTGTAACAAAATCCATCAAACAAAAAAATACAGCTGTAACCGGTTCACCGGCTTATGACTACACGAGCGCATTGCGCAGCCAGGCATTAAGCCGCAATCTTCCTCAAATGGAAAAAAGGCTTGCCGGGCTGGAAAAACTTGTGCAGCAGTTATTACAGGAAAAAATTGGTTTTTAAAACTTACTTAAGGTTTGCCGTTTATAATGCCACTATTATAAACCTTAGCTTTGCATGCCGGTAGAATTAAAGTACTTACCACCGAAACTTGTAAATACCGGAGAATAAAGTGTAATAAATGGAAATGAATTTTAATCCCGATAAGCAGCATACATTATCGAAAGCAGTGCATATAAGTGGTACAGGATTGCACACCGGAGTATTGGTTGATATGAAACTTAACCCGGCTAACCCCGGTTTTGGTATCCAGTTTAAGCGCACAGATCTGCCGGATTCATCTCTTATAAAAGCAGACTGTGACCTCGTAACTGATACCAGCCGCGGAACTACACTGCAGTTAGGCGATGTTAAAGTAAGTACGGTTGAACATATTCTTGCTGCCCTAACAGGCATGGGCGTTGATAATTCACTGATTGAAATAAATGGCCCTGAAATACCCATAATCGACGGAAGCTCTCAACCATTTACAGAATTGATCGAAGATGCCGGTGTTACGGAACAGGAAGCCACAAAGATCTGGTATAGCCTTGAAGAAAACATTTATTATTATGATGAAGAGAAACGCGTAGAGATGACCGCCCTGCCTTCTACCAGCTATCGCCTCACTACATTGATAGATTTTAACAGCCCGGTTTTAGGAACACAACATGCCGGTCTGAAGAACATAAGAGATTTTCAAACAGAGATCGCACCCTGCCGCACTTTCTGCTTTTTACATGAACTCGAAGCGCTGCTGGATAACAATCTCATCAAAGGCGGCGATATCAACAACGCAATCGTAATTGTAGATAAGCCCGTTGACGATGAAGAAATGAATCGTCTGAAAAAGGTTTTTAAGAGAGAGAAAATAGAGGTGAAAAGTGAAGGTTATCTGAACAACCTCGAGCTTCGTTATCCCAATGAGCCCGCCCGGCATAAACTGCTTGATGTGGTAGGAGATCTTAGTTTGATAGGATATCCTATAAAAGCCCGCGTAATTGCAAACAGGCCGGGGCATAGTACGAACGTGGAATTTGCGAAAAAAATAAAACAACACATCCGGAAAAACAAACACCTGAAAGATATTCCGGTATATGATCAGGCGCAACCACCCATCTTTGGTATTAATTATATTGAGAAAACTTTACCACACCGTTTTCCTTTTTTACTTGTTGATAAAATAATTGAACTTACAGACACCCGCATTATCGGTATTAAGAATGTTACTTTTAATGAATGGTTTTTCCAGGGCCATTTTCCGGATAATCCTGTTATGCCCGGTGTTTTGCAGGTAGAAGCGCTGGCACAAACAGGCGGAATTTTGTGCATAAATGCCATGCCACCAGGTAAGTATGATACTTATTTCGTAAAGATCAACAATTGCAAGTTCAAGCAAAAGGTTGTTCCCGGTGATACCATGATATTGAAAATGGAATTAAACGGACCGATCCGCAGAGGCCTTTGTGATATGAAAGGAACTGTATATGTAGGGGGTAAGGTTGCAACAGAGGCAGACCTGATAGCACAGCTTGTAAAAGTCGATTAACTATTGATTTAGTATTAAATTAAATATGAACGGTTAACTTTGCCCCGTTTCAAAGTCAAATTAAGCGCTGTTTAACCAACAGATAAAGAATGATCCATCCGCATACGTACATACATCCAGATGCCAGGCTTGCTGAGAATGTAAAAGTTGATCCGTTTACCGTTATTCATCAGGATGTTATAATAGGAGCCGGTACATGGATAGGCAGCAACGTTACCATAATGGAAGGTGTTAGGATCGGCGCCAATTGCCGGATTTTTCCGGGGGCGGTGATAGGTGCAGTACCACAGGATCTTAAATTCAAAGGCGAGCAGACGTATGTTGAGGTTGGCGATAACACGATCATAAGAGAATATGTAACCATTCACAGGGGTACCAGCGACCGCTGGAAAACTACTGTAGGAAATAATTGCCTTATCATGGCTTACAGCCATATAGCGCACGATTGCTGTGTAGGCAATCACTGTATCATGAGCAATAACAGCCAGATGGCAGGGCATGTGGTAATGGCCGATTATGCATGGATAGCCGGCTTTACAGCTATACATCAATTCGTAAAGATTGGCCAGAATGCTTTCATCGCCGGGGGAAGCCTTGTAAGAAAAGATGTTCCGCCGTACATTAAAGCGGTGCGCAACCCGTTAAGTTATGGCGGTGTAAACAGCGTAGGCCTGAAAAGAAGAGGCTTCTCTATTGAAAAAATAAACGGCATACTCGATATTTACCGCATTATTTATAACAAAGGCCTTAATACTACAAAAGCGCTTGAATACATTGAAGAAGAACTCCCTGCAAGCGATGAACGTGATGAGATCATAGGTTTTATCCGCGAAAGCGAACGCGGCATCATAAAAAGATATTCAAAATCTGAAACAGACGAGGAGCAATAACCCACACCTTTCTTTATATAATCATTCAGGATGCAGATATCCCTCACCAATGCCGGGAAAAGTTTTAATCGTGAGTGGATCTTTTTCAATCTCAATTACCAGTTCCTGCCAGATTATATTTATGCCATCACCGGACCAAACGGGAGTGGCAAGAGTACCCTGCTACAGGTTTTATCAGGATCAATGGTTTTAAACAGGGGAGTTTGTGAATGGAAGCTGAACAATTCAGCTATCCAGCCCGATAATGTACACAATTATACAGCAGTAGCGGCACCCTACCTTGAGTTAGTAGAAGAAATGACAGCAAAAGAATTTCTCTCTTTCCACGCGAATTTTAAACCCTATATTAACGGTTTTTCGGTTGAAACTATATTAAAAGAAATCAACCTGCTGCATGCTGCCCACAAACAGGTCCGCTTTTTCAGCAGTGGTATGAAACAAAGGCTGAAACTGGCGCAGGCAATTTTTTCTGATGTGCCGGTTGTATTGCTGGATGAGCCCTGCACCAATCTTGATGCGTCTGGATTCGAGCTTTATTATAAATGGATAAACAATTACAGCAGGAACAGGCTTGTGGTCATTTCAAGCAATGATAAAAACGAATACAGCTTCGCAAACCAGGAGCTGAGTATTTTGAATTTTAAAAAGTAGGTTCCTGTATAGCTATTTTAGGACTATACATTTAACAAGGCTCCTTCCACTCTCCTCCATGTCTGCTCCCAATCTCCTCCATACTTCCTCCCTGTTTACTGCGTGGTTTTCTTCTGAAATCCCTTTTGAGAAAACAATGGTAACTGCTGCGTGTAAGAAATTAAACCGTAAAAAATAAAAGCCTCTACACGGCTGTTCATGATGGTATAAATATACCGGTTTTTGGTTTATTGCAAACATTGCTTACTGATAATTTGTTTGTGTATTTGTCCGGTTTATTATCGTAACATAAGTCAGGTTAAGCATAAGAATAATCCTGAAAGGATTTAATTTGAAACCCGCCAACGGCGGAATTACAGCAGATCGACGAAGGAGATTCGCGAATACAATTAAAAAACAAAAATATATATGAGCAATAGCGAAGCCGTATTGCTGCAAAGAAGCGCAGGCAGTCCCGTATGTGCGCATACGCGTCAGGTTAGAAATAGTTATAATCTCTTTAAATATAAGGCCAGCTTAAGTCTTAGAGTCATTTAGCGCCTATAATTTCAGGTTGTTACCAGTTGTCACATAAGGCGCCTCTTTCGGTTCGGTCCCGACGAATGTCGGGATTGAAAAAAATCCGAAAGATAATTTTTTCAAAGAAGCGCAGGCAGTCCCGCATGTGCGCATACGCGTGGTTAAGAAATACTATAATCGCTTTAAATACAGTACCAGCTTGAACTTCACAATAATCAGCGCCTGTAATTTCAGGTTGTTACCAGTTGTCACATAAGGCGCCTCTTTCGGTTCGGTCCCGACTTGTCGGGATTGAAAAAAATCCGAAGGAATTTTTTTTCAAAGAAGCGAAAGCAGCGCCGATGCGACAACGAAGCCATGCGGCTTGAGCATACAATAATTATATTTAAGTGCTGTATAAAGAAAGTTAGCCTGACGCCAATGCGCCCATGCGGGATTCAGACAACGAAGCCATGCGGCTTTGAGCATACAACAACTGTATTTAAGTGATGTATAAAGAAAGTTAGCCTGATTGCTAATGCGCATGTGCGGGATTGTATGAGTGCAGCCCGGCGGCTTGAGCGATAAAAATAATTTGTTACTTAAGAAGCAAAGAAAGTACAATGATAATCCATAAGGAATTAGTTACTTACAGAAAAGTACAGGATATAAACACACCAAAAGTGGTACCCCTATAACACCTTGGCGGGAATTGAGACAACGAATCCGCCTCAGGCAGGTTAAGCATGCAATAACTGCACTAAGAAATGTATAAAGAAAGTTAGCCTGGCACTCATACGGCATTCCATAAAGGTTGAGGTACTGTTAAAATGTAACCATGAGTGTTAGTCTATGTAACACCTCTCGCCTGAAGAACGATTTGCATAAACGCATAATAACATGCATATTTGCAATAAGCGAATTAAATTTAACTGATGGCAAATGAACCGTTTAAACAACGGCCTTTAAAATCACTGAGCATTTGTTTATTAACCTGAAAGCTGATCTTGCGCAATCATTTTCTCATAGCCTCGAATGATCAACAATTTAAAATCTCAATCCAGGTTACCACCAAATTCATATAAACGGCAAACCAGCCTTACCAGTTGATCAATTTA
>Ga0206903_10010_pt1 | contig 50848 bp, 47 predicted proteins | sample Alteio_BWOrgHeat_45_FD_152959 | JGI IMG/M metagenome (GOLD analysis project Ga0206903, IMG submission 152959) | Enriched cells from forest soil in Barre Woods Harvard Forest LTER site, Petersham, Massachusetts, United States -... | ecosystem: Environmental > Terrestrial > Soil > Temperate forest >... | reverse complement strand
GGCTGTTTCCATGATTGAATGATGTGAAGGTTTGTATCAAGTTTATACAATGTAGTTTGTGAAACTGCCCAGATATTCTGGTTCGCATCAACCGCCACGATTGTAAAATTGTTTTCAAAAGGAAAAGTGTTTTGCAGCGCTTGTATGAACAGGTTTTTGAAAATATTTTTACCGGTATAAAAAATACTTAAACCCGATGCATCGCCAATCAATATGCGGTGATGAGAAAGATTGATGATCTTCCTGATATAATTACCGGGCAATGAATTGCTGTCTTTTGTATGATAATAATTTTGAAATTCAACGCCGTTGTATTTACTTAGGCCATTCGTGGTTCCTATCCACAGGAAACCATCTTCATCCTGGCAAATGGAAGTGATGCCTGCATCAGGCAAACCATCTTTTAAACCAAGATGCTCTGCTTTTTTTTCATTAAGTGTTTGTGAAAAAATATGGAAAGCGCTAAAAGTAAAGCATAAAAATATCAGTGATTTCTTGCCCATGAGCAAGCGTGTAGGTTTTGAATGCCAAGATACCTGTAAAAAGTGATTAGTTAATGTGAGGATTAGGCGAGCGGAGATTAACACATTAAATCAATTATTTGTTTATATTTTAATTGATATGAACCATTAAGTTTGGAACTCTCTTTTTTTGATTTTAGAGCCAATAAAAAACCCAATGCTTTAAACATTGGGCTTTACTTATTATTTATACAATAAACTTAGTTTATTCCTGCGACCTGGTTTGATGCTCGGGCTTAGGCATTAAAGCTTTACGGCTTAATTTAAACTTGCCGGTTTTGGGATCAAGCCCTACAAGTTTCACCTTAACCACATCACCTTCGTTAAAAATGCCTTCCATAGTTTCAAGGCGTTTCCAGCTTATTTCGCTAATGTGCAATAATCCTTCTTTTTTCGGAAGAAATTCAACAAAAGCGCCATAAGGCTGAATGCTCTTTACCCTGGCTTCATATACATCCCCTATCTGCGGTACTGCAACAATTCCTTTTACCCACTTTACTGCTTTTTCAACACTTTCTTTATTGGTAGAGAAAATGCTTACTTCACCAAAGTTGCCTACTTCTTCTATGTTAATTGTTGTACCGGTTTCTTTTTGTATCTCCTGTATAACCTTACCGCCGGGCCCGATGACTGCACCGATAAATTCTTTATCAATGATCAGTTTTTCCATACGCGGTGCATGTTCTTTAACTTCAGGTCTTGCAACTTCAACCGCTATGTACATTGCATCAAGAATATGTAATCTTCCCGTACGTGCCTGCCCAAGCGCTTCGCGCATAACATCCATGCTTAAGCCATCGACCTTAATATCCATCTGCACACCGCAAATACCATCGCGGGTTCCTGTTACTTTAAAATCCATATCACCCAAATGATCTTCATCACCAAGAATGTCTGTAAGGATCGCATATTTATTGTCGGAAGCTCTTGTTATCAATCCCATGGCAACACCGCTTACATGTTTTGGAAGAGGAACACCTGCATCCATTAGTGCCAGTGATCCTGCACAAACAGTAGCCATTGATGATGAACCATTGCTTTCTAAAATATCACTTACAATGCGCACGGTATAGGGATAATCTTTTCCCGGCATCATCTGCTTTAAACTGCGCATGGCAAGGTTACCATGGCCAACTTCTCTCCTGCCCGGGCCACGCATAGGTTTAACTTCGCCGGTTGAGAAAGGAGGAAAATTATAATGTAAGATGAAATTGCTGTACACGCTTGTAGCAGCGCTTTCAACCAATAATTCATCTAACGGAGTACCTAATGTAACGGTAGTTAAAGATTGTGTTTCACCTCTTGTGAATAATGCAGAGCCATGCGGAGAAGGAAGGACATCTGCTTCCATGCTCAGTGCGCGAACCTCGTCAAGTTTGCGGCCATCCAGACGCTTACGGTCATCAAGCATCATGTTGCGAACAACTTCCCATTGAAGGTCGTCATAATATTTTTTAGCAAGCTTTAAATGCACATCAGTAGTATCTTCAGGCAGGCTTAATAATAATTCATCCTTAATAAGTTTGAATGCGTCTGACCTTTCGGTTTTTGCAGTGCCCCCGGATGCAACCTGGTAAAGCCTGTCCTTACAAAATTCAATTACTTTTTGTTTCAGTTCTTCATTTACTTCCGCTTTTGCATAATCACGTTTCTGTGTTACACCAAGTTTATCACGCAATTCCTGCTGTGCTTTTATCTGAACACGGATGGCATCATGCGCAAGCTGTAATGCATTTACAAGATCTTCTTCGCTGCATTCTTCACTCTCACCCTCAACCATCATGAGGTTCTTTTCTGTAGCGCCAATAATAAAATCCATGTCGGCCTTTGACGCCTGTGTACGTGTTGGGTTGATAACCATTTCACCATCAACTCTTGCAACGCGCACTTCAGAAATAATTTCTTTAATAGGAATATCTGAAACAGCCAGCGCAGCACTTGCAGCCAGGCATGCTAAAGAATCAGGCATGACCTCAGCATCTGATGAGATGAGTGTAACCAATACCTGCACATCGCAGAAATAGTCTTCTGGAAATAATGGGCGTAAAGCGCGATCGATGAGGCGGCTGATAAGTATTTCATAATCGTTGAGCCTTCCTTCGCGTTTAAAAAATGAACCGGGAATTCTTCCGGCTGAAGCAAATTTTTCGTTGTAATCAACAGTTAATGGAAACCAATCCTGACCTTCTCTTGGCTCTTTTGAGGCAACCACTGTGGCGAGAATAATGCAATTGCCCTGGCGTATTGTAACCGCACCGTCGGCCTGCCGTGCAAGCTTACCCGTTTCAATGATCACTTCCTGCCCACCGGGCAGTGTGAATGTTGATTGTATAGGTTGAGATAACATAACTTCTCAGATTTTAATTAATAATGGAGAAAGAGAAAATAATTGGGCAAATATGCTGAAAGACTGGTTGGCATCATAATAAACCCGTATACTAAACAGCAGAAATGAATCGGCGTATTCCTCAAAAAACTAATCCCAACCATATTTTAGTTGGGATCGCAATATTTTATTCAAGCTATTTTCTGAGGCCTAACTTTTCAATTAAGGCGCGATAGCCCTGCAGGTTTTTTTTCTGAAGATAAGTTAGTAAGCGTTTGCGCTGACCCACCATGAGCATGAGACCACTGTTTGTACTGAAGTCTTTTTTATTAGTCTTCAGGTGTTTTGAAATACTTGAAATACGTTCAGTAAGATAAGCAATCTGAGCTTCAACAGAACCGGTGTTTTCTGGTTTACCTCCAAATTCGGTAAAAATGTTTGTTTTCTTTTCAGTAGTTAAATAAGACATCTTAAATTATTTAATTGCATCCAGATTTTTCTTCTTTCTATTAAGGCGGCAAAAGTAATGGAAAAAATCTAATTTCTCCGGATGATATTTATACTGCTTGTATTGTAAGGGTTAAATCTAACTATTAATTAACAGGATCTATATGTATAGGAAATTTAAGCAGGCTATCAGGAATTTTTATTGAAGCCAATTGAATAGTCTGAACAACAGGCCAGGAGAAATTTGCATTTAATATTTTGGAAACCTGCGTATAATATTTATCAGGATAATAGTCGAAAAAGCAACTGCCACCTTTAATGCAATTAATAATATTTTTTACTTCTGCTGCAGGAACTGCCGGGCAACCAAAGCTACGGCCCATCATAGCGCCTTTTGAAGCACGCTGGTCGTTTACATAATTGCTGCCATGCATTACAATCGCTCTTTCTCTTGCATTATCGTTAAAACCATTTTCCATTCCGTCAAGCCTCATACTATATCCGTTGTCGCCATTATAAGTTTCGGCAGTACGTAAAAAACCAAGGCAACTTTTATGCGATTCGTTGCTGTTAGAAAAAGTTGTAGCATAATCATTGCCGGAATTATGGCCATGAGATACATATGTATTAAAGATTATTTTGCACTTGTTTAAATCCAGCACATACAATCTTTTTTTACTGCTGCTTTGACTAAAGTCGCAGACAGTTAAAATGCCTTGTTTCATCAACGCATTCTGCGACAGCATATACTCGTAACCTTTGCAGGCAGTAAAAAATACATCACGTGATAAATTAACCGAGGCCAAGCCCATTTTATTATATAATGAGTCTATCCAATATTTTATTTCAAAGGAATTGTCTGTGCCCATACTAATGTTTGCAGATGCTGTTTTACCAGGATCCGAAGCCATAGCTTTTTTTGAGTTTATGGCGATCATTGAAGAACAAACAACAACACAAGCCGCACATGCCAGAATTAATTTCTTCATCAGGGGGACATATTTACATATCAAAAATAAAGGTCAGTGCAATAATAACAGCAATGGTTATTATTTTATTACGAAATGCAAAAATAAAAAAGAGGTTGAGAACTTTTTTACAATGAATTGTTAGAGAGGTTATAAAATAAAAACTTCCCAATTTTTAAATTATTGGGAAGTTGATACATAGATATTAGAAATAATTAAAGCTTGTTTATAGCTACATCATCAACTGTATGTTCTGAAGTAGTTACAACATAAGTACCTTCCAGGTTTTTGTTAGCTGAAGTAATAGTGAAAGTGTACTGTGAATTATCCTGGTCGCCTTTGATCAGTTTGAATTGTTTTTCAAAATCTGCTTCATTAAAAGTTTTGGCGAATAAAACATCACCGCTGTTATTCCTGATTGTTAAAGTGAAGTTGTCTGCTTTTTCATTTTTTACATGCACTTTAAACAATAAAGCATCGCTGGTGCTGCCTGTGAATTGGACATTGGTATTTTCGCCGGATACTATTTCAATATAATTTTTGCTAACGTGTGCAGTTGCGGCAACAGATGTAAGTGCTAAAGATGCCGATAAAATAACCGCTGCTACGAATTTTTTTCCTGATAATTTCAAAAATGACTGTTTCATAATTGTCTGTTTTAATGTTAAAAAAATTTATCATTAATGGACAACAATCGAGTTTTTCAAAGGCAAAACAAGGCAGTTAATTTTGATCCTTCAATACGTAATTGTGTAATAATTACACATTAATACTTTTAAAGAAATAAGGTAACCCTGCTTCAGAAAAATTTTTTACTAACGATTGTAAGTTTATTCTGGTTTTTTATTGAGTGTTTGCCAGAGCAGGTCTTTTAGTTCGCTCATGCCTTGGCTGGTGATGGATGAAATAAATATATGGGGAATGTTTTTGGGGAGTTCGTTTATAATTGCCTTTTTCAATTCATGATCAAGCATATCGCTTTTGCTGATAGCGATTAGAAAATCTTTCTGTAGCATTTCAGGATTGAATTCTTTCAATTCATTTAACAGAATTTCAAATTCTTTTGTATGATTATTACTATCGGCAGGAATTACAAATAACAAGGCTGCATTTCTTTCAATATGCCTGAGAAAACGATGACCAAGTCCTTTTCCTTCTGCTGCGCCTTCAATTATACCAGGCAAATCTGCAATACAAAAAGATTTGCCATCACGGTATTCCACAATGCCCAATTGTGGGGTTAATGTTGTAAAAGCATAGTCTGCAATTTTTGGCTTGGCTGCGGTAATGACAGACAATAATGTTGATTTGCCTGCATTTGGAAACCCAACCAACCCAACATCAGCCAGTACTTTTAATTCCAGTGTTTTCCAGGATTCAATTCCCGGTTCGCCAGGTTGTGCGTATTCGGGAGCCTGGTTGGTAGCTGTTGCAAAATTTGCATTACCCAATCCGCCGCGCCCGGCGCGTAACCAAATAACTTCCTGCCCGTCTTCCAAAATTTCAGCTTCCAGCTTGCCGGTTTCCTCATCCCTGGCAACAGTGCCCAGCGGCACCTGGATAGTTATATCTCTTCCATCTGCTCCTGTACAATTATTTTTATCACCTCCTTCTCCATCTGAAGCAATAACATTTTTATAATATCTCAGGTGAAGAAGTGTCCATAATTGCTTATTGCCCTTGAGAATGATATGCCCGCCTCTGCCACCATTGCCACCGTCAGGGCCAGCCTTTGGATTGAATTTCGTACGCATAAAATGCCGGCTACCGGCACCGCCATGACCGCTACGGCAAAAAATCCTGATATAATCTATGAAACTGCTTTTTTCCATTTAAGGAAAGTATCTGAAAGAAATAAATGAAATAAATTATGAGCCTGCCAGTACAGGTCTAATATAATGTGACCCTAGAAAATAGTTGGATCAACGAAATTATTTGTTTAAAACATTAGCCATGGTTTTGCCTATGTCTGCAGGACTTGCCACCACGTGTACCCCACAATCAGTCAATATTTTCATTTTAGCTGCAGCTGTATCATCTGCTCCGCCAATTATTGCTCCAGCGTGTCCCATTCTTCGGCCGGCTGGAGCCGTTTGCCCTGCAATAAAACCAACAACAGGTTTGCGGCTATTTTCTTTTATCCATCGTGCAGCTTCAGCTTCCATGCCTCCACCTATTTCACCTATCATGATAATACCATCGGTTTCATCATCGTTCATAAATAATTCAACCGCTTCTTTTGTGGTCGTACCAATGATGGGATCGCCACCAATGCCGATAGCAGTGCTGATTCCAAGTCCTGCTTTTACCGCTTGGTCAGCTGCTTCATAAGTAAGTGTACCTGATTTTGAAACTATTCCTATGCGGCCTTTCTTGAAAATAAATCCGGGCATAATTCCAACCTTAGCTTCATCTGCCGTAATAACACCGGGACAATTGGGACCAATTAATCGTGATGATTTCCCCAATAAATAATTTTTCACTTTCACCATATCCTGAACCGGAATACCCTCTGTTATACAAACTATCAGTTCTATTCCTGCTTCCGCACTTTCCATGATAGCATCAGCCGCAAATGCAGGCGGAACAAATATGATGCTTACGTTGGCGCCGGTTTCCTTCAATGCATCAGCAACCGTATTAAACACCGGCCTGTCAAGATGGGTTGTTCCACCTTTACCCGGTGTAACTCCGCCAACAAGCTGTGTTCCGTATTCGATCATCTGGCTGGCATGAAAACTGCCTTCTGTTCCGGTGAATCCCTGTACAATAACTTTTGAATTTTTATTAAGCAATACGCTCATGTGTAGTTTATTAAAAGTCTGCAAAAATAACAGTAAGTTTTAATTAGTGCATAGTAATATAAACCTGGTGTACGATTAAAAATAATTGGAACTCAATAATAACATTTTTACTATGTGCCTCTAAGTTACTTTGTTTTTAACGGGCAGAAAGTGAAGGCAAAATTCCTTAACCTGTATTGAGTAAATATTATCAACATCAATTTAAAGAATAAAAAAAATCAGGCAAAACATAGAAAGATTGTATGTTCTGTCTGTGTTTTGCCTCTCTTTTGTCTCTGTTTTGTGTGTTTTTAATAGTTAATTAACCAATATTTTGTTCCCTGTTTTACTTATGCCGGGTTAATTGACCAACGGGTTAAAATAAATTCATTCATTATTCATCCAGTTTATCCATTTCTGATTTGCCGTTGAAAATGTTTTCCATTTCTTTCGCCTGGTAAATGTTCCGGTTTTCTTTGTTACCCAAAACAATTATGGTAGCTGTATCCTGCACCAGTCTTATGAATGAAGTATTTGTTCCGTGCCATTTGCCGTTATGATACACAACAGTGTCTTCATTTTTAATAAATAATCTCCAGGCCAAGCCATAATTATGCATGGAACGCACTTCATTGCTCGTGGGTGTAAAAGCCATATCCAGCGTAGATTTTTTTAAGAATGTATGCTGGTATAAAGATTTATCCCACGCAAAAAGATCGCGAACGGTGCTGTACACATTTTTATCGCCATAAGTGCAATCATAAGCATCCATAAGAAAAGGCCGTGATACAGACCAGGTAGGATTATAATTAGCAGTATCTTTTATTGAAAAAATGAAAGTATCATGCATACCAAGCGGTTCAAATACATGCTGCTTCATATAATCAGGAAAATTCTCTCCCGTTATTTTTTCTACTATCAATGCAAGCAACATAAAGTTGGTGTTGCAATATTGAAATCTTTTATCGGGCAGGTTTTGTATGCGGGGATGATGAACGATCAAAGCATTCAATACATCTTCATTTGTCATTTCCTTGTGCTTGTCCCAAATACTGTCCATAAAATATAGATAATTCGGCAAACCACTTCGGTGACTCAGCATCATTTTTATAGTAATCCCATGATACGGAAGATTTGGAAAATATTTTTGTAACGAATCATCAAGCGAAAGCTTTCCTTCTTCCCATAATTTCAATATCGCCATTCCTGTAAATGTTTTGGAAGTAGAAGCGATGTGAAATGGAGAATGTTCGTTAAGACTTTCCTTTGTTACAAAATTGCTGTAGCCTCTGTATTGTTCAAAAACAATCTGTCCATTCTTTGCTACAAGAATTGCACCATTAAAACCTGTTTTTACAAAATGTGTTTCATAAAAATCTTCAACGGCTGCCTGGTATGCAGCTGTCTGTTGATCACTTAATGGGTTGAATGCAAAATCAGGTTTATTAAGTGTTGTATCTTTTCCATTTTTCTTACCATTATCTTTTACTGAAGTTGAAGAGCACATACTAAAACACATACTTACTACAGCAAGAAAAAAAAGAGGAGCTGCTTTTCTAAAATGCATGAACGGTTGCTTTATTGCTTTTGTAACGCGGTAAATGTAATGCGAAAGAGATTATAAATTTTTCATTCTCTTTTTTACAACAATATCTTTACAAATAATGGTAATCGTTTTACTTGATACAGATGCGAAGCAAAATTTATATCCGCTTGCACAAACGAAAGCAGTTGCAGACATACGTTGCGGGATTTTTTCAGTGAAAGAAAGATGGGAAGCAATCAGCGGCTTTCCTGTTTATGTGCTTGCAGAAAAATATTTGTCCGGATTATATGGCCTGCTTCCTGATGATGAATATTTGATGATAGATGCAATGCTCAAAGATGATGATGACATACGTTCGCAAATTCTTTCGCTTCAAACAGGCGAAGCTTTGTATGATGAACAAGGTATTGTAGCAGGCAGAACAACAGTTAATATTTCGGAGTTTAATGCTGCCAGGTCTGCATCATATTTTAAAAAAAATTATCCGGGTAAAATCTGCGCAACGTCTGGAATATCCATGGCAGCTTATTGTTTGGAATAATGAACAGTTGCGACGGGATTTTTTATTGCTTTTTGCAAGAAGTACCACACAAACAATTTCTGATACCAATAAAGTTATTCAGCCTGAAAATGTAATTATTGAAGAAGGCGCTGTTGTTGAATGTTGCATCATTAATGCATCCACCGGGCCTGTGTATATCGGTAAAAATGCAACGGTGATGGAAGGCAGTGTTTTGCGCGGCCCCATTGCAATTTGTGAAAGTGCTATTGTAAAAATGGGAACAAAAATTTATGGCGCTACTACTGTTGGCCCTAATTGTACGGCTGGAGGAGAATTAAAGAACAGCCTGTTGCAATGTTATAGCAATAAAGCGCACGATGGTTATCTTGGCAATGCAGTAATTGATTGGTGGTGCAATCTCGGTGCGGGAACCAGCAACAGTAATGTAAAAAATACCGGGGGGGAAATAAATGTATTGCATGATGCCTCCGGAAGAAACATACATGTTGGTAAAAAATTCGGAATGATAATGGGCGACTATAATCGTACTGCAATAAATACTTCTCTTAATTCAGGTTCAATTATTGGTATTTGCAATAATATTTTTGGTGAAGGATTAATGCCTAAAACTATTGGTGATTTCAGATGGGGAATACATCATACTTCAAATTATAAGTTTGATAAAGCGGTTGAACACATCAACAACTGGAAAAAAATGAAAGGCCTTGAATTATCTTCTGCAGAAATTTCTGTGTTAAAGTATATTTTTGAGCGCCGGTTATAAGCAGATGCTCAGGGTATCAACAGTAAAAGTGTTGCGACGCAACCGTGATGCCACAAGTACAACTGCCGGTAACCAAAAAAATTTTATATGAGAAAACAAATAGCAGCCGCAAACTGGAAAATGAATTTAACGGTTGATAAAGCCGAAGTTTTATTAGATAACATTTTATCTGCAGATATTAGTTTAAGCAGCGATCAACTTGCAGTATTTGCTGTGCCTTCTCCTTACCTGCAACTGGCGCAGCAAAAATTAAATAACAAAGAAAATTTTTATATCGCCGCGCAAAATTGTTACAGCAAAAAATCAGGCGCATACACAGGAGAAGTTTCTGTTGAAATGCTGCAATCATTAAACATACAATATGTTGTGATCGGTCATTCTGAGCGCAGAGAATATTTCCAGGAAAGCAATGCTTTTTTGGCGGAGAAATTAAATATCGCACTTGAATATAACATCACACCAATCTTTTGCTGCGGCGAACCATTAAGCATTCGCGATGCACAAACACAAAATGAATTTGTGTCAACACAGTTAGAAGAATCTTTATTTCATTTTTCTGCTGATGATGTTCAAAAAATTGCAATTGCATACGAACCAATCTGGGCAATCGGCACGGGCAAAACTGCAACAAGCGAACAGGCTCAGGAAATGCATGCGCACCTGCGTAAAGTACTTGCAGATAAATATGGAAAAGATGTTGCAGATAACATCAGCATCTTATACGGCGGCAGTGTAAAAGCTTCTAATGCAAAAGAAATTTTTTCTCAGCCTGATGTTGATGGCGGTTTGGTTGGCGGTGCTTCTCTTCTCGCCGATGAATTTATTGCTATCATCAAAAGCCTGAAATAATATCCCGCAAATGGGTTTAAAAAAATTACTTACACAGAGTATCATCTGGCGTAGCTTTTATTTTTTTTCCATATTATTGGTTAATGTTTTCTTATCGCGTTTTTTACAGGCTGCCGATATCGGGAATTTGTATTTCCTGAATGTTATCTTTTCATTCCTGTACGTGGTTTTAAGCCTGGGCGGAGAAGCAGGTGTTATTTATTTTGCTTCATCGAATATCATTGAAAAAAATAAACTTATTATACTTGGTGCAGCCTGGAGCATAGTTGCCGGTGTGTTGAGTACAGGTCTGGTGTACCTGTACTTTTTGTTCAATCCTCCTGTTGATAAAACACTTGTTTACTGGTACTGTGGGTTTGCTTTTTTATATGTATCGGGCCAGGCGCTGTCCAATTATTGCGTAGGCATGTATTATACGAGGGAGAATTATTTTTTACCGAATTTTCTATTAGCTATCGTTAATCTTGTTTTTGTTCTTATAATTCCCGATAAAGATAAAAATACACATTCAGGTCACAATGAATGGATAATCTTATTGTATTTCGCAACATTTTTAACCGGTGGTATAATGGTTTTTCTTTCTTATATAATTCAATATAAAAAAGAGGGCGCCATAGGTTTCCCGTCACGCCACTATTTTAAAAAACTGCTTAAGTATTCTTTAACTGCGTTAGGTGCAAATGCAATTTTTTTTCTTGTTTACAGGGTAGATTATTTTTTTGTGAAATACAGCCCTGTATGCACTGCTGCAGACCTTGGAAATTATATACAGGTTTCCAAGCTCGGGCAGTTAATGCTTTTGGTACCACAAATAATTGCCAGTGTTGTTTTTCCGCGAACAGCCAAAGGCATTGAGGAGAAAACTTTAAGTGATGCGATCATTACAATGGCGCGTTTATTTTCGCAGTTATATTTATTGGTATTTATTTTAATTGCTTTATTTGGCGGCAAATTTTTTGTACTGCTTTTTGGAGAAACATTTAATAAAATGCAATTGCCGATGCTCATCATAATTCCCGGGATATTTTCTTTGAGCGTACTTTCATTATTATCTGCCCATTTTGCCGGTAAAGGCAAAGTAAGAATTAATTTATACGGAGCTATAATCGGACTGATTGTTATGATAACCGGCGATTTGGTTTTTGTTCCCCGTTATGGAATAATCGCCGCTGCGGCAGTAAGCACAGCAAGCTATATGGCTAATGCAGGTTTCTCCATGTGGAATTTTTATCGTGATTATTCTATATCCTGGATAGAGTTTTTCAAATGGAAAAAAACAGACTATGCAGTCTTATTTTCATTATTAAAATTTAATAAAGCTGCTTAATGAAAGTCTTATGGCTGGCAAGCTGGTATCCCGATGAATATGAGCCAACGAATGGCGATTTCATACAACGCCATGCAAAAGCAGTTTCAACTTTAATACCTATTGATCTTATTCACGTAATACAAGCAGGAAAAGATTTTGGTTATTTAAATAAAGTTGTTATAAACGATGATGGTAAACTGCATGAAGCCATACATTATTTCTATTTTAAAAAAACAGGAATTGCTATAATTGATAAGATACGATATAATAAAGCTTATTTAAATTATTACAGGAAGATCATTCATCAATATATACAAGAGAAAGGCAGGCCTGATCTAATTCACGTTCATGTACCTATGAAAGCCGGTATTATTTCACTGAGGTTTTATAAAGAATTCAATATTCCTTATATCGTTTCGGAGCAATCTTCCTTAAAAGATAAATTTAACGAACACAGTTTTTTTTTCAGGTATTATACAAAAAAAATATTCCGGCAGGCAGCATTGGTAACAAACGTTTCTTTAGCCATAGCAAAGGTTCTAAAACAAATGTTTCACATAAACGATATACGCGGTATTCCAAATGTTGTTGATACAAATCATTTCAACTTCAAACCAAAACAAAAAAACAGCGTTTTCAGATGGCTGCATGCTTCAACAATGCATCCTGTAAAGAATGTTGGCAAGATCATTCAAACATTTAAAAATATCCAGGCAATAAGAAATGATTGGGAACTGATCATTTGCGGGCCAATCAATAAAGATTATGAACAACTGGTTGAACAATTAAACCTTCAATCAAAAATTAAATTTACCGGTGCAATAAGTTATGAAGAAGTTGCAAAGCAAATGCAGCAGGCTGATGCATTCATTTTGTTCAGCAAACACGAAAATTTTCCCTGTGTTATTGTTGAAGCTTTATGTTGCGGTTTGCAGGTAGTGGCGTCAAATGTTGGTGGTATTATGGAAGCTGTAAATGAAACCAACGGAATTTTGGTTGAGACGGGTAATACAGATGAACTTCAAAAAGCTATCATTTCAATAATGAATAATCTGAATAAATTCGATCTGGAAACCATTTCAAAAAGCGCAATTTCGAAATACAATTATCAAACTATCGCAAATCAATTTCTTGCTGTTTACAATGAAGTATTAGGTCGTTAAAAGCATTTCAAATCAATTAACAAACCCAACATTATCTTTGCCGCTTATGAAGGAGATCAGGAATTTCTGCATTATTGCGCATATTGACCATGGAAAGAGTACGCTTGCAGATCGTTTATTAGAGCATACCAAAACTATCAGTGAAAGAGATATGATGGCGCAGGTGCTGGATGATATGGACCTTGAACGTGAAAAGGGAATTACCATTAAAAGTCACGCCATTCAAATGGATTATAGTTATAATGGCGCAAAATATATTTTTAATTTAATTGATACGCCCGGTCACGTTGATTTTAGTTATGAAGTAAGCCGCGCGTTAGCAGCGTGCGAAGGAGCTTTGTTGTTAGTGGATGCAACGCAGGGCATACAGGCGCAAACTATCAGCAATTTGTATTTAGCAATTGAGAATGACCTGGAAATAATTCCTGTTATTAACAAGATAGATATGGATGGCGCCATGATCGCCGAAGTGAAAGACCAGGTAATGGAATTGATCGGTTGCAAAGAAGAAGAAATTTTGTTGGCAAGCGCAAAAAACGGAATTGGTATTGAAGAAATTTTAGAAGCTATTGTTAAACGCATTCCTGCACCAACAGGCAAGCCTGATGCACCTTTGCAGGCTTTGATATTCGACAGTGTGTTCAACAGTTTCCGCGGTATCATTGCTTACTTCCGTGTATTCAATGGTTCGGTAAAGAAAGATGAAGTCATCAAGATCATTTCAACCGGCCAACAATACCAGGCTGCTGAAGTAGGCACCTTAAAATTAGGTTTACTCCCAAAAGACAGGGTAAAAACCGGTGACGTTGGTTACATCATCACCGGAATAAAAAATGCAAAAGAACTTAAGGTTGGCGATACCATTACTGTGGCATCAAATCCCGGCGAGGCCATTAAGGGCTTTGAAGATGTAAAACCAATGGTATTTGCAGGCATTTATCCTGTATCAACCGATGATTTTGGAGAGTTGCGCGAATGCATGGATAAACTGCAATTGAATGATGCATCGCTTACGTATGAATTGGAAACATCGCAAGCTTTAGGCTTTGGTTTCCGTTGCGGATTTCTCGGTTTGCTGCACATGGAAATTATACAGGAACGTTTGGAACGCGAGTTCAATCAAACAGTAATTACAACTGTTCCTAACGTTAGCTTTCATGCCTACACAACCAGCGGCGAAAATATTATCGTGAACAATCCGGCAGAAATGCCGGATACCACCAAGATTAATTATATTGATGAGCCCTACATTCGTGCGCAGGTAATTTCGCAGCCTGAATATATCGGCAACATTATGACTTTGTGTTTAGGCAAACGTGGCATTCTCATCAACCAATCTTACTTAACTACAACGCGTGTTGAATTAATTTTTGAAATGCCTTTAACCGAGATCGTGTTTGATTTTTATGATAAATTAAAAAGTTCAACGCGTGGTTATGCTTCATTCGACTATACTCCTATCGGTTATCGCGAAGCTGATATTGTGAAGATGGATATTTTATTAAATGCTGATAAAGTAGATGCATTAAGTGCATTAATTCATCGCAGCCGCGCGCAGGATTTCGGAAGAAAGCTTTGCGAAAAACTAAAGGAACTTTTACCAAGACAACAATTTGCAATCGCAATACAAGCTGCTATTGGCGCAAAGATCATTGCACGCGAAACCATCAGCGCTTTCAGAAAAGATGTTACTGCAAAATGTTATGGTGGTGATATCAGTCGTAAACGCAAACTGCTTGAAAAACAAAAAGAAGGCAAGAAACGCATGCGCCAGATCGGTAACGTTGAAGTTCCACAGGAAGCATTTTTAGCGGTGCTGAAGCTGGATTAGAAGCTCCATCTTATTCCCTGAAGGGAAATTAATATTTTTTTATTCGAACCACGAAGACACAAAGACATTAAGTTACACTAAGTCTTTGTGATACTTTGCGTCTTCGTGTCTTTGTGGTTTATTTGATACCAACTGAAGTATTTCATGGCATCGTTCCTTGCGTCGCAACACTTGTACTGTATATTTTTAAGCAGCATTTAAAATTCCTTTTCATTTAGTCTTTGTAATTTTATTACTCAATAAAGTTTATATGCCTTATAATATAAAAGAATTGCTGAAACTTCCTGATGAAGAAAAAATCGCTATTGCAGATTTATTATACAGCAGTGTGAATGACGATGATTTTGATGAAGATGAAGAAACAAAACCATGGTATGAAGATGAAGAATTTGTGAAAGAGCTGGACAAAGAACTTGAAGCATGGGAAAAAGGTGAATCCGAAGGTTATACAATTGAGGAAGTAAAAAATTTTATGGAAGATTTTAAAGCAAAATACAGGACTAAGTGAGATATTTTTCCAATCTAACCGCGAGAGCAAGAAAGGAACTATCTGATGCTTGGCTTTGGTATGAGAAGCAACAGTCTGAACTGGGTGATAAATTTGAAATTGAAGTATTTAAAAGAATTCAACAAATAGAAGAAAATCCGGAACGCTACGCTAAAAGAAATAAAAATCTAAGAGAAACAAGGGTAAGAAAATTTCCATTCCTGATTATTTATAGAATTGAAAAAGGTAAAGACATAATAATTATTCAATCAATTTTTCACACAAGCAGAAATCCTAAACACAAATACATTGGTTAATCTAAGAGACTATCAGACAAATGGAATTGATGACATTATGCATGCTTGGAAAGACAGTAATAGTGTATTGTTTCAAATGCCAACAGGAACAGGAAAGACCACGCTCTTTTGTGAACTCGTAAGAAAATTTACAACTGAACTTTACCCTGATAAAAAAGTTTTAATCATAACGCATAGAAAAGAATTAGTTGACCAGGCATTCAAAAGATTGGTAAAAGATTTTCATTTAACTGCTGGCATAATATCATCCAACTTCATCGGTGACCAATCTTCGCCTATACAGATTGCTTCTATTCAAACTTTGGTAAGGCGGGATGAACACCAAAAAGATATATTTTCATTGGTAATTATTGATGAAGCGCATCATGCCTTAGCAAGTACTTACAAAAAACTTTGGGAGTTTTATCCAGGCAGCAAATTCTTAGGCGTAACTGCTACACCGATAAGAACAAACGGCGAAGGCTTCGGGGATTTATTTGATAAATTAATTACAACCGATTCAATTAAATGGTTCATCAAAAACAATCACTTATCTGACATAAGATATTTTGCAAGCCATACGCCCGATATAAGCAATATTAAAATAAGGGCTGGCGACTATGACGAAACGGAATTAAGTGAAGTAATGCAGGACAATGCAGTAATGGCTGATTTAGTTCAAAGCTATATTGATTTTGCCCATAACAAAAAGATGATTGTATTCGCTGTTAACAGAGCACACTGTACAAAAATTGTAGAAAAATATAACAGTAGCGGTTTTACTGCAAAAGCTATTGACACTTACACCGCAACCGACGAACGCAGGAAAATTGTAAGTGATTTTAGAAATAATCAATTTAAAATTTTATGCAACGTAAATATTTTTACTGAAGGCTTTGATTGTCCCGATGTTGATGCTGTTCAACTTGCAAGGCCTACTAAATCGTTAACCTTATTTCTGCAACAGGTTGGCCGGTGTATGCGGCCTCATCAAAACAAACAATATGGAATTGTGCTTGATAATGCGGGGCTTTGGAAAGAACATGGGTTACCAAAAATGGATAGGAATTGGAGTTTATATGGTACTGATAAAAATATTTGCCCTTCCCAAAAAGCAATTATCGGCATCAAAGAAATTTCAACAAGAGAGAATAATCAACCACAGGAAAGCAAGGGGATAAGGCTTGTTGAAGTTGGTGAATTGGATAATATAATTTCAGCCAACACTATTAACTTCAATAATATTGAGAAGAACTTAATTGATAAAAAAATTCTTACCATGAGAGAAAGAATAGAAGAATTAATAAATCAAATCCAGGAAATTGAACAGAGAATAAGCGATGAGCCAAAAGAGTTCATTAAAAATATTTTGAGCAAAGAATTAAAGACACGGCAAAATGAATTATTTGATTTGCAAGAAAACTTACAACCTCAAAGATTTGAACAGGTTATCGAACTCATCATTGAAAAGTGCCAGGAAATGATTGATAGCAATGAAATTTTTGTTGATGGTGATAAAGATATTTTCTTAACCCGTTTTGTTGAACCTTATTTGAAAACAAGTAATCTAAATAGAATTCAAGAAAATCATGGATCAATTAAAAGCGTATTTAATACCGGAGCAGTACCTGGCGCTAATAATGAGCGTGATTACATAATGAGATATTCACGCGGATTAAACAATCAAAGTACTTTGATTAGTAAAATGCTTAACTATATTCAGACACACAAGAAAGTGGCTTGGGTACAACTTAAAAGAGCATGTGTCACAGAATTTGGTTGCACAAATGAAAAGTCCGGAAGTATTGGTGCAAACCTTAAAGCTTTAGAATATCTTAATAAAATAAGTATTGATGGCAAGGGTGAAAGTAAAATAATTAGCATCGACGATATTCCAAGTCCTGATAAAGAAATCCATTCTTCAAAATTAGATTCCTTGGAAACATTGAAAGAAGACCCTTCATTAGCGAATAGTCAGATTGAAATATTTCACTATTTTTCAAGAACTAACTTGAAAGCAACTGCCACTTTTAATCCTCTTTCAAAAAAAATAATGTATAATGGAGAGCCTAACATGAGCCCCTCTGCTGCTGCAATAAAAGTGACAAAGAAATCACGGGAAAAAATTCCAGTCTAAATGGTTGGATATTTTGGAAATATATTGATGCGAGAGGAAACGAAAAAACAATTGACAATTTGAAGTAGCCCACCTTTTCACTACTCTTAAATCTTCACATTTCCCCGTTTTAATTTCTTTGTTCTAATATTGCACGGTTCACGCATGCTGAACATTGATGTAAAAGCATAAGTGAGTGACACAACGAAGATGACATCTGCACGGTTGCCGGTCACAAAAAAATAAAAATGCATGGCTAAAAATTTATTGATAGTTGAAAGTCCCGCAAAAGCTAAAACCATTGAAAAATATCTTGGCAGTGACTTCGAGGTAAAAAGCTCTTATGGTCACATCCGCGACTTGGAAAAAGATGATATGGGCATTGATGTAAATAATCATTATTCTCCACGCTATATTATTCCTGAAGACAAACAAAAGGTTGTAAAAGAATTAAAGCAGATCGCAAAAAAATCTGATGAAGTTTGGCTGGCAACAGATGAGGACCGCGAAGGTGAAGCCATAAGCTGGCATTTGTGTGAAGTGCTTGGCCTTGATCCTGCAAAAACAAAACGCATCGTTTTTCATGAAATAACAAAGCCTGCCATTCAAAGCGCCGTAAGAAATCCGCGCACAGTTGATATGCATTTGGTTAATGCGCAGCAGGCAAGAAGAATCTTAGATAGAATTGTAGGCTTTGAAATAAGTCCTGTATTATGGCGCAAGATGAGCATGAAAAATTCATTAAGCGCAGGCCGCGTGCAAAGTGTTGCGGTGCGTTTGATTGCTGAACGTGAAAGAGAAATAAATGCATTTAATGCTGCAAGCAGTTTTAAACTTGAAGCGATCTTCAGCGGAAAAGATATCAATGATAAGAATGTAAGCTTTAAAGCAGAAGGCAGCCGGCAAAAAAATGCTGAAGATGCAGAAGCATTTTTACAAAGCTGTGTTGGTGCAAATTATACTGTTAGCGATATTCAGGTTAAGCCGGCAAAAAAATCTTCTCCTGCACCTTTTACCACTTCAACATTGCAACAGGAAGCAAGCCGTAAACTGGGTTATGGTGTTAGTAAAACAATGGTGCTTGCGCAGAAATTATATGAGAGTGGTAACATTACGTACATGCGTACAGATAGTGTGAGTTTGAGCGATACAGCGCTGAATGATATTTATGGCAACATAAGCAAACAATACGGAGATAAATATTTGCAGCCACGCAAATACAAAAACAAAAATGAAAGTGCGCAGGAAGCGCATGAAGCAATTCGCCCAACTTATATAGATAATGTAACGGTTGATGATGCTGATACAAAACGTTTGTATGAATTAATCTGGAAGCGTACAATCGCAAGCCAGATGAGTGATGCTGAATTTGAAAAGACAACAGCAAAAATTTCAATTTCAACAAATAACCAGGAATTAACAGCGCAAGGCGAAGTATTGAAGTTCGACGGCTTCTTGAAAGTATACATGGAAGATAAAGATGATGATGAAATAGCTGAAGAAGATACAGAAGGCATGTTGCCACAGTTAAGAGTTGGCCAGGCATTATCATTAAATGAAATGAAAGCCATTGAACGTTTTACAAGGCCTGCTCCGCGTTACACAGAAGCATCACTTGTAAAAAAACTAGAAGAGCTTGGCATTGGAAGGCCATCTACATATGCACCAACTATATCAACTATTTTGAAACGAGGTTATGTTGAAAAGCGTGATAAAGAAGGAACTTTAAGAGATTACCGCGTGCTTGTTTTTAAACATGATAAGATCGATCAGAAAACAGAACAGGAAATAACAGGCGCTGAACGATCAAAATTATTTCCTACTGATCTTGGTTTGGTGATAACCGATTTTCTGGTCGAATATTTTTCTGACATAATGGATTATGGTTTTACTGCCAGGATCGAAGAAGAATTTGATGAAATTGCAGAAGGCAAAAAACAATGGGAAAAAACAATTGATGGCTTTTATAAACCATTTAAAAAAGATGTTGAACATACGCTTGAAAATGCAGAACGCATAAAAGGGGAAAGAGAATTGGGTATAGATCAACACTCGGGCAAGAAAATCGTTGCACGCATGGGCCGCTATGGGCCAATGGTGCAGATCGGCGATGCGGGCGATGAAGACAAACCACGCTTTGCAAAATTGAAATCAACACAAAGCATTGAAACCATCAGTCTTGATGAAGCAATGGAGTTATTTAAATTGCCAAGAACACTTGGTCAATTTGAAAATGAAGGTGTAACAGTGAATATTGGAAGGTTTGGTCCTTTTGTCGCACACAATAAACAATTCTATTCGCTCGGTAAAGAATATGATCCGTACAGCATTACGCTGGAAGAAGCAATCCCTATTGTTGAAGAAAAGCGTAAAGCAAAAGAAGAACGCACTTTAAAAGTTTTTCCAAAAGAAAAAATTCAAATTCTCCGCGGGCCGTACGGGCCCTACATTAAACAAGGTTTGCGCAATTACAAACTTGCCAAAGAACATCAGGAACGCGCAGCAGATCTAAGCATTGAAGAAGCTAAACAAATAATTGAAGAGCTGAAGGCAAATCCTCCTAAAAAAATTACGCGCAAAAAAAAGAGATCTTAATATTTACTTTATTGTAATTATACGTATTTCATAATAACAAAGACGCTTGATAAACAAAGCAATTTTGTTTATCAGGCTTTTGTTTATTTATACACAGTCATGTGATAAATTTTTAAATTGCACATTATAAAAAGTAATTAGTTTGTGTTTTATTTATGCATCAGAACACTGAAATATCTGCTTTGCTCACTTTGATCGACGATCCCGATGAAGAAGTTTTTTCTACGGTAAGTACCCGCATAGTGCATTATGGCAAAAGCATTATTCCAAACCTTGAAAATCTTTGGGAAAATACGATCAGTGAATCTGTGCAGGAACGTATTGAAATGATCATTCACCGGCTGCATTATACAGATCTTGTAAGTGATATTACGGAGTGGCGTGACAGTGCTTACCATGATCTTTTATTTGGCGCACTGCTGGTTGCACGATTTCAATACCCTGATCTGCAAACCTCGCCCGTTATACAGGAAATAGAAAAAATAAGAAGGAATGTATGGCTTGAGCTCAACAGCTTTCTTACCCCGCTTGAACAGGCAAATGTTATTTCAAGTATCGTTTATAATTACTACAACTTAAAAGGATCTGAAGTTGCCTATGCAAACCCCGACGATTTTTTCATACATAAGGTTCTGCAAACAAGAAAGGGCAACACACTTTCAAATGGTATACTTTACCTGGTGTTGGCTGAATTGCTGGCAATGCCCGTAAGAGCCATTAATATACCGCGACAGTTTGTACTTGCTTTTTTTAATGAAGATTATGATGTTGCTTCATATAATGGCAACCCTCAAAAGAAAATTCATTTTTATGTTGATGCCACCACGGGCCAGCCTTTTACACATAAAGATGTAGAGAATTATTTCAAACGCATTAATGTACCACCGGTTCCATCTTATTTCAAACCTTTAAACGCGGTAAGGGTTGTGCAGGTTTTGACCGAAGAATTAGCGCGCTGCTTTGATAGTCCGCAGAATTTATATAAGCGTAATGAATTATTACAGCTTTCAAATTTGTTATCTCAGTAGAAGAATTTTTATATAATCAGCAGTTGATCGTTGTGGCATCGTTCCTTGCGTCGCAACACTTGTGCTGCATATCGCTATTCAGCAAATTAAAAACCTTAAAGTCTTACCAAGTAATTTCCTTGTAAATTTTGCTTTCTGTTTTTTAGGTTCAGCATACTTTCCATCTTTTAAATAAAAACTTAATACAGTTTTATCGGCAGGCTTAACAATAAAATATTCTTTTACACCAAACTGCTCGTATATGGCTCTCTTTCTTATAAGATCTGTATTACGGTTGCCTGGAGAAAGCACTTCTACAATCAGATCAGGCGCACCATAAATGCCATCTTCTTTAATAAAATGCTTATTGGAAAAAGTGATTGAATAATGGCGAAGGGCTCATATAGAATTGATTTTGTATAACCTGGATGGGGGTACCTTCAGGCAACAGCCTGTACACATCAACTAAAGTTTTAGGTTTTTGCAGTAATGCCTCCATAGCACAAATTTAAAATAATTATGCTTTCTCCAAATTGAACAAGCTGTCAACAAATTCGTGCCTGTCAAATATCAAAAGATCATCCATCTTCTCTCCTACACCAATATATTTTACAGGAATTTTAAACTGGTTTGCAATAGCAAGTACAACGCCACCTTTTGCAGTGCCATCTAATTTTGTAATAGCAATTGATGTAACATCTGTCGCGGCAGTAAATTGTTTTGCCTGCTCTACTGCATTCTGTCCTGTTGAGCCATCCAGCACCAGCAGCACTTCATGCGGCGCATCGGGGATTACTTTTTGAATAACACGTTTTATTTTGGAAAGCTCTTCCATTAAATGCACTTTGTTATGCAATCGGCCGGCAGTATCAATTATTACTATATCCGATTTTTTTGCAACGGCGCTTTGCACTGCATCATAAGCCACAGCAGCGGGATCGCTGCCCATTGGTTGTTTTACAATGGGCACATTTACACGTTCACTCCAGATGGTAAGCTGGTCAACTGCTGCTGCACGAAATGTATCAGCAGCGCCAAGCAAAACATTCTTGCCGGCTTTTTTATAATTGTATGCAAGCTTACCAATAGTTGTTGTTTTGCCAACGCCATTTACACCCACCACCAACAACACATAAGGCTTTTTATCTTCAGGCAGGTCAAATTCTTTGTACGAATCTTCAGGCGCATCAGTTAAAATATTTTCAATTTCATTCTGCAATAACCGGTTCAGTTCACTTGTATTAATGTATTTATCTTTTGCCACACGATCTTCAATACGCTTAATAATTTCAATGGTTGTATCAATACCAACATCTGCGCTTACCAGGGCATCTTCAAGATTATCGAGCACTTCTTCATCAACAGTGCTTTTACCTGCTATTGCCTTTGTAATTTTTTCTAAGAATCCCGTTTTGGTTTTTTGTAAACCTTCATCTAAACTTTCTTTCTCTTTTTTACCAAATAATTTGTTGAAGAAACCCATGCTTTATTTCTGATTTATGATTTGATGATGTCTGATTTTTATTCAGTTATAATTTTTGTGATGTATGATTTGAAATTGAAACCTGTAGTTGAATGGTTTGTTGCAGATGCAGTGTTGCGACGCAACGAAGCTTAATAGCACTACAAAAAGCTGGTCACCAAAAAATTACTTATGTGATAAAATTTTATGCCCCATTTTATCACGCTTGGTAGTTAAATATTTTTCATTGTGCTCATTCGGTTTTATTTCAATAGGAACGATCTCAACCATCTCCAAACCATAACCGCTTAAGCCTGCACGTTTTTTCGGATTATTGCTCATCAATTTTAATTTGGTTACACCAAGATGCCGCAAAATTTGTGCACCAACTCCATAATCTCTTTCGTCCATTCCAAAACCTAAATGCAGATTAGCTTCAACAGTATCCATGCCTTCTTCCTGCAGTTTATATGCGCGCAGTTTATTTATTAACCCAATACCGCGGCCTTCCTGGTTCATATACAGAATAACGCCTTTACCTTCTGCTTCTACCATTTGCATGGCTTTGTGTAATTGCTCGCCACAATCGCAACGGAAGCTTCCTAAAATATCACCGGTAAAACAACTTGAGTGCACGCGCGTTAAAACAGGTTCATCTTTTTGCCATTCACCTTTTATCAAGGCAAGATGTTCGCCGCCGGTAATTTTTTCTTTAAAAGCTACCAGCTTGAACATGCCATATTTTGTTGGCATATCAACACGCACTATTTCTTCAATAGTAGAATCTGTTTTAAGCCTGTATTCAATTAAGTCTTTTATGGAAACAATTTTCAAATCAAACTTATCAGCAATTATTCTGAGTTGCGGCAAACGCGCCATTGTTCCGTCTTCATTCATTATCTCAACCAAAACGCCAGCAGGTTCAAAACCGGCAAGTCTCGCAAGATCAACCGTAGCTTCTGTATGGCCAGTTCTTCTTAAAACACCGCCATTTTTTGCACGTAATGGAAATATATGTCCGGGCCTTCCTAAATCTTCCGGTTTTGTGTTAGGATCAATTAATGCCTGTACCGTTTTTGCGCGGTCATGCGCACTGATGCCGGTTGTACAGTCGTGACCAATCAAGTCAACGCTTACAGTAAAAGGTGTTTCATGCAATGCGGTGTTATTCGTTACCATCAGGTCAAGCTTCAGTTTATCGGCGCGTTCTTCTGTCATCGGTACACAAATCAAACCTCTGCCTTCTTTGCTCATAAAATTGATAATTTCCGGCGTAACATTGCGGGCAGCCGTTATAAAATCGCCTTCATTTTCGCGGTCTTCATCATCTACCACAATTACCAGCTTACCTTTCTTTATATCTTCAATCGCACTTTCAATCGTATTCAGCATATATAAATTTTATGCAAAGGTAATACAACCATTCATAAGCAATGTTAAAGAGGCGATGCCTGATATTGCATACCCATGAATCGTTATAAACAAAACAGCAATGGAACCAGGTAATATGAAAAATAGAATATTGCCTAATTTGCGGCATGCAGATAATTCCGCTAAGCGAGGGCGTTTTTACAATTGACAAGTCTAAAATTTTTGTTCCTTTTGATCTTAATAAAGATGATTTGCAGCAACGCAACGCCGGAAGTTTACTGGTAGAAGTTCAGCCGTTTATCGTGATAACCAACAAAGATGTTTTATTGCTTGATACAGGCCTTGGGTTTATGCAAAACGGCCAGATGCAGTTGCATAAAAACCTGCTGGAGAAAAACATAAAGCCTGAATCTGTTACAAAAGTTTTACTCTCGCATTTACATAAAGATCATGCAGGCGGCGTGAGCTATAAAGATAAACTGGGGCATTATCATCTTTCGTTTCCCAATGCGATTTATTATGTACAGCAAGCTGAATTTGATTTTGCGATGAATACCGGCTTTCCATCTTTCATGACAGAAGAGCTATCAATACTTGAACACAATTCACAGGTGGTTTTTTTAAACGAGCCGGAAGGCATAATTGATGGATACATTCATTATAAAATAACCGGCGCTCACAGCCCGCATCACCAGGTTTTTTGGATAAAAGAAAACGATGAGATTATTTTTTTTGGTGCAGACGATGCGCCGCAATTGCAGCAAATGAAACACCGCTTTGTTGCCAAATATGATTTTAACGGCAAAAAGGCAATGGAACTGCGCAGGCAATGGTGGGAAGAAGGCGCTAAAGAAGGCTGGGCTTTTTTATTTTATCATGATGTGAAAACACCATTCTGCAGGAATTGTTAAAAGCATCTCCGGAGATGCTATTAGAATGAACGAAGACACTTTCAGTATCAACGAAGACACTTTTAGCATGAACGAAGACACTTTTAGTATCAACGAAGACGCTTTCAGTGTGAACGGAGATGCTTTTAGCTTGAAGGGAAACACTTTTAGCATCAGCGAAGATGCTTTTAGCCTCAACAAAGATACTTTTGCCATTAGAGTTATGCTGTATGAAGAATAAAAAACAATTCAGGGAGCTTTTATTAAAATGGAATCGTAAAGAAAATAAAAGAACCATGCCCTGGAAAGGCGAAAAAGATGCATACAAAGTTTGGTTAAGCGAGATCATTTTACAACAAACAAGAGTTGAACAGGGCTGGAATTATTATGAGAGATTCATACAACAATATCCAAATATTTCAGCGCTCGCGAACGCAAAAGATGAAGAAGTTTTTAAGCTGTGGGAAGGCTTAGGCTATTATTCGCGTTGCAAAAATTTATTGCATACTGCAAGAACGGTGAATGAAAAATATGCCGGCAATTTTCCTGCAGAATATGATGCTATTTTAAAGCTGAAAGGCATAGGGGCTTATACCGCCAATGCAATTGCGTCTTTTTGTTTTGATCTGCCTTATGCTGTTGTTGACGGAAATGTATTGCGTGTGCTCTCAAGATATTTCGGAATTGACATCCCGGTAGATTCTACTGAAGGCAAACATTTTTTTTCCCGGCTTGCGCAGGAATGTTTAGATAAAAAACAACCGGGTGAATACAACCAGTCGATAATGGATTTCGGAGCCACGGTTTGCAAGCCTGTGCCTTTGTGCAACCATTGCCCGATGAAAGTAACTTGTACCGCGTTCAATTCAGGCAATGTTGCTGTTTTACCGGTAAAACAAAAAAGCATTATAAAAAAAGAAAGATGGCTCTCTTATTTCATTTTTTCGATTGGTCATAAAAAGTTTGTTCAACAACGCACTGCAAAAGATATCTGGCAAAACCTGCACGAATTTTATCCCGAAGAAACAACAGTTAATCCCGAATGGGATATAAAGAAAATAAATACGTGGCTTAAAACTTATTTCAATATAGAAAAAGTAAAAAGCATTTATATCATTGCCGCCAAAAAACAAACACTCACGCACCGGTTCATACATGGATATTTTATTTGTGTTGATTTGTTTACAATACCCGAAAAATTGCAGGATGCAAACGGTTACTGGCTAACTGATGACGAAATAAAACTAAAAGCGTTCCCGCGCTTTATACACCAGTTCACTCAAAAAAAAGCAATACAGGCGCAGGTTTTATAATTTTAACTCATTCACCTTTAAATCTTTTGTATAACTTTAAGTTGCTTTTTTAAAGAACTGGCTAAACAAGGCGATCTAAATAAACTTATATATGAGAGGAGTAAACAGGGTAATTCTTATTGGCAACCTCGGCAAAGATCCCGAAATACAGTACCTGGAAAAAAACATCAGTGTTGCCAAATTTCCGCTGGCTACAACAGAAACTCATAAGGATAAAAACGGCAAACTTATTTCTCAAACAGAATGGCATATTATTGTTTTATGGAGAGGATTGGCTGAACTGGCTCAAAAATATTTACACAAAGGAAGCTTGATTTATGTTGAAGGCCGCCTGCGCACACGCAGTTGGGAAGACAGGGAAGGCAACAAAAAATTTGCAACCGAAATAGTTGCCGATAACCTGATCATGCTTGATAAAAGAAGCGATAATACCGGCAATAATTTTCCTCCCATCCTGCCGCCGGATACTGATGCACTTGAAGGATTCAGCAATAAAGATTCATCGGGCGAAGACGAACCAACGGGAAGTTTGCCATTTTAATTGAATTTTTATGTTATTTGCAATAACACTATTTTGCTGATGCTAAAACAGCATAACAAAAATTTATAATTTGGAAATTTTCTCTCGTGCTCTCTCTCTCTTACAAATTCATTCCACAATAGATTCACAAGCTACTACTGTACTCGTGTTTCTGCTGATCGGTTTTATGATGCTGTCGTTTATTGTTGCAGGAGCAGAAGTTGCATTCTTTTCATTAACGTTCAAAGAGATCAATCTTTTAAAAACAAAAGAACAATCTTATTATAAAAGAATTATTAATCTGCTTGAAGACCCCAAAGGCTTACTGGCATCGTTGTTAATTGCCAACAGCTTTGCAAACATTGCAATTATCATTATCTCCAATCTTTTACTGGATAATGCTTTACAGTTTGAACAACGGCAGGTAGTTGTATTTATTATTAAAGTGGTAGCAGTTACATCATTGCTTGTTTTGTTTTGCGAGGTGATCCCAAAAATTTATGCCAGTCAAAACAATACAAGATTTCTTAAAAACTTTGGAATAATTACTGAAGCCACTTATTATCTCTTTCATGGAATGGGCAACTGGCTGGTTAAGTATTCTGATATCATCGAAAAGAGATTATCAAAAAAAAAGAAAGGATCTTACAGTCTTGAAGAGCTTGATCATGCAATTGATATCACTACCAATAACTCAGCTTCTGAAAAGGAAAAAAATATTCTGAAAGGCATTGTAAAATTCAGCAATATAACAGTGAAGCAAGTAATGCGTACCAGGCTTGATGTAAGCGGCATCGAATACAATACTTCTTTTTCAGATCTCTTAAAACACATTGAAGAACTGCATTACAGCAGACTGCCCGTTTATAACTCCAATCTTGATGATATTGCAGGCATCCTTAACACAAAAGATCTTTTGCCTTTTATAAACACCATGGAAAATTTTGACTGGCATAGCCTGCTGCGCCCAACAACTTTTGTGCATGAACATAAACTTATTGATGACCTGCTGCATGAGTTTCAAACGAAACACATTCACTTTGCCGTGGTCGTAGATGAGTTTGGCGGCACAAGCGGCATTGTTACACTTGAAGATATACTGGAAGAAATTACCGGCGATATAAAAGATGAGTTTGATGAGGAGGATATGGATCATAAAAAGATCGACGACTATAATTTTATTTTTGAAGGCAGTACCATGATAAATGATGTTTGCCGCATCATGCAACTACCATCGGATACTTTTGAACCTATAAAGGGAGAAAGCGATTCGCTTGCCGGTCTTGTGCTGGAAATTGCGGGCGAAATTCCTCAGCAAAACCAGGTAATAACCAGCGGCGATTTTGAGTTCGTGGTATTGGAAATGTTTAAGAACCGTTTGCAGAAAATAAAAATCACTATTAAGCCACATGTTACTGCAGAGAAAAAAGAGAAGTAAAGCAAAATTCAAAAATCAAAAATCAAAAACTCCTGAACAACGATCAGCAAAAACCTCCTGCATTTTATTTTTTACTTTTTACTTTCCACTTTTCACTTTCCTCGGCTGCAACTCACCATATACGCCAAAACCTGCAGGTTACTTTAAAATAGATTTTCCTGAAAAGAAATACCAGGCATTTGATAAGGCCGGTTATCCTTACAGCTTTGAATATCCGGTTTATGCAAATGTGATAAAAGACAGTACTTTTTTTGGAGACCGAACAGAAAACCCATGGTGGATAAACATTGATTTTCCGCAATTCAATGCACGCATTTATTTAAGTTATAAAGTTATCGGTAAGTATAAACTTGATAGTTTGCTGAACGATGCATTCAATCTTACCAACAAACATTCTATAAAAGCTTCTTACATTGATGATTCTGCCATGAATATTTCAAACAATGTACATGGAGAATTTTTTAAAGTTGAAGGCGATGTGGCAACGGCTAACCAGTTTTTTCTTACAGATTCAACTAAAAATTTTATACGCGGCGCTTTATATTTTGATGCAACTCCGAATGAAGATTCGCTTAGGCCTATCAACCAGTTTCTTGTTGACGACATGAAGCATTTGATCAATACTTTCAAATGGAAATAAAAGTTGTGAATTGTAATATTGCATGCCTCGTTTCTTTGCTGCAGGTTTTGAATTTTTACTTTTTATTTTTGCGTTATGATTGCAATAGATAACAAATTAGTGAGTGATGAAATTATAGAGAAGCAATTTGTTTGTGACCTGGTGAAATGCAAAGGTGGTTGTTGCGAAGACGGTGATGCAGGCGCTCCCCTTGACGTAAGCGAGCTTGATGAACTGATACATAATTACGAAGCCGTAAAACCCTATCTCACAGAACCCGGGATTAAAGAAATAGAAAAACAAGGGAAATATCATTATGACGGGGAGTTTGGGTGGGTTACGCCAACCATTAAAGGTGAGATGTGTGCTTATGGCTACAGAGATGAGAATGGCATTATAAAATGTGGCATTGAAAAAGCTTATAATGAAGGAAAAATAAACTGGAGAAAACCATTAAGCTGCCACTTGTTCCCAATAAGAGTTAGTAAAAGCAAAGAAGATTCGGATCTTGAATATTTGAATTATGAACCCAGGCAGGATTTATGCAAAGCAGCATGTAAATTAGGCAAGCGTTTACAAGTGCCTGTGTATGTTTTTTTAAAAGAATCCATCATTCGCAAATACGGTGAAGAATTTTACAAAGCATTGGAAGCGGCTGCAGACTATTCAAATAAAAAATAATGGAATTAATAAACTCACTATTCACCATTCACTATGAGCAAAACCGCGTCAACATTTATAGCAAAGAGCACAATTAAAGCAGCTAATCTTGATCATCGCAGGAAAATTAATTTTAACATTGGCAAATACAATGCGGTTGTACCCCAGGGCAAAGCCCAGTTTGACGATTTGATGCTGGCACGCAAGCGCGCAAAAAATATAAAATGGAGTGCTATTGAAAAGCTTGATGTGATGCTGGAAACATTTGAAAAAAATATTTCGGCACGCGGCGCAAAAGTTATTTGGGCAGAAACAGCGGAAGAAGCATTAAAAGAAATTGGTGAAATATGCAAAGCAAAAAATTGTAAAACGCTGGTGAAAAGCAAGAGTATGGTCACCGAAGAAATTCACCTGAATAAATTTTTGGCGAAGCATAATATTGATAGTGTTGAAACAGATTTAGGCGAATATATCCAGCAGTTAGATGACGAACCACCCTATCACATTGTCACACCTGCAATGCATAAAAGCAAAGAAGATGTTGCAAAACTTTTTACTGAAAAACTAAATGCTCCTGAAAATTTATCACCCCAACAACTAACACAATTTGCAAGAGAAAAGCTCAGGAAAAAATATGTTGAGGCCGAAGTGGGTGTAACCGGTGCAAACTTTTTAATTGCCGATACCGGTTCGATATCAGTAACAGAAAACGAAGGCAATGCAAGGTTAAGCAGCGCCTTTCCCAAAACACATATTGTTGTTGCCGGCATTGAAAAGATAATTCCTTCCATCGATGATCTTGCTTTGTTTTTGCCTTTGCTCGCAACATTTGGTACAGGGCAAAGATTGACTGTTTATAACACTATCATATCAGGTCCCAAACAAAAAAACGAAACCGATGGACCCGAAGAAATGTATGTGATATTATTAGATAATGGCAGGACAAATTTGCTTGCGAATCCCATAACCCGCGAAGCATTGTATTGTATTCGTTGCGGTGCTTGTTTAAACGCCTGTCCTGTTTATAAAAATATCGGTGGCCATAGTTATGATACAACTTACAGCGGACCAATAGGCAGCGTTATCACTCCGCATTTGAAAAACCTGAAAGCATATAAACATTTAAGCTATGCATCTTCTTTATGTGGCAATTGCACAGAGGTTTGCCCGGTGAGAATTAACCTACATGAATTATTGCTGGAGAACAGGCGCGAATCTGTGGTTGAAGGTGATGCCTCAGTTGCGGAACGTGTTGCATGGAAGCTCTGGAAACAGGCAAGCTTAAGCCGCAACATGATGAACATGAGTAACGGCAAAATGAAAAACAAAGTAGTGAACAGTATATTTAAAGGTTGGACGAAACATAGAGCTGATCTGCATTTCAGCGAAAGAACATTTAATGAAATGTGGAAAGACATGAAGAAAAATTCATAGCAGCCACAACTCCTCTCTTACCTGCTTTCTGTAAATAATGATGCATCCCGATACTTTATTAATGTGAGTTCTGGATAAGCAATTTGAATTCCTGTTGAATAATATGCTGTTTGTTTTTCGATACGAAGTTAGGCCGTCACCCCAACGTTTTTTTTGCCATTCCGGGCTTTATACTTATTTTACATACCACAATATCCTGTTTGTAAACAGCTGTATAAAACTACACATCCTTTCCACTCTGCTTCACTTTCATAGAGACTTTATAGTAACCTTATAGAGACCTTATAGAGACCTTATAGAGACCTTATAGTAACCTCACCCCATACTAAACCCCTATCAGCTTCCTGTCAATTCCATGGCAAAAGGTACTCAGGTGTATAGTCAGGCCTGTACTATCGCATACTAAATAACGTGAATATCAGGATCAATCAATTGAACCCCTGTGTGGTTCAATGTCTTTTACACATTTATTCTCCCGTAATTCCTACGGGGCTATTCAAATTTAATCCTTTCAGGGTTACTTCATGCTTAAACCGAACGCACGTTAAGTATTTACAATACAACTTCTTATCTTGTTTTATAATTATTCGCTTTCATTAAACTAAAAAAATAATATGAAAAACATTTTACTTATCTGTTTTGCTATATGCATAATTATCTCAACAAAAGCGCAAAATATATTTCCTTCAACAGGTAATGTTGGCATTGGAACGGTAACGCCTGCATCTGCATTACAGGTTATCGGCAGTTCTCGTTTTGGAAGCTTTAAAAATTATGTAGTTGTTGATACTGCAGGCAACATGAGTTTTACGGGCAAAGGAACATATAAAGTCGGTGCGAATAAATATGCATTTCAATTCATCAACAACTCTAATTATGGTTTATTCTTTAACGCAACAGATTTAAAATACGAGTTTAGAAATGGTTCATCGGTACCAGTATTTTATATACGCGCAGATAACGGCGATATAACCACATCCGGAAAAATTTCTACTGACAGCGGCTTGTATCTTCAAAGCAATAAATTTATCAGCATCAGCGATACCAACAATACATTCATTGGCGTCAATTCAGGCGTTTCCAACATTGCTTCATATAATACAACTACGGGTTTTAATACAATGTATAGTAATCAAACAGGTTACAGTTGTACAGCCATTGGTGCGCAGGCTTTGTTCTCAAATGTTTCCGGGAGAGCTAACACAGCGTTAGGCGCATTTGCATTATTGAACAATTTAATTTCTGAAGCCAACACCGCAAGCGGCGCATATGCATTGTATTCAAACCAGTCGGGCGATGGCAATACTGCAACGGGTGTGCAGGCCATGTACAGCAATCTTATTGGCTGGCATAATACATCAACAGGTGTAAGTTCATTATATAATAATTTAAGCGGTGCATTTCAAAGTGCACACGGGTTTGAATGTTTATACTTTAATACAACAGGCTCATTCAACGCTGCCACCGCTTATCATGCTTTGTATAATAACACAACCGGAAGTTATAATGTTGCAATGGGTGTAATGGCGCTTGGTAAAAACACAACCGGTTCGAATAATACAGCTATTGGCGCGCAGGCAGATGTTGCATTAAATAATCTTAGCAATGCAACTGTAATTGGTTTTTCAGCATCCGTAAATGCTTCTAATAAAGTTGTTATTGGTAACAGTGCTGTAACTGTTATAGGCGGACAGGTTGGATGGAGCACATTAAGCGATCTTCGCTTCAAAAAAAATATACAGGATAATATTCCGGGACTTGCATTCATCAATAAATTAAAACCGGTTTCATATTCTCTTGATGCAAGAAAGTATGAAAAGTTTTTAGGCATTCCTGACTCTGTTGTAAGCAAAAGTTCAGATGCATATGCTAAATCAGAAAAAGTTGTGCGCAGTGGTTTTATTGCACAGGATGTAGCAAAGGTTGCAAAAGATATCAATTACAATTTTGATGGTGTACACACACCTGAAAATGATAAAGACAATTATTCGCTTGTGTATGCTGAGCTTATTCCTTCATTGGTAAAAGCTGTGCAGGAATTGAGTAATGAAAATGATGAGCTGAAAAAACAATTGCAAAATGTTCAATCAGCATTACAGCAAATGAATAGTAATAGCTCTTCAAATACAATGAATACATCAACAGTACAAAATTTTTCAACCATTATACTTGATCAGAATGTGCCCAATCCTTCTGGCAACACAACTTCGATCAGTTATAAAATTCCGCAGAACGTAAAAAATGCTTCGCTGATAATTGTAAATGCAACTGGAAATGTTGTGTCAAATCAGAATATTCCTGCTTCGTCAAATAAAACAAATATTGATTTAAATAAATTTATTGCAGGCGTTTATACGTATTTCATAATTGCTGATGGTGTTGTTTCTCCATCAAAAAAAATGGCGGTTGAAAAATAATACTTCCTCAAATAAATTGAAAATAAAAAGAGGAAAACTGTAAAGCAATTTTCCTCTTTTTTAAAAATAATATCAAACTTCATCGCAACCTGTCCATACTTTTTACAAGCTTTTGATCTTTATAAATTCCCTGTACAGCAAAAAACAAAAATACCGGCACAGCAAATACCATAACTGAAGTTAAAGCGAGGCCCCCACCTGTATAATCTTTTTTATAATTAAAATAGAGGAAAATATTCAGAATACTTATTATTATGGCAAGTATAGCTAACCATAATTGTAGTTTTCTTTGTTTATATATGAAGATGGTAAACAGGCAAAGAGCGCCAAGAATTGAGGTTAACATTAACAGAACAATTTTGGTTGTAGCGTTGAACTGGTCTGAAGTAAGCTCAGTGTGTGGACCAATATAGTAAAAAGGAAACTTCATGCTCAAAAAAGTGCAGACAGAAGCTGCCAGCAACCAAAGGGATTGTATACGTTGTATCATAATTAAACTTTAAATTATCATCAAAAATAAAGCTAATTCAAAATAGGTAAAGCAAAGGTTTTACTGCTGGTTATTCGTTATATATATTTGCAATCCCTAAAAATTATTTATGTTCAATAATCTTACCGAAAGGCTTGAAAGTGCTTTTAAGAATTTAAAGGGTGAAGCAAGAATAAACGACCTGAATATTGCCAATACGGTTAAAGATATTCGCCGTGCCTTAATTGACGCCGATGTTAACTATAAAATAGCCAAAGAGTTTACTGACCGTGTAAAAGAAAAAGCAACAGGTGAAAAGGTTATCAATGCCATTAGTCCCGGCCAGTTAATGGTAAAAATTGTGCAGGATGAGCTTACCGAATTAATGGGCGGAACAGAGGCCGGATTTGATGTAACCGGAAATCCTGCTGTTATATTGATTGCAGGTTTACAAGGTAGTGGTAAAACAACTTTCAGCGGCAAGCTTGCCAATTACCTGAAGAATCAAAAAAAATCTCCTTTGCTTGTTGCAGCAGATATTTATCGCCCTGCAGCTATTGACCAGTTAAAAATTCTTGGCGAGCAAATTAAAGTAGATGTTTACAGCGAACCTGAAACAAAAGATGCGGTTGTAATTGCACAAAATGCTCTTAAAGAAGCAAAGGCAAAAAATAAGAATGTAGTTATTATAGATACGGCGGGCCGTTTGGCTGTTGATGAAGCAATGATGACTGAAGTTGCTAATATCAAAGCAGCCGTTAATCCAACAGAAATATTATTTGTTGTTGATTCAATGACTGGCCAGGATGCAGTGAACACTGCAAAAGCCTTCAATGACCGTCTTAATTTTTCCGGGGTTGTTTTAACCAAATTAGATGGGGATACACGTGGTGGTGCTGCTTTATCCATTCAATACACCGTAAATAAACCTATAAAATTTGTAAGCAGTGGTGAAAAATTAGATACGCTTGATGTGTTCTACCCCGAACGTATGGCCCAGCGTATTTTAGGCATGGGTGATATTACCTCACTGGTTGAAAAAGCACAGGCGCAATTTGATGAAGAGCAGGCCAGGAGACTGGAAAAGAAAATACGCAAGAACCAATTTGATTTCCAGGATTTTTACGATCAGCTTCAGCAAATAAAAAAGATGGGGAATCTGAAAGATTTGATGGGCATGATCCCCGGGATGGGAAAAGCCATAAAAGATATTGATATAAGCGATGATGCTTTCAAAGGAGTTGAAGCGGTTATTAATTCAATGACGCCTTACGAAAGAGCAAATCCTGATGTTATCTCTCAAAGCAGAAGAAACCGGTTGGCAAAAGGGGCTGGAAAATCAATGGAAGATGTTAATGCTTTAATGAAACAGTTTGACCAAATGAAACAAATGATGAAAAACATGAATAAAATGCCAATGGGAGGCATGCGGATGCCGGGAATGAAGCGTTAATTAAAAAAAAATTAATTTATAGCCAGTGTTTTACCTGATAATAAATTATCTCTTACATTCGCAGTCCATTATTCATTTAAACCTTTTAACAAGGCCTTTAAATTTCTATTTAAAATGGCAGTAAAAATCAGACTTCAAAGGCACGGAAGTAAAAAGAGACCTTTTTACTTTATCGTTGTAGCCGATGCCCGTGCGCCCCGTGATGGAAAATTTATCCAGAAGATCGGTACCTACAATCCGCTAACTGTTCCAGCAACAATCCAGTTAGATCGTCAAAAAGCTTTAGAATGGTTGCACAAAGGCGCTGAACCAACAGATACTGTTAGGCGCATTTTATCCTTTAAAGGAGTGCTCTATCTAAAACACTTATTGCGCGGTGTAAAACTTGGACTGTTCGATGAAGTAGCAGCCATGCAAAAATTCCAGAAATGGCATGAAGAACACGAAGCGCATATAAAGCGCCGCAGTGATGAGCACAAGCGATCCAGGATTGCAAGCCGCCCTCAGCCAACTGTAAGAAGAGTTGAATCGCAAAATTCAGCAGGAGCGTAAGTAACCAGGGAAAAAATTTTCTTTAAAATCCCGATAGCAATATCGGGATTTTTTTATTTTAGGTTGCCGGCTGTGTAGTAATGTATTGAGCACGGCAGAGCTCGTCCCGAACTTAATCGCATAAGCGTCAAGTTAAAAAATTGCTGTAATCGTTTTAAATATAAACCCAGCTTGAGTTTCAGAGTAATTAATGCCTGTAATTTCAGGTTGTTACCAGTTGTCATATAAGGCGCCTCTTTCGGTTCGGTCCCGACTTGTCGGGATTGAAAAAAATCCGAAGGAAATTTTTTTCAAAGAAGCGAAAACAGCGCCGATGAGACAACGAAGCCATGCGGCTTGAGCATATAACAATTGTATTTAAGTGATGCATAAAGAAAGTTAGCTTGATTGCCAATACGAACTTAATCGGGAGCACACCCTTGTGCTGCACGCATTTGCTTCGGCAATTATTCAATCACTTCAAGTAATGTTCTGAAAGAAATAAAATTACTACCCCATTTTTCAATTACTGCTTTACGAAAGTCGTTTGCAAATATTTCAAGATAACGGTTGTATAAAGCTTTACTTTCAGCAAAATATTGCGCCACGTAAGTCGGCCCTTCTATATCATCCTGCTCATGCAGTTTTAATAACTGGCATCGTACAAAACAATTTGTTTCAAGCAAAACGGGCATGTGTTCTTTCAGCATCCATTCAACCCACGCATCACTTATGCTCCAGTCAGGTTTAGTTGTAACGTTATAAATAAACATATGTCAAATATTAATTTCAAGATAAACAGGACAATGATCGCTGTGTTTTATTTCGGGTAATATTTCAGCGTCTTTTATTGAGTTCTTTAAAGGCTCAGTTACGTTGATATAATCAATCCTCCACCCTTTATTTTCTGCTCTTACATTTGGAAACCGCTGACTCCACCAGCTATAACGATGCGGTTCGGGCCTTACTTTCCTGAATGCATCAATCCAGCCATTCGCAAAAAGCTTATCCATCCATGCACGTTCTTCCGGCAAAAATCCTGATGTTTTTACATTGCCTTTGGGATTATGAATATCTATATCCTTGTGCGCAATATTATAATCTCCGCAAAGAATGAGCTTCGGATGCGTTTGTTTTAATTTATCGAGATAATTAAAAAATTCATTCAGCCATTCATATTTAAAAGTTTGCCTTACTTCTCCTGTTGTTCCCGAAGGAAAATAAGCATTGATCAATCTTACATCACCAAAATCCAATTGTAAAACACGTCCTTCATCATCACTTACTTTATGCCCTGTTCCAAACACAACATTATCCGGTTTTGTTTTAGTAAAAACCGCAACGCCGCTATAACCTTTTTTTTGTGCAGCATACCAATAGTCGTTATACCCAAGTGTTGTTATTTGCTCGTGATTTACATTTTCCTTATGCGCTTTTGTTTCCTGTATACAAACAACATCAGCAGGATCTGTTTTCAACCAGTCTGATAACCCTTTGTTTAAAGCTGCGCGGATACCGTTTACATTATAGCTTATTATGCGCATGATATAACTTTGCCCGAAGTTAAGCAGCTGCCAAATCTTAATGACTGCTTATTACCTTCAATATCAACTTTGCGTTAACAATCGTATAAATTAATTTTGCGATTCAAATTTTTCGTATGCATTTAAAACCGGTACCTGTAGTTGACGATATTTCTCCTGAAGATTTTAAACGCACCTATTTTAATAACAATACACCCGTTGTTATTAAAAATTTCTCAAAGCAATGGCTTGCCTATACAAAATGGAACTGGGATTATTTCAAAGAAATTGTAGGTGATCAAAAAGTAGCGCTTTATAACAACGTAAAAAGTGATGCTTACACGCCTATTAATAAAGCAGATGATTATAAAACATTTGCAGAGTATGTTGATATGATAAGAAAGGGACCTGCAGCATGGCGCATTTTTTTATTCAATATCTTCAGTCATGCTCCGCAGCTTACAAAAGATTTTACCTGGCCTGATAAATACATGAAAGGATTTGTAAAAAGAGTGCCGATGTTATTTACAGGAGGGCAGGGTTCTATCACACACATTCATTTTGATATTGACCTCAGTCATATTTTACACACACAGTTTGCAGGAAGAAAAAAAGTTTTATTGTTTCCTTATTCAGAACAGCACAAGCTTTACCGGAAACCTTTTGAAGTATTGAGTCTTGCAGATTTCAGCAATTATTATGATGCCGGTAAAAGCAAACTGGATATAGAAAAGTTTCCTGCTGTTGAAACTGCAAACGGCTTTGAGATAACATTAGAACATGGTGATACTTTATTTATGCCGGGCGGTTATTGGCATCATATGGAATATCTTGACAGCGGGTTTGCCATGAGCCTTCGCGCTTTGAACAGCTCTATGACCGGGAAACTAAAAGGTTTATGGAATATTGCAGGCATGCGTAACATTGATACGCTCATGAAAAAAACAATGCCGCATAAATGGTATGAATGGAAAGAAAGAAAAATTTTTGATGCAGCAAATAAAGAACTCGGTTTGGCTAACAGTTAAGCTGTTCAAGTTTTAAACTGATGCCATGAAAAACTACAGTAAAAGGGAGTGACACAACCGTGATGCCACAAAATACTGCAGCTGACAATATAAAATTATTGCAGCATTAATCGGGAAAATAAAAAAATTGTGAACGAGATAAGTATTTCAGTTCAAAAATAATACACAATAAAAAAGCCCGCAATTGCGGGCTTCTTAAATTATATAGGCGCTGTTACATTTTTTTAGCATCTTCCAAAAATTTGGCAAGACCAATATCTGTAAGCGGATGCTTTAATAATCCGAGAATTGAATCAAGCGGAGATGTAATAACATGCGCTCCCAATTCTGCAGAACGGATAATATGATTCGGATTGCGGATAGAAGCAACAAGCACTTCTGTTTTATAACCCTGGATATCGAAGATCTGTGCGATCTGGCCGATTAGTTCCATACCATCCCAACCGCTGTCATCAATACGGCCAACAAATGGTGAAACATATTTTGCACCTGCTTTTGCAGCCAATATGGCCTGGCCTGCAGAAAATACTAATGTGCAGTTTGTTGGAATGCCATTATCTGTAAACCATTTGATGGCTTTAATACCATCTTTAATCATCGGGATTTTTACCACAATATTTTTATGTATTGCAGCAAGCTTTTTTCCTTCTTCAACAATGTCTTCAAATTTGGTTGAAACAACTTCAGCGCTAATATCGCCGTCAACCATTTCGCAAATGGTTTTGTAGTGTTGCATAATTGCATCCTGGCCTTTAACGCCTTCCTTAGCCATTAATGAAGGATTGGTAGTAACACCATCCAGGATTCCAAGATCATTTGCTTCTTTAATTTGTGCAAGATTTGCTGTATCAATAAAAAATTTCATAACAAAGCCGCTTTAGCGGAAATTTATTTAGTGTGAAGAAATGCCTTTTCAGGGAGGTAAAAAAAAGGCAGGCTGATTACATCGCACCGCTCAACCACCTACTCTTGCTGCCTTCCGGCCCTGGGAGGGTTCAGCAGGAGCTGGTCGTGTAAGACCTGCCGCCGCAAATGTAATGATTAATGTGTAAAATTTATTGCTGAGTAATATTTCTACTGTTAATTGTTGTTATACCAACCAGTCTGTCTGTCCTGTCACTCAAAGAACGATAATAAACAAGTATGGTATAATTGTTTTCTGTTTCAGAAAAATCGCCTTCTGTATCTGCAGTTTCGGCAACACCCCCGTTCTGATTTATTGCTTTGGTAACGTAGGTGTAATAATAATAGCCTTGCTTAAGCAGCAAAGTTTTTTCATACACTTTTTTATCGGCGTTATAATCCATTTCACAGGTTCCATTATCACAATTACCTGTTGCCAACTCTCCTATCATGTATACTTTTTTGTTGACAAAATCTTCTGCACGCAACGGAACAAAAGTAAAATGCACATTAGCATAATCACCCTGCAACCACGCATTACTCACATCAATAGCACTTATCTCATAAGCGCCGTTAAGATCATAATAAGTTACATAACGTTCTTGTGTACGCTGTGGATCAGCCTTAAGCCAAACAGCATATGGTTTTATTTTCAGATCTGCAGAATCAACTCTTTCACTTTGAAACCGAAAACTTTTCAGATCTACCCAACGGTAATCCCTTCCTGCAGGAAACACAAGGTTTGTTTCGTTATTATATTCATATTGATTGCCGCGCATGAATGTTGGCTGTACGCCACTAACTGCATTATCCCATCTGAAATTTTGCAGCACCACTACTTTTAATTGTTGTTGCGGATTTAAAACATTAAGCTTCGTTTTATCAATAATGAATTGTATTTTCTGATGTGTGCGAAAAATTTGTGTATTAAACGGCAGCGAGATCTTTGCAGCAATTGGAATAATATTATCTACTATCAAAATACGCCTCGCAAATGCAAGTTTTGCAGTATCACCGTTCAGGTAAACTTTCAACAGATAATTGCCGCTTACCTTAGGCAAACAGCTTTGTTCCGGCAAGAACATTTGGTAATGCGTATACTTTGTTTCAGCAACAGATGAATTACGGTATTGAGATAACCTGCCCTGTGTAAAACCCTGCAAATAGTCAAACGGGCTCAGATCAGCAGGAACCCAATTCGCATCACATAAAACATAAGTATAATTATAATTTTTAACGTTGGCATCAAGGTCATCAAAATGCAATTCCAATGCATTGGTTACATTAACCGGGATGATCGGATAAGCATCCTGCCTGCCCGCAATAAACAACTTTACAGTATGTATGTTCGGCATAACAATTTTATCGGGTTGCTGTGCAGAAATATATGTAAAAAAGAGCAGGTTCAAAAAAACGATCAAAATAATTTTTTTCATTCGCATTAAACTAATAGTTCAAATGTAACAGAATTTTTTGTTGGCAAGATTACTACGTTTTACAAGCCGATTTATTATCCACCGGTAACTATAATTCTTCTCTTAATTTTTTAGGCAATGACTTTACAATAAGATCATACGAATCATCAACTATTTCTTTTAGAAGTTTGACTGAAATGCTTCCATCAATTATAATAGTATTCCAATGCGTTTTATTCATGTGATAACCAGGTTTAACAGCGTCATATTCTTCACGCAGTTGAATTGCTTTTTCGGGATCACATTTAGCATTGAACTGCAAAGGGTCAGCATCAAGCGCAACCAATAAAAATATTTTATTTTCTACTCTGAATACCAAAGTAGTTTCACCAAAAGGAAAATCTTCTGTTACTGCTTTTTTGAAAAGACAATATTCACGGAGTGTTTCGATATTCATTCAGATCATTCTTTTCAAAAGTTGAAACGGGAATAATAAATGTTGATTGATTTAATCAACTATAAAGATTCTTCTCCACGAATGCATTTCTAAACTTTCCTTTGGAATCGAATTCTTCAACAAGCAGTTTAAAATCTGCAAGCTTTTCATAACGGGATTGCAAAACTTTTGGCTGCATTGTAAACAACTTTGCCCAGTGTGGTTTAGCATTGAATGGTGATAACTGTTCTTCGATCAACGGTAGTAAATTCATCACTGCATCGGTTTCCTGTTTCCAGGTAAAATGAATTGCTGCAGAAGTTTGTTTATAACAGGGACTCATCCAAAATTCATCCGCATGAATGGTTCGTATTTCTGTAATAAAAAGATGCGGCGTTATTTTTTCATTCAGTTTTTCTACAGCCATTATTGCATCATAAGCATGTTCGATCGGTACAAAATATTCGGTCTGCAATTCTTTTCCGGCACTTGGTTTAAACCCCATTTTAAAATGCGGCATTCTTTCATACCATGGCCCGGGAATGCCCATTTGATCTGTAACGTTTTCAGCAGACTCGCTTGCTATTGGATGCATATTTTTATCAGCGGGCTTTGCACCATATAATTCAGTTGCGATAGTTGTTAAACTATTATCAACGCGGCTTTTGATCCATACTTCATTAATGTTTTTATTTTTCCAATCGGTAAACAGGCTTACACTGTATCCCATAGATTCAAGGTCATTAAAATTATTTTTTAATTCGCTCATGGACATATCAAGATAAACAACCTGTTTCATTTTAAATGTAGGTATAATATCAAGTGTAACTTTCGTAATAATACCTATCGTTCCAAGATGTACAACAGCGCCATAAAATTTATCTCCGTCTTTTTTCTTTGATAAAGTAACAACTTCTCCTTTCGCATTCACAAATTCAATTGCAGCAACAGACGTAGACAAGTTACCATTATTTATACCTGAGCCGTGCGTTCCTGTTGCGCATGCACCTGCAACGGTGATGTGTGGCAACGATGCAAGGTTCGCCAGGGCGTAACCGTTTTCATCAAGATAAGGTGCAAAATCACCATAGCGTGTTCCGGATTCTATCGTTACTGTATTTGCATTTTTGTCTAATGATATTATTTTATTCAGGTTCTGTGATGAAAGTTGGTTCGCCGTGCTGTCTGCAATAGTGTTGAAAGAATGCCTTGAACCCAGCGCTCTGAGGTTATTGCATTTCTTAACAACTTCCTGCACTTCTTCAATTGTTTTCGGATAATATACGCTGCCTGTACTATAAGTTAAATTACCGGCCCAGTTTGTGAGATGTTCATTCATTGCTGAAATTTTTTGAGAAGGTTTGCAGCCGATCATATCTGAAACAATTATGCCGCCAGCTGCAACAGATGCTGTTTGTAAAAATGTTTTTCTGTCCATAGGTTAATAATTGAAATGTTTATGTAAGATAAATTACAATAACATTCATATCTCTGAATATAGATTATTGTTTGCCTATAAATTTAGTTGTTCTGAAATGATCGGGCGTATGTTTTTCCTTTGTAAAAGTTCGAATAATTGCTTTGAATTTGGTAACATCACTTTTATGCAGTCAATCACTTTTTGCAGAAAGCATCTTTTACAATTTAAAAACAATCAATTGCCTTTGTGTGAAATCTATTTTAATTCCGTTTTCTTCGGCAGGCAACCAATCGGGAGAAGAACTAATAAGCCTGAGCGCTTCATTATCTAATAAAGCATTTGCAGATGCTATAACTTTTGCATTGGTTATTTTTCCACCTTTTGACACTACGAATTCTACTGTTACTGATCCTTGTATCCTCTGTTTTTTTGCATCCTTAGGATACTTCATATTGTAAGTCACAAACTTTTTCCAGTTAGTATAGCCACCTGGAAACACAGCCGGTTTTAGCATTGAAAAAAATATCGTTCTATCAGATTCGTATTCTGGAAAGACTTTTGAGCCTATCACTTCTTCATTACTGAATGATTGCCGCCATATAGTATCTCCATCTTTATTTAATTCAGCATGCATTGTTAAATCGCCAACACTGTCGTAACATTTAATTTCCTGCGGAAAACCTTTATCAGGATTATAATAATAATGACAATACAAGTTGACAGTAAAACTTGTATCGCTGTAGTAGCCTCTGCCAATCAAATCAGTTCCGTTATAATCCAGTGCGAGAAAACCGCTATCAGCAGCTGGTATAACTTTTCGCACAAAGTTGCCACCCATATTTTTTACTGGCCGCCAGCGATTGGGAATACGAAAGAATAAAGTATCATTTGCGAAAATTTTGCAAGAGAACATGATTAAACATGCTAAAAAAACAAATTGCTTCATCAGGATTCTGCAGTTAGTAAAATTTGAGATGCAAATTTAAAAATATATATCAATTAAACAAACCCACACTAACTTCTACATCCGGGTTATCTAATAAAAATGCAGCCATTTCTTCATTCATTGTAAAACCTTTTTCTGCTGTATTCAATACCACTTCAAGATTTTCCTGTGGTTCTTTTATTTTAAATCTGAGCGAAGATTTTCCGGGATTTGATCTCACATTGTCCGCAATAAAATTTACAAACTCATCTGTTACCGAAGCCGGCTCGATACAAATTTCAAGATTACGCGTAAGATTCATTTTTGCTGTTTCCAAAAGATTGATGGCCGTTGCTTTAAACTCGTATTCATCACCATTATATCGTTGTTTGAAATAACCATAGATCAATAAATTGTTTCCTTTTTCTATATAATTTTTAAACTTCACATAATCATCACTCCACAACATTAATTCTGCCTTGCCGCTGAAGTCTTCAATTATCATCGAACCAAAATTTTTACCATTGCGGGAAATACGATGTTGTGCATCAGTAACCAACCCTGCAATGCGCATATTTTTTTCACGATGCGCAGCAGCCAATGTGTTTGATTCTTTTATTTCCGTAAAGTCAATAAGTTTTGTAATGCCGTAATATTTTAATTCAAATTTGAAATGATCCAAAGGATGCCCGCTCATGAACATACCCGTAACTTCTTTTTCACGGTCGAGTTTTTCAGTTAATGCCCATTCAATGCATTTAGGTAAAAGCGGAGAAGCGATTGCAGGCAAAACAGTATCGCCAAACAATGTATTTGCCTGTTGTTGTTTATTAGCCTGGAAAGTATTTCCAAAACGGATGATACGTTCGATGCCTGTTACATTATCGTTGGCTGATGTATAAAAATATTGTGCACGATGTACATCTTTAAAACAATCGAATGCACCGGAGTTGGCAAGGCTTTCAATTGATTTTTTATTTACTGTCCGTTGATTCACACGTTTGATAAAATCAAAAATATCTGTATAAACACCATTGTTTTTTCGTTCTTCGATAATACTTTCAATAGCAGCTTCGCCAACACCTTTCAACCCGCCCAAACCAAAACGGATCTCTCCTTTTGCATTAACGGCAAAACCTTTTAATGATTCATTGATATCGGGACCAAGCACTTTCAAACCCATGCGTTTACACTCTTCCATATGGAATGTGACCTTGTCAATGCTGCCTGAATGATTCAACACGGCAGACATATATTCTCCCGGATAATGCGCTTTTAAATAACCTGTCTGATACGCCACCAATGCATAGCAGGTTGAATGTGATTTATTGAACGCATACTGCGCAAACGCCTCCCAATCGTGCCATATCTTTTCAAGCACATCTGCCTTGAAACCCTTTGCTGTTGCGCCTTTGATGAAACCGTCTTTCATCTTATCCAGTGTTTTCCTGTCTTTTTTCCCCATTGCTTTGCGCAACACATCTGCTTCACCTTTTGTAAACCCTGCAAGTTTTTGCGAAAGCAGCATCACCTGTTCCTGGTAAACCGTTACGCCGTAAGTTTCTTCAAGATATTCAGCCATTTCAGGCACGTCATACACCAGCTCTTCCCGGCCATGCTTGCGTGATACATATTGCGGAATGTAAGCCATTGGTCCCGGACGATACAATGCATTCATCGCAATAAGATCGCCGAATTTATCGGGCTTTAATTCACGCAGATATTTTTGCATGCCTGCACTTTCAAACTGGAATGTTGCATTGGTTTCACCACGCTGATATAACTGGAAAGTTGTTGAATCATCTAATGGCAAGTCGTCAAGGTTAACCTCTATCTTATGATTTTGTTTGATAAGTTCCAATGCAGTTTTTAAAATGGATAAAGTACGCAGGCCAAGAAAGTCCATCTTTAATACACCAGCTTCTTCAATCGTACTTCCTTCAATTTGTGTAACCCACAGATCAGATTCTTTTGATGTGGCAACAGGAATTAATTCAGTAAGATCTTTAGGGGCTATGATGATACCTGCTGCATGAATACCTGTGTTGCGCACACTTCCTTCCAATCGTTCGGCTTCACGCAATACCTGCCCGCGTATATCATCGCCTTTATGAATCTCACGCAGTTTTTTTATGTTATCTAATTCTTCACCGGCGTAACCTTTTTCTTCCAAAGATTTTTCGCCATCTTTTATGGTAAGCGGTGCATTCAAAATAAATTTTAAAGATGTGCCCGGCCTGTCGGGAACCATCCTGGCCAAAGCATTGCTTTCCGGCAAAGACAGATCCATTACACGCGCTACGTCTTTAATGCTCATCTTCGCAGCCATTGTACCATATGTAATGATCTGGGCTACCTGGCTCTTGCCATATTTCTCAACAACATAGTCAATTACTTTTTGCCTGCCTTCATCATCAAAATCCGTATCAATATCAGGCATTGTTTTACGGTCAGGATTCAAAAATCTCTCAAACAGCAAATTATATTTTATTGGGTCGATGTTGGTAATGCCGATGCAATATGCAACCACGCTGCCCGCAGCAGAACCACGGCCGGGACCAATAAACACGCCGCGTTCTCTTCCAACTTTTATAAAATCGCTTACTATTAAAAAGTAGCCTGCAAAGCCCATGGTTTTAACAGTGAACAATTCAAAATCCAAACGCTCGCGTATCTCTTCAGTTATTTCGCCATAACGCACTCTCGCACCTTCATAAGTGAGATGATGCAGGTAATTCCATTGATTGATATTCTTATCATCGCTTGTTTGAAATGCCTGCGGAACAGGAAATGCAGGCAATAAAATATCTTTCTTCAGGTCAAGTGTTTCAACCCTGTCAACGATTATGTTTGTGTTATCTAAAGCATGTGGCACATCATTAAATGTATCCAGCATTTCATCCTGCGATTTAAAATAGAACTGGTCGTTTGGAAATTTAAAGCGACGGTTCTTTACATGCAGATCATCATTCACAAAATCATCAAAACCAGGTGTGCTTTGCTTTTCCCCCGTATTAATGCAAAGCAGAATATCATGTGCATTGTAATCTTCTTTTTCTGTATAATGACTGTCGTTGGTTGCAATAGCCGGCACATTATATTTCTTTGAAAATTTTAGCAACGTTGCATTGATCTTTTCCTGCTCAGGAATTTTATGCCTTTGCAATTCAATAAAATAATCATCACCAAATAAATTATGCCACCATTGAAATTCTTTCTCAGCTTCTTCTTCTGATTTGTGCAATATTGATTGCGGCACATAAGCGCCAATGCAACAGGTTGTTGCTATAATGCCTTCATGATATTTTTCGATCAGGCCTTTATCAATGCGCGGGTATTTGCTGTAATATCCTTCAATAAAACCAAGCGATGTAAGCTTGATAAGATTCTCATAACCTTTTTTATTCTTTGCCAGTAAAACCTGGTGAAAGCGTTCGTCTTTCTGTTCTTTTGAAAATGTTTTTCTATGCCTGTCCTGCACCACATAAAACTCGCAGCCAACAATTGGTTTTACAACTGGTTCTCTTTTTTCTTTTCCATTTTCATCAATACCAACAACGCGTGTATTATTCCACGCCTGTTTTACAAATTCAAATACGCCAAACATGTTTCCATGATCAGTAATCGCCAATGCCGGCATATTATGCCTGGCTGCTTTTTTATATAATGAATCGATGCCTGCAGCGCCGTCAAGCAATGAATATTGTGTGTGAACGTGAAGATGAGAAAAACGCATTTTTTAAGTTTAAGGCTATTAGCTAATGCTATTGGCTAACAGCTATTTTAGAACCAACAAATTTCTTAAATAACGCTCAAAGATGCTTTCATGGTTTTCCACATTTTGCACATTATTAATTCCAGCCATGAAATTTATGCACTTTTAGTTTCGTTTTTGGAAATGCAATTTATATTGCGTGCTTCAGATGAATCTGCGACTATTACAAACCGTTTGCCTGCTGATAATTTTAAGCAGTTGTAAAAGTTTACAGCAATCGTCAGCCCATAAAAATCCATCAAAGACTTCATCCAAAACAGATCCACGCTTTTTAGATAATGTTAGTATAAATCCCGGCGAGAAAAAAAATAGTAATTACGCATATACACATGTTCAGCAGGGAGGAAATAAATCTTTCTCTAATACGTCTTCATCTTTTAATATCGAGAAAGCAGATTGGTTGCAGATAAAATATGCAATAATGATAGACATGCCGGTTGAGCAATTAAACAACCTGCCTTTATTACAACAAATTGATCATTGGTGGGGAACGCGTTACTGTCTTGGCGGAAACGATGAATCATGCATTGATTGTTCCGCATTTACTCAAACAATTCTTCGCAATGTATATGGAGTTGAAGTACCAAGAACTGCAGCAGAGCAATACAATTTTGCGCAGCCGATAAGTGATGCAGAAATAAAAGAAGGCGATCTTGTGTTTTTCAAAAGCGGCCGCGGAATATCGCATGTAGGTTTATTTGTTGGTAATAATAAATTTGTACATGCAGCTACAAGTGAAGGCGTTACTATCACAGATCTTAATGATAGTTATTGGAGTAAAAGATATGCAGGTGCAGGAAGAGTAATAAAGTAAGATTGCACATCAATATATTATTCAACCAATTTCAATACAGGCACAGCTTTCATATCCGGTGCATCAGCAATGGCAACAGGTTTTATATCTCCCGGGAAATTAAAACGATAACTTTTTCTTGTACTCCTGCCGATTATGGAAAGTGCCGTATTACCGACATATTGAAACAAAATTGTGTGACTGGCAGAAGCAAGAAAAGGGTGAGGTTTTGCAACAATTCTTTGTTGACTTTGAACAGGGGATGAACTTCTTTTCTTTCCACAGTTGCACATAAAGTAAATTTAAGTGATAAGTTTTATGTTATACGTTGACTCTTTTTAATCTTCATGATAAGTTGGCGTATTGTCTGGATCATTTTTTGTTGTTGCCTGTTCAAGCAAACAAGCAGCGCCTGATAATGCAAACCATACTAAAAATTTTTCTATCCATATTTGTCCGAGCCATATTGCAAAGGGCAACGCAATCCAAATGCTGAGGCAATAAAAACAATCCATCAGCTTGCCGAAAAAACCATTACCTGCTTTTCTTCTTAATAAAAAAATTATATCGAACGGACCATCTTCTTTACCAAACAAATGCGTTAATCTCCACACCGCAAAAACCGATAATACCAGGTAAAGTATATTCACAGATAAAAAATTGTGTCAGCTATTCTCTTATGTCTTATTAAAACTAAAAAAAAATCCTTTAATTATTAATAGAAATCTTTGTGTTGTTTAAACACAATTATCTCCAAAATTTTTAAACATCATTTTATCGGTTTAATAATTGTACAGGCAAACAAACAAAAAGTTATTTTTTCCAATCCTGTATTCGTGTTTTGGCTACATCAACCAATTGCATTGCATCAGGGGTGAGCTTTAATAAAAATATGCCGCCAATAAACAACCCTGAAAATAAACCTGAGCGAATGAAGATGCCCAGCCAACTATTTATCCTGTAAAATAAAAAGTAAGTAGCAACAATCGCGGCAATACTCAATAACAATGCATAAATGGTTTCGTTATTAAACGGTTGCATTTTAAATTTTCTGCGAAGAAATTCATACCGTATAAAGTTGTAGACAATTTGCGAAATAAGTTCTGCATAAGCAGGGCCTATAATACCATAACGTTGAATTAAGATATATGCAAGCGGTATGCGCAAAGCCAGTAAAACAACATTTGTGTAAAATTCAAATTTCCATAAAGTTGAGGTTACAATTATTACAGAATTTACACCTGTGCCTGCATCAATTATTTTAGCTATACCGAGCACAAATACTACACTTAAACCTGCGGCATAAGCATTTTGTATTTGCAGAAGATTAATGCCTTGTGCAACATTTAGCCATACATTTCCAAAAACAAAAACAGAAAGCAATAACATGTTTATACTGGATCGGTGATATACGCGGTTGATGGTTGCAAAATCTTTATCCTTCCATGCTCTTGACAAAACACCTGTTGATATAGAAGTAAGGCTGCGCTGCGGAATTTCAATAAGATTAGCAACATAAGCTGCCAGGCTAAAAACGGCTGTTGCAGTTAAACCCATTTTACTTGCAATTAAAATACCACTAATGGTTATAGCAACCGCATTCAGACAAATACCACCGAAAACAAAAAACTGCAAACCCATCATTTTTTTGATGAACTTTTTTGTAACCCGGCTAACTGTAAATGTTATGTGGAACTGGTGAATGCGCCACAAATACATCCCAAGCATTATCGCAATAATTAAAAACACTGCAGAAAATAAATACATGAATTGTGCAAAGCTTATAAGCTTAAAATAATAAAGCAGGATAAAAACAGTAGTAATGATCCGCATCATCGTTTCTTTAAGCGCATTTGTAACAACAGTTCTTCGTAATGCCCATGAATATCCTTCCAATATTGCAAACAATAAATAACCCAGGCTAAATGGAAAAACAAGGTAATAGAAGTCTAAAAATAAAGTAGAGCGTTCTGCAAACTTTCGTACTACAAACGGCTCGAATATAATGCCGGTAATGGTTACAAGAATAAAACCTATTACAGAAGCAACCAATACCCAGGTAAGCAGATCATTTTTTTTATCTGAAAGATTGTCTTTATAATAAGGATAAAATTTATACAGAACAGGAGTAGTTCCAAGGCTTGCAAATGCAAAAATGTTTTGGGCAAAATCAAAGAACAAACGCGTTAATCCGAACTGATCTGTTGTAAACGATCCATTCTTTGAATAAAAATACATGTTGAAAGCGCCAACCAAAAAACCGAAATAAACAATAATGCTTGATTGAATGGTTTGCTTTCTTATATCTGACATTTGAGTTGAAACTTATTTACAAAATGGATTATGAATTAGCTCTTCCAATTACCTAGTAATCTTCTTAACACGATTATTTCGCCAACATGATAGCTGTTGTGATCTGCTATCAGCATTGCTTCGCGCACAAGGTTCTGACCGTTTCCATGATCAAATGGTTTGAAAAGATCTTCTGAATTTTTAAGCAATTCTATAAATTCATTGAGATCA
>Ga0206903_10016_pt2 | contig 51991 bp, 53 predicted proteins | sample Alteio_BWOrgHeat_45_FD_152959 | JGI IMG/M metagenome (GOLD analysis project Ga0206903, IMG submission 152959) | Enriched cells from forest soil in Barre Woods Harvard Forest LTER site, Petersham, Massachusetts, United States -... | ecosystem: Environmental > Terrestrial > Soil > Temperate forest >... | reverse complement strand
AACGGGGTATTAACTGGTAATTTGGTGATTTGGTAATTTAGTCATTTAGAAAAGAAATTCCAAATAACCAAATCACTAAATAACCAAATCACTAAAGAGAAAACTTATGAGACACAGAATTAAACAAAGAAAACTGAACCGTGGTTCAAGCCATAGAACGGCACTTCTTGCAAATCTTGCGGCGAGCCTTATTGAGCACGAGCAAATCACTACAACTTTGCCTAAAGCAAAAGAACTTAAACCATTTGTTGAAAAACTTATCACCCTTGGTAAAAAAGGTGACCTTGCTTCACGCAGACGCGCAGTTTCAAAAATTCGCAACCAAGATGCAGTTAAAAAACTTTTCGAAGTTGTTGCTCCAAGATACAAAGAGCGTAACGGTGGTTATTCACGCGTTATGAAATTCGGTCACCGCTTCGGTGATGCTTCTGACATCGCGGTTATTGAGCTTGTTGACAGAGACACAGCTGCAAAAGGCAAAAAAGATATCGCGCGTGTTGAGCTTGAAAGAAATTCTGCGGCAGCAAACACACAATAACAATTTTTTAATATTTAAAAATATGTAGTGGACAAAATTAATTGACTTACTATTTTATTATATTATTCAAATCTGCATAACTATTTTTTTAATATTAAGGTAACTGAAATGAAAAATATTTTTACCCTCGTCGTTTTAACCCTAGCTCTTTCGTTAAGCACTGCCTGTAACAAACAGAAAAAAGACCAACCTTCACTTGATAGCAGCCTTCCGGTTGATTCAACCGCTTCTATCCAGAACGAAAGCGTTAACGATGAAGCTATGCCGACAGTTAACACCGGCGCACAAGAACAACTTATTGCCCAAGCAGGTGATAGGGTTTTCTTCGGTTTTGATTCTTCTGAGGTTTCCCCTGAAGGTAAAGCAACTCTTACAAAACAAGCTCAGTGGCTTGCTACCAATAACTCTAATGTTACCGTTGAAGGTCACTGCGATGAACGCGGCACAAGGGAATATAACCTTGCACTTGGCGAACGCCGCGCTTCTGCTGTTAAGAAATTCCTTATCAGCCAAGGTGTTGCAGCTCAACGTATCAGCACAATATCATACGGCAAAGAATTCCCGGAATTCCTTGGTTCCAGCGATGCTTCATGGTCTAAAAACCGCCGTGGCGTAACAGTTGTGAACAACTAATCACTTCGGTTTAGATAAATTCTAAAAAAGCCCCGGTTCTACAGAAATGTGAACCGGGGCTTTTTATTTGTATATATATGATCGAAAATTTCCTACATAAAGCCAGGGCGCTAGAACTTCTGGAAAAACCTGTAGTGGTCGCCACCTCTGGAGGCGCTGACTCAACCGCGCTTTGTTTTTTATGCAAATGCGCTGATATTGATTTCACCCCGGTGATAGTTGACCATGGCTGGCGCAAGAACTCTGCCGCTGAGGCCAAACGGGTAAAGGCTTATCTGGAGAAGGAACTAGGCGTTGAGGTTATTATACTGACCAATAAAAAGAAGGTCCCTGAAAGCAATATCGAGGAATTCCTGCGCGATGTGCGGCTTGAGCTCATTTTCAACTATTGCGTAAAAAACAATATTTACACAGTTCTAACCGGCCACCATCTGGATGACCAGATAGAAACTTTCCTGATGCGCCTTGAGCGTGGTGCAGGGATCGATGGACTATGTGGGATTAAGGAGAGTTCTCAGTTCTCAGTTCCGGACCCTCAAAAAAAAATCAATGTGGTGAGGCCGTTGCTTGCTTATAAAAAAGAAGAGTTAGTTGCACTGCTGAAAAAAAATAAAATGAAATGGGTGGAAGACCCAAGTAATAAAAATACAAAGTTAACCCGTAATAATATCCGAGCAACGCTGGAAAAGTTTTCCGGCTATGACCAGCTTACCAAAAGGCTTTCAACTGTAATTGAGAATTTAAGCCGTGCTACAGATTTCATCAACAGGGAGAAAGAAAAAGTTATAAAGAATTGTGTAAAAATCACACGCACCGGCGTAACTCTTGATCTCAATAAATACAAAAAACTCCATGATGAGATACGCCTGCGCATCTTGCGCGATATCATCAAGCAACACTCAAAAACCGCCAAAGAGGTGCGTATCAACAGCATCAAGAACCTTGATAAAAGTCTGCTGGATAAAAAATTCAAAGCAATTTCACTGCATGGCATAAATATTTACCTCAGATCTGAACTGATAATATTTGAGTGAAACCCTTGAAAATATAATATTTCCGCATATATTAAATCCCTAACAATTTTAAAAGATACCTATGGGAAACTTCGGAAAAAACATTTTTATATGGCTGGTGATAATTGTTACCATCGGCACCGTTTTTGAATTCATGAACAATGAAAAAGTGAAGCCCGGCGTACCTTTCTCCGAGTTCCTCACCCAGGTTGATGGCGGCCAGGTGGCCTCCGTAAAGATCCAGGATAACAACCTTCACGGCATTTACACTGACGGCACAAGTTTTTCAACCTACCTGCCAAACTACCCTAACCTTGTAGACAGGCTGGTTGCAGCAGGCGTTCAGGTTGATGCCGCTCCGCTTGATACTAGTGGGAATTTCTTTTTGAACTTACTTGCCAGTGCCTTCCCTATTTTGCTGCTGGTCGGCCTTTGGTTCTTCATGATGCGCCAGATGGGCGGCGGAAAGAGCGGCGGTGGGGCATTTGGCTTCGGAAAATCCAAAGCGCGTATGCTGACCGAAAAAGACGGCGTGATAAAATTTGATGACGTTGCCGGCGTTGATGAGGCAAAAGAAGAAGTTGAGGAGATCGTTGATTTCCTTAAAGACCCAAAGAAATTCCAGGCTCTTGGCGGAAAAATTCCCAGGGGCGTTCTGCTTTCAGGCAGCCCCGGCACAGGAAAAACCTTGCTGGCACGCGCTATTGCTGGCGAAGCCGGAGTTCCGTTCTTTTCAATTTCCGGCTCTGATTTTGTGGAAATGTTCGTAGGCGTGGGCGCAAGCCGCGTGCGCGACATGTTCGCCGATGCCAAAAAACATGCACCCTGCATCGTATTCATTGACGAGATAGATGCCGTAGGCAGGCACCGCGGCGCAGGCATGGGCGGCGGAAATGATGAGCGCGAACAAACATTGAACCAGCTACTTGTGGAAATGGATGGGTTCCAGCCTAGCGAGGGCATTATTGTTATCGCAGCAACCAACAGGCCAGACGTGCTAGACCCGGCCCTGCTCCGCCCGGGCAGGTTTGACAGACAGGTTGTGGTTCCACTTCCTGACCTTAATGGCCGCGCGAAAATACTTAACATCCACATGCGCAAAATTCCGGTTGCGCCGGATGTTGACACTAACGTTATCGCTCGCGGAACACCTGGCTTTTCTGGCGCCGACCTTGCAAATCTATGCAATGAGGCCGCACTTGTGGCCGCGCGTAAGAACAAAAAAGTTGTAACAATGCGCGAAATGGAATTCGCGAAAGATAAAGTGATGATGGGCGTTGAACGGAAATCTATGGTGATGGATGAAGAAGAACGCAAACTTACCGCCTACCATGAGGCCGGGCACGCTATCGTGGGCATCTTCGCCCCCGGGTGCGACCCTATCCACAAGGCAACCATTATCCCGCGCGGGCGGGCACTTGGCATGGTAATGCGCCTGCCTGAGAAAGATAAATATTCCGTTACCCGCCAGAAAATGAAATCTGACATGGCGATGGCGATGGGCGGCCGCGTGGCCGAAGAACTAATTTTCGGCCATGACAAGGTGACCAGTGGCGCTTCAAGCGACATTCAATATGTAACCTCACTGGCGCGCAACATGGTAAAAAAATGGGGTATGAGTGATGCAGTTGGGCCAATATTCTACGGCGAAGGCGAGGAGAATCCTTTCCTGGGCTATTCACTGGGCAAGAAGGAAAGCGTTTCTGAAGACACCATGAAAAGAATTGACGATGAGATCAAGGTTTTGATATCTGAAGCCCATGAATTCGCCAAAAAGATACTTAACGACCATGTTGATAAACTGCACCTGTTAGGCGCGGCTTTGCTTGAATATGAAACGCTGAACGGCGATGAGATAAAACAGATAATCGACGGCAAAAAACTCGACCGCAGCAGCTTCACAACCCCGCTCCCACCTAAAAAATCCACCTTTGGCGGAACATCTGAGGGCGATAGCATCTTAGGCAACGAGCCGAAACCGGCCGGGATTTAAAAAACTATTGTTATCAGCTTGATTTTATAGTATAAAATAGCTTTTACCGTGGGGGTTTTATGACTAAAAACGAACTTATAGAAGATATAAATAAACTGCCGCCGCAGTCTATCTCAAATAAATTCCAGGCAGACCTCCAGGACATTAACACAAAGATAGCGAATCAAAAAATCAATCCAAAGAGCCTCTTAGCCGCTATCATAAAAATATCTAATGAAATAGAAGTTATCATATTTGACAAGAAGGAAGGCGATATAAACAATTCCATGTTCTCTGTTATTTATAAATATCCTATCCAAAATGCCAGAATAACCTCAGATGAAACAAGATATCTAAACAATGAACACTCTAAAATAATGCGGTTGGTAAAAGACGCCGGGATAAAGAGGCTTTCACCCTATCTCACCTGGAAAATGCAGCCTTATTCAGCTCAGGAACTCAAGAAGAACCTTACCCCAAAAATAACCAGCTTTCTTGAAGAAAACAAAAACAGCCCACTCTACGACATATTGCATTTTGAAAAATCTATCTTTATAGAATATCAGAATGCCGCAGGTAAAATTGACGAGCATGAGATAAAAAACCTCACCATGGTCAATGACAGGGTGATGAATATAGTAAGGGATATCATAACTAATGCCGGGCGTACATTCTCAGATCGGCCAGCTCCTAAGGTACAAGACAAGAAAGAGGATACCTATATCCGTGTGATCCTAGCACCGGAGATAAAAAATTTCTTAAAACATGAAAGACCCAAAGCCATACATGACATCGTTGCGGGAAAATCCCATTCAGTGATAATAACCTTCACCACTAAGGGGGATGCAGATAAAGAAAAAACCTTCCTGCTTAACTCTGAAGCGGCTTTATCCGGAAACAACCTTGTGGATACAACCTCCTCAAATTACAAGATCCTGGCCGGAAAAAGCATCGGATTGATAATAGAACAGGTAACACATATACTGGCTGATTTTCACCAGCTTCCTATTACCAAAAGGCCGGAAAATATAATACCGGCAGATATATCTCCATTCCTTCCCGGCGCATCAATAGAAGCCAAAGCATCGGTAACAGCCCAACCCGAAAAAACTGCAAGCTCTACTCCCCCAGACAAAAAGACATTAAAAGTGGATGTTCCAATAAAATTGCTGGCTAACCTGAATGAACTTGAAGATATGATCTTCCGGATGAAACAGGACAAGCCACAAGCCAAAGAATATTCCGTTCAGGAAGGCACCAGCCAAAGCGGCGGCCCTCATGGCAGCACATATCTGCACATACTTATCAAGGATGTGGTAAAAGATGAGATATTAAGCCATTCCAATATAATTGTAAAAAATATTGACCTCCGGGAAACAAAAAACAAATGCAAAGAGATCATGCGCTCCATGAAAGAGAACACCACTATCGGCATCCCTGACGCGCGCAAAAAACGCTAGCCTTACGGCAATTATCCCAACCTTATATTACTTTATTGATTTTTCCTGCGCTTTGGCTTAATTAAACACCTCTGCTTGCGGATATGGCGGAATTGGTAGACGCACTACCTTGAGGTGGTAGCGCCGAAAGGCGTGGAAGTTCGAGTCTTCTTATCCGCACGCGGCTAACGCCCACTGAAAATTCCTACGGAATTTTGCAGTATAATATACTTTTAAATAAGCAAAGCGTTTTAAAAGTAAGAGCGAAGCGACCATGCGGTTATGGCGGAATTGGCAGACGCGCTAGTTTCAGGTACTAGTTCCCGTAAGGGAGTGGAGGTTCAAGTCCTCTTAACCGCACCACCTATAGCCAAAGATTTTGGCTAGTTTAGCCTTTATCTAACCAATATATTGTTGAGCCTCCAGGATTTTTGTATTAAATTGCTGCTTCTAAACACAAAAGAGGGGTTTTAAGTATGTCTAATGATAAGATCATAAATCTTCAGATGGATGGAAATAAAATCAAATATTTTAACTATTATAACAAAAACAAACATTCCATGGTAGAAATAGAGGTAGGTGATAAGGGAGAAATAAGCCATGGCCGTTCTTGGACGTCTACGAAATATGATACTGAAAACAGCAACAACGATCCTGAGTTTAGCATTCCTTATAAAATAGAAAATCAAAAACAATTAACTGAATGTGTTTCCAAGTTCATACATGACCACCCGGATGCCAAAGTGATTTTACATAAACACCCTGTGGAATTAGTAAAGATACGGGAACACAACTATACATATGACTGGAAAGAAAGTAAGGTGCTAAGCAAAGAAGAGGTGAGCAGAACACTCATAAACGCAAAACTTGAACTTGGCCTACCTTCAATAGCACTTGATGAGATATCTCATATCAATAAAAAATTTGAAAAAGAAGTAGAGGATATGAAAAAAGATGGCATATCTCCTCACGAATGGGCAAAACTTCAAAAAGATGTAAAGGATGCCCATAAAAAAATTGTTATGGAATAACCGATTTGTGATTCTTTAATTTCTTTTCTAAATATCTTTCAAATAAACGGGTCATAGCTCCATTGCAACAGCGCCTGGCGTTGAATCGGGCGGCATGTGATATCACCCGGTTTGCAGTTTGCCTTTATCTGGCCGGCGTGGCGGGCGAAGGCACGCCAGCGTTTTATTTGGAGGGCATCCACCACATCAATGCGCCGACCGAGGTAATATCGGCAATACCACTGGAACCAGCCGCGCGGATCAGGTTCAATTATCCAGCCTTTTTCCTGCCAGACAGAAAGGCTCTGGCGGCTTTTTACACCAAAATAATTAAGGGTAACATCGGCAACCTCGCTGATACGCGCATTTGTGAACCATTCTTCGGGCAGCTCACCAACGCAATCATTACAATATTTTCCTTCGAAAACTCCCATCTCCAGCATATCCTGCGGGGAGAAGCATGGGTTGAAACCATAGGCAAAATCCTCACCCATAGGCGCCTCAACAATATAGGAATAGCCGCGCTGCATCTTATCGTTAACACGCACTATGTCGCCGATGTCATGCAAATTTCTAGGCAGCTTTTTTCTTCTTTTTATTCTTGTCGAAAAGCTTTTTCAGATAATAGCCAGTTTGCGATTCCTTGATTTCAGCGATATCCTCAGGAGTGCCGAAGCCTACTATGTGGCCGCCTTTTGAGCCACCACCAGGGCCAACGTCTATTATCCAGTCAGAAGTTTTTATCACTTCCAGGTTATGCTCAATGACCACAACAGTATTACCCACGTCAACCAGACGGTGCAGAACGCTTAGGAGTTTTGCGATATCGTCAGTATGCAGGCCGGTGGTTGGCTCATCCAGGATATAAAGCGTACGGCCAGTGGATTTACGTGAAAGCTCCTTGGCAAGTTTGATACGCTGCGCCTCACCGCCCGAAAGCGTGGTTGCACTTTGGCCAAGAGAGATATAACCCACACCAACATCGGTCAGGGCTTTCAGTTTATCATGGATAAGTGGCTGGTTGGAGAAGAATTTCTCAGCCTCCTCAACTTTCATTTCAAGGATATCGGAAATAGTTTTGCCCTTATATTTAACTTCCAGCGTTTCGCGGTTATAACGCTTACCTTTACAGGCATCACACTGAACGTAAACATCCGGCAGGAAGTGCATTTCAATTTTGAGCATCCCATCACCCTGGCATGTTTCACAGCGGCCGCCTTTAACGTTGAAACTGAAGCGCCCAGCCTTGTAGCCACGCGATTTAGATTCAGGCAGTGCAACGAACAGGTCACGGATAAAACTGAATGCGCCGGTATATGTGACCGGGTTTGAGCGCGGTGTACGGCCAATTGGCGACTGGTCGATTTTGATAACTTTATCAATATATTCCAGACCCGTGAGAGAATCATAAGCACCAGGCACTTTTTTGAATGACCCGTTCACGAATTTATTGGCGGCGCGGTAAAGCGTCTGCAATATCAGTGATGATTTACCAGAACCGGAAACACCGGTCACCGAAGTGAATTTACGCACCGGGATATCTGCACTCACCGAGTGAAGGTTGTTCGCACGCGCACCTTTCAGGCGGATATATTTTTCCTTCTCATGCTTGCGGCGGGCAGGAATTGGAATGAATTTTTTGCCCGATAGATATAATCCCGTGATAGATTTAGGGTTATTCGCAACATCTTCCGGCGTTCCCTCAGCGATTATGTAACCACCATGGATACCAGCGCCAGGGCCGATATCAACCAGATGGTCAGCAGCGCGCATTGTATCTTCATCATGCTCAACTACAATAACGGTGTTACCAAGGTCACGCAGGTTTTTCAGCGTTTTGATAAGTTTATCATTATCACACTGGTGCAGCCCGATAGATGGCTCATCGAGCACATAAAGCACACCCGAAAGACCGGAACCTATCTGCGATGCAAGGCGTATACGCTGTGATTCTCCACCTGAAAGCGAGCCGGATTTACGCTCAAGCGTGAGGTAATCCAAACCAACATCGTTCAGGAAACTTAAGCGCAATAAAATTTCCTTTATCACCCGTTCAGCTATCTGGTTATGAGTTTTGTTCAATTTTGAAGGAAGCACCTCGAACCACTCAACTGATTTTTCGATGGTCTTGCGACAAACCTCACCAATATGCATACCGGCTATTTTAATGCATAATGTTTCCTGCTTCAGGCGATAACCACTGCATACATGGCATTTGGTAACACCTTGATAGGTTTCATATGCACTGGCGATATGGCTGGTATCAGCCTCTGCCACGCGGCGCAGCATGTTAGGTATAACCCCTTCAAACTTCTGGGTTTCCTTGTAATTACGCAAGCCATCATCAAATTCAAAGGTAATTTCATCTTCACCCGAACCGTGCAGGAGGATCTTCTGGATCTCTTTCGGCAACTCTATCCAAGGCGTATCAAGCGAGAAATCATAATGTTTCGCAAGCGCGTTGAAGGTCTGGCGATAGGTTTTATTCTGCGCGTTAGACCACGGCAAAATAGCCCCTTCATTCACCGATAGATATTTATTCGGAACGATAAGCTCAGGGTTATAGAAGCTCTCAGTTCCTAGACCATCACACTCAGGGCAAGCACCATATGGGCTGTTGAACGAGAAAATACGCGGTTCGATCTCGGTTATCTGGAAGCCGGAAACCGGGCATGCGAATTTTTCGGAAAGAATAATAACATCACCATTTTTATATTGCTTCGACTCAACATCGAAAACCTTATTCTCAGCCTTTTTGCCCTTGCCAGCCGGCTTTGGTGGTTTTGGGGTATAATCTGCGGGAAGTTCAACTATCTCAACATAAAGCAGGCCATGCGAAAGTTGCAGTGCGGTTTCGATGGACGCAGGCAGGCGGTTGCCCAGCTCGGCATCTATTTTCAGACGGTCTACCACCACTTCCATATCGTGTTTTTTGTTCTTATCGAGTTTCGGCACTTCATCAAGGCTGTGAACCGTGCCATCTATACGGATGCGCGTGAAGCCATCTTTCTTGAGTTTCATTAATTCGGCAACATGCTCACCCTTCCCGCCACGCACGATAGGAGCAAGCAGGTAAATTTTAGTTTCCTGCGGCAGTTCCAATATGCGATCAACCATTTGCGTAACGCTCTGTTTTTCAATCGGCAGGCCGGTTGCAGGTGAATATGGCACACCGATACGCGCGAAAAGCAAACGCATATAATCATAAATTTCAGTAATGGTTGCCACAGTTGAGCGCGGGTTGCGCGAGGTTGTGCGCTGGTCTATCGCGATGGCAGGGGAAAGGCCGGTGATATATTCCACATCAGGCTTCTGCTGCATCTCAAGGAACTGGCGGGCATAAGCTGAAAGTGATTCAACATAACGGCGCTGGCCTTCGGCATAGATTGTATCAAACGCAAGTGATGATTTGCCCGAACCTGAAAGCCCGGTGATAACCACCAGTTTTTCCTTTGGGATATCAATGTGAACGTTCTTTAAATTATGCTCTTTTGCACCATGTACCGATATGAACTTTTCTGCCATAATTATGCCATTCTCTCTTTAATTTCAATTTTCAAAACAGAACAGTATAAGCAGAAATGGCGTTAATATGCAAGGAGTAGTTTAGATGAATTTATTAAGGCAAAATAAGCCTTAATTAACCCTTTCTATCCGCTTGAACGCCTTTAGCGTGTTCGCGAGCAAACAGGCGATGGTCATGGGCCCAACACCACCGGGAACGGGGGTTATGTAGGCACTGGTTTCGAAGCAATCGTTATAGTCAACGTCACCGGTCAGTTTGCCGGTTTCAAGCCGGTTTATGCCAACATCTATCACGCAGGCGCCCTGCTTCACCCAGTCACGCTTGACCATGTTCGGACGGCCTACTGCAACCACAAGTATATCTGCCTTGGTGGTGAAATCTTTTATGTCTTTGGTTTTGGAATGACACACGGTTACCGTACAACCCTCGTTCAACAGGAGCTGCGCCATTGGCTTGCCGACTATATTACTTTTGCCGATAACCACGGCGTTTTTGCCTGATATATCATCACCCAGACGGTCTTTTATCATCATAAGGCAGCCTAACGGCGTGCATGGCACAAGACTATCAATACCCGCTGTTAAATGACCACGGTTAACGGCGTGGAAGCCATCAACATCTTTGGCAGGCGCAATTGCATCAATAACGGCAGATTCGGAGATATGTTTCGGCAGAGGAAGCTGAACCAGAATTCCATGAACCTTCGTGTTATTGTTCAGTTCGTTTATTTTCGCTATGAGCTCTTTTTCAGAAACGCTTTCCGGCATTTTATATTCAAAATTCTCCATCCCCACTTCAACGGTCTGCTTCGATTTATTGCGCACATAAACCTCGCTCGCCGGGTCATGCCCAACCAGAATTACCGCCAGACCTGGCTTTTTAGCACTTTTTGATTTAAGCGCAGAAACTTCAGCCGCAATCTTTTTACGAAGATTTTCAGCAAAAGCCTTACCGTCTATTATTTTTTGTGGGTGGGTCATATTTTAGAATTTCATCAGTTAAAAAATTTTATCAAACAGATCTTTAAGCTTCGGATTCTGCAAAATTATTATTTGCCTTAAATAATCACTATCCCAGTCTTTTATTTCCTTTTCGCGCTTCAGCGCCTCTGCATAGTTGGTGTGCTTTTCGAAGTAAACCAGTTTGTTAAGGCCTTTTTCTGCTATGGAACCAGCCTCAGTATTTTTCAGCTCATGCACACGCTTTACAAGGTTTGCCGTAAAACCAGGCGCAAACGTGCTGCTTTTTTTATCTGAGACTATGTAAACGTAAAATGATGCCATAACTACATATAACCGTTTACGCCGCGTGTGGAACACCTTTCGATGTGGAATATTCAAAATGCAATGGTTTATCAAACACCCTGTTGTATGCATGATGCGCCGCCATTGCCGCTTCTGAGAACCCGCAGGCGATAAGCTTCAGCTTACCGTTATAATTGCAGATGTCACCGATGGCATAAATGCCAGGAACGTTGGTCTGGCAGTTTGAAGGCTCCACCGCAATGTGGTTCTTATCAAGGCTCAAACCCCAGTTGGCAATTGGCCCAAGCTCCATCGCCAGGCCGAAAAAACAAAGCAGATTATCAGCCTCAAGCTGCTTGCTGTTGCCTTGCAGGTCTTTGATCTCAATTTTTTCAAGCTTGCCATTATTGCCTATCAGCCCTGATGGCTGGTATGGTATCACGAATTCTATCTTGCCAGCTTCTGCCAGTTTCATCATCCGGCTGACAGATTCAGGAGCGGCACGGAATTTATCGCGGCGATGCGCAACATAAAGTTTATCAGTAACATCTGCAAGAATGTTCGCCCAGTCGACAGCGGAATCACCGCCACCTGCTATCACAACTTTTTTACCGCGGAATTCTTCCTTGGCCTTCACAAAATATTGCACCGCGCCGGTTTTCTCGAATTCCTCAAGCCCATTTATCGGCGGACGGTTAGGCCCAAAAGCACCACAACCCGCGGCTATGATTATCAACTTGGTTTTTATCTCTGTTCCGGCTGACGTTTTAATCGTAAAAAGTTCACGGTTCACTGGTTCACTGTTCACATGACTCCCACCTTGTGAACTGTCAACTGTGAACTTGTGAACTTCCACCACTTGCTGGCCCAGCAGATATTCCGGCGAGAATGGCGCTGCCTGCGCCTGTAGGTTCTTTATCAGGTCCTCAGCTGAAACAGATGGGTAACCGGCGATATCATATATAGGTTTTTCCGGGTAAAGCGCGGTGCATTGCCCACCGATGAAATCAAGCGCATCAACCACCACCGTCCGTATATTCAGCATTCCGCATGAAAAGGCCGCAAACAGCCCCACCGGGCCGGCACCTATGATAACTGCATCTGTGGTTATTTTTTTTGTCATTTTATATAAATTTCATTGTTTCTTAATGATTTTATAACCTTTTTAGGTTATAATAGCCGGGTGAATAAAAAACCAATATAGAATTATGACCGATAATTCAAGAAAAAGAAGCCATAAAGCGTTTGAAGAACTCATAAATAAGGTTCCCAAAGGCGAACATAAAGACCTGCTATTAAAGATATTAAATTATTCCAGGCCATCAATGGAAGATCAACAGACATTGGTTGCGAAGAAAGAAAATCCTCCCGAAGAAATCATTGAGAAGACACGCAAGGAACAAAAGCCCGAACCGGAACCCGGCATTCCACCCAGGAATGGCAAATATTTCATAGAAAAGCATATTGCTGATAACGTACAGAGGAACTGGCTGCAATCTGTGTTCGATAAAGCATTCAAAAATTACAACCGCGGCCCAGACCCGCTCGATTATAAAAGCCGCTGACCAACTACATATGTATCGTTCTGCCAAGCACGCTTAGCGCTGCTTCTTATTGATTTCTGCCACCGCAAAAGGGAATTACACCCTTATCTGCAAAGGCTTTATAAGTGTTAACCTGCCTTATGACACTTAGCTCGGAAGATGGTATGGAAGTTTCTATTATATTCTTTAGCTCCGCGAGTTGCTCAGGGTTTTTATCCTTTGCGGTTCCAAGATAATAGTCCAGGTTTGCCAAAAACTGCTTCGGCCCATATTGAAGCTGGAAGAATAGATAGTTATGACTTGGGCTGGTAACAGTTATATTGTCACACACCTTTCCTATTCCACCCTTCGCAAAAACATCTTCTTTCAACTCCCCTTCTGCAAAGCCAGCACTTTTCATCGCCTGGCAGAAATGCCTGACCCTGTCCGGATTTTCCATAAGCTTTCCATCTACAAATCTGGCGGGATATAACTGAATGGTAAAAGTTGTTTTATATTTATCAAAATCATTCCCCTCAAATGCAAATTGATAGATCGAATTGGGAGATATCCCATCACAGCTTGCGCTTTCAGATGCCCCCCATATTTCCAAAAGCTTATTGAAGGCATCTTTGACTTTAAAATAATAATGAAATATTTCCTGCTGCAAATCCACAACCCCTCCACTAACCCACGGGATTGTATATCTTTCGAGTTACAAAATCAATAGATTACATATGTATAGTTCTGCCAAGCACGCTTAGCGCTGCTTCTTTGACCGCTTCGTTCAGGTCGGGGTGGGAATGGCAGGTGCGGGCTATATCTTCCGAGCTTGCGCCGAATTCCATCGCTATCGCAGCTTCCATTATTATTGTTCCGGCTTGTGGCCCTATGATGTGAACACCCAGAACCTTATCAGTTTTTTTATCCGCCAGTATTTTCACGAAACCTTCAGTATCACCAACGGCTTTCGCTCGGCTGTTTGCGGCAAACGGGAATTTGCCTTTAACATATTCAATGCCCTGCTCTTTCAGTTTTTCCTCAGATGCACCAACAGTTGCAACTTCCGGGTGGGTGTAAATAACCGCCGGAACCAGATCATAATTAACGTGCCCTGCCTGCCCTGCAATTATCTCAACCGCGGCGATAGCATCTTCCTCAGCCTTGTGCGCAAGCATCGGGCCCGGGATGACATCCCCAACCGCATAAATACCGGCAACGTTGGTTTGGAAATGGCCATCAACCTGAATACGTCCGCGCTCATCTATGGCAACGCCAACCTCTTTCAAACCAAGGTTCGTGGTGTTTGGCTTGCGGCCAACAGAAACGAGAACATAATCAGCTTTTAATTCTTCTGCCGCGCCGCCTTTTGCAGGCTCAACAGTCAGCGTAACGCCTTTTTTATCAGCTTTCGCAGAAGTTACTTTTGTACCCAGACGGAATTTCAGCCCCTGCTTCTCAAGTATCTTGCGGAAAGCGGAACGAATTTCACCATCATTCCCCGGGATGATCTCATCCAAAAATTCTATAACCTCAACCTCAGCACCCAAACGGCTCCATACAGAACCCATCTCAAGCCCGATAACACCGCCACCTATAACGATAAGCTTGTTAGGCACTTCCTTCAGGGAAAGCGCACCGGTTGATGAAACTATGCGGTCTTCATCAATGGTTATGCCTTTCAGTTCAGAAACCTCAGAACCGGTTGCGATAAGGATATTTTTGCCGTGTATGGATTCAGGTGAACCCGATTCTTTTTTGATAGCCACCTCACCTTTGCCCATCACAATTCCGTGACCGATAAAGCGTGTTATTTTATTTTTCTTGAACAGGAAATCTATCCCGCCGGTAAGTTGTTTTACAACGTCATCTTTACGTTTCAGCATCGTGGCAAGGTTAAGCTTCACGCCAGTTACCTCAACCCCATGCTCACTCGCATGATTCTTTGTTTCTGCATATATTTCAGATGAATGCAGCAACGCCTTTGAAGGTATACAGCCAACATTCAGGCATGTTCCGCCAAGAGTTGAACGCTTTTCAACACAGGCCACTTTCATACCAAGCTGCGCTGCACGAATTGCACCAACATAACCAGCCGGGCCACCACCAATAACTATAAGATCGAATGTATTTTCTGCCATATATATCCTTGGAATTTGAATTTCAGTGGAAATATAGTTAAATATCTCTCACACGCAAGGAAATGTTAAAAGCGGTTGATTTTCTAAGATTTTTTATTACTAATATAATAAATGTACAAAATTAAAAAGGGGTTGAAATGGACTTTGAAAAAAGAACCGTAACTGAAACGGTAGCTACAGATAAAACAGAACAGAGAACCACCAATAGAAAAATCGTGGAATTTGAATTGGGGTCGAATCTTTCATGGGTTGCAGCTGGAACGCTTATCACGCTGATCACCCTTACAAAGTGTAATGACGTCAAAGATTACATTCTGGAAAAGGATAAGAATGATGTTCAAAAAGGCAGGCTTGAGTATTTAAATCAGGCTGCCAAATCAGGCGTTTTCATTGCAGATAGCACCCTTGATAAATTTATACGAGTGGCAGATTCAAGTAATTCGGCAAAAAGATAAATCTCAAAAAGGTGTTGAAATGTTCCGCCATAAAAAAGTAAACGTAACTGAAACTGTAACTACAGATAGGAAGGAAAATGTAGACAGAGCTGAAAAAGTTCATAAATTTGAGATAGGAAATAATCTTAATTATACTACAAAGTGGCTTGCCGCCGGCACATTTATAACGTTTCTTAGCATTTCGACCTGCAAAAGTTGTAAAGAATATTGTATAGAGGAGGATAAAAGGAGCGTTGAACAAACAAAGATAGAAGCGCTTAAAGATGCCGGTATCTTCAATAAACTGACCACCGACAGCCTTCTTGATAAAAATATTAAAATAGTTGATTCATTCATTAAGTCTGGCAGATAAGCAGCGCAGTTGTAAAATGACCGGAGAACACAAAACAGACCCCACTTACATAGTAGATATATATAAACTCCTAGGCCTGTCACCTGGCTCCCCGGCTGAAGAAGTAAATAAAAGTTTTGAGGCGAAGAAGGAGAAATATGACCCAGGTTTCGCTAATGAATTACAGGAATTGTTGGAGATTCAGAAGGCCCAGGATTTCTTCAACTCGATAGTTTCAAATAACACAAAATATCGTTACGACCAGAGCCTGCCTATCATAGATAGCCCCTCCACCAAAGACCGCAATGACGAACACATAAAAAAATCTCAAAAGCTTGGTAAAATTTATAAAGCAGCATTGATAACCCTCGCCGCAGCCTCGACATTACTGCCGATATTTTCCAGGTTTATACCTCATAAAAATCAGGAATCTGCTGCACCGCCCAAGATAGAAAACACCACCACGCCACCAGCTAAAAAAGCGCAGGTTCAGGATCCGGCAACTAAATGGGCAGATACCATTGCAAAGCAATCAGGAAGTTTCCGGAACAGATAATAAAAAACCCCAGCCTAAGCCAGGGTTTGATATTTAATGTATCACATTAGGTATTCCAGGTAACCAACTAGATTCCAAACAATAATCTGCGTGGATCTTCCATGAATTCTTTGATGCGAACAAGGAATGTCACCGCTTCGCGGCCATCAATGATACGGTGGTCATATGAAAGGGCGATATACATCATGTCACGGGCTTCAATTTTGCCATCAGGCATAACCATTGCGCGTTTAACTATATTGTGCAGGCCAAGAATGCCAGATTGTGGCGGGTTGATTATTGGCGTTGAAAGCATTGAACCATAAGTTCCACCATTAGTTATGGTGAAAGTGCCGCCGGTAAGGTCAGCCATCGCCAGTTTTCCTTCACGGGCAAGTTTGGCAAGGCGCGCGATCTCTTTTTCTACACCAGCGTGCGAAAGAGCATCAACACCACGAACCACAGGAACCACAAGCCCCTGCTCTGTTCCAACCGCTATGCCGATATCGTAATAGTTCTTATAGATTATTTCATCACCGGCAATTTCAGCATTAACCGCTGGAATTTCCTTAAGAGCCTGAACAGCAGCTTTTGCGAAAAGTGACATAAAACCAAGCTTCACACCGTGCGCTTTCACGAATGCATCCTGGAACTCACTGCGGAGTTTCATTACACTGGTAAGGTCAACCTCGTTAAACGTCGTTAAAATGGCCGCAGTATTCTGTGATTCTTTCAAACGGCGCGCGATGGTCTGGCGCAGTTTGGTCATTTTCACGCGTTCTTCACGTGCCGCGTTGTTCGCAGTGCCAGTATTAGCAGCGACCTGTTGAGGTGCAGAAGCAGCCTGCAACACATCACCTTTGGTTATGCGGCCATCTTTGCCGGAACCTTCGATGTTCGCAGTATCAACCCCGGTTTCAGTAGCTATTTTGCGGGCAGCGGGGCCAGAACCTTCCATGCCTTTAGGGGCAGCAGCTGGAGCCGGAGCAATTTTAAGTGCAGGAGCAGCTTGTGCCGCCTGCTGATGTGAAGCCTGTGCCGGAGCCGGAGCAGCAGGTTTTGAAACCGCAGCCACAGCGCCTTCTTTAATAGAACCAAGAATATCACCAACTTTAACTGAAGTTCCTTCAGCCGCTTTAATATCTTCAACCACGCCATTATCAGGCGCGTTGACCTCAAGTGTAACTTTATCGGTTTCAAGCTCCACCAGAAGCTCATCTTTCTTCACCGCGTCACCTTTCTTTTTATGCCACTTTGCAACCGTGGCTTCAGCTATTGATTCACCTAGTGTTGGGGTTTTTATATCTAACATTTTTCAGACCTTTATTATAAAATGGAACTGGTTTTTAGCTCCAAAAAACTCAAGAATCAAGTTTTTTAGTAATATTGCCACCAATATGACAAAGATAAAATTTTAATAAAATTCGAACTAATAAACCCTTGAACTTGAATACTATATTAACCTTTTATTAACCTTTTGCTGCTATATTCAAGAAGTAAGCCTAAATGAACAAAAGCAAATAAGGATAGAACAATGAAATTTTTAAACTCTAACATCGCAAAACATCTCTTATCCCTGCCAAACCTTGGTGAATTTACTATGAATATTGGCCGCATAAAAACTGCCATACAAACCCTGGATATGTTTGATCCTAAGAGCGCTTCAACAGATGCATTTATGACTGCAATCAGTGAAGCAGGCGGCACATGGTCGGGACCCCATAATGATGAAATACAGAGCCAATTAAAAAGCATGGATAGTAATAACATACCTGTAGCAAAACAGCTTAGAACCTTAGAAGTTGTCTTCGAAAATCTTTTGATTATACAGCAATGCTCCTCAGAAAGGGTCTGGACACAAAATGCCGACAACCAGATATTCACCCTCGATCAAATTCATAAATTGGTAAGTGAGCACAAAATTTATCCACATTTCGCCACACCATTTGTATTACCTGGAAATCAGCTCGTACAATTGCATGATCTTAACCTGGAAGGCATCGCAAACAACCTTTCGGACACAAAAAGCATTTTTCAAACCAATAATAAAGACCTAACCTTTGTAAATAGTGCTCTGGCTTATTTTAAGGAATTGGGTATCCCCGATAAACAGATGAGCAACCAAATGGCATATAAACTTACACAACTGCCAGGCTTTGATGAAACATTGAAGTATATTACAGATAAGAAAAGCCTCCTTCCATATCATGAGAGCCTTCTTAAATACGCCCTAACAGACATCAAGAATCTGGGAGAAGGAAAATCCTTAAGTAATACACCAGTAGATACCCATATCGGTCATATAAAAGACCTGCTTGAGTTCATAGAAGTAAATAAATTTGAATCAAGACCGGTCCAGGCATTTTGCGAAAATATGCTTAAACAAATAAACATCGGCATCCAACAAAATAAATAGCTGACGAACAGATTTTCATATTGAATTAATGATATAGCCTGCTAAGGAATAGCCATCAGAAAAAAGGATAAAAATGGCAACGAAAGCAGCAAAAAAACCAGCGGCAAAAACCAAACTCACCGCGAAAGATTTTGATATCATACCATCTGAGAAAGGCTTCCTGGGCATCTCCAAGAAGGAAGCGGCCTCGTTCGAGAAGGCAAAAGTTGTGGTCATCCCGTTCGGCCTTGAAAGCTCGGTGAGCTATGGCGGCGGCACGGCAAAAGGCCCGCAGGCGATGATAACCGCCAGCCATCAGGTTGAACTGTTTGATGAGAATTACTGGTGCGAGCCATTCCGCGAGTTCGGCGTTCTGACCCTTAAAGAACCGAAGATTTCCAAAGATGTAAAAAAAGAGATCGATAACCTTGATAAGATAACCCAGAAAGTAATGGATGCCGGGAAATTCCCGTTTATCTTCGGTGGCGAGCATTCCATCACCGCCGGCTGCATCCGCCCGTTTACGCGCAAATATAAGAACCTGGCGATATTACATTTCGATGCCCACGCCGACCTGCGTGATGGCTATGGTGGCGAACATTATTCCCACGCCGCCGCCCTGCGCCGCGTGCTGGATAACAAAGAGGTGACCACCCTTATTTCGGTTGGAATAAGAAACATTTCCCAATCCGAAATTCCATTTTTGGAAGCCAACAAAAAACGCATCACCATCCACTGGGGCAAAGACCGCGCAAAATGGGATTACAAAAAGATCGTTGAACCCCTGCGCGGCCGCGATGTTTACGTTACGTTTGACGTTGACGGCTTTGACGGCGCCCTGATGCCAGCCACCGGAACCCCGGAGCCAGGCGGCGTGTTGTGGCATGATGCAATGGAAATAATCGGCGAAGCAGCAAAAATAAGCAATTTCGTAGGTGCTGACGTTAATGAACTGGCCCCGCGCAAAGAACTCCACAGCTGCGATTTCCTGGCTGCCAAACTTGCCTACCGCATCATGAGCTTCGCGTTTTTGGGCAAAAAAAGGAAGTGATAACCAGATTAATCACTTGAAAAAAGGCGATTTTCCGTTATTATTCCCCATATAGCAATTGGGGTGAGGCCACTTTGAATAACCTGGATAACATCTTCGAACGGGATTCCGCGGCCGAACTTGAACTTATGAAAACCAAGTTCACGCCGCAGCTGCGCAAGATATTCTATAAGTTGACGAAAAACCTGGATAAAGAATCCTGCTTCGGGGTGATCGAAAACATCCAATATCGCCTCTCGACCTCAAAAAACGCCGAAGAACCAACCTTCAACACCATTAAAAAATATATGGTTGAATTCGCCACCTCACACTGGCGCGGGGCGGCCCATAATAACGAGGATATAATCACCCCGTTCACCAAGATATATTCCCAGTTCAAATCCGCCGTCAAAACCAGCGTTGAAAAAGACCGGGTCGCTAGCCTCGTAAAGGAGCGCTCCGCATTCTTCTCAACCAGTATGGCTGCTGAAGCCTCTCCCAAAGCATATAAGGAATACCGCTCGGAAAAACACTATTCCACTCCCATTACGCTAAAAAAGAACGGCATGGAAAGGTTCTTGGCTAGGATAGAGAACAGCCAGCTCTGCAAGGATTATTACAGGAGTAATATCGAAGATTGCAAACATGAGCTTGGGGCAAAACTTATTGATAACAAGAAACTGGAAAGAGCCTTCGTTGATAGGATCACCACCTTCGCACATAAAAATAAGAACCGTAAAAACCTGGAGTACTACTTGGTTTCAGCATATTTTACCGGAGTGAAGAACTCCGCCTATAATGATTTTACCGAAAACGAAAAAAAGGTTCTGCACGGAATGGTCGAGGCATTTCTGGTGCCCGCCTTCAGGGAAGAATCTCTCTGGGAATCCGGCAGCCCCAAACTACAGCTCAGAAAAAGAAAAGCTATCGGCACGGCAACGGAAAGAACAGATTTAACCGACGTTAAGCCCCGGATCGAACCCCATAAGAATTTTTATGATAAGAATGTCGGAAAATATGCCAGCATCTTTTTTATGCGCTCTGCCGATACAGAGATTATGTCAGAGCATTATGATGACATAATGAGGGAAATGGCAAAAAAACTCCGCTGCATGCCAAAAGACAAAATAACCAAAGAGGCCATAGAGGACCATTTGTGGGAAGTGGATTCGGAAATGATGGTAAATCTTCTTCTGAAAGGCCGCGGGCGCGGGTTTTCAGCACAGATCAATAAACATAACATGCTAACTTTAAAAAATGGTCTTTCAATAAAAACTGCCAGCAATTACCGAGAAGAAATAGAAGTTGCCCGCGAACTTGCCGGAGTTTATTTAAAACAAGCCATAGAAAAACCCGCCATCATGCAGGACATCTTCAGGATAGATGAATTTCTGGCAAGATAAGGCACGGATGTGAATGGCTAAGCTAACGCCTCGTTTATCAGCTTATCCTGCTGGTATTTGTATACCTTCATGTAACCGCACGCAGTAGCGGCAGCTTCTGGGCGGCCGATATAGGTTGGGCGTTTTGATTTGGCATCAACCGAGAGGAGAACCTTTTCAAGCTTCCTGTCAAGGAACGTCCACGCACCCATATTTTCCGGCTCTTCCTGAACCCATAAAACTTCGGCATTTTTATATTGCTTCAACTCATCAGCAATTGACGAAGCCGGGAACGGATAAAGCTGCTCAACACGGATGATAGCAACATCATCTATCTTGCGGTTGCGGCGCTCTTCAAGCAGGTCATAATAAACCTTGCCTGAACATAGCAGAACCTTGCGAACTTTCGCGCTAGCTGCAATTTTATCAACCTCACCAATAACGCGATGGAAAGTTGTGCCTTCCGCCATGTCTTTGAGGTTAGAAACTGCAAGCTTATGGCGCAGCAATGATTTCGGGCTCATCATGATAAGCGGTTTACGGAAATCACGGTGCAACTGGCGACGAAGGATGTGGAAATAATTCGCCGGCGTTGTGCAGTTCGCCACGATTATATTATCTTCCGCGCAGCTTTGCAGGAAGCGCTCAAGGCGCGCCGAAGAGTGCTCCGGCCCCTGCCCTTCATAGGCATGCGGCAACAGCATCACCAGCCCGCTCATCCGCAACCATTTCACTTCAGCCGAGGTTATGAACTGGTCAATTATGATTTGTGAACCATTCACGAAATCACCAAACTGTGCTTCCCATAGCACCAGCGTGTTCGGCTCTGCCGATGAATAGCCATATTCATAGCCCAATACCGCAAACTCAGAAAGTGCGGAGTTCGAAATTTCAGACTTCGCCTGTGTTTTAGAGATATTATTCAGTGAGAAATAAATTTCCTCTGTCTTCTGGTCCCAAACGCCAGCGTGGCGATGCGAGAAAGTTCCGCGGATAACATCCTGACCCGTAAAACGGATAGGGCGACCTTCATCAAGCAATGTGCCGAAAGCCAGCGCCTCACCAAATGCCCAGTCTATCCCTTCGCCGGTCTCAACCATTTTCGCGCGGTTATCATAAACTTTCTGGACACCTTTATGCACGTTCAGCGTTTCCGGCAACGCAACCAGTTTCGCACCGACCTGTTGTAATTTTTTCAGCGCAACTGATGTATCGCCTTTTATTTTAGTAGCCTGATCATCAGCCTGCTTAATGCCTGTCCATTTGCCTTCCAGCATGTCTGCCTTCGCAGGTTTATAGCTGTTGGCACCCTGGTAAGCCTCTTCAAGCCTATCATAGAAAGCCTGTTTCATAAGCTCGAACTCTTCCGCGGTAAGCGTGCCTTCCTCAACCAAACGGTTACCATAGACCTCACGCGTGGTCGGCTTCTGGTCGATAACATCATACATCAGCGGCTGCGTCCAGCGTGGCTCATCACCTTCATTGTGGCCGTGCTTACGGTAACACCAGACATCTATCACCACATCCTGCTTATATTCCGCGCGATATTCCGCCGCAATATGCGCCGCATGGACGATAGCTTCCGGGTCATCACCATTAATGTGGAAGATCGGCGCCTGCACCATCATCGCCACGTCTGTAGGGTATGGAGATTTATGGCCATATTTCGGCGAAGTTGTAAAGCCAACCTGGTTGTTCACCACAATATGAACGGTTCCACCGGTCGTGTAATCGTCAAGATCAGATATCGCCAGTGTTTCAGTAACAATGCCCTGCCCGCAGAACGCCGCATCACCATGCAGCAGAATGCCTAGCGCCTGTGAGCGAGACGTGTCTTTCATCTGGTCTTGCTTGGCGCGAACCTTACCGGCAACCACCGGGTTCACCGCTTCAAGGTGCGATGGGTTAGAAGTAAGCGACAGATGCACCATATTGCCCGCGAATTCCTTATCAGACGAGAACCCCTGGTGATATTTCACGTCACCCGAGCTGTTGATATTATCTGGCGTTGCAAGGTTGCCGTTGAACTCAGAAAGCATCGCCACATATGGCTTGCCCATAAATGCGGTAAGCACGTTCAGGCGCCCACGGTGCGGCATGCCCAGCACAACCTCTTTCACCCCAAGCTGCGAGGCGCGGTTCACCGTTGCAAAAAGCGCAGGCATCAGGCCATCACCACCTTCCGATGAAAAACGTTTCGTGCCCGGATATTTCTTCTGCAGGAATTCCTCAAAACCCACGGTTTCAATGAGCTGCTGGAGAACCTGTTTTTTCTCATAAGCATTCAGCGTTGGCTTGCCAAGAGTAGATTCAATTTTTTCGTGCAGCCAGTCACGTTTATCAGTGTTCTGGATGTGCCCCATTTCTATCGCGAATGTCTGGCAATAGCTTTGCTTCAGAATATTCAATATCTGGCCAAGAGTCAGCTTATCATAACCAAGCCAGCCGCCAACAACTATCTCTTTATCATAATCAGCATCAGTAAAGCCATAGCGCGTAACATCAAGCTCAGGGTGAGATTCACGGTGGCTTAAGCCCAGCGGGTCAAGATCTGCTATCATGTGGCCGCGCACACGGTAAGCACGTATAAGCATTTGCGCATGGATGGAATCCAAGGCTTCCTGAGAAATATTATTATTTGAAGGTTTCGGCGCCGGAGTAGCACCTTTCGCCGCAGCCGCTTTAGGGTCAACTGCCTCTGCAACACCGATAACTTTAGAACGTGGTTTGCCCCACGCGCCACCGTTAAAATCTTTGGTCAGCCCGGTCGCGCTGTCCTTAAAATTATTGAAATAAGCCTTCCAGTTGGCATCAACAGAATTCGCATCCTGTAAAAATTTTTCATACATCTCGGCGATATAAACCGCGTTAGCGCCATATTCAAATGTGGTTGTTTTCAGGTTAGACATGTTGCCTCATTGTTCGATTGAATTTTGTTGTTTTTTTAGCCCTATTTCAGGCCACTGGCAACAATTTTTACAAAGAAAAGTACCTGTTATCAGCGCGAAGACTGGATATGCATGAAATTTGCCACCGTTGCATCTAAACTTTTTGAACTATCCATATGATTGATCTCAGTTTGAGGTGACTGGAATAATGCAATTTGCAGCAATTGCCCTATCTGCAAACTATTCTTGCCGAATATCTCAGGGTTGTCAGCTATCTTGCATATAGCATCCTGAAACTGGTCTAAATGGTGCTGTGAAAGAACATAAAAATCCGGCTCGTAATATTCAAAATCCTTGCCGTTATTTATGGCACTGACTATCGGAACAGAGCCATGCAACTTCCTGGCATTCGCCTCTTCTACATCAGGACGAACCTTGAATACAAAGTCTTTTTCTTCTTCTGCCAAATTTAAACCCTGGATTATACTTGGCGTTCTGAACCCCGCCTTTTTTAAAGAACTAAAGACCTCTTCGCCGCTATTAGCTTCAGGAATAAGCACATCCAACCCCACCCTCATTATCATATCTTCATATTGGAATTGCTTTTGTGAGCCATATACGGAACGCGAAGACACAAAACTTTTACTTAGAACAAGCAACTTTACCGCAGCAGTTTCATCTGGATTCAGAATTATAAGCCGCCTATCTTTGGTTAATTGGTAATTAGCATCATCAGGGATCACATCTGCCGCAGGCGCACCTTCCTGCTTAAGGTTGTCCGAAGACGACCATATAGCCGTTATCTTGGCATCATCAACAGTGAAATATACTTCGCCAGCGTTTCGCACATCACCCCCATAGAGATGGAGCCACTATATCACCAATACTGACAGAAATCAACTAAGCAGCCTTCTTGCCTTTCAACAGGTCAGCCATTGTCTGCCCAAGCAGTGATGGCGATTCAGAAACCACAATTCCTGCGGCGCGCATTGCTTCCATTTTCGAAGCCGCGTCACCTTTACCACCGGAAACGATAGCACCAGCGTGGCCCATACGTTTGCCAGGAGGGGCAGTTCTGCCGGCGATGAAGCCAACAGTTGGTTTTTTAACTTTAGACTGGCGGATGAAATCAGCCGCTTCTTCCTCAGCCGAACCACCGATCTCACCTATCATGATGATAGATTCAGTTTCAGGGTCACGCAGGAACAGGTCGATACAGTCAATGAAGTTCGTGCCATTCACAGGGTCGCCGCCGATACCGATGCAGGTTGATTGACCAAGGCCAAGCGCGGTTGTCTGGAACACAGCTTCATATGTTAATGTGCCTGAGCGGGAAACGATGCCCACTTTACCACGTTTGTGGATGTGGCCTGGCATGATACCGATCTTGCATTCATCTGGAGTGATAACACCCGGGCAGTTTGGCCCGATAAGGCGGCTTTTTGAGCCAGCCAGCGCTTTTTTAACTTTCACCATGTCAAGCACCGGAATGCCTTCAGTGATACAAACCACAAGCTCAATTTGCGCATCGATAGCTTCAAGGATAGCATCAGCCGCGAACGGAGGTGGAACATAAATTACAGACGCATTGCAGCCAGTGCGTGCTTTTGCATCATGCACAGTGTCAAACACCGGAAGTTCTAAGTGCTTGCTGCCGCCTTTACCAGGAGTAACACCACCAACCATCTTAGTGCCATATTTTATAGCCTGTTCAGAGTGGAACGTGCCTTGTGCGCCAGTGAAACCCTGACATATTACTTTCGTATTTTTATTTACCAATACTGACATTTTTTATCTCCGTATAAATTATTTTACCGCCGCAACGATCTTCTTGGCAGCATCACCAAGGTCGTTTGCAGGAATAATGTTAAGGCCAGATTTAGCCAGAATATCTTTACCAAGCTGAACGTTAGTTCCCTCAAGGCGCACAACCAGCGGCCTATCGAGTTTAACTTCTTTTGCAGCGGCAATAACACCTTCAGCGATGATATCACATTTCATGATACCGCCGAAAATGTTGACCAGAATGCCTTTCACGTTCTTATCAGCAAGGATGATCTTGAAAGCCTCAGTAACGCGTTCTTTAGTTGCGCCACCGCCAACGTCTAGGAAGTTTGCAGGTTCAGCACCTTCAAGTTTAATGATATCCATAGTTGCCATTGCAAGACCGGCACCATTGACCATGCAGCCAATGTTCCCGTCCATTTTAACATATGAAAGTTCATGCTTTTTAGCGCGAAGTTCAAGTTCATTTTCTTCATCTTCATCGCGAAGCGCTTCGATTTCCTTATGGCGGAAAAGTGCGTTCTCATCAAAGCTGAATTTCGCATCAAGGCAGCGAATTTCACCAGTGGTGATAAGCGCAAGCGGGTTGATCTCAATTTGTGAAGAATCAGTTTCAACGAAACATTTATATAGAGGAACAAGCACCTTGCTTATTTTTGCCATGCCTTCTTTATCACCCTGACCAAGTGCGAATGCAACAGAGCGTATGTGGTGAGGCTGAAGACCAGCAGCAGGGTCGATCTGAAGAGTTAAAATTTTCTCAGGAGTGTTGTGAGCAACTTCTTCAATATCCATACCACCTTCAGATGAAGCAATGATAGCTATTTTAGAAGTAGCGCGGTCAACCAGTAGAGATAGATAATATTCTTTTACAAGATCAGAGCCAGCTTCAATATAAAGGCGTTTTACAACATTGCCTTCAGGGCCATTCTGGATTGTAACAAGAGTTTTACCAAGCATTTCAGATGCAGCAGCTTTAACTTCATCAAAAGTACGAGCCAAACGAACACCACCTTTTGAACCTTCAGGAAGTTCCTTGAATTTACCTTTACCACGGCCACCAGCGTGAATCTGTGATTTAACAACATATAATGGGTGGTTTAATTTTTTAGCCGCTTCAACCGCCTCATCTACTGTGAAAGCTGCGATGCCAGGGCTGCATGGAACGCCAAAACTACGAAGAATCTCTTTCGCCTGATACTCATGAATATTCATTATATTATCTCCAATTATTTAAACTGTGGGCGGGTTATACAAGACAATATTTTGAGAATCAAGTTTTTCGGCAGCCTCAGACTCAAAAAACGCAAAAATAACTAACATATTGAGGTGTATGGCATATAAATTTACCCACAATCCCAAATAAAAAAAACGTTATGAGCATATCTTGAAAGGATAATTTTGCTTTCTTAGATATTTTGCTGTAGTGGATTTAAAAAACATGGAGATATTATGAAAAAATTTATCGTCTGCCTCAGCCTTTCAGCCATCCTTGCCAGCACCGCCTCTTACGCGGCTGACGTGGAAAAAGCCATTACCCCGGTTAAAACTGAAATGGCGGCTGCAAGCCCACCCCCTTCAGCCCCAGCGGCATCTGGCTCCCCTGCAACGCCAACCCCTGTGAGTACGGCACCTGCAAATCCAACCACCCAAAACCCCATCGCGGCAAACCCACTTTCAGACCCGTTCGCCAGCATGGTAAACACATTTTTCAACAATGATGGCTTCAGCAACGGCAACAATAGCGTAAACGGCATGATGATGAGCACAGATAAACGCTTCCTGCCGATAAAAATGATGTCAAACGGCTATCCTAAAATGGATATGTATGAAACCAAAGATAACCTTATCATCCAGTTTGAAATTCCCGGGATAGATAAAACCCAGCTAAACCTTGAGATAACCGATAATTATGTTTCCCTGAAATATGAGGAAAAAGCTGCCACCGACAATAAAGACAAAAAATACGCGATCAGCGAACGCTCTTATGGCTCCTTCTCGCGCCTAGTTTCCCTGCCTAGTTATGTTGATAGCAAAAAGGCCGAAGCAAAATATGAGAACGGCGTGCTGAACATAACCATCCCAAAAAGCGAAGCAGCGAAAGCCCAGCCGAAGAAGATCGAGATAAAATAAACGGATTAGAGTTGGAGTGCCTCAGCTTTCTCAAGCTTTGCAGCATGCCTTTTCTCCCTTGTGGCCTTAACTCTTTCCTGATAGGCAATAACAGTATCTATAGGGCGTAACCTTTCGGCATCTTGGCTCTTCCCCCTATATTTGAACATACTGTTCAGCAGGTCTTTTATAAGATATACGGGGTTCATCACCTTTTCCTGAAGGCACATATAAACCGTAGGCTTTGGCATCTCTTTTTTATCCCAGAATGCCTTGAGTGTTGAGAGAAGATTCTGGTGAGCGTCGCTTGTAGGCCCATTAGCCAGAGGATCCATTGATCCGGTGAACACTATGGTTTTCTTGTTATTTGGGTCAAGATATTCGATCAGCCTTTTTGCACTCCTTATCATATAATCAGTGCCATGCGTAACGATTATATTATCCGAGGCACATTCTTTTATCAGCTCCGCAAGATTCCTCATACGCTTTCTGGTGAATTTACTACTGTCGTGATATAAACCTTCAGGCGTTACAAATTTTAACCTTATCTCAGGCTTATCAAGGTTTTCAACGTTCAACCTAGCGACCATTTCCTCCATGATCTTAGGCACTATTGGCTCGCCCTCAAAGAACACGAGCTTCCTTTCTTTGGGGCGATCTTCCTTTCTTTCCACAGAATCTATGGTTCCGCCGGTTATAAAAACCGTAATCTCAACAATTTTTCTGTTTTTCTTACCCATATCCCCCCAACCGAACGCAATACTTCACTAACATATCATTTTGTCTGCAATAACAAAGCGCCGTATTTAGCATATGTCACAGAACCTTTCCAGCTTTTTATCTTAGAATCTTGAGGCCACGCTTATAAAACTGGTGACCAACCCATGCAACGCCTTGGTGTTCTTCTCGTCCAATTTTCCGGCAGCGTCAAAGATCGTGTGCGCCTGGGCTATAGCCAGTTGGTCTGGCAGAACATGAACACCGATATTACCAAGCATCATGCGCAGCGGCACTAGCCCGCGCAAACCGCCAAAACCGCCCGGAGAAGCCGCAGCCAGCGCTGCCACTTTGCCTTTATATGCGCTGAGGTCACCACCGGTTCCGTCTTCTTTCCGGCTTACCCAGTCCAGTGAATTCTTCAGCAAAGCTGAGAAGGAGCTGTTATATTCCGGGCTGGCAATGAAAAAACCTTTGCAGTCCAGAAATTCCTTTTTCAACCTTTTGCCATTCTCCGGCATGCCTTTTGCAATCTCAAGATCGCCGTTATATATCGGCATATCATATTCAGCCAGGTCGATGAATTTCGCATCAGCCCCCTGCCCTTTTGCCACTTCCGCAGCAAGCACTGCCAGCTTTTTGTTTAGGGAATCTTTACGGATGGAACCACTTAAAAATATCAACTTGCTCATAGCATACCTCTTATAATATTTATTAGATGGGCAGAAGTTTCTATTATAAACTCGCTCCGCGCAAGATTATTATTTTTATTTTTTGAGATTTATATATTGAAAATTTATTTCGCTCTCTGAATGGTGAGTGCCCGATTCACCGTACCAGCATTAGACATAGCAGCCGGAGAAACACCTCTTATATTCTTAGGCTTCCACTCATCTTTTATGAATTGGCTCTTCCCACCGGCATCGATCGCATTCTGCCCCATTATCTTTCCATTATGCACAAGGTTAAATCCAAGCCCTATTTTTTCCATGGAATCCACAGCAAAAGTGACATTCTTTACCGGCGTACAACCCCTTACTATTACCATATCAATATCTACGCTACCGTTTGGAACAGCTTCATTCCGGTAAGCGGCAGGAATTGCATCTGCCAAAGATTTATCATCACCTACGAACAATATCTTTTTCGATCCAAAAAGATTAGGGCAACCGCCTTTTGCAATAGCCATTATTGATTTCACAGCGCTAATATCATTGATTCCTACGACAAGCACATGTTTATCGCGGGAAGTATTTATAGCATCTATCAATTTGCCAAAATCACCGGTATTATGGTTATCCTTATTACAAACCGTGGTTATGGCAGGTTCTTTTTTTATTGAAGAATTGACTAGGGAATTAAGTACCGAAGGTACAAAGCCGTTTTTTTCATCAAGGAATTGTGGATTGGCCTGCCCTTCCTGCCCAGCGGCATGGTTAATTTTACCACCTGCGATTATTGCTGATAAATTCGATAACATAACACCCCCTTTGTTAGATTTCCTAGAAAAGCTAGCATATTTAGCTGTTCTTTCAAGAGGTTTGTTAGATTTTTTATTTACCCATGGATATCAGCAGGAACTCTGATTCTACCTTGGCCTTGATACTTATACCGTCTATCTCGTGCAAAGCCAGGCCATCTCCTTGTTTCAGGACCTGGTCGTTCACGCTAATTTCACCGCTTGCAAGCTGCACCCACACCTTTCTGCCGCCAGCCTTATGCCTTATTTCTTTACCCGCACCAAGAATAGAGGCATATATCTCAACATTACTGTGGATATCAAGCCCGCCATCCTGCGCACCCTGGGAAACCAGCAGTTTCAAAACATCCTTTTTCTCATCCCGGCTGAATATCTTCTGCTCGTAAGACGGCTTTATTCCGGCATGTTCCGGCACGAACCATATCTGGAACAAATGGCAAGGCGTGGTGTTCGATGCGTTAAACTCCGAATGGCGAACCCCGGAACCGGCGCTCATACGCTGCACCTCACCCGCACGGATAGATTCCTGGTTGCCCATACTATCTTTATGGTCAAGCGCGCCGGAGATAACATAGGTGACAATTTCCATATCGCGGTGGCCGTGCTCCGCAAACCCGCCAGATGGTGCGATGACATCTTCATTGAGCACCACCATATTGCCAAACCCGGTATATCTTGGATCGTAATAATTGCCAAAGGAGAAACTATGTTTTGCGTTAAGCCAGTCTATCTTGTGGCCGCCACGTTCATCTGATTTTCTTAGATTTATCATATAAAAATATTTTGCTTAAATTTTCTTAATCATATAGGTTTGCAAAATAGATTTACAACCAGGAAATTATGAAAAAGAAAGCATCTAAAAAAACCACAGCAAAACCGGCGGCACAAAAGGCAAGCAAGCAGGCATCGAACAAAATGTGGGGTGGCCATTTTGATTACGGCCCAAGCGAGATAATGGTCAAAATAAATGCCTCGATAGATTTCGACAAAAAACTTTATAAACAGGATATCGCAGGCTCATTGGCACATTGCAGAATGCTCGGCAAACAGAAGATAATCAAACAACCTGAAGCAGAAAAAATAATCGAGGGACTCAAAAAAATTGAACAGGAGATCGAGTCTGGGAAATTTGTTTTCAGGCAAGACCTTGAAGATATCCACATGAACATTGAAAACCGCCTGAAAGAGATAATCGGCGATGTTGCGGGCAAACTCCACACCGGCCGCAGCCGCAACGACCAGGTAGCACTCGATTTCCGCCTTTATGTGCGCGATACCATTACCGTAGTCTTGAAGGAACTGGGCGCACTTCGCATCGCCCTGAGCAAAAAAGCGCTTGAGAACACCAACACCATAATGCCCGGCTTTACTCACCTGCAAGTAGCGCAGCCCATCACTTTTGCACATCATTTGAATGCCTATGTTGAAATGATATTGCGCGACATCACCCGCTTTGAAGATTGCTTCGAGCGCCTGAACGAATGCCCGCTTGGCGCCGCCGCACTTGCCGGAACCAGCTATCCGATAGACCGCCATATGGTGGCCAAGGAACTCGGCTTCAAAGCCCCAACCCGCAACTCACTTGATACAGTTTCTGACCGCGATTTTGCACTGGAATTCATGAGCTGCTGCAATATTCTAGCCATCCATCTTTCACGCTTCAGTGAGGAAATTGTTATCTGGTGCAGCCAACCATTCAGCTTCGTTAAACTGAGCGATAAATTCACCACCGGCAGCTCCATCATGCCACAAAAACGCAACCCCGATGCCGCCGAACTGGTGCGCGCAAAAACCGGCCGTATCCTGGGTGACCTCACCACGCTTTCGGTTGTAATGAAAGGCCTGCCACTGGCCTACAGCAAAGATATGCAGGAAGATAAGGAACCAACCTTTGATGCTGCTGAAAATATTATTTTATGCATCAAGGCCGTAACCGGAATGGTTGGCGATATGCAGGTGAATAAAGATAACATGCGCAAACTTGCCGCGAGTGGCTACTCCACCGCAACTGATATTGCAGATTGGCTGGTGCAGAACCTCGGTATGGCCTTCCGCGATGCGCACCATGTTACAGGCCGCTGTGTGAAGATAGCAGAAGCCAAGAAATGCCGCTTAGATGAACTTTCCTTAAAAGACCTGCAAAGCATCGAAAAACGCATAACCAAAGATATATTCGGCGTTCTGAGTGTTGAGAACTCGGTCAAATCCCGCCGCAGCTTTGGCGGAACCAGCCCGGAAGCGAAGAAATAACCACGCAAGCGGCTATCCAGAAAACCCAAGATATTTAACCATATTTTTAAACATCTGTTTGAAATCGTTAAGCATGATAAGACTATCTGGCTGGCTCACCGATCTATCCATGGATATTTTGAACTTAGGCAATGAGTGATCAGCAAAAAATCCGCCTACTGCCAGATCGCAGTATTTCATTAGATTTTGCTGGTACATAACATCACTTTTGTTAATGGCCTCCAACACTTTTTTCTTATCGATCTCTATCTCTGCAACATCTGGAAGAGCAAAGTCATTCCTTGAGATTTTCTGATAAAATACCACTGGAACATCATGGTTATATTTTTCAATTAGGAACCCCTTCATCATAATAGCCTCTAAAAGACTCCTATCGCTATAGTAGTCCCTATTGTGCGAGTTAATCTCCGGCGTGCTGGAATAAACAATTATCGCCTTTATATCCTTTACCTCATTCATATTAACTATGCTTTCGGTTACCATAGGATTAATTAAATCTATATCACGGGTTTCATTATAATATCCGGGCAGGTCAGCTTTTATCAACTCCCATGATTTTTCTATTGCCCTCAGGCATGCTTGGTTTTTATTTTCATTTATATCATAAGGAAGGATGTAACCATTCCTAACCTTAATTTTCTGGAGCTTGTCGGTTATATCAAAAACAGACCCATTGCGGATATTCACCTGGCCAGTATTTCTAATGGAGTTGTGCACTATATTCGGGGCAGTATAGATAAAATCAACATCACGCGCATCAAACAGCAGCCCCGTTGCCGTGGCAGAACTATCTGAAAACAGCCTCATCGGAACGCCGCTTTTTATCTGCGAACAGGGTAGCCTCCTGAAGATCCCAGGCTCGTTCTTGGATGCATATCCATAACCTTCAAAGAACTCCCAGCCTTGCTTAACGGTACAATCAAAATATTCCAAAGTATGCACCAGCGAATAGTCGCTTTTATAAAGCCGCGCTATCTCTCCCGACAGCTCCGATAATTTCATTGGTTCGCCCATACAATGCTTGCTCGTTAACTCAATAAGAATTTACCGGACTCTTCGGTACTATAGCAGGCGCGGCCGCCATGCCATCGGTAATCTTCGAGTTTGCCGCCCCCGCCACCACCAAAGGCTCAAACGCATGAAGGATATTCTCGCGCAGGATATTCGTCATATTTGGAGAGTTGTTTATCACCTCTTCCACCTTGGCCTTGTCAAACTCCATAACATGAAGCTCACTTCCTGCCCCACTATTCCGGTAAGCAAGTATTGGAAGGTCAACACCGAACTGCTTTTTTATGGATCCCTTGAACGCCAGCGCATGCAGTGGCTTGGCATAGTGATTATTCTTTATCTCATCATATCCAGGCATGGTGCCCACACATTGATATATTATCCCTTTTGCATCCTTGATGCTCTTTATGTTCACCAATGTTTCCGTCACCGCTTCAAGGTCGTGGTCTAGCTCCCATGTCCGGCTGCAGTATTCTTCGATCCCTATATTCTCTATCTGCCGCCAACCCTCATCAATTGCCCTCAGGCACAGCTCGTTCTTTTTCGGGGATGTATCCTGCGGTATTATCATACATTTTTTTCCTGCATGAAGACCATCCGGCACCCGCCCACCATCTCTGAACCCGCTTTCAGGATGCATTTGTATATCATCGGTTTCCGGAAAAATAGAAATATGGGTAACCGCCACTGTTCCATTCTCATCTATCACACAATTCCCGGTCAAATTAGGCGCGGTATAAAGCAGATCAGCCTGCCTGGCATCAAACATCAGGCCCACCAGATTTTCCATGTTATACAGCCCCATCCCAAAACCTTCCTTTATCGAAGAGCATGGAAGGTTTTTAAACCCGCCCTCATTATCAACATAATGGATATAATTTTCCATTTTCAGATCTTGCCTGTTAGGGTGATAAATATCATTAGTATATGCCTCCAGCATATGCACCAGCGAATAACCGCTTTTAAAGAGCTCGGCGGTATCTTCCGGAAGCGGTAATAATGTGATTTTTTCGTTCATGATCTAAAATCCCCCAAACTCTTCGGCACCATTGCAGGCGCTACCGGCCCGCTTCTCCTGATATTTGAATCCGCCTCCGCCGCCACCAAAGGCTCGAACGCATAAGGGATATTCTCGCGCATGCTGGCGGGCATTATATTGGCGTAACGTTCTAAAGCTTCTTCGACCTTATCTTTTTCAAACTGCATCTCAGTAATTATCGGGCTGCCTATTCCCGTATGGTAGTTAATTACCGGCACATCCATGTTGAAGTTCTTTTTCAGGAACCCCTTGAGCGCTAGTGCATGTAAAGGAGATGAATGCCGCTCTTCCTGTGTAGAAAAACTATACTCCGGCATCTGTTTAGAAGTATATACCACACTTTTTACCCGCTTTATATCATCCACACTCACCAGGGTTTCGGTTATCTTTGAAAAATCTATATGATCCATAAGGCTGGAAAAATAACCATATCTATCATTATTTTTCGCCGTATCTTTCTTTATCAATTGCCATGATAGATCAAGCGCCTTCAAACATCTTGCATTCTTTTCCGGCGATACATCCATAGGTATCACCGTGAGCGGCCCCTCACCGGGGATCCTAGTTTCATAAAAACCATTTCTCTCCAGCTCCTGCAGCGCATCGGTCTCGGGGAATCTGGAAAGCTCCATCACCGAAACCTTCTCAAGCTTATTTTCCAGCGCATTATTATATATCAGGTTAGGCGCAGTATATATCAGGTTTATCTCCCTTGCATCAAGCACCAACCCAACATTATTCTCAGATGTGAACAGCTCCATCGAAAACCCTTCCCTTACCGAAGAACACGGCAGAATTTTCATGGACCCGTTATCATCAGCATAAGGGATAAAAGACTTCAGATCAGGCTTTTTATCTCTATCATATATCTGATGGTTAGATATTTCCAACATGTGGATCAGCATATAACCGCTTTCATATAAGTCATACAAATGCGGGTTACCCGAAAAAAGTATCGACAATTTTATTTCTTCACTCATGAGGTCACCCTCCCGGCTTTTTTCTGCCTGGCTATCAGCTCTTTTATCAGATCATGGATAATATCACTCTCCGGGCCCGTTAGTGTAATTTCATTATCCAGCGGAATATTTTTCTTATCAAATTTGACCCCCAGCGCCGCCTCAGAATATTCGTATAAAAATGGCTGATATAACCTCTGACTTTCTTTAATTGCTTCCTTTACTATCTTTTTATCCAGCTTGACCTCGGCGATCTCAGGATCATCAAAGTTCCTGCCTTCCACCTTTTTATAAAATAATATCGGCACATTATGGTCAAATTCCCTTGCCAGATAACCTTTGAGCAGAAGCGCATTAAAAAACCCGCCCCGCTCCATACCATCCAGGGGAATTATTTCCGGTGCTTCTTCCGCATGATAAACAATCGCCTTTATATCCTTAACAGACTTCAGGTTAACGAGGCTTTCCGTCACCATTGCATTTCCCGGGTCCATACCATAAGTTCTTTTATAAAAATCCTCATGGCTATTTGCTATCAACTCCCATGATCTATCTATCACCTCCAGAGCCTTCTTATTTATTTCAGCGCCGGTATGCTGCGGGATATCAAAATAACCTGGGCTAATCTCTTGGTGCTTAACACCCTGCATCTCATCTGTTTCCTGGAAGACAGATCGTTTTGTTGCCACCAGGCTGCCGATATCCTCAGAGTTAAATATTAAGTTCGGCGCGGTATATAAGAAATCCACATCCCTGGCATCAAACAATATTCCCGTGCCAGCGTTACATGACCCAATAGAATAACTATATCCCGGGAAAAAGAACAACCTCATCGGGACATCATTTTTTATCTGGGAACACGGTAATTTTTTAAAAAAAATCCCATCCCCCGAGGAATAAGTATATTTATTCAACCAATTTTTCTGGTTATAATCAAAAAAATCCACCTTCTCCAGCATATGAACCAGAGAATAGCCACTTTTGAGCAGCTTGTCAGCGGCTTCATCTAAAGGCTTTAGTTCTAATAAGTCACCCATTACATCCCCAGCATAATTTAAAACCTATTTCCTCGTCAGCGGCACATCAGCGCCGAACTCAACCTTGAAAACACCCAGGGAAGAGCCGTTCTTCTTAACCTCAATGAAATCTCCATCACCCTCAACATTATTCACCACCAGTTCCACACCGAACGCTTTTGCATCAAGCAGCAATTCATCAAGCTCTTTCCGGGTCACCTGCTCGGTGCCAACTTTGCCGGCGTAGCTGAACTCAACCTGTTTGGCGCTAATAAAAGCCTGCATATTCTCGCCGATATAATCATTCTCTTTGAACCGGGATTGCTGGTCTTTCCGCGTGTCTTTTTCCATCTGTTCAGTCAAGGCATCAAGTTCGTAATTCGCATGGCTCTCATATGCCACCCTTATACTTTCCTCAAACGCCCTTATCTCCTCAATTCCAGGCTTAGATGCAATGAAATCCTTTATCCGGCCTGCAATATCCGGAATAAGGTCTTTTTCCGTTGTATGGAACTCCAGGAAGTCTTCCATGACATTTATCTTATCTTTCACAGAAATGTCCTTGACCATACTTAGATCGTCCATCAGCCCGCCGAGCTGGCCGAAATAGGTGATAGTATCCCTCTTGAATTTATCGAGGCGCGCACGGCTGATATCCTCGATCGCCGCACATTCTTCCCCGGATGGGTATTGGCCACCGGTTATGGATGCCTTTTTAAGTATCCCCCGCAGTTCAGGCTCAAGATCTTTTTCATGTGCATCAAGGAATTTTTTGACCAGCGGCACAAGCTCAGCATTCCTTGTATCGGAGGCAACCAGTTCACCACCCGGCACGCTATCAAAAACATCCAATAATTCCTTGAGTTGTTCTATGTATTTATTTTCCATAATTTAAACCGAATGCCCGTTAATATTAACACTTACAACCCCACCAGCAGATGCCAAAGCGCTTGTGGGAAATAACTTTACAGCAGGAGGCTGATAGCCCAGATCACACCCCAAAGCAGAACCGCAATATTTTTTCAGGATATTTCTATATTCAGGGCCGCTAAGTTCAATTGCATCAGATATGATCTTTTTATCAAGCACTATCTCACCAACCTCTGGAACATCAAAACAAGGCCCCTCCGTCTGTTTATAGAATAACACCGGAACATCATGGTTATATTTTCTTGCCAGAACACCCTTTAAAACCACAGCCCGCAGCAACCCGTTATAATCATTCTGATTGTGGCATGGAGTAACATCCAGCGCCGGGGAATGATATATAACGGCCTTTATTTTTTTTGCCGAATCTAAATTTACCAGGGTTTCTGTTACCATTGGGTTCAGATGATCTTTATTGTCAATATCAAACGTTTTATCATAATAATCTTGGTAATTACCAGCGATCAATTCCCACGATCTTTGCATGGCCTGAAGCGCCTCTTCATTTTTCTGGGCACTCACACCGAGTGGAACATGGGTATTATGTAAAACTTTATATTCTTCCATGAACGTTTTCTGGATCGCATCCGTTTCAGGAAAGACAGACATGTTGTTTATATTAACATTGATACCCAGAAAAGTATGGCAGTTATATATCAGGTTCGGCGCAGTATATAAAATATCCACTTCACGCGCATCAAAAAGAATCCCCGCACTGGAAATACCCCGCATTGAAAAAAGCTTCATCGGAACCCCGCTTTTTAGCTGTGAACACGGAAGGGTTTTCAGCAGCTCGCCTTTTTTATTTGATGTATATATCCCCCTAGTCAAAGATACCCTGCCAAGACCATTAAAATCATCATCATGCTCAAGAACATGGCAAAGGCCAAACCCGCTATCAAGAAGCAGTCCTGTATCCTGCCCCACAGGCTTTAATAATTTATTTATGGCCTCGTCAGCTTTCATATACGCTCAAATTGACCCGGGCTCTGTGCAGCTCCCGCCGGGGTTTTATATACATGATCAGAGATCTTTGATGCCGCCGGCACACCAACCAGGGGCTCAAATGCATGCAGGATATTATCACGCAGGGAATCTGGCATTGTATAGGAGTTTTTTATTACCTCCTCGACCTTTGACCTTTCAAAGTTCATTTCATTAAGCGCAGTACTCTGCGGGAACTTCCGATGCATAATTATAGGCAGGTCAATGTTGAAATGTTTTTTTATAAAGCCTTTGAACGCCAGCGCGTGGATAGGGTTACTATGCCTACACTTCTCCACATCATTAGGACTATATTCCGGCGCCTCGGAAGAATCATAGATTATGGCTTTTGCGCATTTTATATCATTTATATTAACCAGAGCTTCAGTTATCATCGGCATATTTTGCCTCAACAACATATAAAGCATATCACCCTGATCCTTTTTCTCGCGCGCCGTCACCTTTTCCATCTGCCGCCAGCCCTCTGTGATAGCCGCCAGGCATCTTTCATTCTTTTCCGGCGATACATCAGTAGGAACTATAATGCAAGCAGCCCCTCTATATAGGCCTGAAGTTGTATGCCCTTCCTGAAAGCCACTCTCTTCAAATTTCTGTAATGCATCTGTTTCCGGAAAAACAGACCGCCCCAATATTTCTATCCTGCCATCCTTACTTCCCAAAACATTGTTATACACCATATTGGGAGCTGTATATAACAGGTCTGCCTCACCGGCATCAAACATAATGCCCACCCGATTATATTCACTGAACAAACCCGTTGCAAAATTTTCTTTTATTGAAGAACATGGAAGGAATTTTAAAGAACCGGCGCTATCAGCATAGGGAATAAAAGTTTTTATGTCAGGGTTAAAGCCCTTTTTATAAATACCATAGTTAGGCACCTCCAGCATGTGCACCAGAGTGTGATCGCCCGTGTATAGATCGGAAACTATATCTGGCGTATCTGATAATCTTATTGGCCCCATAAGCATAACTTCAATTCCTGATATCTCATCCTATAAAATTCTCGTAGTTCCTGTCCTTGAATAGATGGACAAAACTCTTGCCTTCCGGGTTCCTTTTTTTCAGCTCCTCCAGGAATTTTGCACCCGCCGGAGTATAATTATTGCATAACCGCGTATATTCCTTGTTCATTTCCTGTATATCCACCTTCCCATTCTCACCCCGCCCATACACCTCCAGGAACTGCTGGTAAAATGACCCGGGGCCATTCAACGCCTCATCCACACCTATGGAAAGGAACACATGGTCCATAGGGTTCTTCGACTCCGGGAGTATCAACCCGGTGAAGCCGGCGACAAGGGAGCTTTTGACCATGTCGCTCAACGAATTGCATATTGTTGTGGAATTTAAATATTGTACGAAATAAGTTTTGTTATCTTTCTCGAAGGCGCGTGTATATTCATTGTCAAATTCCAGATTCGTCAGGCATTGCCTGATGTTATAGTTAAAATCAAACCCGGCTTTCTTTTTCAGATTAAAGGCAAACTCACCCACCGCCTCGGAAACAAATCCCTTAACCTCTTCAACTTTGCTTTTATCATTGTGGATGATAATGATATTGCTGCTATCTTCCGCAAAAACGCCAGGCCTGTCGAATGGGAAATCCCTCACGAACTGAGTAAAACTTTCCATCCCCTCCTTACCACCGACCATAATAAATCACCCTTTGATTTTCAATAACCGCTCGTAGGCCTCCTTCTTTTTCATGCCGAGTATCTTTGAGGCTATTTCAGCGGCGTCCTTGATGCTGTGATTATAACATAGAAAGGTTAATTTTTCGTTAATCTCATCCTCAGTTAATATACTATTTTCATCTATCTTGTTTGAGATGAGAAAAACTATCTCGCCCTTGGGCTCCTTATCTTTGTAGAACTTCAGTAATTCACTTAAAGTATTGCGATTAACCTGTTCATATATCTTGGAAATTTCACGCACCACACTTGCTTCCTTATCGCCAAAAACCTCCAAAGCCGCGGTTATGGAATCTTCCAGACGGCTGCCCCGGTCAAAGCAGATAATGGTGCTGTCAAGGCTCTTATATTTCGTGAATTCCTTGCGCTTGCCCTCAATTTTCTGGGGCAAAAACCCGATAAAGGTGAAATTATCACTCGGCAAACCGCTTAATGTAACCGCTGCCACCACCGAACACGCCCCCGGTAAGGTGGTCACGAATATCCCGGCTTCCTGTGCGGCCTTGATAAGTTTATACCCCGGATCGCTGATAAGAGGGGTTCCGGCATCCGACACTAAAACCAGCGCCTTTGAACCGGCTTCCGCCAGGATAAACGCCCGCACGGCCTCATCGGAATGGTCGTTATAAACTATCATCCGCTTCTTAACCCCCAGGAATGAAAGGAGTTTTTGGCTCACCCGGCTATCTTCGCAAATAACCGCATCACATGCCTTAATGGCCTCAAGCGCCCGCAGGGTTATATCTTGCAGATTACCTATCGGGGTAGCGGTTATGTATATCCCATGATCCATGATTTAACGGGCTCCCCTGTTACCCCCTGCCGCGGAAGGGGGGCTGAAATAATGATAAATATTAGTTAAAAACCGAATTAATTCACCTCGTAATTTGAGAGAAATTAGCCTATAATAAACCTACAAACAACTAAATGTTTTATGCGGGATAACACCAGCAACTCACATAAAGAACTACAATCTATAATTTCCGATCTTGCAACCGGTAATTACCAACACAGCGAGATCCACGGGGAAGAAAAGATCCTGGAAAAAATATTCTCTCCTGACAAAAGAACCAAAGCTCTATAATTCCAAATAACTCCTCAACCGCTTTAAAAAAACCAGCACAATTCATTTGCATTTTCAGTCTGCTCTTGCTACTTCCTGAATATGAAATATTCGCAACCAGATTCCTTCGGCCATTTCGGCGCTTACGGCGGCAGATATGTTGCCGAAACCCTGATGCCATTGATACTGGAAGTTGAACAGGCTTATCTTGAAGCCCGCAAAGACCCGGAATTCCAAAGGCAACTCAAATTTTACAACCACCATTATGTCGGCCGCCCTTCGCCGCTTTTCCCGGCTGATAATTTCGCCAGAAAACTCGGCCTGAAAAAAGTTTACCTCAAACGTGAAGATCTCAACCATACAGGCGCGCACAAAATAAACCACTGCATCGGGCAAATACTCGTTGCAAAACGCATGGGTAAAACCCGTATAATCGCGGAAACCGGCGCCGGCCAGCACGGCGTTGCCACCGCCACAGTTTGCGCACTCTTCGGCCTTAAGTGCACCATCTTCATGGGCGCGAAAGATGTTGAACGCCAGGCTCCTAACGTTTACCGTATGAAGTTATTGGGCGCGGAAGTCATCCCTGTAACCGCAGGTTCCCAAAGCCTTAAAGATGCAATGAATGAAGGCATGCGCGACTGGGTATCCAATGTCTATGACACTTATTACCTGATCGGCACCGCCGCCGGCCCACACCCCTTCCCGATGATGGTACGGGATTTCCAGTCAATAATCGGCAATGAGGTGAAACAGCAGATATTTGATTTCGAGAAAAAATTACCCGACCGCCTGATAGCCTGCATCGGCGGCGGCTCGAACGCACTCGGCCTGTTCTACCCGTTCATTGACGATAATGATGTTAAACTCACCGCTGTTGAAGCCGCCGGCAAAGGGCTTGACACCACCGAAACCGCAGCAGCAATAAACCGCGGCAGCCCGGGCGTTCTGCACGGCAACAAAACCTATTATTTGCAGGACAAGAACGGCAATATCACCGAATCTCATAGCATCTCCGCCGGGCTTGATTACCCGGGAATTGGCCCCGAACACGCTTTTCTGCACGATATAAAACGCGTGAAATATGAAAGTTGCACCGATAAAATGGCGCTAGAAGGCTTCAAACTCCTCACCCAATGCGAAGGTATAATCCCCGCACTCGAACCATCCCACGCCCTCGGCTACATGATAGAGCATGCAAAAAAGTTGAAGAATGAAGTTATCGTTGTGAACCTCTCCGGCCGCGGAGATAAAGACATTGCAACGGTAAGTAAGCATTTAAAGATTTGAGGCAGTGACCCAGTTTCACTTTTTTAACCCCAAACCGCCCATGTCATTCCAGCGTAAGCTAGAAGGCAGCAGAGAGGCTGGGGTTTTGTATAAAGCTGGGCTGGTTTCCATCTTATGCTGGAATGACAGTGGGTGTTCGGGAAAATCAAATTCAAACTGATACACTACCTGATTTAAATCATTATTGACACACCCCCCTGAGAGTTATATCTTTATTTTTTAAATTGATCTACAGGGGGAATAATGCCTAACCATAAAAAACCAATCCCAATAATTTATGCAGCCCTTGATAAAGGTGTTATTACGCATTTAGAGATCGTAACAAATAGCCCTGACGGCTCGAGCGAAATATCCGATTACGTCAGAAAAGAAGATGGTCGATATAACCATACCAGATCAACCATAGATAAGAATGGCAAACCTCTAAGGAATTCTGATGAGCCCATAACGCTGCAAATGAATGCGGAATCTGCCGGAACATTAGATGATGGAAGCACCAATTATCAATATCACGCCAGCATCTCTAAAACCCACCCTGAATTCGGTGAACTTCCCTCCACATTAACAGCCATAATAAATACCAGCCAATACGATTTATCAAAAGCTACATATGATGTTGTGGGCAAAGGCATGGGGGGCAAAGATTATGGCTCCAGGGCCGATCACAACCACAAGCCTGTTATAGAAGCACAGTTCTTTGCTATCCTGAAAGATAATGAAACAATTTATGAACTTAATAATATCATGGGCCAAAGCAGCCAAATAAATTATATCCCGCCTTATATAAAACCTTCGCAAGATAATGTTCTGATAAAAAAATAGATTTATATCAGACACTTGAGAATTTGAATAATTTTCTCTCCGGCCGCGGAGATAAAGACATTGCAACGGTTTCAAAACATTTAAAGATCTGATTGATTTTCTATACGGTTAGTATAAAATATGCTCGTATTCAAAGCATTAGGGGGAACATGTCACATTCGAGTAATCTTCAAAGAAAGGGCGTTGCGGCACTTATAGCAAATGATATTGACTATCGCCTTGAGCCATACGAACTTCACAAAAAGATCATTTCCAATTCCATCAAGGAATTAGAAGGAGTTGAAAAATTATTTTCCAAGGATATCTTGAAAGAAAAAGTAATTTACGACGGCAATGAAATGAGCGTAAAAAAGGCTCTGAAAACTCACCTTCTGGAAAATGGAAAAGATAACTTCCGGACACTTTACAACTCCCACAACTCCGAAAGTAAAGAATTTGCTGGCGCAACTTCTAACCTGATAGAAGATTTTTTTACTGACCTTACAGACAAGAAAAAAGAACCCAAAGCTGAAAAACCGCTCAGGGATAAAGTGGAAGCAGCGCGCGAGAATTATAATATTTTCAAAAGGGCACAATCAGCTATCGCAGTAGTCGCGACGAAAGAGATAGATGCAAACAACCAAAGAATCCAAAACCCAGCACATGAATTTGAATTCCACGCTTAAGAAATTGCTTTTGGAAAGATAGATATAACCCCTTCACTCGAGCCAAAATGACCCTATAATAGGTTCATGAACAAGGTCATTTACATAATCGCCGGCCCAAACGGCGCGGGGAAAACCACTTTCGCACTAACCTCACTGAAAAAAGTTTTCGGGATAGATGAATTTGTTAATGCCGATGAGATAGCCAAGGGCCTCTCACCCCTCAACCCGGAATCTGTAAGCCTTTCTGCCGGAAAAATAATGCTTGAGCGAATAACAAAACTGGTGAACGAGGAGAGATCTTTTGCGTTTGAAACCACATTGGCTGGCAAGAATTATATAAAACATATCGCCACCGCAAAGAAAAAAGGCTACCAGATAGTGATGTTCTTTTTATGGTTGAACTCGGCTGAGATCGCGGTGAACCGGGTTAAAGAACGGGTAAAGAATGGCGGCCATAACGTGCCTGAAACGAGGGTGCGAAAAAGATACAAATCAGGTCTTAATAATTATATAAACCTCTATTTAAAACTAGCAGACCTAACCTATTTAATTGATAACACTGATTATTTTGAAGATTTTTTAAACAACTTAATAATAGAAAAAACTTCCACTTCCGAAATAAAAGTTTATAATCAGGAAGTATGGGATAAGATAAACGGGACTAACTAATTTTAGGTACTCTATGTCAAAGGCCGAGATAAAAAAAATACGGGAAAAACTTTTTAAAGGCCTCGCGCTCGCCCGCAAAAAAGCCATTGCAGATGCAATCACCCACGGCACCAAACTCGTCACCTGCAAAAACGGCAAACCAGTTCTTCTAGACCCCAAAAAAATTATTTCTTAATTTCCTTCCACCTACAAACACCCACCCATCACACGCCGTCATTCTGGCGGACGCCAGAATCCAACTGACCTCAAATTGTTTTTTTCTTAAAAAACTACAAGTAAGAAGAATTTTATTTTTAATTGCTACGCAATGGATTACATCAATTAGATTCTGATGCTCATCAGAATGACGGCCAGTGTTCACTTAAAACAAACTTCCCTGTCCCTCGGTTCCTGGCTTTCCAGCAGGCCTTGTTTTTTTTGGCACCAACTTAACTTCCGATTTAACTTCTTTACCCTCGCCACCTATCACTGCATCACGGCTTCCATCAAAGAACTCAATATTCACCACATCACCATCATTCAAACCTGCGGCAGTTTTTGCTACTTCGCCCCGCATTTTAACCACCGCAAATCCGCGCTTCAGAACGTTCTTGTAATTATAGCTATCGAGCAGGCTTTTCAGATTTTGCAGCTCGCGGGTCTTGTTCCTGAGAAAGCTTATGGCCAATGGGTGATAACTGATGGTTAGAGGCTTTAATGCAGACTCCTTGGAACGCAGCAAAAATAAAATACTATTATTTAGCCGCTCGTTAAGATCATCAGTTTTCTGCCTCATATTGGCAAGCATCTGTTTCGGCGATATCAACGCACTGCTCCGCGCCTTTAATATCTTCTCCAGGTTATCTATCATCCGAAAAACCGCACTATATCCACGTTTTTTCAAGTCCATCACATAGCCCATTATCTCCGCCTTAACCGGAACCGCAATTTCCGCCGCGGCCGTTGGTGTTGGCGCGCGCCTGCTTGAGGCATAATCTATAAGTGTGGTATCAGTTTCATGACCGACTGCGGAGATAAGCGGAATATTTGAATTCGCCGCCGCCCGCACCACTATCTCCTCATTGAACGCCCACAGGTCTTCGATAGAACCACCACCACGGGCCACGATTAGAACATCTGGCCGAGGGATTAAGGAGTTCACAGGTTCACGAGTTGACAGCTCACTTTCTTCGTGAACCTGTGAACCTGTGAACTTGTGAACTGGGATTGAATTGAAAAATTCAATCCCCCCCGCTATCTGCTCTGCCGCTCCCTGCCCCTGCACCGCCACCGGATAGACCAGCACATGCAGCCCGAACCGCTCCTCCAGCCTATGCAGAATATCGCGTATCACCGCCCCGGTCGGAGATGTGATAACCCCGATGACCTGCGGCATATAAGGCAGCGCCTTCTTCCGCGCCGGGTCGAATAGCCCCTCGGCCGCCAGTTTTTTCTTGCGCTCCTCAAGCAGCGCCATCAGCGCCCCAACGCCATCCACCTTGATATCACTGCAAACTATCTGGTAATTCGATTTGCCTGGGTAAGTATTGATATTCCCATAAACCACCACCTCAAGCCCATCTTCCGGCTTAAAACCGAGCTTCTGCACAGTCCCACGCCAACAAACGGCATTCAACACCGCCCCCTCATCTTTCAGGTTGAAATATGCATGGCCGCTCGGCGCCAGTTTATATCCGCTTATCTCACCCTTTATCGCCACGCGCGCAAACTCACCGGTCAGCAAATTCTGTATCCGCGTTGATATCTGCGTTACACTCAGTATATTCTGCTCTTTCTCGGCAGCTATTTCAGGAAGACTAGACATATTAAATTGTTTATAGTAAGTCATTCCCGCACGCAAAGAGTTTTTGAAAATTATGAAAAATTTCTACATCACCACACCGATATATTATGTAAACGATTCCCCGCATCTAGGCCATGCCTATACCACCATCGCGGTTGATGTCGCTGCGCGCTTCAAACGGCTGGATGGTTACAATGTAAAATTCCTCACCGGCACAGATGAGCACGGCCAGAAGATAGACAAAGCCGCAAAAGCCGCTGATATCGACCCACAGAAATTCACTGATGAAGTTTCAAAACGCTTCCAGGCACTGGTTAAAACCGCCGGCTCTGAGAATTTACTAAATATTTCCAATGATGATTTCATCCGCACCACTGAGGAACGCCATAAAAAAGCCTGCGTGGGTTTGTGGGAAAAAATGAAGAAGAACGGCCATATCTACCTTGATAAATATTCCGGTTGGTATGCAGTTCGTGATGAAGCCTATTATCAGGAAGGCGAGCTGGTCAACGGCAAAGCCCCATCCGGCGCTGATGTTGAGTGGATAGAGGAAGAAAGCTATTTCTTCGACCTTTCCAAATGGCAGGAAAAGCTTCTGAAATTCTATGAAGATAACCCGAATTTCATTACACCTAAAACACGTTACAACGAAGTTGTAAGCTTTGTTAAAGGCGGCCTAAAAGACCTTTCCATCTCCCGCACCAATTTTAACTGGGGTGTTCGCGTTCCCGGTGATGAGCGCCATGTGATGTATGTTTGGGTTGATGCCCTCACAAATTACTTAACCGCGCTTGGCTACCCTGACATCACTGCGCCTGATTTCAAGAACTTCTGGCAGGCAGACACAGCCTTCCATGTGGTTGGCAAAGATATAATCCGCTTCCACGCGGTCTACTGGCCAGCCTTCCTTATGGCAGCTGAATTACCTATTCCCAAACAGATCATTGCACATGGCTGGTGGACGGTTGAAGGCGAAAAAATGAGCAAATCTCTCGGCAATGTTATCGCACCTGCCGAGCTGGTTGAATCTTATGGCCTTGACCAGATACGCTATTTCCTTCTGAAAGCCATGCCATTCGGCAATGATGGTGACCTCAGCCGTGAGAAACTGGTTGAAACCGTGAACGCAGACCTCGCCAATAATTTTGGCAACCTTGCACAGCGCACCCTTTCTATGGTGGCCAAAAATTTTGAAAGCCGCGTTCCCGCACCTACAAAAATAATGGATTTCGGTTATAGCGAACATTTCGCCAACATCCGCCGCGAGATGGATAATTTCCAATACCAGGCCGCGCTAAATGAGATAGTACTGCTGGGCAACAAGGCCAATGAATATGTAGACCACCAGGCTCCGTGGACGCTCAAGAAAGAAAACAAGATGGATGAGATGGGTGGCGTTCTGTATAACCTGCTTGAGGCTGTGCGCCGTATCGGTATTTTACTACAACCGTTCTGCCCGGCAGCTTCTGCAAAGCTATTAGACCAACTGGCAATCCCCGAAAATCAGAGAGATTTTGCAGCACTTGAAACCGGACAGCTAAAATCTGGCACTTTACTTCCTGCCCCACAAGGCATTTTCCCACGGATTGAAAGCAAATAATAATACTGATCTAATCGTGATGGTCATGATCGTGGTCATGGTCGTGATGTTCACGGTCATGTTTATCCCACCCTTCATGGCTTCCGCGATTCCAGCCTGGATGTACAAAATGCCATTTTTCGCCATGTTGTTCCCAGCGGCCTGGCGCCCAAACATAACCCGGACGCTCCCTTATCCAATCACCCTTCACCCATACATGTCTTCCATTCTCCCACCCCCAATAACCGGGAGCCCAAACATAGCCCGCGGGCACCGCGCTTGGTATCGTTTCAACCACAGGAACAGGCGGCGGGGTTCCAACATCAATATTAAGATTCACCTCTGCCAGGGCAGGAATCGCAGTGAAATAAAGTACTACCACTAGAAGATAAAATATTTTTCTTATGTGCATGGTCTATCTCCAAACTATTAGCATTCACCATAATCCCGGCAGCGGGCATTATTCCTGTCCATGTTACCGCCAACAGAATTACCCACCATACCGCCCACAGCAGCTCCACCAATGGTTGCCACGGTCTTACCGGCACCACGGCCTACCGTGTTACCCAATAAACCGCCACCAACAGCCCCAAGAACAGTGCCTGCCTGCTGATTGTTCACTCCCGTTCCGCTACCATTATCGCATGCGGCAACGCTAAATATTAACATTAAAGATATTGCAGTTATTTTATTTTTTTTCATGACACATCCTTTTTGGGATTAGTAGGCGCACCATAGCATATCGCATATAAATTTATTATAAGGAGTTAGGATAATAATGATAAATTTTGCGTCAGTTACCCGTACTCGTCGGTAATAACTATAGAGAAGAAATCGTTTATTTTTCACTGGATAAACCTGTTTCTGACAAAGTTCCCGTGTTATATTCTTAAGATATTTAGAAATAAAAATGGTGGTGGGAGAAGGATTCGAACCTTCGAACACTCACGTGAGCAGATTTACAGTCTGCCGCCTTTGACCGCTCGGCAATCCCACCAAATAACCTTGTATACTCACAAGATTGAGCTTGCCTTTTAAATAATAAACCATAACCTGTCAACAACTTAAGAACTAACCAGTTTAAAATATATAACCTGTCATCACCCGGCCCAACCGGGTGATCCAGCCACAACACATATAACATATCGTTATGGCTGGATTCCCTTGTCAAGCAAGGGAATGACACTAAAAAAAGAATTATGAAAAAAGAATATGACAAAGATAAATTCAGCCCCAAAAATGCTGATTCAAAACCTGATTACAGGAATAAAGGCCGGTTTGAAAGAGATTCAACACCTCAGCCTTACTGGCTTTATGGCAAGCACCCGGTGCTGCTGGCAATGAAGAACCCTGCCCGTGTTATCAGCGAAGTAGTATGCAGCCAAAATGCCCATACATTTTTAGAAGAGAATCTAGGTGCCGAAAAACTGGCGGAATTCAAGATAGAGGTTACCACGCCCGATAAGATAGACCGCATCATCCATGCCGGGATAGATACCGTTCACCAGGGCCTCGCTGCCAAGGTTGAACCACTGCCGGAACTTGACATAGAAACCCTGTTCGGCGCAAAACTTATAATCGCCACCGACAAAATAACCGACCCGCATAATATAGGCGCTATTCTGCGCTCTGCTGCGGCTTTTGGCGCAGGCGGAATGCTGATGCAGGAAAAGAACTGCCCGCAGGAAAGTGCAACCATCGCCAAAACCTCCGCCGGCTCCCTTGAAGTTGTCCCCTGCGTGCGCGTTTCAAGCCTATGGATAACGCTGGAAAAATTTAAAGAGGAAGGCTTCCAGATAATCGGCCTCGCCGGTGACACTGAAGAAAGCATCACTCAGGTTAGAAAAGATATCCCGACCGTTCTGGTAGTAGGCTCTGAAGGCAAAGGCCTGAGCGATGCCGTGATAAAGATATGCGACAAGGTGGTTAAAATAAATATCTCCGAAAATGTGGAAAGCCTGAATGCCTCCGTTGCCGCGGCTCTCGCTTTATATGAAATAAGCCGCCCATAAATATATGTAACCACAGGTTGCATATATATTTATTTCACGCTAAACTAATTTTATGCAACTGACTGTTAACATAGAAAGGGTGAGCGAGATAGTCGGCGATAATGTCGAGATGAAGAAAACGCTGCTGCAATTATTCATTGATTCGCTCAATAATATTACAACCAAAATTTCTGAACATATAAGAACCGCCTCTTCCTCACAAAAAGAATGGGCAGACCTTACCCACGAACTGAAAGGCGCCGCCTATAACCTCGGCTTCAATGACCTAGGCGATTACTGCAATTTGCTTGAAGAACGCACACTTACCCTCGACCAGAAAAAAGCCGCGCTTGAAGTTTACCTCCAGGCCAACAACTCAGTTCAACAGATCTTGAACGGGCTTTAGCAGAATATTTATTTTACCTTTCGAACGGGCTGATTTTGGTAGATACGCCATTATCATCGGTAATGATAGCCCCGCCATCCTTGGTTATTTGAATTGCAGCCTTTGGCAAAGCCGCATCAACATCGGTGAGCTCTTTTCTGGTTATATTATGCTTAGAAAACTCCTCAAAAGCTTCAAACAAAATTTTTGCATCACCCTTCAGGCCATGACCTACTGTAATTGCTATTTGCCCTTCTTTGGATTGTTCAGCGCACTTTATTTGCCCCTCCTCCTTATCATGCTCAGTGGCCAACTTATCCTGACCATATTTTGTTACTTCAGCAGAATAAATTGTACCTTGTTTTTGTAGCTGGGCAGCTCTGACTTCCCCTTCCATCCCATTATTATAACCAGGAACCCACTGGCTACCCACCTTCTCCTCTCTATCACTTTTTGCTATTTGACCAACATAGATCCGCTCAATTTCGGTCGTTGATATTACACTAATAATATTCTTAGCCTCAGCCTCACGAATTTTTTTTGCATCATCAAGATCAGCTTTTTTAGCATTGTCAGGAACGTTGAATGCCCACGCCACATTCTCCACTTCCATCTCTTTCCTTTTTCCATCTAACGCAAAAACCTTACCATCAGAAGTATTTACGAACCAATATTCCTTCCCTGTTTTTATACCAGGATTTTCCGAATGCTCAGCCTCTGTAGCAACTCTTTTTTCATAATCTTTATGTGGCATTTTAACTCTCCATTGATTAAAATTTATTTTCCCATACCTTGATTATAACATAAAAAGGTTAACAAAAAGTTAACAAGAATAAGATTTTTGCAATATTTATTATCAGTAATTATTAATATATATCAATATCTTAAACAAATATCTCGTTATCCTTACCAACTGCTGCTCGGTGTTTCGAAGAAATAGGTTAATTTACAATCCGTTTCCTCACCGGGGCGAAGGTCATAGGTTTTGTCATCTACCATACATAAACTACCCATGCTTATGATATTACCATAATGTGGCTGCCCATCATCCATTTTTACATCGATCGCCTTTGCTACCCATGAAGCTACAGCACCGTCATTCACACTAAGCCCATTACCCGCGCCATAAACCGCGGGCCCAAAACCAAGGCTTAGATATTCCGCCATAATATTTAAGTTCTTGCCATATTTTGTTGCCGGGCACTGGACGCCATATGGAGCCGTATCGCAACCGGGAGCCGTATATGCATAGGTTTCATTGATAAGCTTAGAAAGCGAAAGCTGTTCCCAGAAGCCGCCATCCTCTTCATCACTTCCCACGCCATTATTCCCAAGCTTTTTATCACAATTACCCTCATTGACAGCACCCAGAACCCGCACCGCCTCGTTATAATCACCTGGTATACAGCCATACCTTTCCTTGAAACGGTCTATGGCAGATTTAAAATAGCCAAACTGCGCTATCTGCGAGCCCACCTTAGATTGCCTCACAAGCTCCTTACCCGCGAGCACACTGCCTATCACCAGGCCTATCACCATGATCACAATGGCGAGCTCGATCAAGGTAACGCCCTTCGCGCTGGCAGAATTAAAATACTGATTTTTTTTCATATCCCTGAACCCATATTAACACTAGCACTCGCGCTCATCACTAGTTATAAAGATTATATCACAAATTATAATCAATTCTATAAATGCTTGAAATAACTGTA
>Ga0206903_10015_pt1 | contig 52429 bp, 44 predicted proteins | sample Alteio_BWOrgHeat_45_FD_152959 | JGI IMG/M metagenome (GOLD analysis project Ga0206903, IMG submission 152959) | Enriched cells from forest soil in Barre Woods Harvard Forest LTER site, Petersham, Massachusetts, United States -... | ecosystem: Environmental > Terrestrial > Soil > Temperate forest >... | reverse complement strand
ATTAAAAGTACGATTTACAGTATACTAACGGAAAAGGTCGTCATCGTTTTTCCTGTAATAGATTTTTTCTTCCAGGAATTCCTGTGTAGCAAGGATAGCAGGATTAGGCATTTTTTCATACGCCTTTGAAATTTCTATCTGCTCTTTGTTCTCATGAATTTCTTCAAGGCTGTCTGTATGACTTGCAAATTCTTCAAGCTTATTATGCAATTCTTCTTTAATAACAATATTTATCTGGTTTGCTCTTTTGCTGATGATAGCAATAGATTCATACAGATTGCCTGTTCTTGACTTTATATCAAAAAGACTTTTAGTTTCAACAGTGTTCAGCGTATTAGCGCTGAGTTGTCGCCTTAGTTTGCTCATTATTTTGTGTTTGAAGTTTTTTTAAACCGGTTTCTGCTTTTGTTTTATAACTGATGGCTTCCTCCAGTAATTTACTTGAAGGAAAGCGTTGCTGAAAATCGTTCACATCGTTTATTACTTTCTGAAATCTCTCTTCTTCTTTACCCGCTATACTCATTTCCGCATAGCGATAATACGATTTTATTGAACTTAAAGCGTACATATCGCTGTTTTCAGAATCAGGAAAATCATCTATCAGTACAGCAAATGCAACACCTGCCGACTTAAAGAAACCCAGGTTATAGTAAAGCTGGGCATTATTATATTCTTTCAATTCAAGTTTTCTTCTGCAGGTATCTATTATTCCATTTGCTTCTGCAATTCGTTTTGAATCAGGATGCGTATTAATAAAAGCCTGCAATAAAGCCATGGTTTTTACCGTATTTGTTTGATCAAGGTCTACTTTGGGTGATTGCTTGTAATAAGCCTTGCAGCGCATAAATTCCATTTCTTCTACTTTAGGACTGTTGGGAAAATTTTCTCCGTAAGTTTTAAACAGATTCTCTGCGTTCTCATAATCTTCCTGGTAGTATGCAGTGAAGGCGTACTTATAATAAATATCCTCAAACCTTGGATCACCTTTATACAGTGGCAAAAGATCTGTATACAATTGCTGCGCTTTATCATATTCCTGCTTGGCATAATACTGCTCAGCCATCTTTAATTTATATTCTTTATCCTTGCTTTTAAGTACTTTTTCAAACTTAGAAGAACAGGATGTCAACATCATCAAACTCAATAAAACACCGGGTAGAAATTTCATAAAACGTGCAAAGATAATTTTTTCGGGCAAATTAGTTATATAGATGTAGCATTATGGGCTAAGGCTGGTTAATAAAAACAAAAAACTATTTATGTATAGCAGTTAACTGTTTCAAAACAAACTACTATAATGATTGAATGTCGAACTTTGCATTAAAGCTTATTAATGAAAAGAATATTCAGCCTTATAGCTATTTTATGTTTTTACGGTTTTACTGTTTGTGCACAGAATAGTTCAGATGCGGAAAGTGTTTTAAACAGTGCAGCACAAAAAGTGCAATCATCCAATGGTATAAATGTTAGCTTCTCTTTAACACAAAAAGATAAAGTCGGGCACAGCCTTTCTGCTTCAAAAGGTATTCTTAAAATAAAAGGCTCAAAATATTATATCAAACAGGAACAAAACGAAACGTATTGTAACGGCGTGCAGATATGGAATTATGACGGTGCTAAAGAAGTAACTGTTGCAAAGGCAGATGATGATGAAGATGCTTTTTCTCCGCAACAGATCCTTACCGGGTTTAATAAAAAAGATTTTGACATAAAGCTTGTTTCTTCTGTGGGTGCTGATTACCAGGTTCAGTTAACACCGGTTGATAAAAGAAAAAATTTTAAACAGATAATGCTTTACATAAATAAATCAACCAACCTGGTTTCCAGGGCAGTTATTATAGATAAAACAGATGCTTTTACAGAAATTAACTTCAGTAATATTTCTTTGAATTCAACTTTTCCAGATAGCCAGTTTGTATTCGATGCTTCAAAACACCCGGGCGTTGAAATTATCAATCAATAGTCTGAATTTATAGTTACAATTTTTTTGCTCAGTTTTGCCGGATGCAAAAAATAATTATAGCTATTGATGGCTTTTCATCGTGCGGTAAAAGCACATTGGCAAAGCAATTGGCTAAAGAATTAAAGTATATATATGCAGACAGCGGCGCTATGTACCGGGCTGTGACTTTATATTTTTTACGTAACTCAATTCCGCTTTCAAATAAGAAGGAAATAAAAAATGCTTTAAGCGATATCTGTCTTGAATTTGTACTTGACGCAGATGCCGGCAAAAGCATTCTTTATTTGAATGATGAGAATGTTGAATTGCTTATTCGTGATATGATCATAAATGAAAAGGTGAGCGAGGTTGCAGCTATTAAAGAAGTGAGGGAATTTGCAGTAGCGCAACAACAAAAATCCGGAGAAAAAAAAGGTATTGTAATGGATGGAAGAGATATAGGCACAACAGTTTTTCCCAATGCTGAACTGAAAATTTTTATGACTGCAGATATTGCGGTACGCGTAGAAAGAAGATTTAAGGAATTGTATGAGGTAAATAAAACGATCACTATTGAAGAAGTTAAACAAAACCTTGAAATGCGCGATTACATGGACAGCAATAGAAAGATAAGTCCGCTGAGGCAGGCAAAAGATGCAATAGTACTTGATAATTCAAATCTTACTATGGCACAGCAATTGAAAATAGCATTACTATGGGTTCACGAAAAGATAAATGAATTAAAATAATCAGCAACTTGCCAAGCAGATAATATGCACAAAATAGAACCTTTTTATAACTGGCGGCATTCGTATGTTTCGGAAGAAGATCCAAGGTCTCCGTTCTTTGGCCGCGTGTATAGCGAATTTGAATATTCCCAAACAGTTTATAATTATTATATACATCCTCAATGGGATGATTTTGGCAGCCGTACTTTATACCTGAAAATTATTTATGCGGATTATGAATCAGGTTATGCCATAATTGAAATGTTAGGTGAATGGAACGATGCAATCGAAAATGATATCATGACTTTAAAAAGAGATGTTATTGATGTGATGATGGGAAACGGCATAAATAAATTTATATTGATAGCTGAAAACGTGCTCAACTTTCATAGCGGCGATAAAGACTATTACCAGGAATGGTATGAAGAAAATGAAGAATCAGGCGGCTGGGTTGTGATCCTTAACATGAGTGAACCTGCCCAATACGATTTTCGCAGAAAAAAGCTGGATGGATATCTTGAGCTACTGGAGTTACCCGATTGGCGCGTATATAAACCCTATCATCTTTTTAAAAAAGTTGAAAGTTTTATTACTAACAGACTAACTGATTAATAATCCTTCAAAGGGCATATTCGCGCTTTAAATTTTACATAACACTTTTACGGAATTAAGGTTTCTTTTAAACTAATATGTATTTTTTACACATTATAGTTGTATATTTGCGGTGCTGAATGAAAATCGAACAGCAAAAAAGTAACAAGTTCTTTCGCATTGCCGGCCATATAAGAAGAATTTATATTAAAAGAACAATTATGAAACAGGAATTAAACAATTCGAAAGTGTATTTGGACCAGGAAGAATTAAATACGCTTGTGAGAGAAGTTAAAGAAACAGTGGCAGCCGATATTAACCTTACAAAAGGAACTGAAAGAAAAAATATATTTAGCGCTGCAGATCTCTGGAGGATTCAACGCTTGAAAAGAACAGCCCAGAGAAGATCAAGCTTTGGAAATTAATAAAAAGGCGGTCAATTGACCGCCTTTTTTATTTTGATCAATTCATGGTAATGTGCCCGCTTATAATTTTTATAAAATAAAGTTTTTTGTTTTCGACATAATCGGGAACAAAAGAGGTTTGAGATAACCTTACCGGTGCAAAATCATATTCATTCGAAAATTTATAAGAACTATCTGACAGCTTATTTATAAAATTATCAGGATTTGAAAGCAGCAGCTTCGTAAAATGATACATGATTTCATAGCCTTTATACACCATATCACTTGGCCTTGAATGATAAAGCGATTTATAATCATCAAAAACTGTAGAAACGAACTGGCCGCCGTTAATATAATTATAAGGCGTAGTTATTAAGATCTGAATTTTATCAGCACCATCTCCCGTTATTCCATTCATACCAGACCACGTTGGCATTCCCATTAGAACAGAGGAATAGGTTGCACCGTTATCGTTTAAAACTTTTATCAGTGCCTGCCCAAAATATTCATATAAGCTTCCGCAGGCAATAATACTTTGCGTGGTGCTGTCTAAATGTTTCAGCACATCATCTGCAGAAAAATTATCGCTAAGAACTATGGTTGATATCCTTATCAAATGATTTGCATTCATCTTATTCAGCTCGTTAGTGATCTTGTCTTCCAGCGCACCTTTTCTTGTAAATAATGTAATGGTTTTGCCACTGTAATTTTGAGAAAGATAATTGTAAATAGCATCCACATGCGTTTTCCAGATCGGGTTTACCATTATAAAGAATGGATTGTTTTCAAGATAAATATCATTTGGAAAAGTGGCCGATATTACCGGTATGCTGTTCACGGCTGAAAAATCTGAGATAGTTTTTTGTTCCGCAGCGTTTGTAATAGAAGCGATGATCAAAGAAAAATTCAAAGGCTTCATTTGGCTTGTAAGCTGCATAATATTTTGAGTGGCACTATGTGTATCATAAATCCACACTTCTATGTTTGCATGCTCTTTTTGCAGCGAATCAATAGCCATCATTACGCCACTATAGAAATCAAGTCCCGATAAAAAATATTGAGAAATTTTTGAGTTGATCAGATTGTATTCTGTTCCGTTAAAAGCAGAATCAAGATTAAGTGGTAATAACACAGCAATGCGTACAGGTGCATGTAAGCTGTCTGCTGCCTTAACAGTAGAAATAATTAAAATTAATGCGGCGGCAGAGAAAATTTTTTTAATAAATGAGTACATAAATAGATGTGGCAGGGAAACAAATTTAATGCCTATTCCCATTCAATAGTTGCCGGTGGTTTACTGCTTATATCATATACAACACGGTTAATTCCGCGGATATTATTGATGATTTCACTTGATACATTCGCCAAAAAATCATAAGGTAAATGCGCCCAGTCTGCAGTCATTCCATCAACAGATGTAACAGCACGCAATGCAACAGTGTATTCGTAAGTGCGTTCATCACCCATTACTCCAACACTTTTAACCGGTAACAAGATAGCGGCAGCCTGCCATACTTTATTATACAGATCATATTGCTTTAACGAGTTTATAAAAATATCATCGGCAGCCTGCAACAACTTAACTTTTTCTTCAGTTATATCGCTTAAAATTCTAATCGCCAATCCCGGCCCCGGAAAAGGATGACGGTTTATCATATCAACAGGAATGTTAAGTTCCAAACCGACTTTTCTTACTTCATCTTTAAATAAAAAACGCAAAGGCTCAACTAATGAAAGATGCATTTTTTCCGGAAGGCCACCAACATTGTGATGCGATTTTATCGTTACTGAAGGCCCGTGCACGCTCACACTTTCTATTACATCAGGATAAATCGTTCCCTGCCCTAAAAATTTTGCTTCTTTAATTTTTGCCGCTTCATCCTGGAAAACATCAATAAATAATTTACCGATCGTTTTTCTTTTTTCTTCCGGATCGTTTTTATCTTTTAAGGCTTCATAGAATCTGTCTTTTGCATCAATACCGGTTACGTTCAATCCTAAATTTTTATAAGTAGCAAGCACAGATTCAAATTCATTCTTTCGAAGCACGCCATTATCAACAAAAATTCCATGCAGCCTTTCACCTATTGCTTTGCTTATAAGCGTTGCAGCAACTGTACTATCAACACCACCGCTTAAAGCCATGATAATATGTGCATCACCAATCTGTTTTTTTAAAGCCTCTACCGTTTCATGTACGAAAGACGCAGGCGTCCAATCCTGTTTGCAGCCGCAGATATTTACAAGGAAATTTTTGATGATCTTCTTTCCTTCTGTTGAATGATATACTTCCGGATGAAACTGCAAACCATACAGCGGAAAATTGTTTAACTGTTGATTGTTGGTAGTTGATAATTTAAAAGCAGCGACGGGAATGCTCGCGGTGGTTGCAAGCAATTCAAAGCCATCAGGAAGTTGTGTTATGGTATCACTATGGCTCATCCAAACCTGCGAATCATCAGCAACATTCTTAAGTAAAATATCATCTTTTTGCTTGTGCAGTTTAGCGCGTCCGAATTCACGTTTATTCGATTTCTCTACCTTGCCGCCAAACTCTTTTACGGTTAATTGTGCGCCATAGCATACACCTAATACAGGCGTTTCTTTTATATAAGATGGAATGTCAACGGTAGGAGCATTTGTTTCGTTTACGCTAAACGGCGATCCGCTTAAAATAATTCCTTTAATGGTATCGTCTATTTTAAAAGATTTGTTGAAAGAGATTATTTCGCAATAAACATTGGCTTCTCTAACAGCGCGCGCAATTAACTGTGTATACTGGCTTCCGAAATCGAGGATTAAAATTTTTTCTGTCATAAAAGGATTTGCGAAGATAACTATTTTTGAAGGAGCAGTTTGTGCCTGGAACTTAAGCAAACTGTCATTTTATTTACCAGTTTATTTTAATTGCTAATTTTAGCGCAAAATCAAAACATGAAAATAGTATTAGCTGCAAGTTTTTTAACTATTGTATTTTTTGCCTGCAATCCGTTTAACAAAACGATAGATGGTGATGGAAAGATTACAACCACTGAAAGAAGTTTGTCTTCTTTTACGGAAGTAAAATGTTCAGGAAGTTATACAGTTGAACTAACCCAGGGAAGCCCCGCTTCAATAAAGATTGAAACAGATGATAACATTGAGCCGTATATTGTTACTGATATTAACGGCAGTGAATTGAATATTCATACAAAAGAAGATGTGAACCTGAGCCCTTCTTCTAAAACCAAATTGTATATAACTACTGATAAACTGGAAGCATTCAGGTTATCCGGAAGCGGCGATGCTTCAACCACCAATAAATTCACAGGCGGCGATCATCTTGATCTCGACATTGCAGGCGCAGGGAATATTCATTTTGATGTAAATACGCCAACAGTAAATTCAAGCATTTCTGGCACAGGTGATATTTACATTACCGGTGAAACAAGAGATTCAAAAATCAATATTGCCGGTAATGGAAATTATCATGCAGAAGATCTGAAATCTGAAAATGCAACGATAAAAATTGCAGGCTCCGGGGATGCTCGTTTATTTGCCGACAGCACGCTTGACATAAACATAGCCGGCGTTGGCAACGTTTATTATAAAGGCAACCCTTCTGTTACACAAAACGTTGCCGGATCAGGTAAAATACAAAAGATGGAATGATGCTATGAAGCAACCTCAGCTTTTTCAAAATAATTTTTAAGTGAGGTTCCAAGAATATAAGTCCATCCTTCCACAAAGTTTTCTTTTGCAAAATCGGGATTATTCCGTGGGAATGTTTCAAGCCCTTCATGTGTAAGTTTTACTCTTGTACTGTTGCCTTCTTCAAATAATTCCCAGGTTACAAAAGAAATCCCCTCATTGTCTTTATATGCCCAGGAATGTTTTAATTTTTTGTATGGTATTACTTCCGTCACCTTACATAAATGAACATACACCCTGTCATCTTTTCCTCCGTTGAATGTAAATTCAAAACCAACTTCGGGTTTAAATGCGGCAATATCAAAATACCATTGTTTCATTTGATCTCTGTCTGTAATTGCTTTCCATACTTTTTCAACCGGTGCATTGTAAGTTCTTTCAATTACAAAAGGTTGTGTTTGCATAGTATTATTTTTTAGTGAGTGGTTCTTTTTGAAGATTTTACTTTGGCAACTTTTTTTGCTTTGGAAGCTTTGCTTTCCTGTTCAAGGAATTTTTCAAGCGCATCTAATTTTTGTGTCCAGAAGACTTTATATTGTTCAATCCAGTCTGCAACCTCGCGCAATGAATCAAAGTTTACTTCACAGAAACGTTCTCTTCCTGTTTGATTAATGATAACAAGGCCGCATTCTGTAAGGATCTTTATATGCTTTGAAATGGCTGGTCTGCTTATATGAAAATTACCTGATAAGGCATTCAGGTTTATCGACTTTTGAACAAGCGTATGGATTATTTTTCTTCTTGTAGGATCGGCGATAGCCTGGAAAACATCTCTGCGCATAATTAATATGTAACCGTTCGGCTACAAATGTATGTTACTAATTGGTTACGTAAAAAAATTAGCTATGAATATATCTCATACCAATAAAATGTGCTTTCATGGAAGGTTTAAAGCAAATTTTAAAAATATTCAAAATCTTACTAACTTTGGCCCGTTTTTTAAGGGTTTAGGGTTGAAAAACCCCGCTTAGTCTTAGGCGGGGTTTTTTGTTACACGCAAATGAACATTGATTACTGAATGTTGAGCAAGGGTCGGTCAATACAATTTAATCATTCTTGATTTTATAATATTCAATAATTAAATACACACGATAGAAACATCAACGGCTTTTAAGTTGATGGCTTCAAATGGCAACACTAATTTCCCTGTACTACCTGGTAAAATATTTCCATTGCCTTTGATCTTTACATTCGGCAAACGATTCTCGAAAAATACATTCGACGTGTATGTTTTTTCTGTTTTATCACCCCATTGATTCTCGATGCCCGGTAAAACATTCACAGTATAATTTCCATCCAATGCATCGCTTGCATACACTTTTACTTCGCTTCCTAAAATTGTATAAGCCGGATTTTCAATATTGCTTATTGTTATCAATCCATCTAAACTTTGTGCTGCAGAAATAGGGTCACTGAATTGAAGCAATGCATATTGTTCATCTTCATCAGATGCACGAACATTTAATAATTTAAAATCGCCGAGTGCCGGCACATCAATTTCTTTATCTCCTTGTTATTTACTATTAATAGCATCGCCTTCCCATTGCAACATTAATTTTTGTGCATTGTTTGTACGTGGAATGTTATTAACGACAAACTGGTGTTCTTTCGCCGATTCATTATGCTGCCAACTGATGGGAAATGTTTTGTTATCGATTGAAGCCGTTAATAATGAAATTGAAATCATTAAACTTTGAAGGCACTTTTAGTACGTTACCTAACTTAAAACTTACAGTATATAACTGATCGGGCGTAAGATCATTGTTAGGGTTAAATTCTATGGTGCGTGCATCGATCCAATACGCTTTTCCATCAACAGCAAGGAGAGAAGCTAAAGAGTTTGTCTTTGATCTCTTCATTCACCTTATGTGTAGTTGACACATCTGAAGCCAGTTGAATACGGATGGTATTTTTTTTCGAAATAACACCTGAAGTATATGCATCAATGTATTGACTGAATGCAGGGTCAACCTCTATCAGTTTTGTTTTGTGGTTACAGGAGAAAAAGATGATCAGAAGCAATAAAAAACCTGCGCGGTTAATAACCGCGGTTTTGGAAGAAGCTTTCATATAAGAAGGAAATTTTTTTGAAGTTGAAATAAATGGCTTATCTAAATAGATGAAGTGTTTCAATCATCAAAAAAAATATTTGTTAAGAATTGTTTTTTAAATGTTAGAGACTTTGCGCAAGCTCCATAAAAGAGCTGAATTGAATTTATTGCGCTATGCCTTAGCGCAGTTATACCGAAAGATTTTAGTGATGATAAGGTTGATGAAGATGAATGAGATATTTAAAAAAGGCCAAGATTACTCGTATAACACTGTCGCTTAAGAAAGTATAGTATTCTTCTTTATCGCAACTTTTTACAAAGTCTTCGAAACAGGATATTATTACAAATTGCATACAGGACTTTCATGGTATGAATAATCTAAATAATGATCCGGAAGATTTAAGCCAGGCGAATGAACAACAACCGGCACACGCCGGATTTGTTTATAAGTCCGAAGATGATAAACTAAAGGAAGAAATGATGCGTTACCCTATTGAAAAATTGCAGTTGTTCACTAAAATGCTCCGGCGCGAAGCTTTATTCAAAAAAGCTACAATCTTAAATAAATAGTTTCATAGATGTGCTTGATGACGAAATTGCATCTGTTAATTATCAATACTCATCTTCCCTGTTCATCTCTTGAAGGTAATGGCGAAAACGGATTGTGCGGTTCTGCCTGATACCAATAAGCCTTATTGCAATATCATTTATCGTCAGGTACCTGTGTTTTCATGTAATCAACCTGGTAATACAAACCATATCTTCATCATCCAATAAAATCTTAGAATAGAATGGCTATAGTTACCGGTTGGTGTCATCCATATATACAATATAGAACCGGGGCCTGTTATTTCAGCATTGTTTATGGCTGGATACCGTTTGCAATGAGCGAATAAATTTATAAAGTTTTTTGTGCCCGTTGGTTTTTAAAATAGTTTTTTTGTGCATCAAATACGCTGTATGAAAATAATTGTTTTGTATTTGTTGATGCTGATGTTTTATAATAGTTCAACTTTTGCGCAAACAAATAATCAACCTGAAGTTATTTATCATCTCTTCCAACGCAGTTTTTATGACAGCAATGGCGACCTGCAAGGCGATTTGAATGGCATCAATGCAAAGCTTGATTACTTACAGGATTTAGGTGTGAATGCTATATTATTATTGCCTTTATATGAATCTGTTTATTACCATAATTATTTTGCCGGTGATTTTGAAAAGATAGATGAAGCGTACGGTTCAATGAATGATTTTTTACATCTTGTAAAAGCTATACATCAGCATGGAATGAAGATTTATCTTGATATGGAAACGCAATATGTTACAGAAGATCATTTGTGGTGGAAAGATTCTTATAATAATTTAAATTCAAAATACAGTGATTATATTTTGTATGATGATTCAGCGCATACAAAGCCATCATCAATAGTTTTTGGTTTGAATGGATTAACAGGTTATGATAATACATTTAAAAAGATAACAACTGTAAATCTCAAAAGCAGAAATGTATTGGAGTATAATTTTAAACTCTTTAAATATTTTGTTGATCCGGACGATGATGGAAAATTTGATGATGGTGTTGATGGTTTTCGCCTCGATCACATGATGGATACGTTGGATAACAAACCACAGCTTGCCAATTTATTTGCAGATTTCTGGTCGCCGCTTTTTGCAAGATTAAAACTGGTGAATCCAAAACTTGTATTTACTGCAGAACAGGCTAATTGGTTTTCTTATGGGTTCGATTATTTCACCAGCGGAAATGTTGATCGTGTTTTTGATTTTGGTTTGCAAATGGCCATCGTTTCTTTTGATAAAAATAAAATCGGGGCAACAGCAGAAATATCATTAAATAAAACGCCGCCGGGTAAAGCGCAGGTTGTATTTATTGAGAATCATGATATGAAGCGTTTTGCTTCAGCCGTAAATAAAAACACTAACAAAGAAAAAATCGGTGCTGCATTAAATTTATTGATTGGTGGAATTCCATCTATTTATTACGGACAGGAATTAGGTATGTTTGGCAGCGGCGGATTTTCAAAATTTAATAATACAGACGGCAATGATATTCCGCAACGCGAGGCATTTGAATGGTATAGATCAGACAGTGGTAAAGGCATGGCTTTGTGGTATAAAAATTCGGGGCCATGGTGGGACAGCACGAATCTTAAACCCGGTGATGGTATTTCACTGGAAGAAGAAAAGAATGATCCAAACTCGCTGTACAATTTTTATAAGAAGATGATCGCATTGCATAAATCAAATAAAGCAATTGCATTTGGAAAATATCAAACAATCAATAATAACAATGATTCCGTATTAACTTTCATGCGTGCTTACGATCAACAAATAGCTATTATAGCAATTAATCTTTCGGGTTCAATACAGGAAATCAAAATAAATGTTGAGCCGGAAGATATTAAGTTTAGAAAAATTAAATTACTGTTTGGTGACACACAGCCTTTTAAAAACAACAATATCTTATCCTTTAAATTAAAGTCTTATGGTATTGAAGTTTGGGTAGTCGATTAAAACCAAAAAAAGAAAATGTACACTGATTATTTTTCAAATGAAGTTGCTGTAATTACCGGTGCAGGCCAGGGAATTGGTTTTGAAATTGCAAAACAGTTATGTGCAAATGGTGCATCTGTTTTATTAAATGATATTGATGCAACGCTCGCTAAAAATGCGGCTGCAAAAATTTCTGCATATGGCAATTGCATTGCATTAGCAGGTGATGCAGGAGACGTATCGTTTATTCAGAAAATGGTTGATGAAGCGGTACAACAATTTGGCAAATTAACCATTGCTGTTGCCAATGCAGGCATTACTTTGTTTGGCGATTTTTTTAATTACAAACCTGAAGCTTTGCAGAGCGTAATGAACTTAAATATTGGTGGAAGTTTTTTGCTTACACAAGCTGCGGCAAAACAAATAAGGCAACAAAAAAGCGGCGGCAGTATTTTGCTGATGTCTTCTGTAACTGGTCACCAGGCACATAAAAATTTAGCAGCTTATGGTATAACAAAAGCAGCGCTTGAAATGCTGGCGAAAACGTTGGTGGTTGAATTGTCTCCATACAATATTTCCATTAATGCCATTGCGCCCGGTGCAACTATAACAGAGCGAACGGGCGAAGATGAAAGCTACATAAATACATGGAGCCGCATTACACCCTTGGGCAGACCTGCGACAGTTGAAGATATTGCCAATGCAGCCTTGTTTATGGTGGCACCTGCAGCAAGACATGTAACAGGGCAGAGTCTTGTTATTGATGGCGGCTGGACGAGTGTAAGTCCTTCTCCTTATTAATTATTTTTTGACTTTTAATTTAAAACCAATGTTCAGATTAGATAATAAGATTGCAATTGTAACCGGTGGTGGCAGCGGCATCGGAAAAGCTATTTCAATATTATTTGCACAACAAGGTGCAACAGTTTGCATTATTGATATTAATGAAAGCAGTAAAACTGTTGCCGGTGAAATTGTAAATGAAAAGAGCAAAGCCTTTTTTTATCAATGTAATATTTCAAATCAAACGGAAGTAAAGGCTGTTATTGAAAAAATTGTTGAACAACATACAGTGATTGATATCTTAATTAATAATGCAGGCATCGCACATGTTGGTACAGCAGAAAATACTGCCGCGGAAGATTTTGAAAGATTGATGAATGTAAACATAAAAGGCGTTTACAATTGTTTACATGAAGTGTTACCTTTTATGAAACAAACCGGCGGCAGCATTGTAAATATGGCCTCTGTTGCTGCGCTTGTTGGTTTGAATGACCGCTTTGCTTATTCTGCAACCAAGGGCGCTGTATATGCAATGACTTTATCTGTTGCAAAAGATTTTCTTTCAAATAATATTCGTTGTAACAGCATTTCACCTGGTCGCGTGCATACACCATTTGTTGATGGTTTTCTTGCAAAGAATTATCCCGGTAAAGAAGCCGAGATGTTTGATAAACTTTCCAAAACACAACCTATCGGCCGTATGGGAAAGCCTGAAGAAATCGCGCAGCTGGCATTGTACCTGTGCAGCAATGAAGCATCTTTTATAACAGGATGTGATTATCCCATTGATGGTGGTTTTGTAAAATTGAATACGTAGTATTTAAAGCTGCTTAATCATTATTTGGTTACCGGTTTTTGTATTTCATGGCATCGGCCCTGGAGCCTGTCCCGCTCTCGATGCCTACCGTGTGGACACATTTTTTTGCAATAGCCAGCCTTTTTTATTCCATTAAATTTTTGTATCCCCATCCATAAGATCGTTATTCCAGGAGGAGGTCTCTCACTACTATAGCATTCCAACCCCTAATCTGGCGATTGTCCATACGTTCTGTTTTTTCATTCTTCAAAAACCTGTAAAATCTTTTCGCATCAGATGAAGAACTGCATAATTGACGGATTGATTGAACGCCTTTTGCTAAATAAGTCTCTATTAATTATTGAACACCTTCTATCTGATCGTTCATCTGAAAAGCAGTTAGCGAAACCTGTGTATGACATGTTTTACCAACAAAATAGTCCATATTTGTGTCCACACGGCAGCATCAGGTACGGGACAGGGCTGCACCGTGCTTAACCGGAGTTCATTAGCTTGTAACCAAAAAAATCTTACTTACTGCTATTTCTTCACTGCGAAATGATATTTACCCGAACCCAATTCCATAACAACATATCCATCTTCTGTTGCAGTAACTTTAATATTATCATCAAACAAACTTTTGCCGCTTTCTGTAACAGCATTTGCATCAGTTGCAGGAATATATACTGTAGCTTTTGTATTTGCAGGTATTTCTACGTCCATATCAGTTTCATTATCGGCTGCACTCCACGCATTGCTTAATGTTCCGTAGTAAGTTTTTAACGATGCGGACGCTTTTGTAAAACCTCCGCCAATGTGCGGCTGGATTTTTATATGCTTATAACCAACACCATCATCGTATGTATCAATACCTACCATTTTTCTATACATCCAATCACCAATGGCGCCATAAGAATAATGGTTGTAAGAATTCATCGATGGTGTTTCGAAAGTACTGTCAGGCTTAATGCCGTCCCATCTTTCCCATATTGTTGTGGCGCCCATTTTTACAGGATATAACCATGATGGATAAGTGTCCTGCAATAACAATTTATAAGCAACATCAGTATAGCCAAAACGGGTGAGTACGTGACACAAATAAGGTGTTCCCAAAAAACCTGTGGTTAAATGATTGTCGTAACTTTTTATATTATCTGCAAGGCCTTGCGCTGCCTGTGCACGTAATGAATCCGGCAGCATATCAAAATTCAATGCAAGCACATATGCTGTCTGCGTACCTGATACAAGTCGTCCGTTTGGCGTCATATATTCTTTTAAAAATGCAGCTTTAATATTTAGTAATAGGTTTGAATATATTTGTACATCACCATCTTTTCCTAAAACTTTCGCGGCATTAATTACAAGCTGTGTTGAGTTTGCATAAAAGCATTGTGCGATCAAATATTTATCTGTTACTGCAGCACGGCCATCATTATCGTCTTCAGGCCTGTAGAATAACCAATCGCCAAAATGAAAACCTGAATTCCAAAGATCATTTTTTGCTACTTTACGAATGCTTTCAACATAAGCCTTCATACTGCTGTATTGGGCTTCAAGAATTTTTTTATCGCCATAAGCTAGATACATATTCCAGGGAATTATGGTTGAACAATCGGCCCATCCTGCGCTGCTGATTGGCGCACCTAATACGTTGGGAATAACAAAAGGTACAACACCATTTTGCTGATCGGCTGCAACATCTTTCAACCACTTTGCCATAAAACTATTTACGTTCATGTTGAATGATGCAGTACGGGAAAACACCTGCGCATCGCCTGTCCAGCCCAAACGTTCATCGCGTTGCGGACAATCAGTTGGAACATCTAAAAAATTACCGCGTTGTCCCCATTGAATATTGTGTTGCAATTGATTGATGAGTGCATTGGATGATGAAAAATTTCCTGTTGGTTCCATATCAGAATACAATGCAACTGCTGTAAAGTTCTCAGGCTTTAACTCGCCTGGATAACCTTCTACTTTTATAAATTGAAATCCATGCCATGTAAAATGCGGTTCAAATGTTTCTTCATCACCTCCTTTCAAAATATATGTGTCCTGTGCTTTTGCTTTGCGAAGATTGGTGGTATAGAAATTACCTGCTTTATCCAGCACTTCAGCGTGTGAGATAACAATCGTATCACCGGGATTACCTTTTACTTTTACAACAACCCAACCAACAAGATTTTGCCCAAAGTCAATTACTTTTTCTCCTTTTGGTGTAGTGATGATTCTTACCGGTTTAAATGTTTCATGTTTTCTTACCGGTTCATTATCGGTGGCAATCAAATTATCGAACGTAAAGTTGCCAATGGTTACACCACTCCAATCTGCATCGTTGAAGCCGGGCATTGTCCATCCTGTTTTATTCATGCGTGCATCGATGGTTTCACCGTTATAAATTTCTGCGTAACGTATTTCGCCCGTTGATGATTTCCATGAATCATCTGAAGTTATAGTTTGTATCGATCCATCTGCATATTGTATATTAACCTGGCACAACAGCGCTATATCTTTTCCATAAATATTTATATTATCTGAGAAGCCAATTATGCCACGATACCATCCGTTGCCTAACATTACACCAATTGCATTATTACCGTTATTGATCAATGTCGTTACATCATAAACCTGGTACTGCAATCTTGTTTTGTACGACGTCCATCCAGGTGTCAGGTATGCATCACTAATACGTTTGCCGTTTATAGAGGCTTCATATAAACCATGTGCAGTTATGTAAGCAATAGCGCTGATTATTTTTTTGTTTGATGAAAATTCTTTTCTGAATAATGGCGAAGGCCGCATTACAGTGTCTTCTATATAGCCCGGCATTATCCATTTTGCTTTCCAGTCTGAAGCATTTAATAAACCTGTTTGAAAATATGCAGGCTCGCTCCATGACGATGCTTTGTTGCCGGCATCCCAAACTCTAATCTTCCATTGGTATTTTTTTGCGCTTTCCAACGCGCTGCCTTTGTATGCAACGTGCACAGATGAATCAGATAAAATTTTACCGCTGCTCCACATAGTAGTTTTTCCTTCGGTAACATTTATTTCATAAGCTGATTGCATTACATTTCTTTCACCTGATGCAAGCTGCCAGCTAAAACAAGGTTGCAGGTTATCAATCCCAATTGGATTGATGCGATTTTCTGTAAGAAGATTATTTACTGAAATCTGTGCGCGACCGGCAATTGCAATTAAAATAAATAACAGCGCTGATAATTTTTTCATGGCAATATAATTGGCGTTAATATAAAATGAATTTGTGAAAATCGGGCAGAATAAAATTTCAGCTGTTATGTACTGTCCTGTAAAAAATTTATATTGCTTGTATGAAACTGATACTAACAGGTGGTTTTTTAGGCAGCGGTAAAACAACAGCTATTCAACAGGCTTGTGCATTATTGTTGAAACAAAATAAAAAAGTTGCAGTTATTACAAACGACCAGGGCGAAGAACTGGTTGACAGTAAATTCATAGAAAGCTTTTCTATTCCTGTAAAAGAAGTAATCAACGGGTGTTTTTGTTGTAATTATAATGACCTGATGCAAAACATTTATTATTTCAGCGAACAAATAAATCCTGATATAATTTTTGCAGAGTCTGTTGGCTCATGTACTGATATTGTTGCAACCATTGCAAAGCCGCTGGCAGAAATGCATCCTGAATTAACAGTAAATATTTCTGTGTTTGTTGATGCAGCTTTATTGTATTCTTTAATCAAAGGTACTTCTTCTTTTATTGATGGTTCTGTGCGATACATTTTTAAGAAGCAGATGGAAGAAGCTGATATTTTGGTGTTAAATAAAACAGACTTGTTAACCGATGTTGAACTTGCAGAAGTTCAGGAAGTAATTAAACAGGATTATGCATCAAAAAAGATTTTATTGCAAAACTCACTTAATGAAAAAGATATTCAGCAATGGAAAGATTGTTTCAGCAATGAATCGAAATCGCAACGAAAATCACTTGATATTGATTATGAAATTTATGGTGCCGGCGAAGCAAAACTTGCATGGCTTGATGCAGTGCTTTCTGTTCAAACAGAAAAAATACCGGCTGTGAAAGCTGCAGCATTGCTTGCAGAAATTATTTATGAAAAGATAAACCTGCAGGAACTTACCATCGGGCATTTAAAATTTTTTATTGATGATGGCAACGAGCAATATAAAATAAGTTATACAACATCGCATCAGCACAGGCAAATAATTGTGAATGGAATTTCATTCAAAGCTTCTGTAATTGTAAATGCGAGAGTGCAAACAGAACCTGAAATATTACAACAGATACTATTTCAGTCGATAGAGGAAACTGCTTTAAAAGCGAATTGTAAAATACAGGTGCAATCATTGTCTGCTTTCAAACCGGGATTTCCGAAACCAACACACAGGTTTGCTTAAAAAAATCTGTTTAAAATTTATAGTCTGCAAACATCTCTATAAGAAAGTGAATATAATATTTATTTGAACCACATTAGGATCATAGGCACATAGGGAGCACATAGACTTAACTATATGTGATTTTCTATGTGAATTATGTGCCTATTGTGGTAGAAATATCTGCGTACGAAATATTTGAAATCATTTTTAAAAAGCTTTTCAAACTAAAAATTTCTTGCAACAGCTTTCAATTTATTCGATGATGTTTGGCGACTAACAATATGCATCAGCTATTCGCAACCACAATTTTCTTAACGGGAATTTCGCCATAAGCAATGTGTAAGGTTGCTTTGCCATTTACATATACAACATTGCCAAAACCCGTTTCAGCAGAAAGAAAAGAAGTGAAGTTGCCAACCTTCGAATCAACATATAAAACCTGGTCAACTGCATCATAACGCACGCCAGTTAACGCCTGCAAATAACCATAACTTGATAAAGCTCTTGCATACCAATGACCGCACTCATATTCATTAAAAGGATTGCGCACTTTGCCATTGTAACGGTCGCGGCTTGTGCGCAGCATGTCGAATCCTTCTTTTGTATTTCCCATCAACATTAAATGCGCGGCAACCTGGTGTTCAATGCCTGTCCAGACTTCATCGCTATATACAAACGGCAAAGAAAGCTTGCCGCCTTTCGGCCAGCTGCATAATAACAAACCACCTTCTTCACCTAAAGCATACGAAGGCCGTTGCGGATTTGCATGATCACTGAGGTTTGTTTGGAAATTGTATTTATAAACAGAAAGAATATGGCTTTTGATTTTTGATGCATCAACAATATTATCAAGTCCGCACATTCTCGCGATCCATGTTCCTAAAACACCATCTGATAAACAGCCTTTGCCATATTGATATTTCGGGCCTTCTTCTTCCAATAATTTTTTTGCTTCGTCAGAATATTGCCCGCTGTAAGATCTCTTTGATGCATCAATTGGGTTGCCTGCTTTTAATCCCGTGAATTTTATTTCCTGGAAGAAATATTCACCATTAAATAAATTGTTCTCATAATATTGTTTGCCTTTTGAAAGTAATTGTTCATACCGGCTAACATCTTCATTCAAAAAATTTCCCATCGAAACAAATGCTGTTAATGCGCCAATATAAAAACCGGTGCATAAAGCTTCAGGTCCCCAGAACTCAATATCATAAGTGTTGTGATGTGGTTCTTCTATCAAACCTTTTTCAGATGGATCCCATGTACTGATGCAATAATCCAGACTTTTTTTCACCATCGGGAACATCTTCTTTACCCAATCGTTATTACCACTTATTCTCCATTCGCGATATACTTTCATAATGCCGCCTAATTGTCCATCTGCTGCTGCATAAAAATTATGATCTGCAGATTTTATCGGTAATCTCGATCTGAAATTCTGATGGCCTGCTGCACTCTGACTTTCGCAAAATTCAGTGTGACGCAGGCTTCGTTCAAGCTTTGGAAAAAGATGCGGAATGGCTTGCGCATAATTCCATACATGTGTGCATGAACCATGACAACAACCGCCGGTATCACCGCAACCTTCGAAGCTCCATAATCTTCCATCATATTGCCGCAACACAGTTGGAGATTTAAGGATGGAAAGATTGCTTGCAACGGCTTCTATTACTTCAGGCGGTAACGTGCTTGTATAAAATGTTTTTGTAAACAGAGAAGTTCGCTTGTATAAGTCATTATAGTTTGTTTTAAAATGCTCACATATTTCCTGTATATTTTTAAATTGACTGCTATACCAGGGTTTATAAAATGGACCGTCAAAATCTTTATCGTAAATATCAAGATCTAATTGTGACGGAGAAGTGCAGCAGCCCGATGCAGGATCGCAATCTTTTTTATCATCGCCCTTCTCACCATAAGTTTGATCAGTGTCGGGCACATACCAGCACATGTAAATGCGTATTGATCTTTTTTGTGAAGGTGATAATGAGAAAGGAATATATAAAGATGCTCCGGGTGCGCCGCTTTCAACAGGAGCAACTGCATTTGCTTCAGCACTTTTAATTGCATTCCATGCCATCGTAACCGGATCGAACCAGCCGCCACGAAACCAGCAATGATCAACCACCGTGTTATCATCATCTGAAAAAATTGCAAAATCACTTTTTAAAAATGATTTATCTTTTGATCCGTCTTCACTCAATATAAAACCATTTGTATAAGCGCTTATATAATTTTTGCCGTTATCAACACGCAAAAAATTTGATGCATTGTAAGAGAATACTGCATCTATTTTTTTTGTTCCGTTATTAGATATCGTATAAGTTATTGCAGCAACGGGAAGGCTTGAACTATTTTCATCGGTTGGAATAAACGGGCTCCATGCTTCTAACTCAACCTGCACCGGTAATTCTTTATCAGTAAACTGAATATCTGCAAAAGGAAAACGTGCTTTGAATACAGCATCATGAAAACGAGGCAATCCTGTTGTTGAACCACCTGAGCCATTACCTGCATCAGGCCTGCCAAATTTTTTCCAGTCGGGCACCGGGCCTTCTATAATTTTTGCTCCGTTTGTTATTCCTTTAATTGAAAGTCCTGCAAAAAATTGCGGCTCATTGAATACATCAGGTTTATTGCGCACAGACATGTTTGAAATTGCACCTGTGCCTTCAATACAAAACATACCTGCACCCATCCCGCCAAGCGGGAAAGCAATACGGTTTAAATACTCACCTGAATAGGTTTGATTGTATTGATGTTTTTGTTCACTGTCTTTTTTATCATCAATATCAGCAACAGCATTCTCTTTTTCGTTTTTATTAGCGAATAATCTTGAAGGAACAATTCCTGTGGCGATACTTCCTATGCCAATATTCCGGATGAATTTTCTGCGGTTAGATTTTTCTTTCATACAACTTTAATCAAGGAATGAATGTATGAAAACTGCCGAACATTGGCCTGACAAAAAAAGAATACCGCCCCGGCAAAAACCAGGACGGGTTCTTAAATCAAAAGCACAATTTTTGAGTGAGGTAGAGCGCTTTTAGCCGTTCACTAATATTTTATATTCGTATGGTTGTAATGAAACCCCTGTACCAATTGTAACAGCACTACCATTAAATGCATCTTTCCATGAAGTATTCTGCAGCGCAGATGGCACAGCGTAATTGGTTGGAACATTTCTCATATTCACAATCACTAACACTTTGTTGCCATTAAATTGTTTTGTAAAAACGCAGGCGTCATTACTGTTGTAAGAAGTTAAATCTCCTTCACGTATAACATCACTGTTGTTTCTGAAACCAATGATCTGTTTATAAGTATTAGTAACTGATGGATTCGGCGTCCAGTCAATGTTCACGCTGGTAAATGGAAAAGTTATGGGTGTTGCAAAACCAACTTCCTGCCCATCGTAAATCATCGGAACGCTTTTCATTAAAGCAGCCACAACAAATGCAGCCATTGATCCATCTTCACCGTTGAAAACAGTTAGTGGCGTTCCGTCAGAGCCATTCACATCGTGGTTGGTAATGTAACGCACAACACGCTGCGTGCCGGTTGCACTTGTGTATTCACTTGTGTTTACATCATCAATTGATGTAACGGTTTTATTGCTGTTGTAGATTGATTTCAGATCATCATAAAAACCAAAACCAAAATTATAATCGAAGCCTGCGATATAATTATCACTGCGTGAACCTTCTGCCAGCAATAAAAGTTTATGTGTTTTGATGTTGCGCAATGTATCAATCGCCTGGGTCCAGAAATCGAGTGGCGGATGATCAGCAAAGTCGCAACGAAAACCATCAACGTTTGCAGTGTACACCCAATACTTCATATCTTTTATCATCTCTAAACGCATTGAATCATTACTAAAATTCAACTGTGCAACATCAGTATAATTTGTGTTGGGCGGACTGATGATATTTCCATTTACATCCTGTTGATACCAGTTTTTATGTTGTGTGATCCAGGCATTATCCCACGATGTATGATTGGCAACCCAATCCATCATCACAGCCATATTGCGTGTGTGTGCGCCATCAACTAATGCGCGCAGATCGGTTAATGTTCCGAACTCACTGTTCACACCTAAATAATCCTTCACGCAATAAGGAGAGTTAACTGATTTCACCTGGCCAACAGGATAAGTAGGCATTAAATAAATAATATTAACGCCTAAAGCTTTTATAGAATCCAGCCTGCTGATAACACCTTGCAAATTGCCTGCATCACTAAAGGCTCTTATGTTCACCTGGTAAATAATTGCATTTTCTCTGTCAGGCACATTGGTGAAAGGTGTTCCGTATTGCGGCGGTGTTGGATCTACTACCGTTGTGTCGCCGCCATTAGGAGGATTAGGTGTTGGTGCATCGTTTTTACTGCACGATAATAAGCATATCAACAGGAAAGAAAATATATTCATCTTTATAACTGCTTGTTTGTTCATCTTTAATTTTTGTGCAAAGAATAAGTATAATTTCCTGAATTGTGCAGGTCGAGCGTAATTGTGTAATTGCCATCTTCAGGAACAGTTATGTTTTGCACATTGGGATCGTATGGTAACAATGGATTGTCTGAATATTTCAGGTTGCCGTTTGAATCAATGCCAAAGTCAATGCTCCAGCCATGGTTTGCCCTGAATTTGAATGAACCGTTATGAATCATGTTTGCAGTAACCGTCCATGTCTGTGAATCCGGATCATAACTCATATCCGTATCACCATTCCATCCGTTTGGTGTAGCATCGCCAATAATTCCCCATGTCATTGGTGTTGCAGTCCATGTATTATCATTCATGTTTGCTGTTACACGAACATAGCCACCATCAGGAGCATATAAACCAGCAGCCGCACCATCTGTACTGAAAACGCCGCTTGCCATGCCGTTGTTGGTATTGCTTCCGCCATCACCATAATTAATATGATTCCAATCGGGAGTACTTGTGAATTTGAAATATTGCAAACCACTTCCGGGCATGTATTCGTATGCTTCATAAATACCTGGTGTTTGATACAGCAGGTTTAATAAAGGAGCTACTGAAGGATCCCATCCCTGGTAAGCACCGGGAATGTATAAACTCAAACCATACGGTGTTGCTGTTGTTACAACAGTATTGGTATACACTGATTGAACAGTTGATACAGCACCGTTGTATTGATTTACATCGGCCTTAATTCTAACTGCAAAAACTGCAGGTGCGCCGGGCGTAAAACCTAATCCATTCAACAAAGTGTTTAAATCTTTACCACTAAAGCCGTAGGAATATACTGAATTGCCTGCGAGATAAGTTTTTGCATTGCTCCATGATGATGTATCGCCTGTTGTAGTAAGCTGTAATGTATAGCTTATAACAGGATTGCTTCCGAACGATGCGGCATCCCATGTGTATGTTATCACCGTATCGTTTTCTGTACTTTCCGATAACGTAATATTATCTGCAGATGCTGATAAAGGCTGCGCAAAATTTCCATCTGTTACAGTGTATTGAACGCCTTCTTTTTTACACGAAGCCAACATCAGCACAAACAAAAAAAAGGAAGCGCTATATTGAAATATTTTTTTCATGATTGATTAATTATGAGTTGAATTAATAACCCGGGTTTTGAGTGAGATTTGGATTGGCAATAATTTCTGCTGATGGAATTGGAAAGAGATTGAAATGATTATCAACGCCCGTTCCGTTTTGTACGCCGCCTTTCCATGGCCATAAATAACTGCTGCTTGTAAATTCACCGAAGCGAATTAGATCTGTGCGGCGAAACCCTTCCCAATACAATTCGCGCTGACGTTCCTTCAACACATCATCCAAACTATAAGCTGAAACATTGCCGCTTGAATTACCATAAGCGCGCTGACGCAACTGGTTGAAATATTTCAATGCTGTTGATTGATCGCCATCGCCACCGCGTTTTGTTGCTTCGATGTACACTAAATACATTTCAGCTAAACGGAATAAAGGGAAATCTGTACTGCACAAAACACCATTGGGTGAATAAGGTATTTCACCTGCCGATGTTTGATTAGAAAATTTATATACGCTGATGCCATCAGTGAAAGTGAGCACACTGTTTATTTCAAGATTGCCCGGACCAAATATGGCGCGCTTGTCAGTGTTGCCGCTATAATCACCAAAAGATTGCGAAAGATTTTTTGTTGAACGGTTACCTAACCAACCGCCGCCGGGAATACCATAATTTTTGTTGTCGGTTGGATCAGTTCCATGTGCCGAACAAACTAAAAATGTTGTGCCGCCATAGTTTTGAGAGTTTGTTGCATCATAAGCAACAGGAAGAATTATTTCAGGATTGTTTGCATTATTATCACTCTTAAAAAGATTGCTGTAATTTGACATTAATGAATAACCTGCATTGATAACTTTTGATGCATATGTAACAGCATCGCTATAATGTGCAGTGCCGGTGTATACTTCAGCATTCAGATACAAGCGTGCTAACAAAGCCCAATCTGCAGCCTGGTCTGCGCGGCCATATTCATTTTGTTTTGGTGTAACTAAATCACCATCTATAGCTTTTAATTCTGATTCTACATAGTTGAACAAATCACTTCTTGATATCTGTTTCGGAATATATTTTCCTATCGGATCATTTTCTGTAATGAATGGCGGATTACCAAACAGATCCATCAACACCCAATATTGATAAGCTCTTAAAAATCTAGCTTCTGCACGAAAATGTTTTATATCATCAGCATCCTGACCACTAAAACCACGGCCGCTTATTTTATCATCTGAAGACTCACGAATGAACTCATTGCATACAGTAATCTGGTATAAACTTCTTGCATACAAAGCATCAATTAACACATTGCTTGAAGTCCAGTTCAGGTTATGAAAGCTTTGAAGATTGGGATCATTCCATGCACAAACATCTTCATCTGTAGTAAGCTCCTGCAGGTTCCAGTAAGCGCGGACAAAATCGGTTGTTGCTGGATCAGTAATGCCCGCAATGTTTACGTCAGAAGCGCCGGTACCATTGCTGCTTACCAACGAATAAGAACCATACACTTTTGCCAGCACTTGTTTGTAACCGGCCACTGTGCTGTATTGTGTTTCTGAAGTATTTGAATTTGTAGGATACCTGTTAAGGTCTTTTGTGCACGCTGAAAAATATATCAGCATTGTACCAAACAGGCTCGTTATATAAAGATTTTTATTTTTCATTGTAATGAATTTGAAATTAAAACTGAAGGTTTGCACCAAGAGAGAAAATGCGTGGACGCGGATACAGCGAATTATCAATGCCGCCATATATTTCAGGATCAAGACCAGAGTATTTTGTTATAGTAAAAACATTCTGGCAATTGGCATTTAACTGCAGGTGTAATTTGTCGTGAGCGAGATAACCTGCATCATAACTTAAACCAAGATTATCCATTTTTAAGAATGATGCATTCTCAATAAAATAATCGCTCTGCTGTTGTCCGTAATAAAAATTGTTATACAAAACACTGTTCAATGTATTCGCCAAATAACCCAACGGATTTATAATGTTTGATTCAGTTGCGCCTGTTGCCAAACCATTGTACATATAGTTGCCAACATTTGCGCGCAACACTGTATTTAAACTCCAGCGTTTGTAAGTGAACTGTGTTGTAAATCCAAATACCCATTTTGGAAAAGGAGATTTATAACGATACAAATCATTTTGGTTGATGATGCCGTCGCCATTTATATCTTCATATACACCTTCAATTGGTTTCCCATCTTTACCGTATTCCTGGTGATATACATAAAACGAATTCACGTTGTAACCAACAGAATTGATTTGTATGATGCCATTGCCGGTTAATGTTCCTGGATAAGATGGGTCTTTTGTTGCCGTAAGATTTGTGATTTTGTTTTCATTATAAGCTGCATTAAAGCTCACATCCCATTGAAAATTTTTGGTTTGAACAGGAATGAGATTCAATAACACTTCAACACCTTTGTTTTCCAAGTTGCCAACATTGGTAAGAATAGTGCTGCTGAAATTTGAACCTGCAGGAATTGGAATTGTATTTAAAAGATCTTTTGTTTTCTTGAAATAATAATCAACGCTGCCATTGATACGATTCTTTAAGAAACCATAATCCAAACCTGCATTATAGGTTGCAGTTTGTTCCCATTTAATATTTGCATCATAAGCAGCCGGAGTGCCCATGTTATAGAATTCATTACCAAACTGAACACGCGATGAATTATCACTTAAAGAATAAACCGCTAAATATGGATAATTATAAATGCCATCCTGGTTGCCGGTTTCACCGTAACTCAATCTTAATTTAAGATCTGATAAAGTATTTGAATTTTTAAGATCGCCTTCCTGGTTTATGCGCCAGGTAAATGCAACAGATGGAAATGTTCCCCAACGTACGTCAGGAGCAAACCTGGATGATCCATCTGTACGGATAGATGCAGCGACAATGTATTTGTCCATCAATGTATAGATCAATCTTCCGTAATAAGAAATCAACGTGTTTTCCGGTTTGTCAAATGGAAATGCAGGTTGCGATCCCGGGATTGTATCGCCATTTGCACGCAACGATGCATAATTATAATTAGTTGAAAGATTATTGTAATAACCATAACCGGCCGTTGCATTAATGTTACTCTTTATTGCGTCGATGGTTTTATTATAATTCAGATAAAACTCTGCAACCGTATTATTGATCTTGTTTGAATATTGATTGTGCAAGCCGCTATCCAGATAATTCTGCGCAGCATAAGCAGGTACATCAATCTTGCCTTCACCTTTTGCAACATCATAACCAAGATTTAAATTGGCGTGCAGCTCAGGCAAAAAAGGCAGCGCATAATCAAGACGAATATTACCATAGCTTCTTTGAACATTGCTTTTGTTGTTATACAGATCAAGCAATGCAACCGGGTTTCTTGGCGCCAGTTTATTCAATGTAATTGCACCTGTATTTGGATCAACAGATGACCATTCAAAATAGCCGCCATACGGAGAATTCGCATCATACACAGGTTGTGTCGGATCGAAATACACTGCAGAACTGATGGCTGCACCGTTCGCAAATCTTGCTTTGCTTACAGAACCTTTTACATTGATCTCGACCTTCAAACTATTTTTAAAAAGGCTTGGTGTTAAACTAATGCCAGCCGAAGTGCGTTGAAGATTATCTGTTTTTAAAATGCCATCCTGGTTTAAATAACCTAAAGAAACACGGTATGGTAAATTTTTAAAAGCACCGCTTACGCTGATGTTGTTATCGGTTGAAATTGCATTGTGATAAATTTCATTTTGCCAGTCTGTATTTGCATCGCCCATTAAAGTATCTGCATCGCCACCAATTGAATCAACGAGGTTTTTAAATTGATCATGCGTCATTACCGGCGCTTTCTTTGCCAATGTTGAAACAGATAATTGCGTTGAGAAATTAATAACCGGTTTGCCCGATGTTCCTTTTTTTGTAGTAATGATGATAACGCCATTTGATGCGCGTGAACCGTAAATAGCTGTTGCTGCCGCATCTTTCAACACAGTAAAAGAGGCAATATCATTTGGATTGATTGTGCTCAATGGGTTTGATGCGCCATAAATATTATTGCCGCTTAAAGGCACACCATCAATCACAATTAAAGGATCATTGCTTGCATTTAGTGAAGCGCCGCCACGAATACGGATCGTGCTTCCCGCACCTGGCGAACCACTGTTTGAGGTAACAGACACACCGGCTACTTTGCCTGCGATCAGTTGTTCGGGTGTTACAATAACACCTTTCTGAAAATCTTTTGCCGTTACGGTCGCGATTGAACCGGTCAATTCTTTTTTGCGTTGTGTTCCGTAACCAATTACCACCACTTCATTTAAATTGCCGGCAACATTTTTTAATATTATTTGTAAGCCGGATTCAGCTTTTGCAACAACCTTATCGTAACCTATTGAGGTTACTAATATTGAATCTGTTGGCGAAGCATTTAAAGAAAACAAACCGTTTTTATCTGACAAAGTGCCGGTGCTTTTACCAACAATTTGTACGGAGGCGGCTTCAACGGGTTCGCCTTTTTCATTTTTAATTGTTCCTGAAATTTTTGCCTGTTGCGCATTTGCCGTAAACGCAAAACCAAAATAAGCTAGCATGCATAGCAGCCGGATAGTTCTTCGAATTTTCATAAATGATAAAACGGTTTAAGCTTTTGATTTAATAAAAAGACGTGATGCCTTATTTCCTATGCGGAACTTTCATTGATTTATTTAAGAAAGAACGATGGCGGGAACGCGGCAAAAGCAATCTTCATTTTCGTGTGTAAAGCGGCCTTTTGTGTATATGCAGTCGTGGGCAGCTTTGCAACATCAAAAAAAGAAAACCCGAAATGCGAAAGCAAGTTTTACGAACCGAGTATAGAAAATATTGAAGGCTGAAGAAAGGGCTCAGTAAAAAATAAGTTAGTAATCAATAACTTGAAAATGAATATTATTTTCTTTAATATAGATGCTTAATCGTGTAATAAAAACACATTTCAGACATTCAGTTGCTAAACTGACTTAATTTCCATGATCTTTTTCTCAAAATCATCATTGGAAACAATGGATTTATTCTTGATGCGGGTTTTGTATGCGTAGATCGTATTCACTGAATATTCAAGAATCTCGGCAATCTTTTCATTCTCAGAAATGCCGATACGGATCAGCGCAAAAATACGCATATCAGTATTGAGGTATTCATTTTCGGTGAGCTTAACTTTATCTTCTTCTTTAAACAAACTATTGTAGGCATTTACAAAGTTTGGAAAGATGCGCAGAAATACCTTATCAAAATTGTGTAGCAGTTCTTCTTTTTCTTTTTTGAGCTGAATATTGTTCAAAAGAAAACGGATGTCCTCGGGCTTTTTGTCAGTTAATTTTTTCTCAATCGTTTTTTTAAGCTTATCAATACGCGCAAAATATTCTGAATCCAGTTTGAAAAAGTAGCCAATATATTCCTCTTTAATTTTGTTAGCCTCTTCCAGTTTTTCGTTAATGTGCCATTGCATAGAATGTGCTTCGGTAATAACCTGTTTTGCAGCTTCCAGCTTTTTTACCTGTTTTCTTATCACAATAATTAAAACCACAAGCACAATCACAAAAAGTGTAACGGCAATACCGTACTGAATGGCAACATTTCTTTTTGCATCAGAAGAACGGATGCGCTCATTATCAATCAGCGGCAGGATGGAACTTAACTGCACTTTACGCTGACGCGCTCCGTAAAAATCTGCATCAGCAATTGCTTTCTCAATGAACATTGAGGCATTTTCCACATCACCTTTTTGATACAATAGCTCTGCAAGATTTGAAATTGCCGAAACTTCTTTTGTGGAACTTTTTATATCAGCAATGGCAGAAATTTTTAAAAGCTCAATTGCTTTATTTGTATTGCCTTTTTGCATATAAATACCACTGAGTGTGGAAGCCGTTAATGCAGTTTGATGTTGTGTAAGTTTTTTATCAGCCATTAATCTTTCAAAAAAAGCTGCGGCTTCATCCAGCTTTGCCTGCTTGAATAACTTCAGGCCGCTGTAATAATTATACTCAAAAGAATTTTGATTATAATATAATAATGCTGAATCTATAAACTGTGAACCCTGGATATCATAATTAACCGAATGGTATGTATCAAAATCGTAATAGGCTAAATCGTAATAATACCTGCCAAGCAAAGTGTAATAAGCTGCTTTTAAAGAATCAGGTTTATTTTGAATCTTTATGGATTGAAGCGTATCAAAGGTTTCGCGGTATAAACCTGTTGACAGCATAATAAATGTAAACCGCAATTTTGAAATTATGATAAGACCCGGATCGTTTGCCTGCTGTGCTATCTGCAGCATTTTTCCTGCATATAAATATGCTGAATCGTAATTGAAAACTTTATACGCTTCATATAATTTATCGTTCTGATCAAATAGTTTTTCGGGTGATGATTGCGAAGCAATCAACGCTGTTTTTATTCCATTGATCTCTTTTATTTTCAATGCATCAAACTGTGCGGATTCGCCAATTGTATTTTGAAGTGTAACAAGTAAAGAGTCGGAAGCAGCGCAATTAACTGCTAACAAACCCCATGAAACAATTATAAAAAGCACTCGTTTATGCATACCTGGCTTAAGAACTGTGCAAAACTATGTTTTTTGTTATGTGCCGCTGTGTTTAAAATGTTAGGATTCAATTAGTGTATTACTAAAAAGGCAAATGTGTTTTTTAGCTGAATAAATATAACATTATTTTTTATAGAATGCGTGTAATATTATGCTTTACGGCGTTCGATAATTATTAAATAGCACGGCATATTGGAGGTGCATCATTATACATGAAGCAAGTGCAATAATTAAATTTTTTATGAATAAGAGAATAATCACAGCAGTGATAGCCGGCTTTTGTGTAGTACAAACTTTAAATGTAAATGCACAATATTTTCCTGATAGTTTATTTAAGCCGCTTGATCCTGAAATTAAAAAACAAAGTTTTGTGTATGTTAAAAAAGATTCTGCCGAATTGGGTTTGGATGTTTACACGTATGATCCTGCGACCAATATCAAAAAGCCTTGTATCATATTTGTCTTCGGTGGCGCTTTTGTAAGAGGCACCCGTGACAGCAAAATTTACAATGGCTTTTTCAACAGTGTTACACAACATGGTTTTGTTTGTATTTCTATCTCCTACAGGTTAGGATTAAAAGGCGCTAAAAGCGTTTCTGTTTTTAATACAGCGCCTTTAAGAAACGCAGTGAATATGGCTGTTGATGATTTATATGATGCAACCAACTGGGTAATCAATCATAAAGATGAATTGGGAATAGACACAAGTAAAATTATAATCTCAGGCTCCAGTTCAGGCGGCATAACTGCGCAAACTGCTGAGTTCAGTTTGTGCAACGATCTTCCAATCGCAAAAAAATTGCCTGCAGGTTTTATATATGCAGGTGTTATTTCATTTTCAGGCGCTGTTTTAAGTTTTGATGGGAAGTTGAAATATAAACAAGTTCCTGCCCCTGTTTTAATGTTTCATGGTACTGCTGATAAGATCGTTCCTTATAAGCAGATAAGATTTTTTAATAAAGGATTTTACGGCTCATCTGTAATAGCAAAAACATTTAAGAAGAATAATTATCCTTTTCATCTTTACACCGAAGTAGATCTCGGTCATGAAGTTTCGGTGCTGCCGATGTTATTAGATCAACAGGTGATATTTGATTTTATAAATGATTATGTTTTTGACAAAAAGCAATATGAAATTGATACATCAGTAAAAGACCCTGATATCAAGCCAATGTACACTATGTCTGCAAAGCAGATGTTTGAAAAGTTCAACGAGTAAAATATTTTATAGCATCATAAAGCAGATATCAGCAAAGAATATGTTGTTTAAGGAAAATATGAATTTCAGCGCTGCTGATTGCGTGCAATTACAATTTATTGAACAGGAATTTGAAAATTGCACGTTCAATAATTGTGATCTTTCCAATACAGATTTTTCATATGCAGGTTTTATTGATTGCACTTTCAGTAATTGTAACCTTAGTCTAATAAAATTAAACAACACAACTTTTCGGGATGTGCAATTCACCGGTTGTAAAATGCTTGGATTGATATTTAATGATTGCAGCAAATTCGGTCTTGCATTTGGTTTTGATAACTGCACGTTGAATCATTCATCATTCTACAAAACAAAAATTAAGAATACTGTTTTTAAACATACTCAATTGCAGGAAACTGATTTTACTGATTGCGATGTAGCCGGTGGAATATTTGCTGACTGTGATCTTTTAAATACAAAATTTGAAAACACTGTTTTGGAAAAAGCAGATCTGCGAACAGCATATAATTATTCGATCGATCCTGAATTAAATAAAATCAAACAGGCGAAGTTTTCTTTGCATGGCATCGCAGGACTTTTGGATAAATACAACATAATAGTCGAACAATAGATTTTGTATGAAACGCATGCATTGCTGCTGACCTTTCTTTTCAAATGTTAATCAATAAATAACAAAGCAAAATTTCTGTTTCTTTTATCTTGCCTTCTTTATTTATTTTTTATGGATACAAGGCGGGAATTTTTAAGTAAGATAATGATGCTTGGCGGCGCTGCAGGCATAGCAACTTTACCGGCATCAATACAAAAAGCGTTTGCCATTGATCCTGCACCAGGCAGTACTTTTTTTGATGCAGAACATATTGTGTTGCTGATGCAGGAGAACCGTTCATTCGATCATGCTTTCGGAACATTACGCGGTGTAAGAGGCTTTAACGATCCGCGTGCATTTCAATTGCCCAACAACAATACAGTATGGCTGCAAACAAATGCAAAAGGCGAAACCTATGCACCCTTCAGACTTGATATAAAAGATACAAAGATCACATGGATGGGTTCTTTACCGCATGGCCGTCACAGCCAGGTTGGTGCGCGCAATGATGGCAGGCATGATAACTGGATCGAAGCAAAAAAATCGGGCGATGAAGCATACGCGAATATGCCTTTAACCATGGGCTATTATACAAGAGATGATATTCCTTTTTATTATGCATTGGCAGATGCATTTACTGTTTGCGATCATAATTTTTGTTCTTCACTAACGCCTACAGACCCAAACAGGCTCCATTTCTGGAGTGGGACAATAAGAGGAGAACTCAATGAAGATTCAAGAGCATTTATTGATAACGATGATATAGAAAAAGGAGTGGAATGGAGAACATTTCCTGAGCTGCTGGAAGAAAATAATATTTCATGGAAAGTATATCAGAATGAAGTAAATATTTACAGCGACTGGACAGGCGAAGAAGATTCATGGCTGGGAAATTTTGGCGATAATGTATTGGAATTTTTTACGCAGTACAATGTGAAGCATTTAAAATCTTATGTTGATTATTTGCCAAAGCGCATTGAATTATTGCAGGCAGATATAAATGACCTGCAATTAAAAATGCAATCACTGCAGGCAGATAGTAAAGAATATAAAGATGCTGATGAAGAACTAAAGCATAAACAACAATGGTTGCAAACAGCTAAAGAAGATAAAGAAAAATATACAGCAGAAGCTTTTAATAACTTATCGCAACAAAAAAAGAACATACATAAAAAAGCTTTCACTATAAATGAAGGAGATCCTTACAGGCGCGAATTAGCTGCATTAAATTATACTGATGGAACGGTTGATCGCGAAATAAATATTCCGAAAGGTGATGTGCTAGATCAATTCAGAAAAGATGTTGAAAGCGGCAGCCTGCCAACTGTTTCATGGCTGGCAGCGCCGGAAAATTTTTCCGATCATCCAAGTGCGCCCTGGTTTGGTTCGTGGTATCTTTCTGAAACCATAGATATACTTACAAAAAATCCTGAAGTATGGAAGAAAACAATTTTTATTCTTACTTATGATGAGAATGATGGCTACTACGATCATGTGCCGCCATTTGTTGCGCCGCAATATCAAAACCCTGGAACAGGTTCAGTTTCCAACGGCATTGATACAAGATTGGATCATGTAAAACTGGAGCAGGATATTCCCGGGCCAATAGGACTTGGGTTTCGTGTGCCTATGGTAATTGCTTCGCCGTGGAGCCGTGGTGGTTATGTAAATTCAGAAGTGTTTGATCACACTTCATGTTTGCAATTCCTTGAATTATTTTTAAATAAAAAGTTGGGGAAAAATATTAAAGAAACAAACATTACACAATGGCGCCGTACTGTTTGCGGTGATCTTACTTCAACCTTTCGCCAATATGATGGCGGAAAGATAGAAGCGCTTCCGTTCCTTAAAAAAGATCCGTTCATTGAAAGTATTCACAAAGCAAAATTCAAAAATGTTCCATCCAATTATAAAAGTTTAAATGCAGGTGAAATCGCAGTCATCAATAAAAATCCCAACAGTTCTTCTTATATGCCGCAGCAGGAAAAAGGCACACGACCTGCATGCGCATTGCCGTATGATCTGGATGTTGATGGTGAATTGAGTGCTGATAAAACTTTCTTTTCAATAAGCATGGTCGCTTCAAATGTTTTATTTGAAGATAAAACTACAGGCTGTCCTTTTACTGTTTATAATTATGGTAAAGAATTCAAAGTAAAAAATTATGCAGTAGCTGCAGGCGATCAGTTATTTGATAAAACAATGCTGGGCGATTTTGAAAATGGTGCGTATAATATTCGTGTATATGGCCCGAATGGTTTTTACCGTTCATTCAAAGGTGATAAAAATGATCCGCCGGCTTTAATAAACTTCCGCTATGATGATATTAACTGGAGTGTAATTGGAAAGAAACCAAATTATACAGGTAAGATTGTAATGAGTTTTATCAATCCTGATTTGAATAACAGGTATAAAATAAGAATAATTGATAACGCTTATAAAACATTTGCACCAATCGAAAAAGATATACCCAACGTGAATGAAAGCGCAACACCAACCATAATAACATTAGACGTTACAAAAAGTTTCAGCTGGTACGATTTCAGCGTTTTTGTAGAAGGCAGTACTGTTTTCGAAAAACGTTATGCAGGTCATATTGAAACAGGACGTGAAAGCAAAAGCGATCCTTTAATGGGCGCCGAAATTTGAGTGAACCTTCGTTGAACTACTGCATCAAAAATAACAACCTGCACTAATAAATTCCACGAAAACGCTTACGCTCTGATCTTTTTATTCCGATAGGAACATTTCGTTGTTAGCTCATCCTGGGGCTTATTATTGTTTAACTACCGGTCAGTCGTTTCTACGAAACGGGAGAGGGAGCTATAGCTCTTATCAGCAACTCTCTTATTAAAACTTTACAAACTCTGGCCGGGAAAACCGGGCTATTATATACCCATCTTATAGCCAACATATAGCTTAGCTATAGCTTAGTTATAGCTAACTTATACCTGCATACCTCGCTATCTCCTCTATATTAAATGCCTGTTTCAGGGCTGTTACATTCCATAATTCCTAATCTCAGGTTCGGTTACCTTTTTTGCTATTGCAACTTTCTTTTTGTGACATAATGCCGTTTATCTTCGCACAATTAATTTTAGAAGCATGCAACAAAGAATTTTAGTCTGGATTTTTTTTGTGATGGTCCTGCTCTCTTTTAATAATCTTTCATTTGCACAGGCACCCGCAACGTATAACAGCGCCGATATTTATCAGCAATTAAAAAAGCTGGATGTATTAGGCAGCGTATTATACATTGCTGCGCATCCCGATGATGAGAATACAAGGTTGCTTGCTTATTTCGCAAATGATGGTTTGTACAGAACAGGTTACATGAGTTTAACACGTGGAGATGGCGGCCAGAATTTAATTGGCGATGAACAAGGCATTGACCTGGGTTTGATACGCACACAGGAATTATTATCAGCAAGAAGGATTGATGGTACGGAACAATTTTTCAGCAGAGCATATGATTTTGGTTTTTCAAAAAGTTCTGATGAAGCATTGCGTTTCTGGAATCATGATAAAATATTGAGCGATATTGTTTGGGTAATAAGAAATTTTCAGCCCGATATTATCATCACCCGTTTTCCGGGCGATGCAAGAGCAGGGCATGGTCATCATGCTGCTTCCTCTATTTTAGCGAATGAAGCATTTGCCGCAGCTGCTGATCCAACAAAGTTTCCTGAACAGTTTAAGTACGGTGTAAAACCATGGCAGGCAAAAAGAATTTTATGGAACACATTCAACTTTGGCGGTAATAATACAACAAGCAACGACCAGTTTAAATTAGATGCTGGCGGTTATAATGCATTGCTCGGAACAAGTTATGGAGAGATCGCAGCTAAAAGCCGTAGCCAGCATAAGAGCCAGGGTTTTGGCGTATCTGCGCAAAGAGGAGAATCGTATGAATTCTTTGCAACAACAGGTGGAGATGCGCCCACTTCAAGTTTGTTTGATGGTGTTGATACAACCTGGCAAAGAGTGAATGGCGCAACCAGTATTCAACCGCAGGTGGATGCGATAATTAAAAGCTTTCAGTTTGAACATCCTGAAAATTCTGTGAATGATTTGGTGAAGCTGTACACTTCTGTACAACAATTACCCGATAGTTATTGGAAGAATAAAAAACTGAATGAAGTAAAACAACTGATAGTTGAATGCAGCGGTATTTATGCCGAAGCAACAACGGAAAATGAATTTGCTGTACAGCAACAAAAATTCAATGTTCAGTTCTTTGTGAACAAGCGGTTGAATGCAGATGTTAGTTTAAAAAATGTACAATTGTTATCAATGGATTCTGCACTCAATCAAAATTTATCTACCGATAAGAATTATAATTTCAGTCACAGTTTTTTGGTTGATGATGCTACGCCTGTCACACAACCATATTGGTTGCAATACGGAATCGACAGCATTGGAAGTTTCAGAGTGAAAGATCAACAACTTATCGGCAAGCCACAAAATGATGCTGCCTACAATGCATTGTTCACTTTCACTGTTAACGGCACTGATATCACAATAAATAAACCTGTTCAATATAAATTCACCGATCCGGTTAAAGGAGAAATGTATGAACCATTTATTGTAATTCATCCTTTAAGCATTTCTGCGCAACCTTCAGTAGTATTAACCAACATCAAACAAAACGATCAATCCATAAAAATTGATGAAGTGCATACGCAGGTTAAATCGTATGTTGAATCTGCACAAACAAAACTGAAATTATTTTTTGTGCAGGATAAGGATTCATCGTTTATAAGAGATACAACGGTTGACCTTGAATATAACCAGGTGTATGATTTCAGTTTCCCTTTATCAAAATATTATAAAGCATCTAAAGGTCAACCATCAGTTGCGGTTGAAGTTAGCATCAACAACAAACCAGAGTCGTATACAGGCGATTTGCATTCCATTCAATACGATCATATTCCTTACATACATTATTATGCAACAGATAAAATTCATGTTGTAAATGCACAAGTGAAAACTGTAGGCAAGCACATTGGCTATATTGCAGGAGCGGGAGATAAGTTGCCGGAGAGTTTGCAGCAAATGGGTTATGATGTAAAATTCTTAAATGAGAAAGATGTTACGCCTTCCAGCTTAAAACAATTTGATGCGATTATTACAGGTGTGCGCGCATACAATGTACATGAATGGCTGAATGAAAAATATAGTGTTCTGATGAACTATATAAAAGATGGCGGCAACCTGATTGTTCAGTACAATACTAATAACCAGATTGGTTCTGTAAGAGCGAATATTGGTCCGTATAATTTTAATATCAGCAGAACAAGGGTAACAGAAGAAAATGCTGATGTACATATTTTGTTGCCTGAAACTGCTGCATTGAATTATCCTAATAAAATAACCAATGCAGATTTTAATAACTGGATACAGGAACGCAGCACCTATCACGCGGAGCAATTGGATAGTCACTTTGAAGCACCGTTAGGTATGCATGATGTGAATGAACCCGAAAGCAATGGTGCGCTCGTTATTGCGAAATATGGGAAAGGTAATTTTGTATATGCAGGCATTGTTTTCTTCAGGCAGTTGCCGGCAGGTGTTGATGGTGCTTATCGTTTAATGGCTAATTTAATTGCGTTGCCGCAGAATAAATAGTTAATGAAGTCAAAGACTTCACGCATAAAGAATGCGAAGTCTTCTGACTTCGCATAGCAAATCACTTAAGAAAGTAAACAGCATTCATCAAATCTTAATTCTTTTCTTCTTCACATAAACAAGCCAGGCAAATTTTCTGCCAGGCTTGTTTTACATAGAAATATAAATTGTCTTACACTTTCTGATATTCCAGCTTGGTTGCTACACCTTTTAATTGTTCAGCTACATTGTTTAGGCTTGTAAATTGAGCCAATACTTTCAATGCTGAAATCACCATACGTGGAGGCAAAGGTTGCGGATTTAATTCTCCGTACTCTGCAGAGAACCATGGATCGGGCTGAGGTCCGGAATTATCAAAACGATGTGGAAATGGCCATGGCCATGGCGGGCAGATATCATCTCCTTCTTCCCAGCCACTAATAAGATGTGCTGAAGCAAATTTTACCATTTCTGCGCCCGCAGATTTTACCTGGTGTGCTGCATCCCTGTCAGGTATATGATAAGATATATCTCTTAACAAACCTGCCATTATATATTCTTTGATTCCTGCTGATTTAACTACTGGTCCCATTGGAACAATAAAATCCCACATCTCAGGCCGTATGTGTGCCATATGAATGAGGAATTGCATTCTCGATGTAATACTTGACATGATTAAAGTTTTATTGTTTAAAATATTTTGTCTTGTATTAGACGTTTTTTAAGAGGACAAGGAAACTATTATATAGGAACCGCAGAGTTGCACAAAGCAGATTTCGTTTTAAAATTGCTACTTATATTCGTGAGGGTTTGTTATAAAAGTCAAAGATTTTATACATACAGTTATCAGGCAGTATGCTTCGTATGCACATATGCTGATGATCTATGAACCATAAACAATGAACTAAATGCATCCACGCAGAAAAATTGGTTTCTTTCTTTTAATAGTTATTGGTCTTGTACTTGGCCTCGCTATAAAAAATATCGAGGTAGGCTTAATAATTGGTCTTGCCATTGGCTTGCTTGCAGGAAGCCTCGTTCGTAAATAGCTTTCTTTTATTAAATACCAAATTGTATTTTCACTTCACAAAATCAATTGCATGGGTCATCCTCTTTTCCGTACAAAGAATATAGATAAGATTTTACGTGATGCAGAAACAATGGCTGATGATCCGCACGCAGGCGCAGGTCTTAAGCGCGTGCTTACCATGCGCGATCTTACATTTTTTGGTATTGCAGCTATTATTGGCGCGGGCAGTTTCAGCAGTTTGGGTTTGGCCGTTTTTTCAGGAGGACCGGGCGTTGTTGTGTTATTTATAATCTGTGGTATTGCCTGTGGTTTTACTGCATTGTGTTATTCTGAATTCGCCAGCCGCATTCCTGTTGCGGGCAGTGCGTACACGTATGCTTATGCGTCTTTCGGGGAATTGTTTGCCTGGATAATCGGCTGGGCACTGATAATGGAATATTCCATCGGTAATATCTATGTAGCTTTTTCATGGAGTGATTATTTTACCAGTTTCCTTCACAGGATCAACATTCATGTACCTGATTATTTAACCTGCAGTTATATGGAAGCACATGGTGCTGTGCTGAGTGCTGCCGCTAATACAGCGGGCCAGGTTACGAATTCAACACAGGAGTTATTGAATGCGTGGAGCCATGCACCAATGATCGGTGGCCTGCGCATCATTTTCGATCTGCCTGCACTCATCATCAATCTATGCATCACAGCACTTGTATACCGTGGTGTAAAAGAAAGCAGGAATTTCAGCAATGCGATGGTAATGCTTAAACTTGCTATTGTTTTTCTTGTAATAATTATTGGCGGTTACCTGATATTTCAAAACGGGCTTACACCAAACTGGCATCCTGTAAATGAAGCCGGCGCAAGGTCTTTTATGCCGAATGGATTCAACGGTGTGATGGCAGCAGTAAGCGGTGTGTTTTTCGCCTACATTGGTTTTGATGCAGTAAGCGTGCTTGCGGAAGAAAGTAAAAACCCGCAGCGCGATCTTCCACGCGGTATGATCTTGTCATTAGTAATATGCACCATTATATACATTGTGCTTGCATTGGTGTTAACGGGCGCTGTCGTGTACTCGAAATTTGAAAATGTTGGTGATCCTTTGGCCTTCATTTTCGAACCACAGAATCTTAATGTCGGATGGATGCAGATGCTTGTATCAATCTGTGCTGTGGTTGCCATGACGAGTGTGCTGCTTGTATTCCAGATGGGCCAGCCAAGAATATGGATGAGCATGAGCCGTGATGGCTTGCTGCCTCCGGTATTTGAAAAGATACATCACAGGTATCAAACACCGTCTTTCTCAACTATTCTTACAGGTTTAATTGTTGGCATCCCAATTTTATTTACTGATAAAACTTTTGTGCTTGATTTTACCAGCATTGCAACACTGTTTGCTTTTGTGCTCGTTTGCGGCGGTGTGTTGCTAATTCCTAAAAGAGAAAAATTACCGGGCAAATTCAACATGCCTTTTATCGGTTCGAAATTTTTATTTCCATTAATAGTAATTGTTTCAACAGTGTTTGCGCATGTAGTAAGTAAAAACTATTTCACCAATCTTTTCATTATAACAGAAGACAATGCTTCATTTAATATTTCAACTATTATTTTCTGGTGTGTAATGGTCATACTTTCTATTGTAACTTTTATAAAGAACTGGTCGCTTATTCCCCTGCTGGGATTATCAACCTGTTTGTACTTACTTACAGGAATGACAGGCAGCAACTGGGCATGGTTTGGAAGCTGGCTGGCTTTAGGATTAGTGATCTACTTTTCTTATGGTTACAGGAAGAGCAAATTAATGGTTGCAGCGTAGTTATTATTATTCTATTTATTTCCTTCATTTTTAAAAAGATCAGGTAAATACATTTATTTTAGAGTAGATTTTTTTCTTAAATGTTGAACTCAATGAACCATTTTGGAGATTTGATCAGCCAATCTTACTAAAATATGTTCATTGGTTCGTTGCTAACCATAAGGACGCCAATGATCAAGGAGTGCCGGTTTTGCCGGCATCTCTGTTTATATAACATTTGTTTGTTTGATATCTATTGCTTCAGTAAATTTCCCGAAAAGATTTTATATACCTGTATGGTTGCTGATAATATAAATACTGCGCCCATAATTATGTTTAATATCCTGTGGCTTGCTTTCATTTTCTTTATCAGCCATGTGCCGCCGTACATATATATGGTTTGCCCGCTTAACGTTCCCAAACCTGCGCCGAGAGTAAACAAATTAAAGTCGGCAAATGTTGGCTTAACCGTGCCGTTGTGAATAAAATAAGTGCCCCAGAAAAACCAGAAAGGTATTTGCAGCGGGTTAATGGCGCTCAGCATCATTCCCAATAAAAAGCGGTTCACTTTATTATCAATAAGCAAGCCTTTGCTTTGCGGCTCTTTTTGTTTTATGGCTCTTCGTATGCTGAAAAAACCAAGCACATAAAACAATACAACCGTTATCCAGCTCATAACACTGAAGAGTGTTTGATTGCGCATCATCCATGCACTGCTGTTTAAACCAAAGCGCAGGTAAATAATTTCAACAATGGCAACACCAATGCTGAACAGCCAGGCGTTTTTGAAATTTTCTTCAACACCTATTTGTGTGGCAGCAACATTCAAATTACCTAAAGGTAACTGGCCCAAAAAACTTACGCCGAATCCGGTAAATAAAACAAGTAAAATTTCATTCATTATTCATTAGATTTTACATTTCAGATCTAACTGCTGCATAAGCTTTGTATTTTTCTTTGATGCCTTTACCATTTTAATTCCGTTCCAAAAAGAAATATACACAATTCCCCGTTTGTAATTGATCTTTCCTATTTCATACATATACTTCCAGTGCTGTGCAATAATTTTAATTGCTTGCAGGTAACTTAAGCCAATATCATAAATATGATTTGGCTCAGAACCAACACCATTAAACTCAAGTATTGAAATACTTTTTCCCTGTTTCAGATCTTCAAGAGAAGTTGTTTTTATATCATAACGGCCATAGTAAAAATGTTTGCTGTATAAATTTATTTGGTCTGTAATACAATAAAGGCGGTCATCAATTTCATTTTTTAAATTGATAAATCTTGCACCGCGGTTGTGATTACCCAATTCATTCAGATAAAAAATTTCATTTGCTGCAATCACATCGTTCAAATATTTTTTGTGTTTTATCTTTTGCTCACGTTCAATCATAAACGCCTTGGGATGTTGCTCTATCAATTGTTTTAAAGTTGATGTGCCATCACCTTTTGTATACAGGTATTCTTTTGAGATCAAACCTGTGATCACTCCTTTTTTTTCACCGGGATAACGCACATAGAAAATGCTTAACTCCAGCGGCAATGTTATCATTTCCTGTATTACATAAGTAAAAGGTAATAATGCATGATAAGCCGCAAGCTGTTGCTCGTTTTCAATTTTTCTAAATAATAAACCTTTTGTTCCCACATCAGGTTTTGCTGCAACAGGAAATTTTAAACCCGCCTCCTTCAGCCTGCATATTACCGCTTCAATATTTTCAGTGTGTTTTACATATATGCTTACGGGCGATAATTCAGCGGGTAATTGTTTAAATGTTTCTTCTTTGGTTTCTCCTTCAAAGCCGCTGAAGTGCATGGTTGGATTTACATTTGAAAAGAACCAGAAGTGCCGGCTTTTTATCCAGTAATACAACCAAACAAAAGCAAAAGGCGCATATATAATATTAAAAGGCAAATGCTCCCAGTTAAACATTCTTTTCAACAGAGAATTTTTAGACGGGCAAAAATAGGTTTCACAATTCATGCAGCGATAGTTTGTTTGTAAATACAAACCTGTTTGTTTTATTTTTGAAGTGACTCAAAAAAAAATGATATGCAAATTCCGCGCATGGCAGATATGATGGAAGGCGAAGCACCTGAGATATTATTTTGGGTAGGATGTGCAGGCAGCTTTGATCAGCGTGCACAAAAAATAACCATCGCATTTGCAACTATTTTAAACAAGCTGGAAATTAAATATGCCATTCTTGGAAAAGAAGAAACCTGTACCGGGGATCCTGCAAGAAGAGCAGGCAATGAGTTCCTGTTTCAAATGATGGCGTATAACAACATCCAGGTATTAAATGGCTACGGCATAAAAAAAATAGTAACAGCATGCCCGCATTGCTTCAATATTTTGAAAAATGAATATGCTGAATTAGGTGGCAACTACGAAGTAATTCATCACACAACATTTTTACAGCAGCTTATTGATGAAGGAAAATTAAAACTGAAAGAAAGCGGAAGTTTTAAAGGCAGGCGCATTACATACCACGACAGTTGTTATCTCGGCCGCGCCAACAATATTTATGAAGCGCCCCGCAAAGTGCTTGAATTATTGGACGCAGAATTGGTGGAAATGAAACGTTGCCGCAGCAAAGGATTGTGCTGCGGTGCCGGTGGTGCGCAAATGTTTAAAGAAGAAGAAAAAGGTACTACGCGCGTAAATTTTGAACGCAGTGAAGAAGCCATTGAAACGGGCGCAAATATAATTGCTGCTGCCTGCCCGTTTTGTAATACTATGCTAACCGATGGCGTAAAGAATAAGGAAAAAGAAGATGTTGTTAAAGTCATGGACATAGCTGAACTGATCGCAGCATCAATGGAATAAGATTTTTAGAATAAAGGGGATTTGTAACAATCAATAGGTTTATTAAAACTTACTATTAGTCAATGTTACTGTAGTTTAAGCATCAGGGCTCAACAGCTGAAAAGCGACACTACCGAAGCCAAATCAAGGTGAATGAGCGAACGTGTTGCATATCGTTCGCTCTTGAATTTCTTTGGTTACTTCTTTTTTCAAGAAAAGAAAGTGACTATATATCTTAGTTACTAATTTCATTCTTTGGCGTTAATGTTGCTGAAGAATCATTCACTTTACATTATTCATTTACTTAACCAATATGAAACACTATGACGCTCTTATAATCGGCACCGGACAGGCCGGTGTTCCGCTTGCAAAAAAGCTTGGAAAGAGAGGTTTAAAAACTGCTATTATTGAAAGAAAATTTGTCGGAGGTACTTGCATTAACGTAGGTTGCACACCCACCAAAGCTATGGTTGCATCTGCGCGTGTTATGCATCTTGCAAACACTGCAAATGAAGTGGGTGTAAATGTTTCAAATGTTTCTGTTAACCTGAAGGCTGTTATTGAACGTATGAATAAGATCGTAACACAATTCAGAACAGGCGCAGAAAATGGTTTGCATAAAACTGAAAATGTTGACCTGATATTGGGCCACGCAAGTTTTGTAAGCAATAAAGAAATAAAGATCGTTTCAAACAACGAAGCAGGCGAACATATAACTGCTGATACAATTTTTATCAACACAGGTGCAAGGCCTGCCATTCCCGAAATTGAAGGTTTGAGCGAAATTAACTATCTCACTTCAACCACCATAATGGATGTAGATGAATTGCCCGAACACCTGCTTGTAATTGGGGCAGGTTATATTGCTCTTGAATTTGGACAAATTTTCAAACGTTTCGGCAGCAAGGTTACTATCCTGGAACATGCAGAAAAATTTTTATCAAGAGAAGATGATGATGTTGCAGATGAAATAAAAAGATTTTTAGAAGAAGAGCTGCTTGAAATATTTACCAATACGTCTGTACAAAAATTTTCATCGAAGAACAAGCAAATAAATGCAACCGTAAAAATTAATGGTGAAGTGAAAGAAATTACATGTTCGCATGTTTTGATCGCAACAGGCAGAACACCTAACAGCGATGATCTTAAACTTGAGAATACAAAAATAAAAACCGATAGAGGATATATTGTAGTAAATGATAAGCTTGAAACTACCGGGCCGGATATTTATGCTTTAGGTGATGTAAAGGGCGGACCGGCATTTACACACATTTCTTATAACGATCATCTTATTGTTTACAGAAATTTATATGAAGGCGCCGATGAATCAATAAAAGACAGGATGTTGCCTTACACTATGTTCACCGATCCGCAGTTTGGAAGAATAGGAATAAATGAAAAGGAAGCAAGACAACGACAACTGAATTTTAAAATAGCAATGATACCGATGTCGCATATAGCGCGTGGTATTGAAACAAACGAAACTGCGGGTTTTATAAAAGCAATTGTTGATGCAGATACAAAACAAATTTTGGGTGGCGCAGCTATAGGTGAGCAAGGTGGGGAAATTATGAGCATGCTGCAATTATCGATGATGGGAAAGATAGCGTATGATGTACTTCGTTCAGCGGTGTTTGCGCATCCTTTATATGCTGAAGCATTGAATAATTTGTTTATGAAATTAGAGAGGGACAAATGATCGAAGCAAGGAACATCAGCAAAAAATTTAAACAGCAAACCGCAGTTGATGCCATTTCTTTCACTGTAAATGAAAGCGAAAATTTTGTGTTGCTCGGAACGAGTGGATGCGGCAAAACGACCACCTTAAAAATGATCAATCGCCTTATTGAACCAACCGATGGTGAGATCTTCATCAATCAAAAAAATATACGGGATGAAAATGCTGAAACATTGCGGAGAAGCATTGGCTATGCATTGCAGAATACAGGCTTGTTTCCGCATTATACAGTTGCTGAAAATATTGCTGTTGTTCCCAAACTGTTTAAATGGAGTAAAGAAAAAATACGATCACGCGTTGAAGAACTAATGAGCAAGCTGCATCTTTCAAAAGAATATTATAATACTTATCCGAATGAATTAAGTGGCGGACAACAGCAGCGTGTTGGTTTGGCAAGAGCATTGGCTGCAGATGCTGCAATACTTTTAATGGATGAACCTTTTGGCGCACTCGACCCGATAACAAGAACGCATGTGCGCAATGATTTTAAAAATCTTGAAGAGTTTAAAAAGAAAACAATTGTATTGGTTACGCATGATGTGCAGGAAGCATTTGATCTTGCCGACAGAATTTGTTTGATGGATAAAGGAAAGATCATACAGGTAGGAACACCGGCAACATTACTATTTAAACCTGCCAATGAATTTGTGCAGCAATTTTTTAATGAACAAAGATTGCAACTGGAATACAAATCAGTAACGCTGAAAATGATTTGGAATTTTTTAAACGATGGTGTTGATGATAAATCATTATTAAAAGAAATTACTTCAGGTAAAAATATCTGGCAGGTATTGGAAAATTTTAGTTTGAATGATGAGGCAATGCTTGTGCGCAATAACGGAGTAACAAAAAAAATAAATTATGCTTCATTGATGAAAGCATTCAACGATTATAAAAGGGCAAACTGATGGAGGAGCAACAAAGCCTGTTGGAGTTTATGCTGCAGCAAAGAGGGAAATTGCTTGACCAAACCATTGCGCACATCGGCTTAACATTTACATCATTGTTGATCGCAGTTGTAATTGGTTTGCCGCTGGGCATTTTTATAGCAAGAAGAAAAAAAGCTGCCACTGTTGTATTAAATATTGCCGGCATTTTACAAACCATTCCAAGCATTGCATTACTTGGTTTTATGATACCGTTGCTGGGCATCGGTCCGTTACCCGCAATAACGGCTTTATTTTTGTATGCTTTATTACCAATCATACGCAATACATATACGGGTATAAATGAAGTTGATGCTAATGTGCTGGAAGCTGCGGCAGCAATGGGTTTCAGCAAATGGCAAATACTAACCAAAGTTGAATTGCCATTGGCTTTTCCCGTTATACTTGCAGGTATAAGAACGGCTACTGTAATAAATGTTGGTGTCGCAACACTTGCTGCATACATCGCCGCAGGTGGTTTGGGTGAATTCATTTTTGGTGGCATTTCGCTCAACAATACAAACATGATATTGGCGGGCGCTATTCCTGCCGCATTGCTGGCTATTCTGTTTGATTTTTTGTTATCAAGAGTACAAAAGATCAACCTGAAAAAAATAAGAGTAGCTGTGGCACTAATGCCATTTATTATTTTATTGTTATCTTCTTTTTATGCGATCCCTTCATTTGAAAAAAATAAATTGCTGGCAGGCTTTACGCCCGAATTCATGGGCCGGGAGGATGGTTATCTTGGCCTAAAATCTGTGTATAAACTAAATATCAGGAATGTTGTTATTAGTGACGCGGTAATGTATAAAGCAGCATACGAAAAAAAGCTTGATATAATAAGCGGGTATAGTACCGCCGGAAGATTGAAAGCATTTGACCTGGTTACGCTGTATGATGATAAAAAAATATTTCCGCCATATTATGCAGCGCCTTTAATAAGAAATGATGTATTGCAAAAATATCCGGAAGTAAAGGATGTATTGAACATGCTTTCCGGAAAAATAAATGATTCCATCATGACCGAATTGAATTATAAAGTTGATTACTTAAAGCAATCTCCTGAAACAGTGGCAAAAGATTTTCTTACTAAGAATAATTTATACAGGCAACCACGCAATGGTAATAAAGGCACCATTCGTTTTGGATCAAAAATTTTCGGCGAGCAATATATTTTGATCAATATGTATTCAATGCTCATTGAAGGTTATACAGATTTAAAAGTTGATACAAAAACAGGTTTGGGAGGAACAAAAATTTGTTTTGATGCCATGACGAATGATCAAATTGATATGTATCCTGAATATACCGGAACAGGATTGCTGGCGATCTTAAATGCATCAGCCAAAACATTGGATCATTTAAAACAAAATGAAGACAGCGTGTACAATTATGTATCTGATCAGTTCAAAAAGAAATATAAATTAACATGGCTAAAACCGATCGGGTATAATAATGCGTATGCTTTAATGATGAGAAGGCAACAAAGTAATGAACTGAATGTGCATTCGATAACTGATCTCACGAATTACGTTAATGAAAATCAAAAGTAAAAATTCAAAACTCAAAAACAAGCTTCCTTTTTACCTTTTAATTTTCAATTTATTTATATGAACCTGATTGAAAAATTTAAAGAAGTTCGCAATCGCTCAAAAAGCATTTGTGCTAATCTTGAAACAGAAGATTATGTGGTGCAACCTGTTGTTGATGTTAGTCCGCCTAAATGGCATTTGGGTCACACTACTTGGTTTTGGGAAGAGTTTGTATTGAAACCAAACGATGAAAATTATGAGCAGTTCAATCCAAACTATAATTATGTTTTTAACAGCTATTATGAATCCGCAGGTGCAAGAGTTATAAGAACTGATCGCGGTAATTTAAGCCGTCCTTCTGTTGAAGAAATTTATAAATACCGTGAACATGTTGACAAAGGCATGTTGAATTTTCTGAAAAATAATCTAAGCAAAGAATTAACTGATTTAATCGTGCTGGGATTAAATCATGAAGAACAACACCAGGAATTACTGGCAACAGATATCAAATATATTTTAGGTAATAATCCTTTATTTCCTGCTTTATATCATGATGAAAAAAAATCGTCAACATCAATAAAAAATGAATGGATACATATTGATGAAGGCATTTATGAAATAGGATTTGAAGGTGAAGGTTTTTGTTTCGATAATGAATTGAATCGTCACAAAATTTACCTGAATGATTATTCCATCTCCACTGAACTCGTTACCAATAAAGAATACCTCGAATTTGTAAATGCAGGCGGTTACAAAAGTTTTATTTACTGGCACATGGAAGGTTGGGAGTGGGTAAAGATGAATCAGATCAATGCTCCTATGTATTGGCATTTGATCGATGGCGAATGGATGAATTACACATTGAATGGTTTGCAGCCTGTTGATTGGGATGAACCCGTTTGTCACATAAGTTTTTACGAGGCATATGCTTATGCTTCATGGAAAGGTTTGCGTTTGCCAACAGAAGCAGAGTGGGAAGTTGCTGCAACAAAATTCAATTGGGGCACACGTTGGGAATGGACTGAGAGCGCTTATCTTCCTTATCCTGGTTTTTCAAAAGCACCAGGTGCAATTGGAGAATATAATGGCAAGTTTATGGTGAATCAAAAAGTGTTGCGGGGCGCCAGTGAAGTAACGCCGCCAGATCATAGCCGCATTACGTATCGTAATTTTTTTCACCCGCCATTGCGCTGGCAATACACGGGCATAAGATTAGCAAAATAAAATATGCTGACAGCTCAAAAATTTAAAAACACTTACATCATTAACAACTATAGATCATGCAGCTTGCATCCGTTACAAAAAGCACTACGAGATTTTACACAGATGTGATCAGAGGCTTGCAGTCATCGCATAAACATCTTGATTCAAAATATTTTTATGATGAGCGCGGCGATGAATTGTTTCAACAGATAATGAATTGTGATGATTATTATCTTACTAATTGTGAAATGGAAATTCTGCGAACACAATCAGATGATATTGCGCTAACCATCGGGAAACTTGAAAAGAATTTTGATGTAGTAGAATTAGGTGCCGGTGATTGTACAAAATCAATTCATTTATTAAAATCAATTTTTAAAACAGATAAAAGTTTTACATTTTTTCCGGTTGATATTTCAAAACATGTAATTAATATAATTGAACAGGATATACCAAAAAAAATTGATGATTTGAATGTGTATGGTTTAAATGGAGAATATATTGAAATGCTCCAGCGATCAAACGAAATTTCATCCAGAAGAAAGTTGGTCTTATTTATGGGAAGCAATATCGGCAACATGAATTACACTGCATCAATTGCTTTTTTGAAAGAAGTAAGAAACTATTTGAATAAAGGAGATTGTTTATTGATTGGTTTTGATTTAAAGAAAGATCCGCAAATAATTCTGAACGCTTATAATGATAAGCAGGGCATCACAAGAGAATTTAATCTTAACTTATTAAGAAGAATAAATAAAGAACTGAACGCTGATTTTGTAATAGAGAATTTTAAACATTTTCCTGTTTATAATCCTGAAAGCGGTGAATGTAAAAGTTATCTTATAAGCACAAAAAAACAACGTGTGTTTATCGGTGATACGGAGTTTATAGATTTTGATGCCAATGAAACAATTGATATGGAAATATCAGCCAAGTATTCAATCGCTCAAATAAACGAATTGGCAAATCTCAGCGGCTTTAAACCTGTTGAATACTTTTATGATTCAAAACAATGGTTTGCAGATGTGTTGTGGAAGTGCATATAATTTAAAACAAGAAACCCAACAATAATTAAACTATTGTCGGGTTTCCGTTTATCTTCCCGATGCCGGAGAGATCGCTTATAGTTATTGCAACCGGTGCATCTTGATCAATCCATCGGCATATAAAATATACTCTTTCATAAATAATAATGAAAATTTAAAATTGAAGTATAAAAACAGGAACTTTAAGCAGGCATTTTAATTTATAACACCGGCATAAATGCACATGTTCTTATAAATGATCTGTGTATGATGCAAAATGGCAATATACTATTACGCTCACCAAAAGATGAAGATGCAACTGCTTTGGCCCAGCTTGCCAACAATAAAAATATATTCGATAATGTGCGTGATGTGCTTCCTCATCCGTATACGTTAGCTGATGCTGTCTTCTTTATTGATCTTACAAAAGACAAAGAGCCGCAAATAAATTTTGCAATAGAATATGATGGCATGTTTTGCGGTATGATTGGTGTAATACCCCAACAGGATGTGTATCGCTTAACAGGTGAAATAGGTTATTGGCTGGGTGAACCATTTTGGGTAAAGGCATTGTTACAAAAGCTGTTGCAATGATCACAGGCTATGGCTTTAATGAACTCGGATTGATAAGAATTCATACAGGGATATTTGAGCATAACATTGCGTCAATGAGAGTGCTTGAAAAAAATGGCTACAAAAAAGAATGTGTATTTAAAAGATCAATCATTAAAAATGGTGAGATCATGAATGAACACCGTTATGCAAAGTTGAAATAATGGGAATGATTTACTTTTCAAACCTTAAAATCGTGTAAGACAACGGTGCAAACATATAAGTGATGCTACCTGTATCAGGAAGACTGATAACGGTTTTCTTTGTGGTAATGGCCTCGGGATTGCCTGGTAAATTTTCTGCATCCAATGCCCCGGAAAGCGTAAACACCTGCACTTGTTTTTTGCGCTTTGTAAAATTGTTCAGAGTAATACTTGTTTGCTGTGCCGATGAATCTGTATTCACTACATGCAGCACTAATACTTTACCATCTTCGCTTCGGGTAGCAGTTACGTTGAGCGAACCTGTTGTACTGTCCTGCACACGCAATGGCAAATGATTGGCGGCTGCCATTTGTTGTGCATAAAAAGGGGGCATGCCCCAAACCTGGTTAGGTGTAAAAAATATTTGTCCCTGGTCCCAGCCATTATCATTTTGATGATAAGGCTGCAATGCATTAGCTGGAACAGTGGTGAGCATGAAATCACCATGCTTACGAACAGCATTTAAAATAGTTGCGTGTCCTAATGCACGTTGCATATTATGCAGCCCTCCATTCTCTTCAAGTATGGCACATTTCATTGTGGTGTTGGAATTCCATTGATGAAATAATTGCTGCATGCGCGTAAGGCTTGTGTCTACATTAATACCTGAATTTTTATCATCAGCCCAAACATGATAATCCCAATACAATGCTTTACCATCTAATGCTTTAAATGTTTTTTCTGTGTTGTCTGATTCAGGCCGCCACCAAACAGATGTAATAAATTTTATGCTGGTATCTTTAGCATGCATGGCATTGTACAAAAGATTAAAGCGTTCAATGTAATGGTCATAAGTTGCCTCATCATCACCTTCGAATAACACTTCTTCATTGCCGATCTCAATATACTTTGCGGCATATGGTTTTGAGTGACCATTTGTTGCTCGTTGCTTACCCCATGTTGTTGAAGTGTCACCATTTAAATATTCAATCATATCCGCCATGTCCTGCGGATTTTCTTCAATGTTGATGGCAAATAAAGGTGTGATATGTGCTGCTTCTGCGAACTGCAGGAAATCTTCAATACCAAAACCATCGCTTGTATATTCATTCCAATGGCCGGTATATGGTGGACGCTTATCTCTTTCGCCGACCATTTTTTTAAAACGATAACCTTCTGCATTTACCATACTGCCTGCATAACGCATAAACGTTAAGCCTTCATCCACCAATGCATTGCCGATATCAGCACGTAAAGGCAAACCATGAAATTGTTTGTTGCCGGTTGAAAACAAACTCACCTGGTCAACATAGAGTTTAGCTTTTTGTTGAATGTATAATGCAAATCTTGCATTGCTATCTGCTGTGTTTGATGTTAATGTGAATGAGTATTTTTTCCATGTAGTATCAGTTGATGTAATTGTTTGCGATGTATAAGTTGTTTTACCATCAGCACTTTCCAATGCAATGATAACAGGAACAGAACCGCTTTCATTGCGCAAATAGCAAACACCATTAAATGTTTGATTCTTTTCAACTGCAATACCCCAGCGATTTAAACTTCTGTTCGCAATGCCTGCCTTTCCAGCGCCACTGATGAATTCGATTGATTGCGCTGCGATGCCATTGAATGCATGTTGTTGCAATAAAGAAAATTTTGCCTGCACCTTGCTGGATTGAATCACATCCCATCGATCGCTTATTTGCTGATCGTTTGAATAGGTTAATTGCAGTTGTGTTGTTTGATGATTGATGTTGACTTTTATATTCCTGAAACTAACCGGCGAATGTGCTGTGCCTAAACCAATCTTACCATTTGTTATAGGTAACGGATCGTTGAAATCAATTACCGGCGTTGATGCATTGTTGATATAGGCTTTGATATTACCGCCGCTTGTTTGTACAGTAAGATGATTCCATTGATCAGGACTGAAGATTGCATCCTTCTCAATCAGTAACTGGTAATTATTTTGATGTTTAATAAGCTTTATTTTTTTATCTGCGCGGCTTAATCTTATCTCGTAACCGTTATAAACATTTTCACCAACACCTGCATCGGAAACTTTAATTAATAATGATGCGCCATCGCCTTTTGTCATTAGAAATCTTATATCTGCTTCAACAATGCCATCTGTAAAGTCAATTGGATCATAAATGAGTTTTGCTGTTTCATCTTCTTCAACACCCAATTCATTTTTTCCGATCATTCTTTTGGTAT
>Ga0206903_10013_pt1 | contig 52768 bp, 52 predicted proteins | sample Alteio_BWOrgHeat_45_FD_152959 | JGI IMG/M metagenome (GOLD analysis project Ga0206903, IMG submission 152959) | Enriched cells from forest soil in Barre Woods Harvard Forest LTER site, Petersham, Massachusetts, United States -... | ecosystem: Environmental > Terrestrial > Soil > Temperate forest >... | reverse complement strand
CAAATTTTTCACCTGCATGATATGTATCCCTTAACTCAAAATTTTCAAAGGCCGGGCCACCGGGAATATCAATATAATTTGCAGCATTATTGCTGCCGCCGCTCCAGTATTTTGCACGGCCGTTTACACGAACCGTTAAAGAACTATCAGCATCCTGTGCCGGCTTTTTCCAATATTGCGTAAGCTTAAAAAAAGGCCTGTAACGCCAGCTGTTCCTTAAAAGATAAGCACGCTGTTGCGGCCAGTCAGCTAACTGTGCAAAATCTTCATTTGATTCTGCAACAGCAATATAATCGCCTTGTTTCGTACGCAGCATTTCATTATAATCATACGGTTGCTTTTCAATAAAATCAATATCATTATAACCTGCAAACAGTTTTCTTGAATCAACAATACTATTCTCCAGGTATAAAAAACGCAATCTTGAATAATTGCCCATTGTTGCAGTTAACGCGCATCGCTGCATATTGGTGCTGTTTGCTTCATTAAAAACCTGCATGCACAATTCAGCGGGCGCATCACTGCGCATACTTATTTTGATGTATGGATGCGCACCATTTTTAAATCGTTCCATAAACAAATAAAAAGAAAGTTCTTCTACATTTGGATGAGAAGCATCAGGATGTGTAATGATGCCACGTGTATTGGCATTACCTGTATAATGGCTGTTACCAATTGAATCCGCAGCCCATATAAATTTACCCCATTTGCCATCAACTGCTGAAGGAGAAATTTCACTGAACTCCATGTTGCCATTAACAACAGGTTCAATGGCTATAAAATTTATAAGGAAGTTGGCGCCCATATAATTGTAACCGATACGCAATAAACCACGCGGGCCGCCATCTGATTTTGTAAGTTCTGTTGCAGCCGGCCATAACGAAACAGTGATGCCGTTCTTAATGCCCCATAAAGACGCGTCTGTAATACTCTGCGGCCTTATCCATATTGAATTTGCATCCTGTGCGTAAGACTGCTTTGCAATAAACACAATAGCAAGAAATATATAGCAGGCTCTAAACAATACACAACTGTTTTGTTTCATGCTATAAAAATAATATTGATTTGCTTTGATTATAACACGATCACAAAAATCAATCTCAATATTGCATTTAAAACAAATAACTTTCTGCTCGCCTGAAAGGATTATTTGTATTTTAATTGAATGGCGTTCTTTATTCCAATGGAGAAGCATTTCTTCTCTGCAATGTCTTTTAGCAAACTATGCACACAGGCTAGAATATTAATTTGACAAAACATTACCAGCAACCTTATAAAATAAGCCGGATCAAATTTGGTTGATACACTGCTGGTCAATCTTTGGAATTTACAAAAGATAGATCGATAACCCTGCCGAAAGAGATGTACGTCCGCACATAGGCTGCGAAACTGATAACAGCAAGGTAAACGATAAAGAAGAAAAAAGGAACCCGGCCGAATCCGGCGGGGAAACCAAATTAAGCCGGCAAGCAATATCATTGAACAGACGATCGTCCAGATTACTTCAAGCAGTGTTGGCTGGTATCCTTGTGTAAGTATAAAACGGGTTTTATGAGTCGCAAAAGATAAAGCATTTTACGCCAATTCATAATGAAGAGCTGCAATAAACGCAGGGTCTCTTGGTTTGCACAAAACCTTTAACGAAGACCGTGCTGAATAAAATAGCATTTGAAACAATTCGTGCAAAAGCTAATGAGCCGGTAATTTTTTTAGATTCCTCATAACACATTCAATAATGAATTATTCAATAGGCACAACCTACGAAGGGAAAAATTTTACATATCTCAAAGAAATTACTCCGTTTGTGCGTCATATCGAAGTATCGCCGGATGGCTATCGCGCATAAAAAAATGGAATTATATCAATTAATAAAACAGCAGTAAAACAATTAGAGTGGATAGATAATGTAACTGATATTTCAATTTTATTACATGGTGTAGGTTTATCAATCGGTTCGTATGATAGCTACTCAAAAGATTATATAAAATTGCTTGATGAGCTGTTGGGTAAACTAAATAACATCCGCTGGCATAGCGAACATCTGGCGTACACAATGGTGAATGGAGAAAACCTCGGAACAATGCTTACACTACCGTTTAAATTACACCTTCTAAATTGTTTAATAAATATTTGCTGCCCTTTTCCTGGTCGCAGCCGGGAATGACGTGTAAAAAGCTGACATGTGCAACATTGGTAAATTTCAACTCCGCTTCTTTGAAGTTGCAGAAGCCTCGATGTTTTAGGAGGGAACAACCATGTAAAGATAAACCTGGCAGGTTTTTGAGTCGAGTTTGTTATTATAGCTACAATTAAACCTGCCAGCTTGTTGTTTATACTCGTTCTTTAGTGGATGGGTTACACCACCATCCTCCCCGCCCACACACTATCACTGGCATCCCGCTCCTCAGCACTTAGAAACCCGATCCAGGTTTCAACAGTATGCCCTTTAAAAGCAGTCACATTTAAAACAGCTTTTTTGTCTTTTCTGAAACCGTTATATAAAGTAAATACAGCCTGCTGCAGATCGGGTGAATAGGAAACCGGTATGATGGTATCGTCAGCCGAGGCAATGCCATCGGTGCCGTTATCCGCAAAAGAAAATGTAACGTGCCGTTCTTAATGCCTGCCTTGCCAATTCAGCGCCCGGCAGCCTGCCTTTTGATACCAATACCTGCGGGTAATTCAGTGCCATATCCGGGTAAACATCTGTTACCGCATGGCTCATTAAAGCGCTCATTACCCGGTTATACCCTGAACCTGTATGTCCATAAGCAGGAAAGCTTTTATTAAAAATCCTGTGCCGGTAAATGCACGGATAAAGCGTTGCAGGTATTGACCTTTCCCGCTGCGCCAGTTGTAAAGGCGTGCGCTTATTCTTTATAGAAGAAGTGCTGGTGCGTAGTATGTTTTGGCCGTTGCGTATAAATCCTGTAAACACACCCAGAACACCGGTATTGGTTTTAGCCATAAAAAAGCATATTAAGATGGGTGATAAACCCGGCACAACTATCTATTGTACCAATAAGGGTTGATGTCAAAAATAGGATTTACTGCTTATTTGGACGAAAAATAATCGAAATAAAGTCGATATTTCTTCGATTCAATGGATCGAAGTTATATCGAAGAAATGAGCTTATAGGTATCGCTTCACTTCACTGTTGTGAATTAACTCCGCCAACGGGTGTAATAACTGTATCCACACCGATATTACAGAACATATTTTAGTTTGATGGCAGATCGTTATATCTTACTATTCATAAATTAGTCACATTTAAAATTGAGTGCTTATTTTTAAACAAAAAATTACCATAACAAATTTGCAAATTAAAAATTAAGCCGTGCGTTCAACCTCAAGAAAGAATTACAGTACATCAAAAAGCCAGGAAGAAGGATCACTAAAAGAAAATGAATTTATTAATCCTTTACCACGCGCTGTATTAAGAAAAAATACACCCATATTATTGGATGGCGAATGGTGGTTTTCCCTTGACCCGGAGAACATAGGTCTTACTGAAAACTGGTATCTTGGTCATAAGTATGAAAACAAAGCAGACTGGCCTGGTTCTATTGAACATCATATTGCAAAGCTGAAAGGTATAAAAGAAGAAACCACATGGGAGGGCAAAGTTGTTGCATGGTATGAAAGAAATTTTCCAATGCCTGGCCTGGTAAACGACGATGCACCATCCATGCTCCAGTTAACATTTGGCGCCTGTGGTTATGAAACCCGGGTTTGGCTTAACGGCATTCTTTTAAAAACGATTGAGGGAGAAGCAGTGCACCTTGGTGAATACACTTCATTTTCTTATGAACTGAAACAGGAAACCCTGCAGGCAGATAACCGTTTAACGGTACGCATTGAGGACTCAATGGATGCCGATATTCCGCGTGGTAAACAACAATCAAGTGTATACAAACGCGGCGGTATCTGGTACCAGACCTATTCCGGCGCTGTACGCAGTATCTGGCTGGAAGAAGTTGAACGTAACAGATTAAGAAGCCGCGTTGGTGTGGTTTCTGTTATTGAAGATAATCTTGTACGTTTTAATCTTACAACACGCATTCATGATGCCGGTTCTTATACTATCAGGCTTGAAATTTTTAATCGCAAACAGGATGATGAAAAGCCTTTGGCTGCGTCTGAATTTCGTTTACTGCTTGAAGCGGAACAAAAACAACAAAGGCTCGTAATAGAAGTGCCGGATGCAAAATTATGGTCGCCTGAAAACCCGCATCTTTATCGTCTTGTTGCTAAATTAATTGATGCAAATGGTTATGCGGCTGAGATAGAAACCTTCTTCGGGCTGCGTAAAATAGAAGCACGCGGCCGTTATGTTTATCTGAATAATGAAATCCTTTATCTCGATGGTATTTTATACCAGCCCGCCACCTATTCTTACAATGAAATAAAACAGCACATGCTTGCGATGAAGGAGCTTGGTTGTAATCTCGTGCGCATTCATATAGCCGGTGTGGATCCGCGTGTATATAATCTCGCAGATAAATTAGGTTTATTACTTTGGGTAGAAGTACCAAGCCCGCATCATTCAAGTCTTATAAGCCGTGAAAATCACAGAGCAGAATTATTGCGTATGCTTGATCTTATCGGTACACATCCATCTGTGGTTATCTGGAGTTTATACAATGAAGATTGGGGCGCGCAGGATATTGCAACCAACATAGAAACACGTGAATATATTACGGCTATGTATCATTATATGATGATTGCGCAGCCGCAATTTCTTGTAGTGGATAATGATGGCTGGCAGCATATTTCTTATCTCGGCAGATTAAAATCAGATCTGCTTACCGTGCATATTTACACACCTGAAATTGCAAAATGGAAAGAAACGCTTGATAAGCTTATTGGCGGTGAATTGATTGGAGTGGCTGCTTACCCGCTGGTAGTAGGCGATCCTTTTTTTTATCGCAAACAGGCGCCGCTTGTTGTAAGCGAATGGGGCGGTTTTGGATTTGTGAATTATGGCGGCCCTGAAAAAGAAACTGAAAGGATTGAATTAATAAAACAATATAAGCGGGAACTGAAAAACCGCCCGATTGCCGGGGATGTTTATACGCAGGCAACGAATGTGGAAGATGAAAAAAAACGGCTTGCTGGATGCAGCAACAGGAAAATTATTTGTGCCGGCAGGCTTATTAAAAAGTACTGAGAAATAATAATTTATTATTGATGGTGTGTATAATTGTTACGGCAACTCGCTCCTGCTCCAGTAATCTATAATACTCAATAAAATTTTTTTATACTCAGAGAGAATTGCCGGCTTCTTAAAATAACCCTGGATGTTCAATGAATATGCCTGTTGCACAACATGACCATCACCGCTGGTTGAATAAAATAAAAATGGAATGGCTTTAATACGCAGGTGTTCCATTTCATTTACTTTTTTACGCAGTGCAAAACCATCAATCTTAGGCATATTAATATCGCAAAGGATAAAAAAGATTTTTTCATCATAATCCTGTAAAAATTGCAATGCCTGGTCAGAGGCATTAAAAAAATAAATCTTATTCGAAATGGCTAAAGATTCAAAGGCCTCCTTCATTATCTGGCAATCATCCTCATCATCATCTATTATAAAAATTGGTTCTGTTTTCATTTTATGTTATTGCTATTACTTAAAGAAAATTGAATGCCAGAAATAAATTATATAACACAAATCCTGGTGTCCACCTGTAATACAGATTAGGTTTAGATAAAAATTAGTGAATATTGAAGGCTGGATAAGCATGCCGTTGAATAATGCTGTCCCGGATGATCAATTATTCCTTCATAAAGCCTTAAAAATTTTATGCCTGTTATTTCTAAACTAACCAGGAAGCTATTGGTTGTATTAACTCAAGTGTTTGTATTGTTTAAGATTTAAATTGAAATCTCATTTTTAAAGCGTAGATTACATTATTAATTCCTTCACTCATCCCCGTGTTTCTTTTTTATACCCTTACAATAACCGTTTATAAGACAATCCTGTACACATAACTTTTTTCATTAGCGAATGACAATGTGTAAGCCGGTTTTTAAACTATTAAACAGTATACTTGTGGGTATACTCAATATAAAAATATGCAGATAAAACAAATTCTATTGGTTGATGACGATGAAGATGAACTTGACATTTTTAAAGAGGCTTTAAAAAATGTAAGCATTCCTTTTAATTGTCTTTATGCGCAGAATACGGAAACAGCAATACAGATACTTTCTGATGTGGTTCCCGATTATATGTTTGTTGACTTTAATATGCCACGTATAAATGGCCTCCAGTTTATGGCCCGGGCTGAGGTGAAAAAATTGTATTCAACAAACAGCATCAATATTATACTCCAGCGGGGTAAATGAAGCTGATTGTGCAAAAGCCAAACAATTGGGTGCATTGGCCTGTATTAAGAAACCCAACTCTATTGAAAAGCTGGCAAAGGTTCTGAACATTTTAATTAACAAAGATATTTTGGAGTTGAGAAGTGATTTTAAAACTTATTGAAAAAAAAAGCAGGGTAAATCAAGACACGTATCCTTCGGCCACAAAAAAAAACAGGCATAAAAAGATTATTGCAATGCTAACCCTGTGGCCTGTAAGAAACAGGCACCGGCGAATACCTAAACAAAAAATTAAAAAAATAAAATTGATCATAATCATATCATGGCAGATGTTTTGATTTAAACAACTGCATCTCTCAATCCACAAAAACACAAATAACATGACAACAAATGAAAATGTATCAACATTTAATTGATGATGCATCTTTTGGTGAAATCCTCCAAAACAACAAACAATAGTCTCTTGAAAAATAATTGTTAACCTAATAAATATTCATATGTCGAAATCTAATGCAAAAGCAGAAAAAAAATCTGCTGCAGAAACGTCTGCAGCCTTTTCAAAAAAAGATATAGAGCAGGCAAATTCAGCAAGTGATAATCCTTCAAAATATCAGCCTACAAAAGATGCTGATATGAACCTGCAATTGCTTGATGAGGAAGATGGATTAATGAAATTATTTACAGATTCAGTAAAAGATCTTTACTGGGCAGAAAATCATTTGGTAAAAGCTTTACCCAAAATGTCAAAATCAGCTTCCTCAAAAACATTAGCTAAAGCAATTCTTACACATCTTGAACAAACAAAAACACATGTTGAAAGATTAGAGCAGGTGTTTGAATTGCTTGGCAAAAAACCACAGGCAAAAAAAATGCGACGCCATGGAAGGCTTAACCAAAGAGGGTGAAGGTGTTATTGAAGATACAGATGCCGGCACACCTGCAAGAAACCTGGGAATTATAATGGCCTCACAAAAAGTTGAACATTATGAAATTTCTGCTTATGCAGGACTTATAAAACTTGCCGGCAAATTAGGCCTTGATAATGTTGCAGGTATTTTATCTGAAATACTTGCTGAAGAACAGGAATCTGACCAAATACTTGCCGGTATTGCTGATAACGACATTGCTGCTGAATCCAACAAGCATAACTGATTTACGTTAACACTGCTCCCCGAAAACCAGTTAGAATAATTCATTATTTAAAACATATTTATGCCACTACCTGATTCAAAAAATGATACAACGGAAAATAAAAAAGTTGCTGCCCTGCAGCAAAACACTGAAGATTCAAACGGTGAATTTTTAACCACTAACCAGGGCGTTAAAATTAATGATGATCAGAATACTTTAAAGGCAGGCGAACGCGGGCCAAGCCTTTTAGAAGATTTTATTTTTCGTGAAAAGATAACACACTTTGATCATGAACGCATTCCTGAAAGAATTGTGCACGCCCGTGGTTCTGCTGCACATGGTGTGTTTAAATTGAATGAAGATCTGAGCGAATTTACTAAGGCTGGTTTTCTTACAGATACATCAAGAGAAACACCTGTGTTTGTAAGATTTTCTACTGTTGCGGGTTCACGCGGATCTTCAGATTTAGCACGCGATGTGCGGGGCTTTGCCGTAAAATTTTACACTGAAGAAGGCAATTTTGATCTTGTTGGAAATAATATGCCTGTATTTTTTATACAGGATGCCATTAAGTTTCCGGATTTAATTCACGCTGTAAAACCTGAACCGCATAATGAGATTCCCCAGGCAGCTTCTGCACACGATACTTTCTGGGGTTATATTTCGAATACGCCTGAATCTGCACACATGATCATGTGGGTGATGAGTGATCGTGCATTACCAAGAAGTTATAGAATGATGGAAGGTTTTGGTGTGCATACTTTCCGTTTTGTAAACGCAGAAGATAAATCATGCTTTATTAAGTTTCACTGGAAGCCTTTGCTTGGTGTGCATTCAGTTGCATGGGATGAAGCGCAGAATATCTCCGGTAAAGATCCTGACTATCACCGCCGCGATTTGTGGGAAGCTATTGAAAATGGCGATTTTCCCCAATGGGAATTTGGTGTACAGATAGTGCCTGAAGAAGACGAACATAAATATGAGTTTGACCTGCTTGATCCAACTAAATTAATTCCTGAAGAATTAGTACCTGTTAAACGCATAGGCACACTTACATTAAACCGCAATCCTGATAATTTCTTTGCTGAAACAGAACAGGTTGCTTTTCATATTGGTCATGTAGTTCCCGGTATAGATTTTACAAATGATCCGCTGTTACAAGGCCGTTTGTTTTCATATACAGATACACAATTGATACGTTTAGGCGGTCCTAATTTTCATGAGATACCAATAAACCGGCCTGTTGCACCAATACATAATAACCAGCGTGACGGGCATATGCGCCAAACCATCAATAAAGGCAAAACAGCGCATAGTCCAAACGGAATGGCTGGCGGATGTCCATTCCAGGCAGGCAGGATGCAGGGCGGATTTACAAGTTACCCGGAAAGAATTGAGGCCAGTAAAGTAAGAGGAAGAAGTGCAAGCTTTTTTGATCATTTCAGCCAGGCAAAATTGTTTTTCAACAGCCAGTCTGAGCCTGAAAAAGAACATATACGGCAAGCCTTAAGTTTTGAACTGGGCAAAGTAGCGTTAACTTCTATAAGAGAGAGAATGTTGTATTTTTTGGTGCAGATTGATGAAGGACTTGCCGCAGCAGTTGCTTATAACATTGGCATGCATGTACCAAAAGCATTGGAAACGCCTTTGAATCAAACAGTGCCGGCAGATGCTGATCCTGAAAAATACAGGTCGGTTGTTAAAGAAGGTTCGCTGGATAAATCCATAGCTTTAAGCATGGTGCTTTCCTCACCAAAAAGCAGTATTCAAACACGCAGGATTGCAATATTAGCTGCTGATGGTGTAAATGAAGAAAGCATAAACACAATGAAAAATGCGCTGAAGCAACAAGGTGCTTTATGTGACGTAATCGCTCCCAAACTTGGGTTTATTATAGCAGAAAATGACAACAGCATAGAGGCCGCGAAATCTTTTCTTACTACTGCTTCTGTTTTCTATGATGCGGTATATGTACCCGGCGGCACAAACAGTATAGCCACGTTAGAAGCGGAACCTGATGCTGTTCATTTTTTGAACGAAGCATTTAAACATTGTAAAGCCATAGCTGCGGATACAGATGCGTTGCAGGTTTTAAAAGCAACTTATTTTAGCAGAAAACTGCCTGAAGATAACAGTGATGACACTGTATTAACGGAGGGACTTGTTATCGGCAGTGATATAAATAAACTTGCACAGCAATTTATAAATGCAATTGCTCACCATCGTTTTTGGGATAGGGAAAAACCTAGAAAAGTACCGGCTTAAGATGTTTTGGCCTTAAAAGAACCATAATTTATAATATATCCAATTATATCAGGCAGAAACAAATTGCCGGTTCTGACTAATAACAAAGTTGCAGAAGAATTCACTGTGTTTACCGGCAACTCCATAACCGGCAACCGGTTAATTAAGTTGCAGTAGATAGGTTTAGCGGGTATTGAGGATATGGTGACGGTTGCTGTTTGAGAATGCTAACTTTATTAAAATGAATAAGCAAGGCCCTGTTATAATAATTGAAGATGATCTGGACGATCAATTGCTCCTCCAGGAAGTTTTTAAAGAATTGAATTATGGAAACGAAATTGTTTTTTTTGGTGATGGAGAAAAGGCTTTGGAGTTTTTAACAAACGGTAATAGAAACCCATTCCTTATTCTTTCAGATATTAATTTACCAAAACTCAACGGAATTGAGCTAAGGAAAAAATTAAGAATAAATGCTGATATACATCTTAAATGTATTCCTTATTTATTCTTTACAACAGCTGCCAATCACAAAGCTGTGATAGAGGCTTACAGCACATCGGTTCAGGGCTTTTTTACAAAGCCTAATACTTATGTGGAATTGCGGGAACAAATAAAAATGATTATGGAATACTGGATGCATTGCTCTGCCCCGAACAATTTTATACCTGAAATTTCAAGCTGAGATATCAATCCGGAGTGCAAAACAGTTTTGTTTAAAAAAATAGCACAGAACATGCACAAAAATGTTTGCATTCTCTTTTAAGTGATTATGAAACTGGTATTATAGGTTATGCAGCAACACGGGCCCTTAAAAAATATTAATGTGCTGTTTTCTTTTATGTTAGGTCTTCAAAAATAAATACCTGAAAGCGGCATTTTAAAGCCGAAACAGAAGAAGGATCAGATACGCAATTATTTTACTGCAACAATGTTCTTAAGATTTAAACGAATTGCTCTGAGAGAATTAAATGATTTCTTTTTAAATGTTTTCTTACCGCATCAAGATTAACCTGAACACGATTTAAAGCTTCTGCAAAAGGCATATTCAACACTCTTCGCAATAAACCTTCATCATCAGCTTCTATATCCCAAATACCTGAGCGATGCCAGGTAATTAAATCATCCCAATCGGGCCTGTCAATAACCGGGTAAATACAAATACCTTTTAAGGGAATACCTGCTTTTAAAACAGCTTCACATTCTTTTCCAATCATTTCAATCCATAAAGGCCTGTCTTCCCTGGGATGGCTGGTTTCTGTAATTGCAATGGGCTTGCTGTAACGGGTATACACTTCATCTACTAACACGTGTAAAGGTTTCCACCTTTCGTCTGGTAAAACATCTTTCCATATTAAATAATCTGTTGTGTTATGAACTCCTTGATTATTGTAATAATAATTCAGCCCGATCATATCAACGTATTCCGGCTTACCTCTTAATTCAGGGCAAATTCTGCCGCACAAAATATCTGTAACCTGGAATTGATATTCATGCTGAAGGGCTGCTGCTGTGATTTCACTGTAAGTTGCATTAAGCGGCGGTACTATATTTATTAATGGCTCGCTGGTAAGAATGCACACAGCATCATCTTCGTTTTTTATCGCTTCAATACCTTCAATATACGCTTTCATCAGGCGGTATTTAACTTCCCATCCATAACCTTTACAATAGGGTGAAGTGCCGCAGGCTTCGCCACCAAGCCATGATATAAAACTCACTTCGTTTATAGGTATGATTATTAAAACATCATCAGGACTAACAGACCTGTAAAACTGCACAAAGGATTTACACAACGCTGCAAACCGCCTTGCAAACATGGGGTGCAGCGGCGTAAGGTCATCGGGAAAACCGAAATGACAAATATCCCAAACCTGTTGTATAGAATTGCGTTTACCGGCTTCGATCATATAAGCAACATCTGTCCAGTTGTATTGATAAGGTTTGGTTTCAATTTTACTCCAGCGAATACCTTCTCTTACCGTTGCCATATTAAACTGTCGCAGGTTTTTATAATCCTCATCAATTAAATTAATATGGTTTGTGATACTTAAAAAATCAACCCTGTTACCAAATGCATTTAGTTTATCGGAGCATTCATAACCAGCCATCCAAAAACTTTTAAATAAATCATTTTCTTCTTCAATCATGTATTAATCCTGTTTACTTATTGATTATTTTCTTCAATTTTTATCATTGAAGATTTATATTCAGTTTCCTGCATTAATTCATTATGCATTATTTTTTTGAATAAGGTTAATGATTGCGCTACCACCTGGTCCATATTATAATATCTATAGGTGCCTAATCGCCCTGTAAAATATACATTAGGAAGTGTAGCCGCAAGCAACTGGTATTTTTTATACATTTTCGTATTTTCTTCGCGCGGTATTGGGTAATATGGATCGCCTTCCGCTTTAGGATATTCATAAACAATAGATGTCTTTGGATGTTTCTGACCCGTTAAATATTTAAACTCAGTAATGCGCGTGTAAGGTTGTGTATTAGGATAATTAATCGTACCTGAAGATTGAAAACGTTCGGTATCAAATGTTTCAAATTTAAAATCTATAGAACGATATGGAAGTTTGCCATAACAACAATTAAAGTAACTGTCAATAGGGCCTGTATAAATAAGCGATTTAAAAGGAATAATATTTTGAACTTCTGCATAATCTGTATTCAACATAAGTTTTATGTTGGGATGCGATAACATATTCTCAAAAAGTTTTGTATAACCATGTAAGGGCATTGACTGGTACACATCAGTAAAATAACGGTTATCACGGTTGGTACGGGTAGGCACTCTTGCCGTAACAGATGCATCAAGTTCAGATGGCTCCAAACCCCACTGTTTTTTTGTATAGCCTTTAAAAAATTTCTCGTACAACTCTTTTCCAACAACACTTATTACAACATCTTCGGAAGTTTTTATGTAGTCTTTTTTTTCTGCTTTTGATTTAAAAAAATCTGATAATTCACTGCAGTTTAAATTTAATCCATATAAACTGTTCACTGTATTTTGATTTATGGGAATAGGAACCAACTGACCATCTACACTAGCTAAAACATGATGCTCATATTGTCGCCATTCAGTAAATGAACTTAAATAATCAAATACGTCATGAGAGTTGGTATGAAAAATATGCGGCCCATATTTGTGTACTAAAATTCCGTGATGATCATAATAATCAAAAGTGTTGCCGCCAATGTGATTTCGTTTATCAATCAGCAATACCTTTTTGTTTCCAAGGCTTGCTAATCTTTCTGCTAAAACACTCCCGGCAAAGCCGGCCCCGACTATTAAAAAATCAAACATACATACCTCCTTTTTCATTAATTAAATTATTCTTAGCTGCTAATGTTTTTTTAATAATGGAATGCATTTTATAAAATGTATTCTCCCAGGAATTCTCTAAAAGAAATGTATCTACGTTTTTAAGCCATTGGCTTTTATTTTTCTCATTCAATATTGTATCTGCCGCAGCAATAAATTCTTCTGCCGAGTGAACAATGCTCACCAGTTTTTTTTCACCATAAGGATCTGCAACATCTGCAATGGGTGTTGAAATAACAGGTCTTCCTGCGGCGAGATATTCGGGTGTTTTGGTCGGACTTATAAACCTGGTTGATTCATTTATTGCAAAAGGAATCATGGCAATATCCCATCCACTTATATAATTTGGAAGTTCTGTATATGATTTACTTTCCAGGTAAAAAATATTTTTTTCCCTTGGTAAAAAAGCTGCATCTATTTTTATAACCGGACCGATAAAAACAAAATTCCAGTCAGGTCTTTTGGCAGCAACTTCTTTTATAAGATCTATATCAAAACGTTCATCAATCACTCCAAAAAAACCCAAGCGCGGGTATGGTATAGGTTTTTGATCAGGCGGCTCTTCATTAATATGTCTTGCTTTTGCAAAATGTTCTTTTTCTATACTGCTGGGGAATGGGTAAATATTTTTGTGCAGGTCTTTTTTTGCATGATAAAGACTATAGCCACCCGTAAAAACAATGTCGGCCTTATCAAAAAGCTGCCGTTCTGTTTCTTTCAATTCAGGCGGTGCAAATTTAAACGCTGAAAGTTCATCCATGCAATCGTATACAGTTAAAGATGGATGTAAATGATTGCTGAATAGTAATGCCATCGGTGAATAATACCAGCATATATATTTTTCAATCTGCTGCTCGCCTATTAATTTATTTAATAAGGCTGCCTGCCTCGCAACAGGATTTACATTTGAATCTGCCCTATTTAAATAAGGTGTAACAACAAATATGTTTTCCTTAGCTATTGCAATTGAATAATTGTCATCACTGTCATGCAACACAGGTTCCTCAAAAAAATAAACAGTATAATGTTTAGCAAATCTTGTAAAAAGATGCTGTGGTCTTTGGTAAACAAAATTCCATCGTAGATGCGAAAAGCAAATTATATTCATAGGTCATTAAAGTTGACGTGTAGGTGACCCAAAGAAATAATAATGCCATATTGAAATTTACATTTCTGCTTATTAAATAAGATCAATTTTTTTAGTTTTTTATTACAAATTATAAAAGTGAGTAGTAACATCATCATAAAAAATCTTTATAAATCATTATGTAGAATATTCAATGATTAAATTAAAATCCGAGAATGATTAATCTGGCATGAAATTGTTTCCCTTAATGTTATAATAATTATTACGAACCCATTTAACAGATGATCTAAAAATTTATCAACTTCAAGTAATCAAACACCATTTTATGATTAAAATCAAATCTGCTTTTTTAATTGTTTTTTGTGCTGTGATGTTCAGCTCCTGCCAGGCCATCGGGGATATATTCAGTGCGGGCGTATGGATTGGTTTAACTATCGCGGTTATTGTTATTATAATCTTGGTCGCCGTGTTTAGAAAAAAAAGCTGACAACTATTTCTTATGTATTGCTACGCCTTTTAACAGATGAATAAATTATTAAAGTATGTTTTAATTATTTATGTATCAGGAGTAACCGGGTGCACCGCATTGAATAATTCTTCTAAATATAATTTTGCTGATGGATACTACTATAGTCGCTTAAATAATAAAAAAACAGCCAGGTATTATGTTGTAACCGGCAGTGATTCCATTAAAGTTTATCCGGCTTCAATAAACAGGCAAATAGCAGATACGGTTAAGTCTGTTACTTTATTGTTTCCGCCGCACGAAAAACCTTCTGCATTTTCTGATTACTCGTTTAAAACTCAAAGTTTTGATTTAGATGTGTTGAGCATTCTCTTTAAATACAGGCCTGCTGTAGAAGGATTTCCGCCACAATTAAATGTAAATTTTAATGGTGCTTTGTATATGGGTTACAGAAAAGATATTTATGATCTGTCGTATAAAGAAAATCCTCTTCACACGCAGGTTAGAAACATAACACATTACGCATACAGTATAGGTGGTTTCGCTGGTTTGGGCATGGCACGTATCGATGAATATGTTACCCTAAACGGGATTAATTATGAGTATGATGGCGCGGTACTTACAGGTGGCCTTGCAGCCATCCTTGGTTTTAACCGGTTTAATTTTGGTGTTACGGGCGGCATTGATTACCTAGGTGATAAAAACATGCATTTATGGGTGAATCAAACCAAACCATGGGTAGGTATAAGTATCAGTCTTAATTTGAATTAAATCTATTACGCAAACAACAACAAATACAATTATTATGAAAAACACAAAAGAAAATAAACATAATTTTTTTGAGCATCTTGCTGCACAAGTTACTAAAGCCACAGGCAGTACACCTGCAATTATAATAGCCTTTGGCTCCGTAATGATCTGGGGAGTATTAGGACCAGTTTTTAATTATTCTGAAAACTGGCAGTTAGTTATTAATACAAGTACAACAATCATCACTTTTCTAATGGTATTTTTAATTCAGAAATCCCAAAATAAAGAATCTATTGCGGTTCAGTTAAAACTTAATGAACTGGTTGCTGCACATGAATTTGCCAGTAACAGGCTGGTAGACGTGGAGAATATGAGTGAAGAGGAGCTTAAAGTAATTCAAAAATACTATTCAAAGCTTAAGCTCGATACAAAGAATGAAGAATCATTGCAGCAATCTCACTCAATTGATGAGGCAGGTAAAATGCATGAGCTTAAAAAAGATATTGAAGAAGATGTAAAGGCTAAGGTTACTAAAGGAACTAAATGATGTGCAAGGAATGAGCAATTGCATTTAGATTGTTCTATCTGACATTTTAAGCAATTTATAGTAGTAATATTTCTCAAAAAAATTATAAGTCTCCGGGAAATGGTAAATGTAAGTTGAAAGAAATTTTTAGGATGATAAGTCTATCAATCTGGCATGAAATTGCACCATCTTATTAAAACAATTATTATGGTAAAAACATCAACAACACAAAAATCACAATCTGAAACAAGCTATGCACCCGGTATAGCTTCCGGCGATTCAATGCTATCCTCTTTTTTTGAAGATGAATTAAAAGATATCTACTGGGCAGAAAAAAATATTGTAAAAACATTACCCAAAATGAAAAAGGCGGCAACTTCAGAAAAACTGCAGCAGGCCTTTGAAGATCATCTTCAGCAAACACAAACACACGTAGAACGTTTGGAAAAGGCTTTTGAACTAATGGGTAAAAAAGCACAGGCAAAAAAGTGCGATGCAATGGCTGGCATTATTGAAGAAGGAAAAGGTATTATTGAAGAAACAGAAAAAGGTACTGCTACAAGAGATGTAGGTTTAATTCTTGCTGCGCAAAAAGTAGAACATTATGAAATTTCAACTTATGGCGGGTTGGCACAGCTTGCAACAACATTAGGATTAAATGACGTTGCAGATTTATTAAAACAAACCCTGAATGAAGAAAAAGAAACAGATGAATTGCTTACAGAGATAGCTGAAACAGATGTAAATTATGAGGCTGCTACTGAAGAAGAATAATATTAACCTTGAATAAATAAAAAAGGTTACCAATTGGTAACCTTTTTTATTTTATAAATCTTTTCGTTATTTTAATTGCCCGGATCAAGAACCACTTTTACACAACCATCTTCTCTTTTATGAAATATATCGTATGCATGAGAAATCTGTGTAAGTGGAATACGGTGTGTTATAATATCATCCAGTACAACTTTTCCTTGTGATACATACTCCATCAATTTATCAATGTGCTTGTGTGCAGGCGCCTGGCCACTTTTTACGGTTATACCTTTATCAAATATTTGTCCAACCGGAAAATTATCGTAAGGTGTAGGATAAACACCTAATATAGACACAGTGCCGCCTCTGCGCACCGCACTTAAACAAGCTTCTAAAACTTTAGGCGAACCTTTTTCAAAATTTACAACGGCTTTTGCCTTATCTATAAAACTTCTTTCCGGTTCAAAGCCCACGGCGTCTACGCATAAATCAGCGCCCCTGTTATTTGTCATTGATCTTATCTCTTCAATCGCTTCTTTGCCTTTATCCTGCCATAAAATAGTTTCGCTGCTGGCAGTACGGTTGGCTTTATCTAACCTGTATTGTAACGTATCAATATTTATAACGCGTGCAGCGCCTTTAAGCCATGCACTTTTTGCTGCCATTATTCCTACGGGGCCTGCACCATATATTACAACAGTTTCACCACCTTTTAGTTCACCCCAATCAATGCCTGTATATCCTGTAGGAAAAATATCTGTAAGGAAGAGCACCTGTTCGTCAGTTAAATTTTCGGGAACAAGCCTGGGCCCATAATCAGCATAAGGAACACGTACATATTGCGCCTGGCCGCCATCATAACCGCCATATAAATCAGTGTAACCGAATAAAGCGCCACCTTTCTGATCTAATAAACCACCTTCCGGACCATAATGTTCAGGATTGCTGTTTTCACAATGACCCGGTAATTCATGCTCACAAAAAAAACAATGCCCGCAGGCAATAGGAAAGGGAACCACAACTCTGTCACCACGCTTTAAGTTATTAACTGCGGAACCTGTTTCTTCAACTATACCCATAAACTCATGGCCTAACACCATGGGTCTGGGTTGAGGAATACCGCCGGAATAGATATGCAGGTCCGATCCGCAAATTGCTGTTGCTGTAACTTTAAGAATGATATCTGTTGAATTTTTAATTTTAGGATCATCTACATTGTCGCAGGTAACCTTACCCGGACCATGAATAACTGCTGCTTTCATAGTAAAATTTTTATTGACTATTAAGTTAATATCAGTTTTTGTCGCCCACGGGTTCCTGCTGTTTACGCATTTTATTGGCTACAGTTTCATCAGGTATAATGTTGCTCATGGCTACCTGTACCTTATTCATAAAGCCGGATATGATTTTATCATCACCTGCCATTAAAGCTTTGTATCCATCTTTGGCAACATCTGCGGCAGAAGACATCTTACCTTCCTGTACAACCTTTGATTCCAGCATATCTGCTTTATTAAAGAAATCGGTATCAGTTGCACCTGGTAACAAGGCAGTTACCGAAACACCTTTATCTTTCAATTCATTCCTTATTGCTTCGCTGAATGATAATACAAAAGCTTTAGTTCCATGATAAACAGATTGCAACGGCCCTGGTACTTTACCTGCAATGGAAGCAAGGTTCAACAATTTACCGTTACCTCTTTCAACCATATCTTTTACAAATACTTTTGTAAGTATAACAAGGCTGGTAATATTAAGGTTGATAATGTTTATTTCCCTGTCAACATCAGTTTCAATAAATTCTCCATACACGCCCTGACCCGCATCATTTACCAATATATCTACCTGCAGATTTTGTGCTTTAATTTCATCATATAATTCAAATGCGTTTCCCGGATAAAACAAATCTTTCGAAATTGTTACCACATCAACATTATATTGCTGCTTTAATTCCCCTGCAGTCTTATTTAATTCCCCTTCACTCCTTGCAACTAATATTAAGTTGTACCCATCATTTGCAAAGAGTTTAGAAAGTTCAAGCCCGATACCACTGGTACCACCTGTAATCAACACATAATTTTTGTCTGTTTCCATGATTATGATTTTAAGGTTATTGTAGTTAGATTTCGATAACTATGCCATTAATCATGGACAGCTTAACAATGAGCAAGGTTTTACTATACTTATGAACTACGTAACCTCAAAGAACAGAAGTTTTATCAGAATACTTAAGCCTGAAATTTTATTTCCTTTTTATTTCTAAACCGCAGCCAAAGACATAGCATTGTTATGTTTACCAATACAGAAACACTATTTGTGCAAATAATTGGCAGATCTTTTTTAAGGAGGCCGTATACTATCCAAAGAGAAACACCGATAATTAAAATGATCAGCATTAACGGAGACACATGTTCAGCCTTTTTAGTCTTGATTGTTTTGAATACCTGTGGCATCATAGAGATAGCCGTTAAAACACCTGCTGCGATTCCTGTTATTATAATAAGATTATTCCCGGAAAAGATATTACATGCTACCATTAAATTAAGTTTAATAAGACAGATTAATTAGTGCAGTTCTATCTTTTCAGGATCCCAGTCTGCAGGACCGGTAATAATCGTTCTATCTACAGCATGCCTGGCGCCATGACAAGGACGATCCCAGGTTTTTTCGCAGCATCTCATGCTACCAACTACTGCTTTGCATAATAGATACACACTCGTCTACAATATCTTTTTTATCGAAAAATTCTTCTTTTTCTTTTTTAATAATGCGGTTACAGTAATAGCGGCTATAATGGCTGCGGCACTAACAACAAACCATTTTTTATAAGGATTATATTCTGCTGGCGGAACATATAAAACACCACCTGCATCTGCAATAGCGGGTTCATAAACATACCGCCCATGATGTGGAACAAATTCTTTATAAAAATTTTCGTGCAGGTATTGTAGCTGTTGCCGCATCTCTTTTCCATTCATTGACCGGCCATGACCGCTTGCCACAACTTCCGGAGTAAGGTCAACTATTTTTTTTATGGAATCATTTGCAGCCTGCCAGTCTGGTGTAAAATAAGCTGGTGGTGCAGATATTTTTTTTGTTTGAAGAAAAATTGACTGCAATGCTGATTCGCCTTTTGTTGTAATAAATGCATCACCGGCTATAAGAACCTTATCATTATCTCTGAATAAACTAATATGGCCAAATGTGTGGCCTGGGGTATCTATATATTTCCATTCTTTAAAACCAGGAATTGAACCATCTTCGGGCAATGCAACTACGTGGGCACGTAAATCAATTGGGTTGGTTGGGTACAATCCTGCTGCGTAAGCCATCAGACCTCCACCAACAGTTGGATCAGCAGGTGGATAAGAAGATTTATTGGTTAAATAAGGCAATTCAAGATAATGTGCGTATACAGGAACTTTCCATTCATCAACAAGCTTTTTTAAAGCGCCCACATGATCAAAATGGCCATGCGTTAATATAACAGCTTGTGGTTTTTTACCTCCAAATAAAACAGATGCAGCTTTTTTTATTTTAGGAAAAGATGTTTTCAATCCTGCATCTACGAGAAACCATTCATCGGTTTCCTTGCCTTTTATCAAATAGATGTTTACAAAAATGTCTTTCAACCCCCATACATTCGGTGCTACTTCAAAAAATGACCTGGCTTTAGCTGTTTGTTCTTGCATAAATTTTCTTTAAAAGTGAATTACAATAAGAAATATTTGCAAACAGTGTGCTGATTATAAAACACGGGCAAAAAAATGTGACGCTCCGGAAGGATTAAGAAATCCGGGAATGATAATGGCTTCGCAGAAAGTTGAATTATAAATTTCTGCTTATGGTGGGTTGGCACAGCCTGCAACAACTTAGGATTAAATGAAATTGCAGATTTATTAAAACAAACCCTGGGTGAAGAAAAAGAAACAGATGAGTTGCTCACAGAAATACCTGAATCAGATGTAAATTATGAGGCTGCTACTGAAAAAGAATAATATTAACCTCGAATAAACAAAAAGGCTATCAATCAATCGATAGCCTTTTTTATTTTATAAATCTTTTCGTTAGGGAGTGTAATTTAAACTGTGTCAAATATACTTTAGGTCTTCCCCCTTTTCCCGGCCATGGCCGGGAAAAGGGAAAGTTTTTTAAAAAAGCGCTGGCATCCTCCCCTCAAACATAATACTTAATTGCTGGATGGTGAGGCTCCAGTTTTGAAGTGGCTGCGTCCATCTTTCCATGATGCGCTGAGTGGCCAGGTAAACTAATTTCAGCAATGCCATATCATTGGTAAAGGCTCCCTTCGTTTTAGTTACTTTTCTTATCTGCCGGTGATACCCTTCGATCGTATTGGTCGTGTAAATCAGTCGCCGGATATCTTCACTATATTTAAAAAAGGTACTTAGTTTATGCCAGTTATTGCGCCATGAACGGATGACAACAGGATACTTTTTATTCCACTTTTCTTCCAGATCATCCAGGTGTTTTTCTGCGGCTTCTTTAGTAGGAGCTCTATATATTTTCTTTATATCCCTCATCACTTCTTTGCTGTCCTTACTGGCTACATATTTAATCGTATTGCGTATCTGATGCACAATACAACTCTGCACTTCTGTTTTGGGATAAATGCTGTTAATGGCCTCCTCAAAGCCTCCCAGGTTATCTATACAGGCAATCAGTATATCCCTTACACCTCTTTGCTGTAAATCCGTTAGCACACTTAACCAGAATTTAGCGCCTTCGCTTTCTGATACATATATCCCCAGTATCTGTTTGCGGCCTTCCATATCAATCCCCAATACATTGTAAAGACAACGCGTTACAATATGCCCGCTTTCATCTTTTACTTTATAGAACATTGCATCTAACCATACAATGGTATATACTGATTCCAGCCCCTGGGATTGCCATAGTTTCACAGCAGGTATTACCCTGTCTGTTATCTCTGAGAGAACCGTATGGCTGATATCACTGTCATACATCTCTTTGATGTGCGCTGATATATCCCGCAGGCTCATGCCCAATCCATACAAACCGATGATCTTGTGTTCCAGGTTATCTGCCAGAATGGTTTGCCGCTTTTTTACGATCTCCGGTTCAAAGCTCCCTGACCGGTCGCGGGGGGTTGACAAATCCATCGCTCCTTCACTCGTTCGTAACAACTTACTGCCATGTCCATTACGACGATTAACTTCTTCTGTGTTGTCCTGTAAATGATTTTCTAATTCCGCTTCTAATGCGGCTTCCAGAAAGGACTTGAATAACGGCGCCAGTGCACCTTCTTTTCCTAATAGCGGCTTGCCGCTCCTGAGTTGCTCCAAAGCTTTGTCTTTCACAGCCTCGTAATCAAACTCGAATGATCTCTCTTTTTTTGCTTTCATTGTTTCTGTGTTAAAGGTTATCTTATTTCTTAACCTTGACACAGTTTATTTTACAGCCTCTTTCGTTATTTCAATTGCCCGGATCCGGCGCTTCTGCCCATAGTTTATTTTCCTGTTTTTTGCCATTCCGGGAGTTTATACCTATCTTACATACCACGATATCCTGTTTGTAAATAGCTGTACAAACTATACATTCCTTTCTATTCTGCTTCACTTCATAGTAACCTTACAGTAACCTTATAGTAACCTTATAGTAACCTTATAGAGATGTTACCCCATACCAAACCCTTGTCAACTCCATGGCAAAAGGTATCCGGGTGTATAGCCAACCCGGTACTATCGCATACTAAATAATTCGGAATAACCCTGGAGGCCTTAATATGCCGATCCGGATTTTGATGGTGAACCGGTACGAATAAAAGAAGTAACGGAAGATGAGGATATTTCAACTATTCAAGAAGAAAAAGAGGCAAATGAAGCACCTGTTACAGATGCTGAAACAGGCGAACAGATTACAGTAGAAAAACCTTCAATCCGTTATCCGCCAAATGGTGCGACAACGGAAGCAAGAGAAAGAATGCCTAAGGTATATGTAAATGGTGTTGATATTTCTGTGCTTGTTTCCCGTGAATTATATTTTAAAGCTGATGGCACACCTATTACGGTTTCATTAAAGGATCATACAAAAGAGATCATTAAAAATCATTTTACTTCATTGGATGATTTTCTAAATAAATGGAATGATGCTGACAAAAAAGCAGCCCTTATAAAAGAACTGGAAGATCAAGGTGTGTTGGTTGATGCATTACAAAGTGCCGTTAATAAAGAAGTAGATTTATTTGACCTCATTTGCCCTGTTGCCTACGACCAGCGATCATTAATGCGCAGCATTTGTAAAAAAAATCTTCTTCATGAAGTTTAATTACTGAATGAATCAACTAAGTTATTGCTTCTGTCTAAAAGAGCAGGAGAAGATAAAAGTACCTGCTTATATTATTATGCCTGGTCATTTGCACTCCGGGAAAGTCTTTAGCGCGAGTAATCTTTAAGTGTTTGCTTCTCTTTATTTGTAAGACTGCCCATACCTTTTTTATGAATTTTTTCAAGTATTTTATCTATTTCCTGTTGCTTGCCTGTTCTTTGTATATTATACTTTTGATCAACAGTAATAGCATTTGAATGTTTGTTGAAAAAATAGTTATCTATCAGCAGGATATGTGGCCTTGTAATGATCATGTAAATAAAAAATACAGAAGGCAGTATAATAATTACAATTGCCCAGGTATTATTTATTAACGCCGATGGCTGCATTATAATGGCAACGATCAATCCAACCAGTGCACCTCCTAAATGTGCATCATGACCAATATTATTTTTTCGTGACCTGATCCCATAGATCGAATACAGAACATAAACAAGACCGAACAGCCAGCCAGGTATAGAAACAGGTAAAAATAATAAGCCAATACCCATACCCGGGAATAAAGCAATAGACGCAAATATCACCCCGGTTACACCTGCAGAAGCGCCAACCGAACCATAATCGCCATCATTACGATGAATGAAAAGAGAAAGCAGGTCGCCGCCTATAAGACTTAAAAAATATATGACAAGAAATTTTACAGAGCCTAAATACAACTCAAGCGAGCCACTGAAAAAATATAAGGCCAGCATATTAAAAAGCAGGTGCATCCAGTTTACATGCAGGAACCCGGAGGTAACCATGCGTTTATAATCTTTATGCAACAATACTGCATCTACTCTGAACGCATATTTATCATAAAATATACTGTCCTTAAACCCCCGGTAAGAAACAATTATGTTGGCCGGTATTATTATAAAAGAAGTGATGCTCATTATGATGTTCTTATTGCAATGTACAAAGCAGATGATTTTTAAAAAGAGTTTTTATCAACAGGAAATAAAACAAAAAATCCTGCACGCTTCATGCAGAATCTGCACGCAATTGCCCTATATTATAAAAGCGGCAAAGGCTTTGGTATAATCTAAACGTAACATGCATCTCAAACAGCTTAAAACAATTACCGGGAAAGCTTTTCGCGGGCTTACACATAAAAGCCCTTTGCGCATGGCGGCTGCTACTGCATTTTTTACAACTTTTGCTCTGCCGGCAATGCTGCTTATTTTAATTGAAATCATCGGTATCTTTTATAATCCGGATACTGTTAAGCAAAGCATTTTTACACAACTGATCGGTGTGATCGGTAAAGAAAGCTCTGTAAAAATTTATAAAATACTAAACCAATTTCAAAACCTTACCCATAATTGGTTTGCGATGACCGCCGGGTTTATTTTTTTAGTATTTGTTGTTACTACGCTGTTTAACGTGGTAAGCACTTCAATTAATGAATTGTGGGATATAGAAGTGGAGTCTGACCCTGGACTAAGATTTTTTTTACGATCACGATTAAAATCTACTTTAATTATCTGCTTCGCAGGAATTGTTTTAATTGCCCAGTTAATTGCCACTGCACTTCAATTACTGCTAAAAGATTATATACATGAAGCATGGAGCGACTACAATTCTTTTTTATTCAAGTTTATCAGCCAGTTGATCTTTGTTATTGTGGCCTCAGGCTGGTTTACTATCTTATTCAAATACCTTGCAAATGCACATCCTGACTGGCATACAGCATTTACCGGTGGTATATTCACCGCTATTCTTTTTACTATCGGAAAATTAATTCTGAGTTTACTGCTAACTTTTAAAATGTTAAGCGAAGTATTTGGAAAAACAGGCGCATTTGTATTAATACTGCTTTTTGTTTTTTATTGCTCTCTCATCTTTTATTACGGCGCTGCATTTACCAAAGCCTGGTCTGATGAAAAAAAGAAAAAAATGCAGTTAGATAAACATGCTTTTATATACGAAGTGAAGAAAGTAAGATCATAATTCTTAATACCTCAACCTGTATAACACGCTACATACCTTCCTTATATTCCATCCGGATAGATTCAAGCAAGCCCGCTTGTTGTGTGGTCATTTCTGTTTTGCCAAAATAGATCCAGTTATCGCCCCTTTTAATGATACAGTTATTTACTGCAGGTAACAGGTATTCATTCAAAAATTTGTCCATCCTGTCTTTCGGGCCTTTGATATAAATTGATTTCACCTGGTTATACGTATTTACAACAGTAGTGCCTTCAAAAGTCTGCTGCTTAATAAAGTCAACTGTAAACTGGCAATTATTATTTTCCTCGTCAAACAGGCGGATGCTATTCTTCTGGGTAGAATCGTATTTGCTCATTAAATTGAACTGTAAATAAGTGTCGGCTTTTCTCAATAAAGCAACAGCACTATCCTTACTCCCTTTTACCCATTGCGGGCATTGCGCTTTACACAGGGCAGGAATTACAAGGGCGATAAAAATTAATTTTTTCATAATCTATTTTAAACGCTTTTAATAGTGGGTTACAAACAAATTTCATGCGACTTATAAATAATGATCACTTAAAAATATGTTGCTGTATGTATCCATTATAAAATTTAAATAACAGAAGTATAAATCATCTGAGCATCAGGTTCAAAGAATCAACCGTTGAAGTGAGTGACACAACGATGTCGCCACAAAATACCAAAGGCGGTATCAAAAAAAGAAATAATAAAAATAAAAAAGCCCTACTTAAAAAAGTAAGGCTAATACTGTTTATGACTATATGTATTACCGGGATACAACCATTTTCTTTGTTGCAATCGCTTTGCCATCAATCACCAATGTATAACTATAAGCACCTGAGCTTAAAGTTGAAGCATCAATGTTTACAACACCTGCACCTGGCTGTAATGAAAGTTGCCTGATCATTTTACCATTAAAATCATTTATCATTAACCGGGCGTTTGCAGATTTGAGAGGAATACTATAACGGATACTTGTAGAATTGCTGAGCGGGTTAGGAACATTCTGTTCCAATGTTGCACTTGAAATACTTACATTGTTTATACTGGCATTGCTTGTTGCAGAAACTGATGAAACAGGCTGGCCTTGTGTAAGATTTGTAACCATTGTTTTAAGATCATCGATCTGCTTCTGCTGATCATTTATAGTTTGTTGTTGTTCCTGTACAGCTTTAATAAGAATCGGAATAAACTCAGTATAGTTGAGTGCTTTAAAGCTCATAGATTCATTTTCTCCTTTTGTAGAATCCGGTCGCTTTCCATCTTTGCTGCCGGAAGGCATATTAAACTTTGAATTCTTTACAAGATTTGGTAATATTTTTTCTACATCCTGTGCAATAAGTCCATAATGACTTCCCTGTGGTAAATTCATTTTACTGTAAACACCGTTATGTTTAAATTCGTATTGTTTCGGTTTCAACTGCTCGATAATGCTCATGGCACTTGAGAAATCTTTTATATTTTGTTTCAGGTTTTGATCTGATGAAGCATATACACCTGTAGATGAGTACACGTCTCCAACAAAAAAACCTGCCCAGTAAGATGTATTATTAAAATCATAAGCGTATAAAGCAGTATTATTATAAGAATAATGATAAGAACCATAACCATTTGTTGATTCACAATTAACGCCGGTTCCATAGCCGGCATAGCCGTATATTCCATTGCCCCCGGTGCTGCTAATGCAATAGCCATACACACCAATGCCGTCAGCCTGGCCCTGCACACCTGTGGTTCCGCTGCCACTCCCTAATCCAAATACACCATAACCGGTGCTGCTGCTTCCATATACTCCATATGAGCCTCCGTTACCGGCAACGCCAATCGTGTTTCCATATCCATAAATACCATAATCTACGCCCTGCACCTGCAGTTTATAAGAAGGGAATGCTGTACCAATGCCGACATTACCTCCACTGGTAACGCGCATTATTTCTGTATTATTTGTTCTTGTTACAAAGTCAACGGCGTCTGTAGTTCCAATAAAATTTGTTGATGCAGAGGTTCCCGCATTTCCTGTAGTTTTCCAGAGGCCATTACCACTGATGGTGAAATTCGGATAAGAACCACTGGTTGATATTCCATTTGATCCCGTAAGAGCCACAACCTGGTCTGGTGCGGTGTTGCTGAAAGTAGTTCCTACAAGACTTAAACCCGTTCCTGCTGTGTAAGTAGTATTGTTATCGGGTTTCCATGTAAGATTACCTGCACCATCCGTTTTTAAAACCTGGTTGGCAGCGCCATCTGTTGATGGTAAGGTATAGGCGCCTACTTTAAGTGTACCGGTAAAAGTGCCTGCACCGGTGTTTGCATTTACAAAGAATTTAGCAGCAGCAGAACCATCGCGGAATTCATACTGTACTAATGTAGAGTTGAAAAATAAACCATAGTTGGGATTGCCTGTGTACTGGAAAGCATATTTATTTCCTGCTACACGATATGCGCCCTGTCCGGCAAACGTAAGACGTCCAAGGGAATCAACCTGCATATTGTTTGTTGCAGAACCAAAGCGCCAGGCGCCACCAACGCCAAGTACTCTTCCACGTTCAAGAGCATTGGTTCGAAACACGAGGTCATTCGGATCTTTAGTTCCAAGATAATTTGTTCCTGATGCAATGTTTGCATTACCAGTAATATTCCACGATTGTGAAAATGCATGATGCGGGAAAATTGAAAACAAAATGATTGAAAAACCAATCATTTTTCTGATGTGTTGTTGTAATTTCATAGTAAATGTTTTGAAAATGATAATAAAAAATTATTCGAGCAACATATTCTTAATCGTAGAAAACAGAAAAAGAAAAACAATGGTTCGTAAATTTTATGTAAATAACATTAGCGAAAAACAATAATATTTTAAGATGGAAACGGTTGCGGGTTTTAAAGCAAAATGATAATGTGAAGAAAACGGATCAGCATTTTTGGTGTGAGGTTAAGCATTTGTATTTTCAAAAGGGATTGTTTGGTTTTATAGCCGGCTGCTACTTAATGAATTTTCAAACTTACGCCGTTGTCAGTCGCCTGACCAACAAAAACAAAACGCAATTATAAAATAAGCAACAGGATCCACCCTGCCCGCAGTAGAAGGCTTAAGACGCAACGCACTAAACCTGAGCCTCAATCTTAGGCCAGCATCTGCGATGCAGCCCGGCAACACGGAGTTTTGTATTGATTATTATTTTGTAACGGCTCTTTTTAAAATATTATAAGTGGCTGCAAGAATAAACATGATCCCTAATATTGTTACTATAGAAGAGCCTGCAGGGAAATCGTAGTGAAAAGAAAAATTCAATCCAAAAAAACCGGCAAGTAAACTTATAATACATGCAATTATAATTACAGTAGTTTTATTTTTTGAAATTAATATAGCAGATACAGCAGGTATTATCAAATAAGAAAAAACAGGAATTACACCGTTTATTTTTACTGCGAAAACTATGGCTAACCCAATCGAAATATAGAATAAAAAATTCCAGATATTAAAGATCCCCACAAGATGATTTTCACCGCTTTCAAATGATTCGGTTAATGCGAAAAATTTTTTAAAAAATACAAGGTGCATTAAAATGATAGCGCCGAATACAATTCCTAAAGTTGTTATTTGCTCCCAGCCAACTGATAAAATATTTCCAAACAATACTTCCTGGATATCAGAATCGCCATGCGGGGTTTTTGAAATAATCAGTACCGTTAGCGATGAAGTAAATGCATACAGAATACCGATTATTGCTTCCTGCTTAAGGCGCTTATCACGAATATTTATGAACGACATTAATAAGGCGCCAACCAAAGTAAAAATGAGTGGAATTGATGTAAGCCCGATTCCAATAAAGGCTGCAAATGCAACGCCCATTGAAGAAATCTGTCCAAGTGCAAGGTCAACAAAAACAATTCCCCTGCCCACTACGTGCACCCCGAGATAAGATAATAAAACTCCTGTAATTACTGCTGCTGCAAAAGCCTGCACCATAAAGGGCAACTGGAACATATCAAACATAATTCTTGTTTTTTCTTTATAAAATAATTTTGTTGTTTGTAAAATCTAAATTATAGCTGAAACCTGTATCAGGATTGTTTTTATTTCCCCCTCTCCACTTGTGGAGAGGGGGTTGGGGGGTGAGGTTATTTCAACGCTCCTATCAACTGGTTTATATCGTAATCAAATACGTCAAAATAATTTTTTACTGATGGAAAAGCACCGGTAGAAGTAGCCATCGTTAATACTTTTACCCCGGTTTGTTTTGCCACCACATCGGATGATGATGTTGAAAAATAAGGTGATGAAATTATCACTTTAATATTATTTGCTTTTACTTCATTAATAACTTTCACCAGTTGTGATGGCGTTGGCGGAATGCCCGGTTTCGGTTCCATAAAATCAACAACTTCTAATCCAAAACGTTTCTCAAAATAAACCCATTCGTTATGATAGGCAATAATTTTAGTGCCTTTGAACGGCGCCATTTTCGCCTGCCATTCTATCATCTTTGTATCAATATTTTTATAAAAAGCCAGGAGATTGGTTTCATAAGTTGTTTTGTTGGCCGGATCAACTCTTTCCAGGCCATTGGCAATATTTCTTGCAATTATTTTTCCGTTTAAAGGATCGAGCCAGTAATGCGGGTTGCCAAAAATATGAATATCACCTTCTGCCCTGTTTGCCGCAGTGGGTACCTGCAATAAACCTATGCCTTCGGAAGCATCAACATAACCTGCATCACCTTTTTGAATCTTTGTGTTTCTTGAACTTGATAATAATTGTGGTGACCATCCTGCTTCCAGGTCGAGACCGATAGTTACATACATGTCTGCATTGGATAAACTGATGATATAACTCGGTTTGGGATCCACAAAATGCGGGTTTTGATAACCGGTTGCAATAGATGTTACAGATACTTTATCGCCGCCAATCAATTCTGTAATGCTTTTCAAATCTGTTAATGTAGTAACTACTTTAATTGTGCCCGCATTTACATAAAAGAAAATAAATGCAAATAATGTTATTAATGAAATCTTCTTCATATACATTTTTTAAATTTTAAAATTAATATTGATGTGCTCCGTGTGCACCTATTACAAATATCCATCTAAACCATGCCTGGTAAAATCTTGATTCTGTATTATCCTCTGTTGTTTTGCCTTCTACTTCAATCTTGGAAAATTCTGTTGCATACCAGCCGAAGGTAAGTGAGTATGCCTGTTCTTTTATTGAACTGTTATAAGGCTTTTCGCCGTAATCATATCTTCCGGTAAGAAAGGTTCTTTTGGCTAGCTGGTATTGAACAAATGAATAAAGGCCGATTGCATTTACCGCAACATTTTCTGTTTCATTATTATGGCTGTAATAAAATTCACTTTGCCAGGTGAGCGAATGATAGGTATTCATTTGAACAGGTTTATATTTATAAGTAAGATCACCGGTTGCAATATTTGTTGTTCGCGCAGAATCATTCGGCCCTGAAATACCTGTTAAACCTAATTCAAGTGTTGCATTGTCGCTAAGCGTGAAAAAGTTTTTTAAATGCCCTAAATAAACAAGATGATTTCCCTGGCTCCGTGCAAATGCAGGAGATTCAGAAAAGCCCGAAGTGGTTTGAACAATAAACTCCTGGTAAAATGCTTTGGTGGGAAGCAGCCAGCTTAACGAAACACCTTCGTCATTCAAACCATTTTCACCAAATAAATTTACATACGCATTTGGCAGATCTATAAAAGGAAGTGCATGTGGATGTGTAGGATTTATCCTGCCAACTGCTTCCCTAAACTTTCCTGCTTTTAATTGCAATTTAAAAGGCAAAGAGAGTGTGGTTAAATATCCTTCTTCAACCTCTACACCATATTTACCGGTTATAGCATCCCTTCCAAAAGATATAAAGAAATCTGCACGTGCATAAGGATCTACTGTTGCCTGTAAAGAAACTTCTGTTTCGTTGAGGTACATATCAAAATTCTTTTCTCCCTTGCTTATATAAGAACCCTGGAAATCCCCGATAACACCAATATCAGGATTGAAGGAGAGACTGGAACGTGTTTGTGTGCCGGAAGGTTGTTCGGCAGGCGCAGACGCCATCTGTGCTTCCACTTGTTTAAGTAAAGCAGAGTCAGCGGCAGCAGAGCTATCTGTTTTTGATTGCGCTTTTGATTCAACAGTTAAAAGCAAAATAAAAGGCAGGCAAATAAAGCAGATGTATATTGACTTAAATTTTAAATTCATGAAATTGAATTAGCATGATGGACAGTGTGAAGAACTAAATGTTATGAAAAGTATTTTTACTTTTCATTGATTTGAAAACAATCATGCTAAAACAGGAGGAGCCCTGTCCGAAGTTTTAAATGAACAGAAGCGGGGCATTGTAATTTCAATATGCGAAAAAGGAGAGGGTTGGTTATGTATTTCAGCCGGAACACTAATAACGCCTGATCCTGAAAATTCAGGCAGCATTAATTGTAAAGCGCTGCAATAACTGTGTGGTAAATTTACAGTAGCGGTTGCCGTTTGCTGAGCACACTCAAAACTATGTTTGTGAAAAACGCAATGAATTACCTGGCCTGCTCCAGAGCCAAGCAAAAATATCACCAGGCAAAAAACGGATATAAATTTTGTTGTCAGGTGGCGCTTTAGGCCAAACAAGCGTATCATTTATGTTTTTCTAATAATTATTTTTTTGCGCCTACTCTTTATACCCTTTTCGGCTAACGGGTCTGTCTCAAAAAGTTGGTTAACATAAATTTTATATAGATTTTCCCCTTCCCCGCATTGCTTTATGTAACTGGTGAACAAGCAATTTATCCTGTAAGAGGTTTTATGAAGTTAAGAGATATTGGTTTAACGGGTTCACATAAATGAAATCAACCCACGCTATTTGTATAATGTGCATCGCTCTGCGTATATCCGCAGGAAGTGATGTCATGGTAAGATCACCGGCGCCATTCTGTGGTTTAAGGGCTTATTTCGGCAAAATTTAATCGAAATAACTTCGATATTTCTTCAATCTAATAGATCGGGTAAATGAGCAGGTTCTACTTTCTGTTTACCGCGTTAACAATGAAAAAATATCCAATAAGAAATCCATAGTTACAAACTACGGATAGCAAGGGATCAAAAAGAGACAAAATTGAGTGACAAAAGAGAGGCAAATCCTCTTTTAATCTGTTTTAGCCTATTATTGTTTCGTTTTTACCTGTTTTTGTCAATAATATGGTTAAGCTGAGGTGATAAGTTGTTACGCAAGCCTTTTGCTGAATTGATGAAGGCTATAAAAATACGGATGGGATTCAATTATAACCTGTTGTGAGAGATCAATAAAAAAAAATAGATCCAAACCTTTATTATATTAAGATTTTTTCACTATTTTATCGCTGCCAAATCTTAACAATGTACTTATATGTTTTTACCTGGTACTTGTGATTCTTCTCATAAGTAATTCTTCCACAGCCCGGGATATACATTTTAGTTTAGTTACACCGCCAGAAGAGGCGAACAATTTCGCAGTTTTAGACAGAGTCAACAGTACGGGTTTGGGCTTAAGTTTGGCTTATGATATTATCAAAGCGCATAGCGGTGAAATAAAAGTGGAGACAAAAGAGGGTGAGGACACTGAATTTACTGTTCGGTTGCCGGTAAAAGATATGTAATAGTTGTTGGCGGTAAGCTTCAAAATTATACAAATAAAAAAATAATACTACGCTACAGTAATGGTACTTTATCCTCAGCCCGTTATTATTTATATGTAGCAAAATTTATAAAGCTAACAGACATTGATCTTACAAAATCACATCCATAATACCGCAAGTGCCATTGCATAAGACGCATGCAAAGAAGTTATTTACAGGTTAGTTCAGAAATAAACCAGGTCCATTTAAAACTATTTGTTAGTGATGACGCGTACTATATTTTGATTGTTTGGTGTAATTCCCGACTCTGCGCAGAACCCCGCAAGACAGGATTGCTTTAATTTTTCTGCAGGTTTTTCGGTTAATTTTACACAAGCACCGTTTATCATGCACAATAATTAATATTGAAAAATAACCAGACACACCAGCAGGATATAATCACTGGCAAATCATCGCCGCTATCATTGGAAGATCTCGCACATGCATATACGGAACTGCAGGAAAACAAGATGCTCATTCAACATCTTACCGAACAGAATAAAACTCTTAAAAAAGAATTACAGGCACTTAAAAAAAACGCAAATCAAGCCAAACAAAACCAGCAAAACCTGCTTGCCAATATAAGCCATGAAATAAGAACGCCTTTGCATGCCATTGTGGGATTATCCAATTCTTTAAAAGATATAACTGATGAAAATGACAGGAAAGAAAGTATAGAGATCATTGAAAATTCTGCTTTTGTTTTAGGAGCAATGATCTCAAATATTCTGGATACAGCTAAAATAGATTCGCGCAACGTTAAACTGGAGGCGCATCCTTTTAACCTGAAAACATTGATAAAAAACCTGCAAACAACTTTTACATACCGTCTTAAAAACAAACCTGTTGAATTTAAAATTGAGGTTGATGAAAATATTCCTGACCTGGTTGAAGGTGATGAACAAAAACTATTGCATGTTTTATTTAACCTGTTGAGTAATGCAGAAAGATTCACTGAGAGTGGAATGATAAAATTAAGTGTAGCAGTATTGAAGTCTTTACAGGATAAAATATTGACAACATTTACAATTGAAGATACCGGCAGGGGATTAAGCAGTGATGATCCACATCTTTCTCATGAAAGATTGGAGGACTACATAGAAAATAGAAGAAAATTAAACAAAGAAGGACTTGGCCTGGGCTTGCCGATTACAAGCACACTTATAAAGCTTTTAAAAGGTGATGTAAAGATTGATAGTGATAACAGGCCTGATCCAATGGAGGGTAGTGCAACAGTGGAAAGCAATGTAAACAACGGAGTGAAAATTACCGCTGTGTTGCCACTTAAACGATACAGGGGAAAAAATGACGAAAGAAAAATTGTTCCTGCTGAAGATGATACACTGCTGTCAACACTTAATGTATTGATCGCGGAAGACAATAATATAAACAGGAAATATTTTTCTATTCTTCTCAACAAATGGGGTATCCATCACACATTCGTAAATAATGGCAACGAAGCAATTGAAAAGATCAATACGCATGACTTTGACCTTGTACTGCTGGATATAAATATGCCTGAATTAGACGGCTTTGAAACTACGGAAGCAATACGAAAAATGGAAGATGCAAAAAAATGTTCTGTTCCTGTTATTGGCGTTTCGGCTTCGGTATTAACTGAGTATAAAATAAAAGGCAAAAAGGTTGGTATGAATTATTTTTTATCAAAGCCTTTTAAACCTGAGCAATTAAAAGAACTGTTGACAGAGTTTGCCATGAAAAAACAAAAAGAAGATGATCCTTTCTCAAATGATAATATGCTTGGCGAATATTTTGGAAACGATTATGTAGCAGCTGCAGAAATATTTAAGATTTTTATTGAAGAATCTATCCCGGAAATAAATAACTGGGAAGAACTATTGCAGGAAAAAGGTACAAGAGAACTCGGCATACGCTCACATGCATTAAAATCAGTATTGGAAATGCTTGGCTTATCTTCCTTGTCTGAAAATTGTTTTGAACTGGAACAGGCATGTGCATTTGGTGAAGCGCATAACCTGCTGAAAGAAAAAATAGAACATATAAAATCAGAGATCAAAAAAACAGAACCACGGATAAAAAAACAATATCAGTTCATTAGTAAAATGCCAAACAAAAATGATTGATTGTATTATTGTTGAGGATGAAAAAATAGCAGCTCAACATTTGCAGCGATTGGTTGAGCAGGAAAATTCACTTGTGCTGCATGGCGTTTTTTTTAATGCCACCGATGCTTTAAATTATCTTTCAGAAGAAATGGTTGATCTTATTTTTCTTGATATTGAAATGCCCGAAGCCACCGGTTTTGACCTGCTGGATCAATTACCTTACCGGCCTCACGTTATTCTTACTACTTCAAAAACAGAATATGCATTTACTGCCTTTCAATACAGTGTAACAGATTATCTAAAAAAACCAATCACAATCCCGCGGTTTAAAGAATCTATAGAGAAGATCAAGCCGCTTATAAGCAAGCAAAAAACAAACCTATCGAATGATATATTCATTAAAACTGACGGGAAACTTATTTGCCTTCATAACAACGATATACGTTTTGTTGAAGCAGTTGGCGATTATGTAAAATTTGTAACAGATCAAAAAACATTTTTATCACTCGCTACTTTAAAAAGCATTGAAGAAAAATTAAATCCGGATATATTTTTAAAAGTTCACCGCTCTTATATCGTGAATACAAAAAAAATAACTGATATAGAAGATAACACTATACTTATGGGAAAAAATGTAATACCCATAAGTAAAGCGCACCGGAAATCGGTAATGGAAAAGCTGAATATTATCTGATAAGACAATCTATGAACATGAAACATTTCTGTTTACTTTTTTTATACCAGTTATTGCTAACAATGGCAACAGCGCAATCCCCGGCAATATCAACCAACAGTGATACAACTTCAATAAAAAGTTTTTCTGATACCACCCCTAAAACACCACCTGAAAAAAAGATCCTTTTAGCAATAGATCAATTCAGGTACTCACCGCAAGGAGTAAATATCACGCAGATCGGCGCAGGATTTTCCATTAAAGCCAAAAGAGATCATCTTATCTTAAAATTTAATAGTGCGATAAGCGAGCATTCGTATGGTGCTCAGTTATTCTCAGATTACTATCACAATTTTTCAAAAAAAGATTATATCAATATTTTACTCGCCGGCTCCGATGGTAAATTTCATCCGTCATTTATCGGTGGCTTCTCTAATTTTTTTGTTCCCGGCAAAGGATGGGAATTATCACTCGGCGCAAGAGTATATGTGCCAAAGAATGATGCCCGAAGTCTTGTGTTTCCGGTTGGAGTAAGTAAGCAAATCAACAAACATTTTTTTGGTTATACACTGTATGCGGTAGAGCAAAAAGAGCAGTTCAATTTTGTCAGCAATTTTAATTACCGGTATTACTTTAAAGATGACCAGTTTTTATCAGTCAATTACAGTACGGGCAACCGTTATAACATCTTTAAGCCAGAAAATGTAACTGATATTCCGGAATCACGCATGAATACAGCAACGTTTAATGTGTTGTTTACAACTCCTGTTGCCAAAAAATGGGATCTTGAAATACATTTTACTTTTGAACAAAACAAAGATCCGGAAGGCGGCAAGGACTTTAATATTTATATGCCCGGTGTTATTATCAGCAGGAAAATTTAGATAGTTGGCTGATGGTTAATAGTTCATAGATTATGGTCGTGAATTAATCCTCAATCATAAAAGAATACTAATCACTTACTATTACTTTGGTTAATCATTAAAAAAACAATGATTTTGTTGACACTCTTGATTTCCGGAAAACAATAGCTGTCTTCTATTATAATAAAATAAGAAAATATTATAACTTTGTGATATGACAACAAAAATTCGTCCGCTTGGAAGCTCCAGTGCGGTTATTATTCCTAAAAAAGTTATGAAGGAAATAGGGCTTGAACAGGATGGCGCTGTAAACATGGAAATAGAAGACGGCAAATTGATTATCACCAAAAAAAACAAATTTCATATTGATGATTTTTGGGGTATTCTGAACAATGAAGAAGGCAAGCGTCTTGATGCACACATCAATAATATAAGAAGCGAATGGAATACCTTATAGATACGAACATTTTAAGTGACTACATAAAGGGTGCATTACCTCAAAAAACAAGGAATGTCTTACGCAAGCAATCAATAATCAAAATTTCATTTATTACCAGGATTGAATTGCTTTGCTGGAAGGAACAGGAGGATGCAATAAAAAATTTAATAAGTATTTGCAGCGTAGAAAATATTACAGAAGAAATTATAAATGAATGTATAAACATTCGCAGAAGGTATGCAATAAAATTGCCTGATGCCATTATTGCAGCTACGGCAATAAGCGAAAATCTAACTCTTATCACTGGTAACAGCAAAGATTTTAAAGCCGTTCGTGGTTTAAAATTTTTTAAGCCATAAATTATACCTGTATCTAATCAATAGCAAGTTGGTGGTAGTTAATATGGGTGATAGATGAAGCACTCACTACTCATCTAAAAAAGGGAAGAAATTAATCTTCCCTTACGGGTTTTCTAACAGGGATTTAATTATTTATACAAAGCCTTACCTGGGCAGGCTGATCATTTTTACAATTTTTGCATGATACTTTCAACCCAGCCGATGTGACTTGGGAAAAATCTTTCTTTTACAAAAGCAAGCGCAACTATCACTATAACAAATGACACCTGGTATATGAATAAACGCTTTTCTTGTTTTTTATTCGCTTTTATTTCATTATTTGTCACTGCTTCATAATGCATGCGCAGTTTTTCTTTTTCTGAAAGCTGTGTTGTTATTTTGATATAACTACTTTCCCCGATTTTATTGTTTTGTCCCATTTTAATTCTGCTTTTTTATATTCCATAATGTATGAGTACAGTGTAATGACGCACAATAATGGGCCAAAACCTGAGATCAATATAAGTGTGAGTGATAGCCAGTATGGCTTTTTATGTTTATCTGATAAATAAGCGAGGTATGCGACCAGCATGCATATCGCCAGCCATGCATACATGAATAACACAAGAATCTTTGCGGTTAAACCAAGCTGCTCGTGCTGCATGCCGTTTACAAAATGAATGAAATGATCCATCGTTCCCGGGAAGCATGAGAGCACTATGGTTGTTAAAGAAATTATTCCGGGGAACAATATACCCTGCAGCCATGCTTTCTTTGCCGTTTGCTTATCGATGATAAGCGAATAAATTGTGATGAATAAATAAGCGAATACATTTAATATCCAGAATTGTTTAAACAATGTCCATGATAATGCGAAATCTGAAAAATATAACCAGATCAATCCCACAGAAGAAAGGATCATGAACACAGGCATTAGAACTATTGCAAACCATATCAGAGAGAAACCGATGCTGCCTAAATTTTTTCCATTCTTTTTATTCAGCCATATATTCTTAAAAGCTTTTGTTACCTGCACATTACCGCGTGCCCATCTTAAACGTTGTTTCCACAATGATTCGATTGATCCTGGCTCTTCTGCCCACACAACCGCATTACCATCAAATATGGCTTTGCGCCCGTTCAATTGTGTTTTAAAAGTTGTGAAAGTATCTTCAGCAAGAGAAGAGGTATCTATCCTGCCGCCAATTGCGAGTAAGTTTTCCCTGCTGTGTAATTGGGCGCCACCTGCTAAACATGCCAGTGAACCCATTACATTTTGTGCACGCCTTGATGCAGCTTGTGCAGTGATATATTCGAATGCAATAAATTTTGAAATAAAATTGCCCGGCGCACTTCCTTCTTTAATGTATGCTGTTACAGAACCAACTGTTTTATCTGTAAGATGCCTCGTCATTAAACGAAGCGTTTCTTTTTCAAATAATACATCCGCATCAATAATAAGTATTGCTTCTGCCCATTTTTCACCAAGTATAACATTGATGCCATGATTAAGCGTATGCGCCTTGCCCTCGCCGCCTTTTTCTCTTCTTAAATGAAAAACATTATCGGGATATTCAGCATGCTTTGCTTTAACAACATCAGGCGTATGATCTGTGCTTGCATCATCCACTACATATACTCTTAATGCATGTTTTGGATAATCCATACTCAACAAATGTTCTATTGTATTACCAATTACATCGCCTTCGTTCCATGCAGGAACAATGATCGCAACATTAGGCAGGTAAGCACCTGTTGAACCATAGTGGTTCTTAATTCCGTGAAGACCGATAAGAAAGAACTGGTATAAAGAGGCCCACAGCGGAATTGTACCTAACAGTACAAAAAAGATGGCGATATAATTTAAAATGGTTAACACAAGAACAATTATTAAAGATGATTAAACTGCAAAGGCAAATCTTTCAGAAGCTTCAGGCAGAAAAAGAGAAGGATCAAAAAATTTCTCCTGGAAATATCTTACCATCGCGATCTCTTTGTAATTATTTACAACTTCAACCGGTTCATTTTCCAATAAGTTTTTAGCACACATCAAAGGTATGTCAGCACCTGCTGCAATGATCAAACTCAAACCACCTGAAAATCTTGGATTGATCTCGAGTAATAATGGACCTTCCACCGTATCGATCACCTGCACATTAATTGCAAACCTCAGGTCTAAACTTTCTGCAACAGCGATCGCATATTTTATAATGGCTGCATTTCTTGTTACTTTAGATGTAACCGCAACACCTGAATCTGTTCTCATTCTTTCACGCGCAACGGCTGTACAAATTTTACCATCCTTATCTATCATCATATCTATGCTGTATTCTTTTCCTTCAAGAAATTCCTGTACCATAAAATTTTTACCTTCAAGATGTGAAAGATCTTCCAATTCCTGCACATTATTTACTACATAAATATCTCTTGAACCACTTCCGCTTCTTGGTTTAACCACCCATTTTTTATTAGACCAATAAGGAATCTTAATAAAGTTTTCAAACAATGCATATTCCCCCAGCTTTACATGGCTTTTACATGCTTCCATCAACAGGTATTTATCCTGGGTGGTTTGCAAAGCTTCTACAGGAGAAACCATTACTTTACAACCGATCGCTTCAAAAGCTTCCCTGTTGTTTGATACAGGTAAAAGTTCTACGTCTACTGTTGGTATCAACAGGTCAATTTGATGCTTCTTACACAAGTGAAGCAGGAAAGGAACAAATTGTTCTGATTTACCGGCAGGCAATATGAATTGATTGCCTTCTTCCACCAGGTATAAACCTGCAGACATAGGATCCATATCCCCCATAAAAACGTTATAACCTGCTGCTGATAAAGATTTGTAAGCACATATTGCTGCAGGACCGCCTGCGCCTGTTATTAAGATATTCATTTGATTTTTTTTGTAAGTGTTTTTATTAATATTGTTCACAATTGTTTTATTTAAATTTTTAGATAACGCTGGTCTCTTTTAGGAACGGATAACTTCAAAAGGTTCAACGATGCCATACTTTGAAAAGCGTCCCCAGTATTCTGCTGTTGATCTTATTAATGAATCAGCCAGGTAAGCAACTTTTGTTTTTTGTGACTGGTAGAAATTGATCAACTCAATTTTATCATCCATGTATTTTTCTACATGTTCAAAATGCAACGGACGGAAATTGATATTGCATGAAGGACTTAAATAAGAATACACATGCTGTACGCTGCGTGCTGCCACCATTGTTGCGAGGTGAGTGTTCCTGTGGTCCTGGTGATTATCATTAATACTGTGTGTATAGATAATATCAGGTTTCACTTTTATAATTATCTCCTCGATGGTTTTAATGGTCTCCGGACCATCAGTAATATATGTATCTTTTAAATTTTTCATGTTCAAACTCGCGTTTACATATGTTGCAGCTCTGCTGGCTTCTTTATAACGAACGTTTATGCTACCACCCTGTTCTCCGTTTGTAAGTGTAAGTATATGCACTTCGTCACCTTTTGCAGCATGTTTCATCATTGTACCGCCACAACCAATTTCAACATCATCAGGATGTGCTCCGATCGCTAAGATTCTTTTTATACCCAGGTCTTCGCGTATTGATTTAATTTCTGTTGACAATTTTTCCAACAGTACCTGGGTTGAAACCGGCTGAACAAGAAAGTGGCTTACGCCTGTATCAAGCGCTGATGACATCAGCTCTACATCTTTATTAGATGAGATCAGTATTACCTGCGATTCAGGATTTGTTTCTTTAATTGTATATAATGTCGTACAAGCCGTTGCAAGATTTTCATAATTAACCGCCATAATAATTAAGTGCCAATAGTTCTTTTGCAGGCTTTCTGAAACGCCGGTAGTTAATGGCATTCTTTCACATCTCTGCGCTGTTTGCCTTTCTACTTCGTCAGCGATTATTTTGGTTTCTGTAGGGCTGCCGATAATTACGATGTTCATACGTTTGGTTTTTTATTATGGTGTAAAATTACTTTCATGCACATGCCTTAAAGGGCGTATATCGTTAAACAGGCAGTTATCACCGATGAATGAATGCAAAACATAGTTTACCTGGAATGCTTACCTGCAAAGCATTTCAGCATCCTGTTTCCGGTTGAAGATTATATGTATCTGTTCACCGATGATATTGTATCATTCAACGACGCAAACAAATAAAGGCATAGCACAGCAGGTACTTTTGCATAAATTATTTGACATGAAAATTCTAATGGTTTGTAAAGGCAATATCTGCCGCTCTCCACTCGCAGAAGGAATATTAAAAACAAAAGCAAATAAAAAAGACCTGGGTTGGTTTGTTGACAGCGCCGCTATCGCGGCTTATCATATCGGCAAACAGCCACATGAACTTTCTCAAAAAGTAGCGCTTATGAATGGTGTTGATATATCAGATCAGAAAGCAAGGTTATTTACAGAAGAAGACCTTGAAAACTTTGATATCATTTATGCAATGTCTGCCGATATTAAAGAAATTATTGAGTCAAGATATCCAGGTAATAAAGGGCTTTCTAAAGTGCAGCTTATCATGAATGAAATGCATCCTGAACAGAATGAGAATGTACCCGATCCTTTTCATTTTGGGGAAAAAGAATTTCATGAAGTATATCACATGCTTGATGCATGCGGTAATATTATTATTGAAAAATATGCTATACCGGAAAATGAGGTTGTTGTCTAAAAGTATTTTAGTTTATAAAGTTGATAATTCTAAAATGTTTAAGTTTTAGATACAGTTATACCGCTGGAATTTAAGCATCCAGGCTCAACAGCAGGAAAGTCAATCCTACAGAAGTCTAATCAAGGCGCGTGTACGGATGTGCCGAAATATCATCCGTGCTTGAATTTCTTTTGTTACTCCTTTTTACAAGAAAAGAAAGTAACATACCCGGAAATGCATAGCGATAACTGCTGCCTGGTATCACAACACTTTAATTATATATATTTCTTTTCATCCGAAATTCAGGAACATATCCGGGGTTTCGGATTTTTTATTTGCTGTAATACATACTTTACGCGCTGCCTGCTTTAGTATTTTAATAAATTTGATTGACCATAATTAAATACCTTTTCAATAGTAAATAATACCTGTGACGAAAAGCCCATTTATAGAAGAGATCAAAAAAATAATGGACTCTGTAAAGATGCCCATGATTATATATGACGAGAACGAAGACATAAATTTATTTGCAAACAAATGTTTCGTTGAAGAAATTGGTTATACCAAAGAAGAAATTCCCAATATTAATGAGTGGCATATAAAAGCATACCCTGATGAACATTACAGGAATGAAGTAAAAAAGAATTGGAAAAAATTATTAAAAGACGTACAGGCGGAAGATGAATTACACGCGAAACAAACAGTAAGGATACGAGCTAAAAACGGTACATATAAATGGTATGAGATACACAGGAATGTAGTAGGCGCAGTGGATGTGATAACGTACAATAATGTAGATGAACTGTACAAAGAGAATGAACAGCTTGCTTCCTATAATGAGCAGATAAAAATGCTGCTCTCTATTATATCGCATGATGTAAGAACGCCTTTAAGCGTACTGAAAAACATGGTTGACAGTTATGCATCACTTGATCTTTCTAAAGAAGAAATGAAAGAGATGTTTTCATCCATCAGCCTGGAGATCGATCAAACCTTTCAATTAATTAATGCTGCGTTGTTATGGATCAGCAGTAAGAATGAAACATTTTCATTTCATGCAGAAGCAATTAATCTTTATCATTTTTTCTCAGGTATAAAAGAAAATTACCTGGCTGCCTGTAAAGAAAAAAATATTGTCATAAAGATCGATGCAGATAGAAATATCAATATAACCTATGATGCTTTTATACTGGAAGTTGTTGCACGCAACATCATTAACAATGCCGTTAAATTTTGTTTTGAAAACGGAATAATAGCTGTTACATGCAACCAGTCTGCAGGCTACACAGACATACATATTAAGGACGATGGCCCGGGTATGTCAAAAGAAAAGATCAATAATATTTTATTAAACAGGGAAGATCCTGGTAAACAGAAAGATGAAAAAAAAGGGTTTGGTGTAGGGCTTAAGATAATTAACCAATGCCTCAGGAAATATCACGGAGAAATGATGATCGAAAGCGGAATAAACCAGGGCACAATGGTTACAGTGCGCATACCTGCGCTTCACGCTGAAAATATTCAATCGTGAATATTGATAAAAGCTATTCACAAAAAAAATATAATTCTATGCGTAATAAAAACAATCGTTTCTTTCATAAGGTATCTTTTGTAATAATTTTTTTTGCAGCAAATTTTATTTTTCAACCTCCCGTTCTTGCACAGAAGAACACTGCTGACTCTGTTAATGAAATAACCATTCACCAGGAAATTAATTTTAATGTACCTCCAAAAAGATTGTATGAAGTTTTATTAAGTTCAAAGGAGTTTAGTGCCTGTATTAAAAAATCATTTGATGCTTTCTCTGCAACATCTGCTAATATTGATTCTGCGCCCGGTGGTGCTTTCTCTTTATTTGATGGCCATATTATAGGCAGGATTGTAGAATTGGTACCTGGTCAACGAATTGTTGAAGCATGGCGTGTAGTTGATTGGCCAACCGGCGTGTATTCAATAGCAAAATTTGAGTTGAAGGCGCAAGGTTCCGGAACAAAATTAATATTTGATCATGTGGGTTTTCCTGCAGGTTTGAAAGAGCATCTTGCTATGGGATGGCAACAACATTACTGGGATGCGCTTGCTAAATATTTTCAATAAAGCGGTAATCGTTAGCAATAGGTAACGGGCTTTCCTATAAACCCTTTTGCAATTTTTCATTCAGTGCAACATAATCATCATTCTTTGCCGCTTTTGCAAGCTCAGTTGATTTGTTGGATGCCGCCAGCGCTTCTTGTTTCTTACCCAGTTTAGCCAGTGCCCTTGCTTTTTGATAATACATAAAATAAGCATCAGGGTTTTGGGCAATGGCTTTGTCCAGCCATTCAACCGCCTGGTTAAGATCTTTACCGTTTTCAATATAATACACCGCTGCCTGGAAATATGGATGATTATCCTGCTGCATTACCTGATTGATCTGTGTCATCACTTTAGCATCAACATCTGTAGTAACAGGCAGGGGAATGTATACACTGTCCCACATCAGTTCCAGCCTGCAACTGTTGACGGAAATATCATTAAAACCAATTGTAAAAGTTTCAATGGAAAAAGGAAGCATATACGGTTTAACGGTAACGCGTAAAACATCCTGGTCTTGTTTGTAGGCAGCAGCGTTGGTAACATCAGTTTGTTTAGTAAAAATAATTGTCCATTCATTTTGGCCGGGTATGGTGAGCAAGCCATATTTGCCCGCCGCAACTTTTGTTCCTTCAATTATAACGTCATCACCAAAGGTTATAGTAGTTGCATTGTTTGCCCCGGTTCTCCAAACTTTATTATAAGGTACAAGATCACCAAATATTTTCCGGCCCTTTATACCTGGCCTCGAATAAGAAACTTCTATTTGTGAGAGCCCGAAATTTTGTTTTATTTCTTCGGTAGGTGATGATTGAGGTGTAACGAGGTTTTGCGCATGGCAATAGACTAATGCTACAGAAAAAAAGGCAGCAAGTATTAAATTCTTTTTCATAAAAAAGTTTTTGCAAGAATAAAGAAAAGCGGGCAAGCTGCATAATGTCTAGTGTAACGATCTTTAGATAAGTAAACTAATTGTAAATTTGCCATAAATGTTTAAATATGGCAAGACGCTCTGCTGTTGCAAACCTGACCGAAGAGGAGATTATGGAGTTGCAAACAATAGTAAGAAGCACTAAAGTTGAAAGCAGGCTAAAAGAAAGGTCCTGCATAATTCTGGACTGGCATGAAGGAAAGAGCTACGACGAAACCCAGGCATTAAGAAAAGTGAGTCGTCGTGTAGTTGCTAAATGGCGCAGCCGTTTTCTAAAGCACCGCATGGATGGTTTAGCTGATGCAGCCCGAAGCGGCAAACCAGTGGTGATAACTGAAGCGCAGAAAAACAAAGTAATACATTTAGCTTGTTCAAAGCCGACAAAAGGCTATAGTAACTGGAGCCAGCAACGCATAGGGGAACAGGTAGGAATAAGCCAAAGCAAAGTAAATAAGATTTTAAAAGAGCACGATTTGAAACCACACAAGGTCGATTATTGGTGTGGTAAAAGCACAGATCCTGAATTTGAATCGAAGATGCTTAATATAGTGGGGTTATATATGAGCCCGCCGGAAAATGCGATAGTTCTTTGTATTGATGAGAAGACACAGATACAGGCATTGGACAGAACCCAGCCTGAACTCCCATTAAGACATGGAAATCCAAAAAGATTGACAGCCACCTATAAACGTAATGGTGTTGTCAACCTGATAGCTTCCCTGGCAGTTCATCAGGGGGAAGTGGTGGCTAAGACCATGGAAAGTAATAATGCAGAAAACTTTCTAAGCTTTCTTAAAACACTCAAAAGAAAATATACCGGAAAAAAATTACATATTATAGCAGACAACCTTTCAGTTCACAAACACGAGAGCGTAAAAGAATGGGTGGCTAAAAACAAACAGGTAGAGTTACACCATACTCCAACATATTCATCATGGCTTAATCAGGTAGAGATTTGGTTTAATATCTTAAGCAAAGATGTCTTAAAAGGTGCAGTATGGCATTCAAAGAAACAACTTGCAGACCAACTTATGGAATACATAAAAACATATAACAAAGAAAGGGCTAAACCATTTAAATGGACATACATTCCAGGTTAGTTTACCTATTAAGAGAATAATACACTAGTCCTAAAATAGCGAAACATCACTTCCTGTTTTATTTCTTATAAATTAACTCCGCCAACGGGTTAATTATTAATTAAAAAGTTTGTTACTTTCTTTTGCCATATTGTAAACTTAGCCGGCATAAGTATTAATTTTTTATCTTCATTGGAATGAGCCCATCCTATTTTGAGAATGCTAACATAAACATGCTTAAGGCATACGATTATTCTAAAGTTAAAGAAGCCTTCGATTATATAACCAATATACCGGGTATCCAGTTTGATTTTCCGCAAGGTGGTTGCCAGCAAAGAGCACACATTATGTCGGTAATACTTAGCAGAATGTTCAATATTGAACATTGTAAAATATGGCTGTTTTCACCGGCGGCGTTAAACCTTTTCGACAATCGTACATTAAGCATTGCGGATCCGAATGGCTTAACTGAAAATAATAGCATTGAATGGAATTTTCATGTAGTCCCTGTTATACGAACAGGTACGGGCAATACAGCAGAACTGATGGTTACAGATCCGTCACTACAGAAGTTGAAAGCATCAACTTTAAACGAATGGTTCCTGAAAATTAATAACAGCAACATGAGTAAATACACTTTCGTGCTGCCTGATAAATATTTCTTTAACTGCAGTTATATAGATAACTCGCTCACTAGTGTTTTTGATGGTTCTTTTTTTGATTTTGATGAGCTGGTTAAAGATGATTTTACTATGGAGAAAGGTTTGGCATTAAATGATATGTCAATGAATATCTATCATAAATATATACAACCTCTGCAAAAGCATGTTAATACTAATGAAATTCAAAAGCTGGAGGACCTTACAGCAATATTTGGTAATGCAACTGCCATTGATCTTTTGTTTTCTCAAAACAGAAGTGGCAATACAATTAATACTATGCACCGGTATGTTCTAACTAACTACGGAGATATAATAAAAGAAGCAAGAACCCTGTTTTATGAAAGGCTTGTATATTGGACGAATTATACAAACGAATTGTTTATGGATAAAGCTTAATTAAAGATTTTTACACTTCTTATCGGTAAGGAAATTAATTACTTTCTTTATACATCAAGAAAAGAAAGTGACATATACAAACTAAAAACAAATTATTCTTGTATATACTTTTGTCTTGAGTGGGAATCTCAGAATGCATAATTTTTTGCTTGCCTCCAGCGCCGGGGATCGTGTCTGCACGAATCCTTCTATATATCTATGTTATATATTTTTTACTTTTTGTAAAAAATATTTGTCATAATGTAAAATACATTTTACATTTGTCAAAATAAATATTATGTCCCACAGTTTATTATTCCCTAACAAATACAAAATAGCTGGCTGGTGCCTTTTAATACCGGCAACAATTTTCGGCATCATTTTGACTGCCACAAACTTTGATGGATTTTCACTTAATATCAAAGTGTTTGCCCTTTTCAACAATGATATTGGTGGAAAAAGCCAGTTCTTTAGCATTATTTACACCGATGTTACAAATACTATTATTGGTATTTTATTTATTGTTGGATCACTCCTGGTTGGTTTTTCAAAAGAAAAAAAAGAAGATGAGTTCATTGCCAATCTGCGTTTGTCGTCTTTGCTTTGGGCGGTGTTTGTAAATTATGGTTTGCTGCTGGTAGCATTTGCATTCATATATGGTACGTCATTCTTAAATATTATGGTATACAACATGTTTACAGTAATGATCATTTTCATTATCAGGTTTAACTACATGTTATACAGAAGTTTTAAATCGGCGCCTGATGAAAAATAATATCAGAATTGAACGTGCAATAAAAAATATTACACAGGAAGAACTTGCCAATAAAATTTCTGTAAGCAGGCAAACCATAAATGCCATGGAAGCAAATAAATATGTTCCGTCAACAGTATTGGCTTTAAAAATTGCAAAAGTTTTTAATAAGCACGTAGAAGAGATTTTTATACTTGAGAAGAATGATTGATCATTGGCTTGCAATCTTTAATGATTTTTAAAAAGGAAAAACAGGTACGCTTCTCACGTTATTGCGTATCAACACTGCTTAATGGCAGCACCTTGCGCACTTTTACCGGTTTTTTATCTCTCGCAAATAAAACGCCTGTTACTACCACGGTGTCTCCGGCAGATACACCTTTTGTTATCTCAACCGTGCTTTGCAAACGGACGCCTGTGGTAACATTTGTAAATTTAGCCTTACCGTTTTTTACCAAAATAAGCTGCTTGTTTATATCACTTGGAATAATACAGTTAGTGGGAACAAGTATACTCTGCCTTGACTCGCCCTTCGAAAAAAATACTTTTACAAAAGCGCCGGGATTTGCCTTCGCATTATCCTGGAGCAGGGCACGGATTGTTAAATTACGTGTAATGGTATTGGCCTGTGGCTCTATGGCAATAATTGTTGCCTTATGTTTCAGCGTATCATTCGTTGCATCTAATGTAACCTGTACCGTTGAACCTGTGGTCATATATTTTCCATATTCTTCCGGAACAGTAAAATCCATTTTTAGATTATTTACCTGTTGCATGGTAGCAATAACATCAGTGTTGCTTACATAGGCCCCAATACTTACCTGTCTTAAGCCTACAACACCATCAAAAGGCGCGCCTATAACTGTCTTATCAATCAATGCCTGTGTATATTGAATATCAGCCTTGTTGCTTATTACGGCGCTCACTGCAGCATCATAATCTGCCTGGTTAATACCTTGTACAGAAAGCAACGGTTTCAGGCGGTCAACATAATCCTGCGCAAGTGTAAGTGCAGCTTTGCTTTTATTTAAGTTGGCTACAAGATCTTCATCATTTATGCGGGCTATTATGGTTCCTCTGGTAATGAATTTACCTTCAGGAACATTAAGATAAGTGATCCTGCCTGTTGCTTCAGGATGTAATTCAACGTACTCATTGGCCACAACAGTTCCGTTGGCTTCAATAGTGTTCGTCACCATTTGCGGTTGTGTAACAATTACGTCTACAATGGGCGGAGGCTGTTTCTGAGGAGACTTATCTTTTTCTTTGGAATGACAAGCGAACAGGCATACAGAAAAAAGCAATGCACAATAAAGCAGATGTTTATGACCAAGCTGACTTGAATTATGTTTAATCATTAAAAATAATTTATCGCCGTATTCAAAGTAATGGAATATAAAACTGCTATGATCGCAAATTGGATATAAAACAAAAAAATAACGACCAAACCAACAACAAGTAATAAAAAACGCCAAGTTATATACTCAGCGTTTATAAAATTTTATTTCACTTCATCACTCGGCTTCAGCAACTACTTCTTTTACTTCTGGTATCATTCTTTTCATCATTCCTTCAATACCGGCTTTCAATGTAACCATTGATGAAGGGCAACCGCTGCAGCTTCCCTGTAACATCAGGCTAACCACGCCATCATCATAATTTTTGAACTGGATAGCGCCACCATCCATTTCAACTGCCGGGCGAACGTAATTATCCAATAATTCTTTAATGCGCTTTACCACATCAGTATCATCGCTTAAAATAATATTGCCGGTATCCTGTTTTATCTTTGATACCTCATCTTCATTAATAACAGGACCGCCATTTTCAAGATAATCTTTCAAAAATTGTTTTACAGATGGTATCACATCCTGCCAGTCTTCTGTGTCTGCCGTTTTAGTAAGCGTTACAAAATTGCTGGCGATAAATACACTTTTTATAAATGGGAAACTGAATAACTCTTTCGCAAGCGGACTGGGGCCGGCCTGGCTTTCATCCTGGAAATCTATGCTTTTACCCGGGTACAATAATTTGTTGGCAACAAATTTCATTGTCTCTGGGTTGGGTGTCATTTCAGTATATATACTAATAATAGGATTACCTGTCTTAATCATCGTACGCACATTTTAGAGAAGCGAAATTAGGAAAGAATACCTGAAAGTTTCCTTAATTAAATTCAGGAAAAAAAGGCTCAACAAATTTTAAAATATTTATTTCCCGGCGCATTTATAAAAAGCAAATCCCGCCTGTGCGGGATTTGAGGGAGAATGAGGGGTCTCGAACCCCCGGCCTTCAGTGCCACAAACTGACGCTCTAACCAACTGAGCTACATCCTCCATAGTTATCGGGTCGCAAATATAATTAAATTCAATTTTGCAGCAAACTACATTGCAGTATTTAGCGTAATATTTGTTCAGGTCTTGTTAATTCACACAATAAAAAAAATGGCATATTTTTTTTATTATACTTTTGAGAGCGCATATGCAATTAAAAATTTCTAAAATTATGGTTAGAAGAACTGTGTTGCCGGCAGTGTTGATCATTCTGCTGGGTGTAACGTTGTGGGCCTTTAAAAGAAACGCTACAGATGGGGATTCCAAAGAACAAATGCTGCTTACTGCAATAGGCACCATACTGGAACAAAAACATTACGCTCCCAAAACAATCGATGATAATTTTTCAAAACAGGTTTTTGCAAAATATCTTGAAGCCCTTAATCCTGATAAAGACATTTTTTTAAAACAGGATGTAGACTATTTAAAGAAGTATGAGCTAACGCTTGATGATGAGATTCATAACGCACCGTTACTTTTTTATCCCGATGCTTCTGCGATATATCTTAAAAGAGTGGGTGAAGCAATGCAATTGTATAAAGACATTCTTTCAAAACCATTCGACTTTACTACAAACGAAGAGATAAGTTTAGACAACGATAAAGCAGATTTTCCTGCCGATGAAGCAGCCCGCAAAGAACTCTGGCAAAAGCGTTTAAAATACCTGGCGCTTGATCAATATACTGATCTTTTGCAGCAACGTAGTCGCAATATGAATGACACTGCATGGAATAAAACAGATGCCCAGCTTGAACAAATGGCAAGAACCAAAGTTGAAGCTATACTTGACAGAAGCTTTAACAGGCAGAAATTAATTTTTACACCTGAAGAGCAGTTTAATACTTATGTGAACGTGATTACGGATTTGATGGATCCGCACACAGAATATTTTCCGCCGGTTGAAAGCCGTTCATTTGAAGAAGATTTAAGTGGCCGCTTTTACGGCATTGGCGCACAATTAAAAGATGATGACGGCGCTATTAAAATAGCCGCATTAATTACAGGCAGCCCTGCATGGAAAAGTCAGAAAGTGCAGGTGAACGATGAAATTATTAAAGTGGCACAAAGCAATGCCGAACCGGTTGATGTAAGAGGCTATGCCGTAACTGATGTGGTAAAATTAATTCGCGGCACTAAAGGAACAGAGGTTAAGATAACCTTTAAAAAAACGGATGGCTCAACACAGGTAGTTTCTATGATTCGCGATGAAATTGTTCAGGACGAGCAGTTTGCAAGAAGTGCGGTAATTAATGAGCCTACCGGCAAAATCGGCTATATATTCCTGCCTGAATTTTATGCAGATTTCGAAAGGCAGGATGGCAACCGCTGCTCGCAGGATGTAGCCAATGAGATCATCAAACTAAAAAGTGCAAATGTAAAAGGCATTATTCTCGATCTGAGAAATAATGGCGGTGGCTCTCTGCCTGAAGTGGTGAACATGGTTGGATTATTTGTTAAACAGGGCCCGGTTGTTCAGGTTAAAGACCGCGACGGCAAGCCGACCATCTTAAGCGATAATGATACTTCTGTTTTATACAGCGGCCCGCTTGCTGTAATGGTGAACGAGTTCAGCGCATCAGCATCAGAAATATTTGCAGCCGCAATCCAGGATTATAAACGTGGTATTATAATAGGCTCGGATACTTACGGAAAAGGTACTGTACAACGCACTTTGCCCCTCGGCAAACCATTGGATATGTTTAGTGGACAAACTGAATACGGAACATTAAAGCTCACATTTGAAAAGTTCTATCGTATTAACGGCGGCTCTACCCAGTTGAAAGGTGTAACGCCGGATATTGCATTGCCTGATCCCCTGGATTATTTAAAGGTGCGTGAAAAAGATCAATCATCAGCGCTTAGCTGGGATCAGATCTCCAAAGCAGATTACAACGAAATAAATTCGGGTGCGGACTGGGATGCGCTGGAAACCGCATCAAAAAACAGGATCCGGGAAAATACAGCATTCAGTGCTATCCTTAAAAATGCACAATGGCTTAAAGAGAATACGGACAAGACTTATAGCTTAAATCTTCAGCAATACCAAAAAGAACAGGCACAGTTGAGAGCTGTGGTAAAACAGGATGATAGTTTATCGCGTTTAACCACACCAATGAACATTCAGCCTGTTGCACAGGACAGTGCAAAATATTATAGCAATGCAGATAGCCTTAAAGGCGATCGTTATCTTCAATGGCTGAAGAACATTCAAAAAGATATTTACATCAACGAAGCTGTAAACGTAGTTAAAGATATTAATGAGGAACATTAAAAGTATTGTGTTTAATGAAAGGGCTGTCTTGAATAAAGATTGCCCTTTTTCTTTAGTAACCGCTTAAGTTTCCTACCTTACTCCAAACGAAAGCCTGCATGGAACAGAACAAAGAAAAAAAATGGTTCGCAATTTATACAAAGCCTCGCTGGGAAAAAAAAGTAAACGCAAGACTTATTGAAAAAGGAATAGAGAGCTGGTGCCCGGTTCAAAAAAAACAGAGCATCTGGAGCGACAGAAAGAAAATAATTGAAGATCCTCTCTTTAAATCATATGTGTTTGTTCATATAAGCGATAGTGAAAAGATTGATGTACTTAATACCAATGGTGTTGTACAGTTTTTGCATTATTTAAGAAGGCCTGCTGTTATACGCGATGAAGAAATAGAATTGATCCGTTCTTATCTGCTTGAGAAAAATGTTATACTAACAGTAGAACGTCTTAATCATTTCGAAGAAAATAATAAAGTGGTGATACGTAAAGGTGTATTCATGGATATTGAAGGGACTGTGATAAAAGGAGGAAATAAAAAAATATACGTACGTCTCGAAAGCCTTGACCAGTTATTAATAGTAGAGTTTCCGGCAGAGCATGTTGCACATAAAACAGTGTAGGCAATAGCGGCTTCAACCCATTTTATATCAAAAAA
>Ga0206903_10012_pt1 | contig 57026 bp, 51 predicted proteins | sample Alteio_BWOrgHeat_45_FD_152959 | JGI IMG/M metagenome (GOLD analysis project Ga0206903, IMG submission 152959) | Enriched cells from forest soil in Barre Woods Harvard Forest LTER site, Petersham, Massachusetts, United States -... | ecosystem: Environmental > Terrestrial > Soil > Temperate forest >... | reverse complement strand
GTTATTCTGCGTGTTGTAAAGCTGGATACCGACGTTATTCAGCGCGGAGAAGTTGCCAGTGCGCATATCGCCCGTGAGAACGCTTGCTAATCCAGTGCCGCCAGTGTGCCTGCGCACGCCCTCGTAGTCGGCGAAGAAAAAGAGCTTGCTGTGAATGATCGGTCCGCCAATCGTCCCGCCGAAGATCGTTTGTGTATAAGGGTTGATTGGGACGATCGGGATCTGGTGCTTGTTGCCCCATGTATTTGCATCTAGATTAGCGTTCTGCAGAAATGCATAGGCCGAACCATGGAAACGGTTGGTTCCGCTCTTGAGCACATTCACCACATCGCCGCCATTCGCGTTGCCGTATTCGGCGGGCGCATTGGCGGAAATAACCTTGATCTCCTGAATCGCATCAGGAGCGGGGTTATAGGCGATGAGGTTATTCTGACCCTCATTCATGTCGATACCATCGAGGGTATAGTTATTCGCCTGATTGCGGTTGCCGTTCACCGAAACAATGCCGTTGTTAAAGGTATTGCGTTCAATGGCGTTATTTCCCGTCAGTCCGGTGGGGTCGGAATTGACAGCGCCCGGGACGAAGAGCGTGATGCTGGAGAAGTTGCGTCCGTTCAGTGGAACGTTCTGAATTTCGTTTGTCGAAAGGACGATACCCCGGGTGGCGTCGTTCGTATTCAGGAGGGGAGAGACACTTGCCTCGACGCTGACGGTCTGTGTTGTGGTGCCGATCTGTAGTTTCCCATCGATCTTGACAGTCTGATTGATCTCCAGCTGAAACGGGTGGTATTGCGAGGTGACAAAGCCAGATGCGGAGATGGTGACCTGATACTGCCCGATGGGAAGAAAGCGGATGGTATAAGTGCCTGAATCGTTGGTGGTGACAGGTGTTTCTACGCCGGTCCCAGTATTTTTTGCAATGACGGTGGCATTGGGAATGACGGCGCCGTTGGGATCCGTTACCGTTCCGGTGATATTGCCTGTGATGGTCTGGGCTAGCGTTGTGCCGGTGGTGATCAACGCAATGAGAAGCAGCAGGCTACAACACAGCGCCCTGCTGCTGGGGGAGGGTTTAAATTCGCACATTTAAAAATGTGTCCTTTCGTTATCAACCGCAGTGAAATTACATGCGCCTCGCACTGTAGATACTGGTAGAGAGAGTAGCTGCATAGGTAGAAAGTAGTCAACAGGGTGGTATCGATACCCATGCCGTAAAATATGGGAATTTTTGATTAAATGGAAGCGTTCCCACACGTTTGGATGCGAAGAGAGAGTGTTAGCGGTTACACACTAGTTAACACAGGCAGGCCCCTTTGAGGGCTGCCTGTGTTCAGTGGATGTAGCTTCAGGGCCTGGTTAAGCCTTAGTTGGCTGCGGCGACTGGCAGGATCAGGTGGGAGGGGTGCTGCGCCGATCCATAGACATGCTGCGTGGCGGCTTTGTAGTCCGATGGCGCGGCGGTCATAATGTTAGGCACATAGGTTTGCGGATTGCGATCATAGAGCGGGAACCACGTATTTTGCACCTGGACCATGATGCGGTGTCCTTTAAGAAAAGCGTGGTCAGCGCCGTGCAGGCTGAATTTGTATTCTTCGGGCTGGTTTGCGGGTGTTGCTTCCGGATGTTCGTAGCCCTGTCGATAGCGGCCGCGGAAGATTTCATCGGCGATCATGAGCTGTGCGCCGGACATTTTTCCGAGCGATGGGTCGTCTGGGTAAACATCGACGAGCTTGACGATCCAATCGGCGTCCGTGCCGGAAGTCGAGGCGAAGAGGTCAGCTATGATATCGCCGGAGACGGTCACCGGACGGTCCAGCACGGGCGTGGTCCAGGAGGCTATGTCTTTTCGGTTGGCCTCCGAACTCCGGCTTAAGAATCGTTGATCCTGTACAAGCCAGGTATACCAGCCGGATCCGCCGGGCGCATAGGTGGCCTCGATGGGGCGCTTGCGGTAAGGGACCGGATTTGCCGGGTCGGATGTGTAGGCGGTGAAACTGGTCGCGTCTTCTCCTGCCGGTTTGGTGAAGCTGAGCGAGCCATCGGCATCAAGATAGAGATTCCGATCGGATACGCCTTCTTTCGGGGGCCAGTGGCTGTATCGCATCCAGCGATTCGTCCCGGTCTGGAAGGACGCTGTGTCCTTGAGATCGAAGCTTCCCTCGTCTTTGAGGTAGTGAGCAAAAAAAGGAGCTTCGATCTGCGCCCGAAATTGATCGCCGGTGGCTGCGCCGAAGTTCACATCGCCGAGGTAGCGCGTCGTGCGCGCCCACTGGCCGTGGTTCCAGGGACCGAGCACGATGAAGACTTCGTTATGTTTGTCATGCGGCTTGAGGCCAGCGTACTCCGCCTGCGGTCCCCACATATCTTCCTGATCCCACCAGCCGCCGACTTCCAATGTAGGCACGTTGACTTTCGCGAGGTGCGCATCGACGGCGCGAACCTGCCAATACTTGTCATAGCTGGGATGGTCAAAGAATGCTTGCCAGGTGGGAAGGTTTCCGGCACCGGATTTCTTGACTGCTCCGGCGAAGGACCCAGCATCGAGGAAGTAGTCGTAGGCGTCCTGATCGAGCTTAGTGAATGCATTCTCTTTACTGGTTTCCAGGCCCATCGCGTAGTCGTATCCATAGGTCTGGCGGAAGGCTCCATTGTGGAAGAAGTCATCACCGATCCAGAGGTTGGTCATAGGAGCCTGCGGTGAAATCGCTTTGACGGCCGGGTGTGGGTCGATTCCGGACTCAATGGCGAGAAAGCCGGGATACGAGATGCCCATGACGCCAATGCGGCCGTTATTGTTGGGGACATTCTTGATGAGCCATGCGACGGTGTCATAGGCGTCGGTAGTCTCGTCGATGTTATTCGGGTCGGGGGAAGTGGGATCGTGGTGGTCGACGATAGGACGGTTCATGAAGAACTGACCTTCCGAGCCATAACGACCACGGATGTCTTCCATGACAAAGATATAGCCACTCTGGGCGAGTTCGGTGTAACGGGAGTTGATGGAATTCGATGAGGATTCATCGACCCCGTAGGGTGTGCGCTGCATGAGCAGCGGCAAGGGCTCATTTGTGTCGGTAGGGCGGAGAATGACGGCGTGCAGCTTGACGCCATCGCGCATGGGGATCATGACCTCTTTGCGGTCATAGGCGCGGAAATGATTGTGTTGCGGCTGGTCGCTGATGCGGGTGGCCTCTGCCTCATCTTTGCCGGAGATGCGCTTGACCGCTGTGGCTTTGCCACCGGCATCGAGCTCAAAGACGAAGTGAGTCGTGCCATTGTCCGACGAAAAGGTGTTTTGCGTCGCGGCGTGCAGAGGCGTGCGGGCCATGCGGTCGGACTCCACGGTGAGCTGTTTGCCATCGCGGAAAACGGAGAGTGTGATGTCCGGCTCGTTCTGATAGCGGTATTGGCCGACATACTTGTCAAGGGTTGCAGCATCGAGCTTAATTTCGGTTGTAGAAGGGGCCTGAGAGGCCGTTAACATCTGTGCCAGGGGAAGGAGCAATACAAATGCAGCGATCGTGTTGCGGACAAAGCAGCGATTCATTCAGTTTTTCCGGGGCCTGGAGGGCCCATTTGAAATTCATGGACTGCAAGAAAACCATAGCAGAAGGTCGAGATGACAAGGCGAGGCAATTTGCGGCAGGGCGAACGTTATGTAATTGCCACGGCGACGAATCGGTGAATTGCCCGGCTGCATATTCTGCACGGTTGATCGATCGGAACGCGCTCGAAATTTATTTAGCCCATAAGTATTTTTGATACGGCTGTTGGCAAGTCCTTCCAGGTGTTTAATTTTACTGATGTCTAAATAAACCCTGATGGTTCTGAGAGATTGATGTGCACAAGCGCGTGGATCGAAATTTTATTGAAATTCGCTAGATATTGGCACACAATGTTTGCCTTACCAATCTCCAGGGCGTTTGCTATTGCAAGACAGATAGAAACAACAAACAAATAACCGGCTGCCGCTGCGGTGAGCTGCCATGCTGTATTTTTTGGAGGAATCTGTGACCAAGCGATGCGCACTCTGCGTACTCTTATTCCTATTGTCTCTAACTTCATCCCTGTTAGCTCAGAATGCAACAACATCCGTGCGTGGATCGATCAAAGATCCAAGCGGGGCTGTTGTGCCGGGAGCCACTGTTACCTTGTTAGACAGTTCTACAGGCAAAGTGTTGCAGACTACATCTAACAATTCCGGTGAGTACCAGTTCAACCAGATTCCGCCTGCCAAGTACACGATCAAAGTTTCAGCGCCAGGCTTTGCCGATCAGTCCAAGGTGGCTGAATTTCTGGTAAATCAGCCGGCGACAGTGGACTTTGCAGTGACGGTGCAGGCAAGTGCGGAGATTGTGAACGTAACTGCTGAAGCGCAGACATTGAATACAACCGATGCGACTCTCGGCAACTCGGTGAACAATGCGACGATTCAGGCGCTGCCGAGTGAAGGCCGCAACGTTCCCGAACTGCTTGCCCTACAGCCCGGTGTGTTGTTCCTGGGGCATGACAACGATCAGACGATGGATAGCCGCAGCGGTTCAGTGAACGGCGGCCGGTCTGACCAGGGCAATGTGATGCTCGATGGTCTGGATGATAACGACCAGGTGAATGGCTTTGCTTTTACCGGCATCCTGCGCGCGACCCTGGACTCGGTGGAAGAATTTCGGGTAACGACCAGCAACGCGAACGCAGATGCGGGTCGATCTTCCGGCGCGCAGATTAGTCTCGTAACGAAATCAGGCACGAATTCGTTTCATGGCAGTGCCTATGAGTATCATCGGCCCACATTTACGGTTGCGAACGACTGGTTCAATAAACAGGCGCAATTGGCAAATGGAGAGCCGAATATTCCGGGCAAGCTGATTCGTAACACCTTCGGTGCCGCAGTGGGCGGCCCGATTATCAAAAACAAGCTTTTTTTCTTCGGCAATTATGAAGGGCAGCGCACCGCAGAGAATGTACAGGTCACGCAGACTGTGCCGACCGCGAGCTACCGCGCAGGGAATCTGACCTATGTCTCAAGCACTAACCCCACGGTTACGCAGACGCTGACTCAGGCACAACTTGCACAGATTGACGACTGTGCGGGGCCGAGCGTATGTCCGTGGGGGCCTGGTCCTAACCCGAACGTGACGCAGTTATTTCAGCAGTACCCACTCAATAATGGGTTTGCAACAGGTGACGGCTTCAACCTTGGTTCCTTTACATTTTCGTCACCCGCCCCGGCTACGTTGAATACCTCCATCGCAAAGCTCGACTGGACGCCGAATGATAGACAACACATCTTTTTCCGTGGAAATTTACAGAAAGATACAACGGCGGGAACACAGAACTTCCCCGGGCAGCCGGCACAGAGTTTCACCGTTGACAATACGAAGGGTTTCGGGGTCGGCGATACATGGACGATTTCGCCCAACATGGTGAACGACCTTCGCTATGGCTATATACGTCAGGGATTCAGCAATCGGGGCGTGGGGCAAGGCGATTATGTCGATTTTCGCTTCATGGCCACCTTGACTGCCGAAACGCGCACAACGATTGTGAATGTCCCGGTCAACAATATTGTGGACAATTTGAGCTGGACCAAAGGGAGCCATACCATTCAAGCCGGTGTGAACTGGCGCCTGATCCAGAACAATCGTGGCACAGATTCGAATTCATTCAATAATGCAAGCACGAATCCATACTGGCTGCAGAACTTTCCTCCCACTCCTGACGCGATTGGTCTGCCCGGCGTCGATGGCAGTTTTTCCAATTCTTATGAAATTGCATACGACAATTTGATTGGCGCTGTGCCGTCTCTGACCCTGCAGTCGAACTATGCGGTCACGAACGGGGGGGCAAACGGCAATTTGCTTGACGATGGAACATTTATCAACCGGCACTTTAGAGCCAACGAGTTCGAATATTACCTCCAGGATGCATGGCGAATCCGGCCCAACTTCACATTGAGCTTTGGCCTGAGACACACCATCCTGCAGACGCCCTTTGAAACGAAGGGGCAGCAAATTGCTCCGACGGTTGATACGCACAACTGGTTCATGCAACGCGGTCTGGCAGCAGCGGCGGGACAGGTCTATCAGCCGGATCTAAGCTTTGCTCCGAATGGACCCGTCTATAATCGGCCCGGCTACTGGCCGAAATCCAAGGACAACTTCGCGCCGCGGCTTGCATTTGCTTACGCGCCAGACAGTAAAACATCGATTCGCGGAGGATACGGGCTTTTTTATGACCACTATGGCCAGGCAATCGTCAACTCCTTCGATCAACTGGGTTCCTTTGGTTTAACGACGAGTCTGACCAACCCGGCGAATGTGCAAACGACCAGCTCATCTCCCCGCTTTACGGATCGTCATACTTTACCGTCGATTTCGTTGCCGGTATCTCCGAATCCCATATCCTACCCATATACGGTTCCGGACGGCTCCTTCCTCATTACATGGGGAGTGGATAGTAAGTTGAAGACGCCCTATTCGCAGACGATCGACTTTTCTGTTCAGCGCGAACTGCCTGGCGGATTTACCGTCGACGTGGCATATGTAGGCCGTTTAGGCCGCCACCTGCTGCAGCAACTTGACCTTGCGGAACCTGTAAATTTTGTGGATACCAAGAGCGGGGCAGACTATTTTTCGGCAGGCTCGCAACTCTCGCGCATTGTGGACGCGAACCATGGGAATAGTGTGAACAGTGGCAATGGCACGAATGTCAATGTACAGGCGATTCCTTATTTTGAAAATGTCTTTCCATACATGGCTGGCTTCGACTACCCAGGAGAGAGCGCGACGCAGGCGATTTATAACAATGAGTGGGCGCCATATCGATACGGCGCGGGCGAGACCACTTCGCTGGCCGATCTCGATTTCTTCAGTTGCACGACTAATGACCCAATCTATCCATGCCCGGCTGGTCAACAGCCAAAGTTCTGGCAGAACCAGTTCTCCTCCCTGTATGCCTGGTCTTCCATTGGCATGAGCTATTACAACGCCGGCCAGATTGTGCTGCGGCATCCGGCCAGCCACGGCCTGCAAGTTGATTTCAGCTATACCTATTCGCGCTCGATTGATATGGGCTCGGATACAGAACGGGCCAGCGAATTGTATGCAGGCGGGAATGGAGCGGGAAGCGGCACTGCATCGTTCGGTACGATCTTGAATACCTGGAGACCTTATTTGAATCGCGGTATATCGGACTTCGATACGACACACCTGATTACAGTCGACTGGGTCTATGAGCTTCCCGTCGGTCAGGGGAAACGATTCGGCGGTGGCATGAGCCGCTTAATGGACGCATTTGTGGGCGGCTGGCAATGGTCTGGTTTGAATCGCTGGACTACCGGCTTGCCCTTCAGTATTTTTTCTCCGGGCTGGGCAACAAACTGGCAGGAAGAAAGCGCTGGAGTCGTAACAGGCAACGTAAAGCTTCGTAAGCATCTCGATGCAAATGGAGCACCACAGGTATTCGATAATCCTGACGCGATTAACAGCGGTGTGGCTAGTGGCGGCTCTCCTGTCCGTCTTGCGTATCCGGGCGAGGCGGGCGAACGCAACAATTTCCGCGGCGATGGTATCTTCAATATCGATTCGTCGCTGGCGAAGTCGTGGAAGATTACCGAAGGACAGAATCTGAAGTTTGGTTGGGATGTATTTAATGTCACGAATACAGTGCGTTTCGATACGAATCCAGCGGACTTAAATGGCAGCCTTACAAGCGGAACGCTAGGCGTTTACAGCACCACCTTGTCGTTGCCTAGAAGGATGCAGTTCTCGCTTCGGTATACCTTCTAGCCTGAGTAAAGTAAAACAAATGCCCCATCCACGAATCCATGGATGGGGCATTTGTTTTCTGACAGATTGGACAGGTTACTGACGCAGATTCGTTGAAACTCCTGGCCTCAACACGCGGCCCGGAATGATTTAAGCCATTACTCCGCGCCGAGTGTTTTCACGAAATGGTAGTAAAAATCAACGCCTCGGTAATAAGACTCAATGGGGACGCGTTCGTCTTTACCGTGGGCGCGAACATCATTTGTCTCCAGCGCGATGCCGGAGATTCCATACGTCGGCATGCCTGCGGCGTTGGTGAAGACGCCGTCGGATGCTCCGGTTGCCATCGTTGGGATGACAGGAGTTCCGGGCCACATCTCGTTTACTAGTTTGTCCAAGGGCTGCATGACCTCAGGTTTCAGCGCAGCGGGCGGCAAGGCTTTTCTGTCCGGAGCCGTGTCGGAAATTTCGCCTGCGCTATCGACGTAGCGCACCGTGACCTTGGGATCGTCGATGATGCGGACGAGGTCCAGGCGCACTTCTTCAAGCGAATGTCCGGGCAGGATACGGCAATTGACATTGGCTTGCGCCATCTGCGGCAGAGCATTGTTGGCGTGGCCTCCAGCGAGGCGCGTGGCAACGCAGGTCGTGCGCATGGTGGAATTGTATTCGGCGTTCCTGGACAGCCGATCGATGGCCGCTTTGTTGGGCTGCGCCGCGGCGACGGCCTTCATATCTGCGGCGGTCTGACCGGACTCAAGCGTACTCATGCGCTCAAAGTAGGCGCGGGTGATCGCGTTCAGTTCGAAAGGAAACGTGTAGTTCTCCAGACGCTGTAGAGCATTTGCAATGTGATAGATGGCATTATCTGGCACAGGCAGCGAGCTGTGACCGCCAGGGTTGGTGGCGATGAGCTGAAAATCGGCGTAGAGCTTCTCCGTCGCGTCTACATCCATCGCGATTGCTTTACCCTGCTCCATGTCGACGCCGCCGCCATCAGGGTTGATGACGTACTCTGCGTCGATCAGATCGCGGTGATTCTGAATAAGCCAGTTGACACCGTTGGATTTGCCACCTTCTTCATCGGCGGTAAGTGCCAGGATGAGATCGCGGTCCGGCCTATAACCTTCTTTCTTGAGACGGATGAAGGTGGTGGCGAGGATGGCGTCGCTCTCTTTCATGTCCTGTGTGCCGCGGCCATAGTAGTAGCCGTCTTTTTCGACAAATTTGAATGGATCGGTGGTCCAGTCTTCGCGACGGGCTTCGACCACATCGAGATGACCGATGAACAGAATCGGCTTCTTCGCGCCTGTACCGCGCAGGCGGACGACCAGGTTCTCTTTGCGGTCGTTCGGACCGCCGATGAAGATGTCTTCTTTCGGGAAGCCGGCGTCGAGAAATCGCTGCCGCATGGCTTCGGATGCAGCAGTGACACTGCCGACGGAATCGGTGGTGTTGATTTCAATGAGTTGTTGGAAGATGTCATGTGAGAGTTGCCGGGTTTGCGGATCAACCTGAGCAAGGCAGTGGTTGGGAGTGACGGCAGATGTAAAGGCGCAGAGCGCAAACAGGCTGAGCGCAGTGGAACAACGCATGAAGTTCCCCTTTCCAGTAAAGTCAAAAAGTAACAGATTCCGCAAGCAATGGGGGAAGAAAGCGCATGCAAGTAATGCTTGGAGGCGCATCGATGCGGATGATATCGTCAACCACAAAACCAGTTTCAGCAAGAAGGTAGAAGAGAGTGAACAAGATCGCCGGCGCCCTACTTTGTTTCTGCGGATCGTTGTCTTTCATCCACGCGCAGGAATCGAAACCACTCATTACATTGGATGAATTCATGAACGCGACCGAAGTTCGATCAGCCAGGTTGGCTCCGGATGGTCAGGCAGCGGTGATCTGGACGAACGCGCCTGACTGGGCTCATGATCGCTTCCGCGATGATTTGTGGCTGTGGCAGCAGAAGACGGGAGTGACGGCGCAGATTACGCAGTCAGGGTATGACTCGTCTCCGGCGTGGTCACCGGACGGGAAATATATTGCATTCATTTCGTCGCGGGCGTTAGCGGATGAAGAGAACAAAGATGACGACAAGGACAGTACAGAGCGTGTGTGGTTGATCCCTGCCGCGGGCGGAGAGGCGTTCCCGCTCTATACGGAAAAGCTGGATGTGCATGCATTTGCCTGGTCTGCGGACGGGACGAAGATCTTCTTTTCTGTTGAGCAGCCACTGACGAAAGCGCAGGAAGATGCGCATCAAGAAGAATGGAAAGACGTGATTCGCTGGCGCGAGCAGGAACGCGGCGATGTATTGCTGGCGATTCCAGTGCAGGCCGCAGTCGCTGAAATCCAGAAGACTCCAGCGCCGAAGACTTCTGCGAAGAAACAGGATGAGGAATCGCCTCTGCCAAAGCTGGCGCAGGTAATTGCAAAGAACGATCGCGAGATTACCGAAGTCGCGGTTACGCCTCGGCAAATTGCATTTGAAACCGAAACGGTTTCGCATCGCATGGAAGGCCCGGAGGCGGCCGAAATCTATCTCGTTAGCACGGCTGGTGGCGATGCGAAGCAGCTTACGCACAATGAGGCTGTCGAGAGTGGTCTCCGTTGGAGCCCGGATGGAAAGCGGCTTTACTTCAATGTGCGCGCTGACGCGGGGTCGCTTGAAGGCAAGTATCAGGATGTGCAGGGACGCTTGTATGTCATCGATCCTGTGAGCGGGAAGATCGATCGGCTGGGTGCGGATTTTAAGGGATCGTTTGAAGAATATACGGTTGGCGAGGATGGAAGCGTGATCGCAGCCGGCCTGACGGGAACACAGCAGCAACTCTACAAAATTGATGGAAGCAAAGCGGAGGAGTTGAAAGGTACTGCTGGCACTTACTCGGGAATCGATGCTGCCAAGCAGGCGCACAAATTTATTGTCCTGCATTCGACGATTACCGATCCAACGCAGGCGTTCGTCGCCGATGAGCCGAGTCATCTGGAGCAAGCCAGGGCAGTTACGAACTTCAACACGTTATTCCACAACCGCGCACAACCTGAGTGGACGACCTATCGCTGGAAGTCAGATGACGGCACCGAAGTGGAAGGTGTACTGATCTATCCGCCAGGAAAGAAAGACGCGAAGCATTTACGCATGCTGACATTGATTCATGGAGGGCCCGCGGATGCGGATGGCAACCGTTTTGGCGCGGACTGGTATGACTGGGCCACACTAGCGGCGGCAAATGGATGGCTTGTATTCCGCCCAAACTATCGCGGGTCTAGCGGATATGGCGACGACTTCATGCTACAGATAGCACCGCATCTGGTATCGGTTCCGGGCAAGGATATTCTGGCTGGCGTCGATGCGCTGGTGAAGGATGGTATCGCTGATCCTGATCATTTGACCATTGGCGGATATAGCTATGGCGGCTATATGACGAACTGGCTCATTACTCAGACTCCACGTTTCAAAGCGGCGGTGACGGGTGCGGGCGCAGTGGAACACGCTGCGAACTGGGGAAACGACGACGAAACGTATGATGACGCGTGGTATCTGAGCGGAACGCCGTGGGAGAAGCCGGAGCTGTATCAGTCAGAGGCAGCACTTTTTCAATTCAACAAAGTAAAAACGCCGACGCATCTTGTGGGAGGCAACGCCGATGTACGCGTCAGTTTTCTTGAAGATGTGTTGATGGAGCGGGCGTTTCAGCAGATCCATGTGCCGCACGCGTTTCTTGCATTCCCAGGTGAAGGTCATGGGTTGGACAAGAATCCGTGGCACGGCTACATCAAGGTGCGCGAAGAATTGAAATGGCTGGATAAATACGTCAACCAGTAACCAAAGAGAGAGCGTGTATGAAACAAGTGTTACTGGCCTGCTTCGGGATTTGGTTCCTCAGCACAGGAGCAGCGCGTGCACTCGCGCAGCCTTCCGCACAGCAGAAAGTCATCATCGATACAGATATAGGAGACGATATTGATGATGCCTTTGCTGTTGGGCTTGCGCTGTCGAGCCCAGAACTAAAGATTCTTGGCATCACGTCAGCATGGGGAGATACGGAACTGCGGAGTCGTATGGTAGACCGCTTGTTGTGTGAGACGGGAAGAAGCGATATCCCCGTTAAAACAGGAATAAAGACAGCCAGCAAGGCGACGTTTTCGCAGGAAGCATGGGCGAGAGCAGGCAAGCTGCGCTCGCACGGAGATGCGGTAGAATTCATGCTCGAACAGATTCGAAAAAATCCAGGTGAGATTACGCTGATTGCGATTGCCCCGCTGACGAATATTGGCGCGGCGATTGATCGCGATCCTGGGACTCTCAAAAAACTGAAGCGCGTTGTGCTGATGGGAGGCTCTGTCCGGCGTGGATATGACGAATTTGGTCTTGCCGTAGCACGCCCACCGGAGGCGGAATACAACATGGCCATGGACCCTGTGGCGGCACAGAAACTTTTTGGATCCGGAGTGCCGGTCTATATGATGCCGCTCGACTCGACACAGTTGAAGCTGGATGAGGTGCGGCGAGCCATGTTGAGCACAGTGAGCACTCCTCTTACCGATTCCTTGCAGGTGCTTACAGCTGAGTGGCAGCGGATGACGCACCAGACAACGCCAACCATGTTCGATGTGGTTGCTGTGGCGTATGCCGTGAATCCTGAGCTGTGTCCGGCAACGCCCCTGCACATCGAGGTAGATGATGCAGGGAACACCCGCGAAAGGCCAGGCGATGCTAATGTACATGTCTGCCTCAACTCTGATTCTGATCGATTTTTTCAGTTCCTAATGCCGCGGTTGCTGGAGCAGAAGCTGCATGGCGATTCCGTTTGTGTAGCGCCATAGTCGCTTAGCATAAAGCAAGAGCGCCCCGACCAAGGTCGGGGCGCTCTTGTTGATGTGAAGCCAAAATTATCGCGGAGTTACGTCGAGAGTCAGCACTTCGAACGGCGCGAGTTGAAATTCGTGGGGAACACGCGCTTGAAGCTCGGTGGAGGACTTTCCGGCATCGTCTTTCCACGGGCTCTTCGCAGAATATTTTTGCGCCGCGCCTGTCGGAAGCTCAAAGGCATCCTGAATATCTACGCGCATGCTCTGTGGATGATCGCTGGGATTGCGCAACACAAGAATGCCTTTTTTCGGCGTCCACGAGGCCCAGCCGTACACCTCAAGCCATGCGGGATCGCCACCGATCCAGTGTGTGTCTTTTAGTACATCCGCATTCGAGCGCGACCAGTTTGCTGCCTCTGCCAGATCATCCCAGTTTGTAGAGCTGAGCAAAGACGGTGTGATGTACATCTCCTGCAGTTGCGTGCCATTGCCGAAATAATCGTGTACTTCATTGCGAAAACTGTTGCTGGGATCTTTGCTGAGTTGTTTGTGATGCTGAGCATAGATGATGCCATGCAGCATGAGAGAGTTGAGGGGATAGAGGGGGCCGCGCTTTACAACCTCATCATAAGTGTCAGCATCGCGATACGTAATCCAGCGCTCGCGGTAGGGACCGACGCCGGCGACGCTGTCATCTTCGCCGCCGCGCCATATGGAATCGGCATAGAGTAACCAGAACGGTGACGGATAGGTGCCTGTAGTGAGGTTGATATAGATGTCCGGCTTGACTTCGCGCAGCTCACCAATCAGATGAATCGCGGCAGAAAAGTCGCTGTCGAAGCTGCTGCCGGGGAAGACGCTGTCGGCATTTCCAGTTCCATCAAACTTGAATTGATTGACGCCATACTTGCGGATCATTTCTAAACATACGTCACGAAAGTGTGCGTAATACTTCGGTCCGGAAAGAGCAAAGCCATTGTCGACAATTTCAAATCCCGCGGCCTTCCCGTACTGGATGCGTTCTTTTTTCGGGATGTCGTATCCGCCCCAGGGTGACATCCAGATACCTGGCGAGGCCTCATATTTATTGGCCGCATCGCGCACTGGAGTAAAGCCCTTGGGGAAGCCTTTATTGAAGCTCCAAAGTGAAGCGTGGTCGTCCCAGCCGTCGTCGAACATAAAGGAACTGAGTGTAACGCCGCGCTTCTCATGCAGTTCGCGGCCGAAGGTGTTGATGCGGTCCAGCGCGCCTGCCTCGTCATAAGCGTTGAAGTAGCCGAGATCGTACCAGGAGTTGTAATGCAGGAAGGTGCGATATGGATGCGCGCGTTCCCGTTCGATGTAATTCAGAAAATCACGGCGTAGCTGCCCGCTTTGTGTCACTCCGATGACGGAAGAATAGGTTACAGATTGCCCGGCTTTGAGCGGCAATTCACGATCGATTGTGGCAGTAACACGGTCGTTCAGCACTTTGCTGTCAGATAGCGGGTGTTCGAAGCCGAGAAAGAGATTGCCGGCTACGATGGGTGATCCTTTTACCGAGCCGAGGACATGCGCACCGGGCAGCTGCAGATCAAATAGTTCAACGTGGCTGATAGGCACGTCTTGCCGACCTGCTTTTAGTGTGACGAACTGGCGCACATAATGAGATCCATCGCGCAACACGATAGACCAGGTTACACGCAGATTGCCATCGCGGGTGGCAAGCGGCAAATCAAATTGCTCTCCAGCCACGCGATCAGAGTAGCGTGACGCATCGGGCTTTGGCGCGATTGCGAGCATCTGTGGCGCGCCATCCACCCGCAGATTATCTGTCCGATAGATGGACCCATCTTTCAGAAGCAGGGAAAAAGGGTTGGAGAGGTGGAGCGTTGTCTTGTGTAACTTATCTGTAACTGCGACATTGGCTAATTGATTGCCTGAGAGTGCCCATGTGGCTTCAATGATCTGGTTCGATAGGATATAGTTATTTCCGCGATTCACAGCGATCGCTTTGCCGGGGGCCTGCGCTTTGGCCGTGGCAGCCAGCAGAAGCAGGACTGCATAAATACTCAAGAAATAGGGCTGGCAAGCAATCTTCAAATTCTTCATTTTTCCTTGCTCACTCCGGCCGGAGAATAAATAGTTACATGAGATACGACACGACTGATTGCTCCTTCGCTGGGCGTGTCTGGAGTGATCCCGTTCTCTATCGCGAAAAACAGGGCGAGGAGCTGGCCAGCGATCACATCGATGGGGGGACGGCATATGTCCGGAAAAGCCGAAGGCGCATCAAGCGATAGCACGTGGTCTGTCAAGTTTTGAATACGGTCTATTGCGTGCGGAGCGACGACGAGAATGTCTCCGCTCAGGTCCTTTTTACAAATTTCCTCAAGCAGGTCCATTTCATATTGCAGGCGGCTGTCGTCACCCGATAAATATGTAACCACTAATGTTTCTTTATTCAGGAAAGACATTGGACCATGCCGCAACCCGAGCGGCGATTCCGCGAGCGTAGCCACCTTGCCGGCATTCAGTTCCAGCACCTTGAGCGCGCTCTCCTGCGCCACAGCTTGCAGCGCGCCTGTGCCGAGAAAGCAGACACGCATGAATTTCTTCTTTGCTAAAAGCGCGGCAATGTCAGCGGCTTCATGTAAGAGTCTGATTCCCATTTCTGCCATGCTTTGCAGTAGCTGCCTATAACGGTCCGGCACGCGGATGTGAGCCAGATATTGGGCAGCTATTACCATATTCGAGAAGGAGCTTGTCATCGCCAGGCCCCGATCGTTCACAGCATCGTCCAGCTTGATAGGGAAGACTCCTGGGAAGCGCGCCATAGTGCTGGATGCATTGCACGTGACCACGAGATGGCGAATCTGAGATTGATAGCTGTCGTGCGCCTGCTTGAGGACTGCAACTCCTTCGGAACTCTCGCCCGAACGGGAAAATGAGATCAGCAAATACTTTTTACCAGGCAGAATGTGATCGGGCATGTTCGTCAGCAATTCGGTACTTGAGATTGCCACGACCTCGCATTCCCATTGCTGGTGCAAGACGAGGCTTACTGCGCGCCCAATGTAGTCAGAAGTTCCGGCTCCCGCCAGGATCACTAAGGGAGGATTTTGTGAACCGCGTGTCAGGCCGCAGTGGTGCAGGAAACTCTGAATGGCATCATGCATAGATGAAAGATGATGCAGCGTGCCGAGCCAGCTTTCCGGCTGCTGGTGGATCTCGCGCGGCGTATCCATGAGGCCCCTGACTTCCTTTTCCTTCTCGGTTAGAAGAAGTAGTGCAGAAAGTGAGTCCGGCAAATGGCGATCTCCTTATCTATATTTAATCTGTTCGGGATTTGATTGTAGCCTGTAAAGCGAGATAATACGTAATCAAAAATAACAAAAGGAAATAATTTAGATTTCTTAATTAGTGTCCAGGTCGAAGTCACTTTTTCATTCGCATACAATCTGTTTGGAAAGCAGGGGGATGACGGTGGCACGTACGTCTACAAAAAAGGTAAAAAACCGCCCGATGTTAATAGACGAGCGGCGTCAACACATTCTTGGACTTGTTCAAAGCCATGGACGTGTGCTGGTCGATGAATTGTCTGGTACACTCGGCATCTCGCAGATCACGATCCGCAAAGATCTGGATCATCTGCAGGCAAAGGGCTTTGTCCAGAGAACCCACGGCGGCGCACTTCCAATTGCGGCGGGGTCATTATTTGATCCGTCGCTGCAGGAAAAACAAAAGCAACACTCCCATGAAAAGCAACGGATTGCAGAGGCAGCTGCCAGCATCGTGCAAGAAGGGCAATGCGTAATGCTGGACTCAGGCACAACGACAACGGCTGTTGCCCATGCTCTGCGTCGCTTTTCACGCCTTACTGTGATTACGAATGCGGTCAACATTGCAGCTGATCTTGCGGGTACGGATTTCGATGTGATCCTGACTGGCGGCATCTTGCGCAAGAATTCATTTTCGCTGGTAGGTCCGCTGGCGGAAGACGTGCTCGAAGAAATCCATGCCGACTTGCTTTTTCTCGGAGTGGATGGGTTCGATCTAGAGATTGGTCTGACAACCCCGAACGTCCTGGAGTCACGCGTAAACCGTGCAATGGTAAAGGCTGCCAAGAAGGTTGTGGTGGTTTGCGATTCGACAAAATTCCATCGTCGCAGCCTTTCGCGGATCGTTCTTCCGGCAAGTATCGATTGCGTGATTACTGATCGCGGATTGTCAGAGGCAGATGCGGAGACATTGCGCGGGCAGGACATCGAGTTGATCCTGGTCTGAGTTTGCTTGTGCGGGTACGATTAGTTTATATATTTCGTTTTTAACGTTTTATTGACTTTTCGTTTCGTTCTATGCGGAAATGCATGTAAAACTTTCTCAAATGGACGTTTTCTCTATGTTTGATATCACTATTGCGGGCGAAATCAATCTGGATCTGATTCTTTACGGCCTTCCGCAGAGCATGCCGATGGAAAGAGAGCTGCTGGCCACAGATTTTCAGATGACGCTCGGGAGTTCTTCCGCCATTCTTGCTCACAACCTGGCCGTTTTAGGGACGAAGGTTGGATTCATTACGCGCGCGGGGAAAGACGAGTTCGGCAAAGTTGCGTTGACGCGACTGGGGGAAAGCGGCACGGATTTGAGTCGCGTGGTCTTCGACAAGATGGGAAAACCAACGGGCTTAACCGTGTTGCTACCTCACGGCAGAGAGCGGCATATCCTGACGTATCCGGGCACGATGAGTGATATGGGCCTTGGCGATCTGGACCTTCCCTATCTCAAATCTTCACGGCATTTCCATGTGTCTTCGCTCTTTTTGCAGCGGTCACTTGCACCTGATTTGCCAGAGCTTTTTCGCGAGTTGAAACAGACAGGACTGACAATTTCGCTCGATACAAATGACGATCCGGAAGACAAATGGGGTGGCGTGCTGGATGAACTGCTCGATCTGATCGACGTATTGCTTCCCAACGAAGCAGAGATTTGTCGGATTGCGCGATGCGGCACGCTGGAGGAGGCGGTCGCGCTGCTTTCGCGGCGTGTTCCGTGCATTGCGGTGAAACTCGGTTCGCGCGGTTCGCTGGTGCAGGTCGGTGAGAAAAGGTTCACAGCCGTTCCTGTTGCAGTCTCAGCCGTAGATACGATCGGAGCAGGTGATAGCTTCAACGCCGGATTTCTTTTTGCATGGCTTCGCGGCCTTCCTTTTGAAGACTGTGCCAGGGCGGGCAATATTGCCGGAGCATTGTCGACGCAGCGCGCCGGAGGAACGGAAGCTTTCCGAGACCGCGAATTTACAGAGAACTTTCTCAAGCAGCACAATTTTCCTGTGACACGATGAAGATGTATTCGGAATGAATTTCGCAGCCATTGACTGGATCATTGTCGCGGTCTATCTCGCAGCGTCCATGCTGGTTGGTTTGCTTGGGCGCAAGTATGTCGGCAACACCGCACATTTTCTGGTGGCAGGCAGGGAGCTCGGGACATACATCGGGATCGCGACACTGGCGGCGACTGAGATTGGCACTATCACCTTCATGTACAACAGCGAGCTGGGCTATCGTTACGGCTTTGCCGCTTTTTCCGCTGCGCTCATCTCTGGCGTTGCGATGATCTTTGTAGGGCGCACCGGTTTTGTGATCAGCAGGCTGCGTGCGCTCCGGCTGATGACGGTTCCCGAATACTTTGAAGTGAAATACAGCCGCGGGTTGCGCATCGTTACAGGTATTCTTGTCGCCCTGGGCGGCATTCTGAACATGGGAGTATTCCTCAAAGTGGAGGGACAGTTTCTGACGGTGATCACCGGGCTAAACCAGAAATATCTGGTTGCCACGATGATTGCGATCCTCCTTCTGGAGTTGATTTACACGACGGTCGGCGGGATGATCTCGATTGTCATCACGGATTATTTGCAGTATGTGCTGCTCTCAATTGCAACTATCATTATTACGATTTATGCCGTGCATTTTGCCGGATGGCATGCGATGGTGGCGAAAGTCACGAGCGTGATGGGGCCGAGCGGGTTCAATCCCATCACCGCGCCGAAGTTCGGTTTCAGCTTTTTGATTTGGCAATTGCTGTTGTGGCTGGCGATCCACACCTGCTGGCAGACAACGGCCATGCGCATGTTCTCGACTAAAAGCCCTGAAGTTTCAAAACGCGTCATGACGTGGACCGGCTTCATATTTCTTGGGCGCGGCATGCTTCCGATGCTTTGGGGAATTGCGGCACTTACGCTGCTTGGTCACGGAGCAGTGCTCGGCGGTATACCGCAGCCGGTCGTGAATGGTCACACGCTTACTCCTATTAATGCCATGCCGGCGATGCTTGCCATGTTGTTAGGGCCGGGTATTCGTGGGATTGTTGTGGCGGGTATGCTGGCTGCGACGATGTCGGTGAATAGTTCGTATCTATTGGGCTGGAGCGCGGTCATCTCGCAGGATATTATCGCTCCGGTTCGCAAACAGCTCGGCCGACCCCCGGTACGCGATGCGACGCAATTGCTGATCAATCGAATTTGCAACTTTGCCGTCGGATTATTTCTTATTTTCTGGGGATTGCTCTACACGCCGCCTGGAGCAGTGTATCTTTACCTGAACATTACAGGGACTATTTTTCTTGCGGGCGCATTTGTCTGCGTGATCGGTGGCCTCTACTGGAAACGCGCCAACATTACCGGCGGCTATTGTGCGATGTTGATGGGCGCTGGCGGCGCGATTATTCCCTTCTTCTTTTTGCACAAAAGCGAGAGCTTTGCCGGGTTTGCAGCGTTCGGGCTGTCTGCTGCGGGGCTTCTGATTGGGTCGTTCCTGGGTAAGAAAAGTGCCAACACACCTGTTGCCGAATTGGCTGTGCAGACTGGAGATGCGCTATGAATGGGTGGATGAATTTCTGGGCCGCATGGCTTGTGATTTCCGGGGTCGCTTTTACTGGCATTACGCTGATTGTGGCGATAAAGGGTTTCCACGATCTACGCGCCATGTTCGCGGGTTTAAGAGAAAAGAAAAAGGTCGAGTAAATGAGCGATCCGGATAAGTTTGTTGCGATGGTTTCGGCGAAGGCGGCGGTAAGTCTTCCGCTCAGCGATTTTCAGCCGAAGCCAACACTCGTCGCGAAAGAACATCACCTAGAGCGTGCCCGGTTTCCGGTAATCGACTATCACAATCACCTGGATTCGCTTGAGCCACGCGAAGTCTTGCGTGTGATGGACGCCTGTGGCATTGAGAAGATCGTGAACATCACGATGAAGACGGGCGATGAAGCCCTTCGGATGATCGATAAGTTTCACGCGGCTGATCCAAAACGTTTTGCCACGATTGGCTGGATGGACTGGTCCGATGTGACGAGGCCGGATTTTATTACGCTGACTTTGCAGCGAATTGAGAGGCTGGTCGAGTGTGGTGCTGTCGGTATTAAGTTTTGGAAAGATCTTGGGTTGAGCGTACGCGAGGCAAACGGTGAATTGCTGTGCGTTGACGATGAGCGGCTGGCTCCGATTTTTGACAAAGCAGCGGCGCTGGGCATTCCTGTTATGTTTCATACGGCAGACCCGGATGCTTTTTTTCTGCCGATCGATGCACAGAACGAGCGATACGAAGAACTGGTGGCGCATCCGGACTGGGGATTTTATGGGGCCCGGTATGCAAAACAGGAGCTGCTCGAACAACGCAACAGAGTTATTGCACGGCATCCAAAGACCACGTTTGTTGCGGCGCATGTAGCGGAGAGTGGAGAGAACCTCGCGCTAGTTAGCCAGCTGCTTGAAACCTATCCAAACGTCTATATCGATATCAGTGCCCGCGCTTCAGAGTTGGGGCGCCAGCCCTATTCAGCGCGTGAGCTGTTTCTAAAATTTCCAGACCGCATTCTCTTTGGAGCCGATCTCCTGCCGGAAGAATTGATGTACCGGCTTTATTTTCGTTTTCTGGAAACGGCGGATGAGTATTTCGAATATCCGTCCCACGCTTCACGGCAGGGGCGCTGGAATATTTATGGATTGCACTTGCCGGATGATGTGCTGCGTAAGGTTTATCGTGAGAATGCGCTGCGACTTTTAGGCGGAAATTAAAATAAATGTCATGTAATCAGTCATTTAAGGGAATCGCCAACGTTCGGTGCGACAACGATTTTCGGTGTCCCTTATAATCAGCATTTTCCCGCACAAGGATGCAGATGCTGGCTGATTCTCTTGCCGAAGATCACACTGTCTTGACCGAAGCCGAAAAGACGGCCGTACATGAGCAGGTGGAACGTCTCCTGGCGAGTTCCTATTTCAGCCATAGCAAGAGGTTCCCGACATTTCTAAGATTTGTTGTCCAGCATGCTTTAGCGGGGCAGAGTGATCTGTTAAAAGAACGTACTCTTGGGATTGAAATTTTCGGACGCAGTCCCGATTACGACACCGCGGCAGACCCGATTGTTCGCGTAACCGCGGCTGAAATTCGGAAGCGGATCGCGCAATATTATCAGGAGCCGGGACGCGAGGAAGAGATTCGCGTTTCCTTGCCCTCCGGGTCCTATGTGCCGCATTTTCAATGGCCGCACGCCAGCTCCGCACAGGTTGATTTGGCAGGTTGCGAAACGCAGCCTTTGCCTGCAGACCCTTCAAACGAAGAGGTGGCGTATACACCTTCGTCTTCGACTCGATGGTCCATTGCTGCCATCGTGGTGCTGGCGGTCGTCGTGGCCTCGGCTGCACTTTTCATGGCATGGAGGTCAACGCAACGTTCCCCTTACGATTTTTTCTGGGGACCTGTACTTAATTCGACCGATCCGGTTCTGTTTAGTATTGCGGACCAGAACGAATATTCAGAGATAGCGTTGCGCGATGCTTCGGACCCGACCCGTCAGAGCATACTCAAAGATAATTTGAGCGCCGTGGTCATGGACGATTTGACCGCTGTCGTAAAGATCGCTGGACTGATGCAGGCGAACGGAAAGAAATACAGCTTAAAGGGTGAAGGCGCGACCGATCTGAAGGATCTTCAAAACGGCCCCACGGTTTTCGTTGGTGCTTTTGACAATATGTGGACGCTTCGGCTGACCCGGCCGCTGCGCTTTCACTTCGGCAATAATCCGGAGATGACGAAACTCTGGATCTCTGACGCAAACAGTTCAGAGCCTCCAGTCTGGGTGGTGGATCGCACGCTGCAGCTGAAGACGAACAATTATCGCGACTATGGCATTGTGGCGCGGTTCGTCGATCCCAATACCGGCAAACTCTCCATCATTGCGGCTGGCGTTGGGCGCGGAGGAACGATCGTGGCTGGTGAATTTCTTACTGATCCCGCGAGCCTTGAGCAGCTTACAAGAATAGCTCCAAAGGGAGCCAACAAAAAGAATATCGAATTAGTCCTGAGCACCGAGATCATCGACGGGCAGCCGGGAACACCTAAGATCGAAGCTACCTATTTCTGGTGATACAGCGGAAATTCCCGAAGCATATTCTCGCTTTCAGGATTCTGTTCCAATGGCCACGACGAAGTATTGTGCAGGCTCCTGACCGATGTTGCGAATGCCATGTTCTTCGCCGGAATGGATGAAAGCGGCTGACCCTGGGCCAATGGTTGTGATCTTGCCCGCGATGGTGACTTCGAGTGTTCCCCGGGAGATGAGAAATAGCTCCTCGTGCGTGTGATGATGTGGAGGGTGCGGCATGGCGCCGGGTGCAAGCACGGTTTCGTGGACTTCAAGATGGGCTCCAGAATGGGTGATGCCGTTCAGGATCGGGCGTGCCGTATTTCCGCCATTCGTGTGTGCCTGGAGCTGATCGAAGGGTGTCGCAAACGATTGGATGGGTTGGTTGTCGTCTGCTAATGCCAGCGAACTCAATAGCAATGGCAAAGCCTGACACAGGCTGCGACGTGATACTTCCATTTGATTCCTCCGCGATAAAACTAGCATTGACAGAGGGGTATGTGGAAGGAAGCAGCTTCCAATGACTCGCAGGCCTGTGACTTCTCCGCCGGGTTTCGATAAACTTTGCTTCGACGATGAATCTTTCCGAAATTCAAATCGCTCTGCGTGACCTGAAACTGGATGCTTGGCTCTTTTACGACCACCATCACCGTGACCCTATTGCAGGCCGCATTTTAGGTCTCGATCCGCATGCGCACATCACACGCCGGTGGTACTACGTCATTCCGGCTCATGGAGAACCGCGCAAACTGGTGCATCGCATTGAGCAGGCGCGATTGGATACGCTTCCGGGCGGCAAGACGCAGTACTCCTCGTGGCAGGAATTGCAGGCTGGGCTGGATGCGATGCTTGCGCCTTACCACCGCATCGCCATGCAATATTCACCGCGCAACGCCATTATGTATGTCTCCATGGTGGACGCCGGGACGGTAGAACTGCTGCGTGAGATGGGGAAAACCATTGTCAGCTCGGCCGATCTAGTCAGCCAGTTTGAAGCGGTGCTTTCTGAGGAGCAAGTTGCCAGCCATTATGAGGCGCAGCGAGCATTGGATGAAATTCTGGCAGAAGGATTTCGCGCGATTGACCGCCGGGTGAAGAGCGGGATCACGGAATACGAGATGATGACGTGGTTCCAGGAGGCGATAGACCGCGCGGACCTAATCACAGAAAACGGCCCGAATGTTTCCGTAAATGCGAACTCGTCGGATTCGCACTATGAGCCGACAGCCGCACATTCTCGCAAAATTCAGAGCGGCGATTTTCTGCTGATCGACATATGGGCGCGCAAGAATCGCCCTGGCACTTGCTGGTATGACATTACCTGGACGGCTGTTGTAGGCCGCGAGCCTTCCGAACGCGAAAACCATGTATTTGAAATTGTAAAGAATGCGCGGGACGCTGCGATTCATGCCGTGCAGGATGCTTTTGCCCACAAACAAGCCATTGCTGGCTGGCAGGCAGACGATGCTGCCCGGGCAGTTGTCCGTGAGGCAGGATTTGAGGCGTACTTTACCCATCGCACCGGGCACAACATCGCCAACGAGCTGCACGGCAACGGAGCGCATCTCGATAATCTGGAAACTCACGATGAGCGCCGTATTCTGCCGTTTACATGCTTTTCAGTGGAGCCAGGTATTTACCTTCCAGAATTTGGCATTCGCAGCGAAGTGAATATGATGACTACGCGCGACAGGGCCGAGGTGACAGGGCGAATGCAACAGGAGCTGGTGCGGATTTGAATGCTTGAGGGAAACTGGGTCCGCCTCTGGCCGAACCAAAGCAGGCTCTTGATCCACAAAGGAAGGGTCATCGTTGCTTGTGAGGATGCTGAGAAAGGAGCTGAAACATGGTTCTCTTCAGCTGCATCCAAAGAATTAAGTGCGGTCGAATTCTTACATCATCTGGTTTGTGGGCGCGGTGGTCTGGTGGATAGATGCTGCATTACACCTGTATGACGGTGCACGAACGCATGCGCTGCTCGCTATTGCCATTTCCTTGCTCTTTCTATTTGCGGGTGTAGTTTTCCGCAGACAGGCGTTGCGTAAGTAAGACGGCGATTCAGTTTCCGGGTTCATTTGCAACGACCTCGTAGACAGCAACCCGCTGATCGAACCTGGACAGTAATTTGCGCCCGGTCTCAGGAATGATAACGTAGCCAAATTCCTCACCGGCAGCGGCACGAACCGATTCAAGCGAATCGAAATGAGTGACCGCGATGAATTCTACTTCCTGAAAGAGATCGCGACGCAGCAGTTTTCCTCCGAGAAAGCCGCGTACGGCACGCAGTTGCGGGAAAATCTCGGACTTCACAAAGGCTTCGTAAGCGTCTGCATTTTCCGGCGTCGTGTAACCCTGCCACAGACGTGTAATCATGCTGATTTCTCCGTCGACGAGGTTGATACCGACACACCTGATCGAATGAGTGCCAGAGACCCTGCGATCTCTGGCACTTATTTACACAGCAGAACTGGCTAATGCACTGGATTCGAGTTGCTCCGTTTCCACCAGTGAAATGCACTCTTCCAGAATGTCAAGCGCGATGGCGGCTTCGTGCTCGTTTGCGATCAAAGGCGGCGCGAGGCGTATGGAGGTCTCGCCGCACCCGAGAATCAGCAAACCACGCTCAAACGCCAACTCAACAATGCGGTCACGCCACTGTCCTGCGACTTCGCGCGTGATCTGATCTTTCACGATCTCAATGCCGATCATCAGGCCGCGTCCGCGCACATCGCCGACGATGAAGTGTTTTGCAGGCCAGTGTTGCAGACGGTTGAAGATCTTCTCACCAAGTTGCGCTGCATTGGCAATGCCTTCGTGCTCGATGACATCCATCGTGGCCAGAGCCGCGGCAATGGAGATGGGATTTCCACCAAAGGTGGAGGCGTGCGAACCGGGCTTCCAGTCCATAATCTCAGCCCGCGTCATGCAAATGCCCAGAGGCATGCCGGAAGCGATGCCCTTGGCCATGCAGACGATGTCGGGTTGCACGCCGGAGTGCTCGATGGCCCACCACTTGCCGGTACGGCCGGCGCCGGATTGTACTTCGTCAGCGACGAGAAGAATGCCGTACTTGTCGCAGATGCGGCGCAACTCCTGCAAGAAAATCGTCGGTGCGACGACGTAGCCGCCTTCGCCTTGAATCGGTTCGACGAAGATTGCGGCCACTTCTTCAGGTGCGAGTGTTGTCTTGAAGAGCTTTTCTTCAATGTAACGGGCGCAGCCCAGTGCAAACTTTTCTTCTTCCTGCGGACCGCCGCTACAACCCCGATAGGCATAGGGGTAGCGGACGTGCGTTACTCCGGGAACGAGCGGCGCAAAGCGGCGACGCTGCTGCGGCTTGGAAGCAGTGAGCGAGAGCGCGCCCATGGTGCGTCCGTGGAACGCTCCAAAAAAGGCGATAACGTGCTGGCGCTGCGTGTGATAGCGGGCAATCTTTAACGCGCATTCGACAGCTTCGGCGCCGGAGTTGCCATAATAAAAGCGATGCGGCCCAGGCATGGGAGCCACGGCGGACAGACGCTCGGCAAGCGTGACCAGAGATTCATAATAAAAATCGGTGCCGGAAATATGGATCAGTTCGGCAGCCTGTTTCTGAATGGCCGCGACGACTTCGGGATGGCAGTGTCCCGTCGATGTAACGGCGATGCCCGCCGCAAAGTCGAGAAATTGATTGCCGTCTACATCTTCTACACGAAGACCGAGGCCGCGCTTGGCGACCATGGGATAAGAACGCGTGTAGCTGGGCGAGATGAGGCGATCATCGTCTTCGACGATACGCTTCGCATTTGGTCCGGGAAGCGGTCCGTTTAATTTCGGGCCGAATTTGCTCAGAATTTCAGTCGATTGCATGGTCTTCTCCTTAATGGGCCTTGGTTTTGGCTTCAGCCTGTTTTGGTTTTTCGATTCATAGATCGCTGCATTTGTTAGGCGACGATATGGCTGTCTGGAGGAGTCTTTCTTCCTGGCGATGACGCTCACGCAGCGGATGGTTCGGTGCGGGGCTGGGCGCGCTGTCGAGCGTCATGGGCAGCGTTGACTAGTCGCTGCCGAAGAGGCTAGGTCGCGTGCGGGTAGGCAGGATGCAAAGATGCTTGCCGGGAGCAATGGCGTGCGCAAGGGCCTGCGTCCAGCGTTTGTAGCTGGAAATTGGGCTCAAAACGGCAATGTGCCTGTCGCTGCGCATATTGTTCCTGTGTGCGTTGAGCATAGCATGTGGACGCAAGAGGCGGGAAGCGAAGATTGGCGTTCTGGCCTGAGATTGATGAAGAAATTCGACGGAATTTGGGTGCTTGTCAGCTAACCTGGCGGTTTTGCTCTGGAGGTCTAAAAAGCCACGCAACTACAAAGAAAAACGCAATCGCAAACACCAGTACACCTGGGACGAGGGTCCAGCGCCCCTCGATTGCGTCCAGGCCAGCGTCGAGCAATTGGATGACGGCTGTGAGTAGTGCAAGGGTACGCAGCGATTCCCGCGCTCCAATGCTGAGGGCCGCTATGAGCATGAGGGCCAACGCCAGATTGCGAGAAACCAGATAACCGGCATAGATACGTACCGCGCCATTGATAGTGTCATGTGGGGAAACCAGCATTGCCGGGTGAACCAGGGCAATGAAAGCTCCCGCAGCCATGAGAACAGCACCCAACCCGACGATGACAACTAACCACCAAGGCAGCGGTGCAAGACGGGTTGATTCACGGACAGGCGGCGGGGAAGTCGAGATTTGAGGGCGTTCATCCAGAGACATTCGCAAGCTCCTCAAATGCTTTGACTTCGATTCGCTATGGAAAGACCCACTATTAACTACGCTCGATTCCAGCGGCCAGTTCAGGAAAACATGCACCGAAAGCTGCTCGCCAGCTCGAACTTCTTCGTGGTGACTGAACCAAGAAGCGATTCTTATCCGTCAGATGCGTTGCAGATCGGTGTATAACAAGCGCGCACCATGATCTGATGTACTGTACCGCCAAAGGGGAAGCAGAGAGAATGACCACTTCGCGCAGAGACTTTCTTAAGACTTCAGGATGGACAGTTGCGGCGTCTTTTGCAGGCTGTATGCGTGTCACGCGCGCTCTGGCGCTTTCGGCGACAACCTCAAATACACAGCGACTTGCAGACGGATGGGAGTTCCTGCAGCAATCGCTCGGCGGTGTGTGGGAGGCGTGGCACAGCGAAGGCATTGCCATCTGGCAACCGGTTGTATTGCCGCACTGCTTTAACCACCACGATGCGTGCGATCCTGACACCTCCTACTATCGCGGACAGGGGTGGTACCGCACCAAGCTTGCCGTGAGCAATCCGTATCCGATGGGCCGCACACTGCTTCACTTCGAAGGTGCGGGCCAGCGCACCGAGGTCTACGCAGGTTCGGCGCTGGTAGGAAAGAACTCCGGCGGCTACAACGAATTTATTTTCGACATTACAGACGCAATAGCTTCGCTGGGAGGTACAGTCCCATTTGCTGTGTGTTGCGACAACTCGCGCAACATGGACACGATGCCGTCTGATGTGAGCGATTTCAATCTCTATGGCGGCCTCTATCGGCATGTTTCGATGATCTACGTGCCTGCAATCGCACTCGCGTCGGTGCATTTTTCCGTGGACGCGAAGCCGGGCTCGTCCGCGCAAGTTGCCGTGCGAGTTTCCTTGCACAACCCTGCGGCGCTGAGTGACTCACTCTCCATCACGATTGAGGTCATTGATCCCAACAACAGGCCGGTGCATCGTTCCACAAACGATCACACTCCGTGGACGGATGAGAAAGAGCTGATTCGATTTACGGTCGAGCATCCGCAGCGCTGGTCGCCCGACAATGCGGTGCTCTACAAGTGCCGCGTTGCTCTCAAAAGCACGTATGGTGAAAACACGCAGAACGAGCGCTTCGGCATTCGCCACCTGGAGTTCACCGATCATGGACCGTTTCTGCTGAATGGCGAAAAGCTGTTTCTGAGGGGCACGCAACGGCATGAAGACGACGCCCATGAGGCTGCGGCGGTGCCTGATCCCATAACACGGCGCGAGATGCAGATGATTAAGGAAATGGGGGCTAACTTCATTCGCCTGGCGCATTATCAGCAGTCTTCGCTTGTGCTCGACCTCTGCGACGAGCTTGGCCTGCTGGTTTGGGAAGAACTGCCATGGTGCCGCAGCGGGATCGGCAATGAGGAGTTCAAAGAGATGGGCCGCCGTCTGCTGCGGACCATGATTGACCAGCATTTCAATCATCCGTCGATTGCATTCTGGGGACTGGGAAATGAAGATGACTGGCCGGATGAGTATCCCTCGACGGACAAGCAGGCGATTCGCGCCTATATGCAGGAATTAAATGAAATTGCGCACCATCTCGATCCGTCGCGCATGACGGCATTTCGGCGCTGCGATTTTGCCAGCGATATTCCTGACGTGTACTCCCCGTCTATCTGGGCGGGATGGTATCGCGGGTCGTATGCCGAATATCGAAAGATGCTCGAAGAGCAGAAAGACAAGATCAAGCATTTTCTCCATATTGAGTGGGGAGCCGACAGCCATGCACGTCGCCATGCGGAAAATCCGTACAAGCCGCTCGACAATATCCCGATGGGGCCAGGAACGGATGAACGCGGCCTTGCTTACCTGCCGACCGGCGGTGATGCACGTGTCTCCCGCGATGGCGATTGGTCGGAAACCTATGCCTGCGATCTTTTTGACTGGCACTTGAAGGTACAGGAGACGCTGCCCTGGTTTGCCGGGTCTGCGCAGTGGATCTTCAAGGACTTCAGCACGCCAATGCGCGTTGAGAACCCTGTACCGCGAGTAAATCAGAAAGGACTGGCCGAGAGAGACCTGACGAAGAAGGAAGGTTTCTACGTCTTTCAATCCTATTGGTCAGACGCGCCGATGGTGCATATCTACGGGCATACCTGGCCGATCCGCTGGGGGGATGTTGATGAGCCGCGATGGGTGAAGGTGTACTCGAATTGCAAGGAAATCGAGCTGTTTCTGAACGGAAAGTCATGTGGCGTGAAGAAGCGGAATAGCCAGGACTTTCCTGCGGCCGGTTTGCGCTGGATTTGTAAATTTGCTCCAGGTAAGAACACGCTTCGAGCAGTATCAGGAAATAGCAACCTTGAAGTGACAGATGAAGTCACCTTTACTTATCAGACGGAAAAGTGGGGCAAACCTGCGCTTTTAAAGCTGGCTGAGATGTCGCGTAACGCGGGCGTAGTAACGGTTGAGGCCAGAATTTTTGATGCACAGAACGTTCCATGCCTGGACGCACGGAACCGGGTACGATTCTCTCTTGCGGGAGCTGGAACTTTAGTCGATAACCTTGGCACCCCAACCGGGTCACGTTTGCTGGAGTTATACAACGGACGGGCAGTGATCTCCTTCGCCCACAATAGCGGACCTTCTGAAATTGCTGTGACGAGTGATGGAGTGAGTGCAGCTCTGCTAACGGTAGTGTGAAACGTGGGAATCATCTCCTGGGTAGATTGTTCGCATCTTGACGATCTATGATGAAAATGCCAGCTTCCCGCATCTTCTACTTACCAGGCACCTGGTTTGAATTCAGACTTCCTGATAAAGCGCCGTGTAGATGGAGGCATTCCGTCCCATGAATCGCCGAAATATAAGCTCATTAGCCATCCCATTTGCATTTAGCTGCGTGTATTTTTTCTGGGGCTCGACCTATACCGCCATTAAAGTAGGGGTGCAATATCTGCATCCCCTGGTGTTGGGCAGTACCCGGTTTCTGATTGCGGGAACACTTATGCTGGCCTTTTGTGCCGTCCGAGGGAAGCACATTTGGCTGCCTGCGCGTCAGCTTGGCTGGTTGTCAGTGGTTGGACTGCTGCTCCTGGTTGGAGGGAACATCGGGCTCGTTTTCGGAGAACGATACATTGACAGCGGCCTTGCGGCTTTATTGGTGGCTGTGATGCCGCTTTATGTTGCGATTCTTACCATGCTGCTGCCGCACGGCGAAAAGTTATCGGCGCGGGGTTGGCTCGGCCTTGGTCTTGGATTTATCGGTCTCGGGGCTTTGCTGTGGCCCGGAATACGGCAAGCGAATGTACAACATCAGCAGGTATTGGGTTGCATCATCGCACTCGGTGGCACATTTTCGTGGGCAGTTGGGTCGGTGCTGTCGCGTGAATTGAAATTACCGGTAAACCCAATGGTAGCTGCCGGATGGGAGATGTTTATTGCAGGCATGGTCAGCTCAGTCGCAGCCCTAGCCGTGGGCGGATGGCATGCCGCGCACTGGACCCGAGGCGCGATTGAATCCGTGACGTATCTTGTTACATTCGGCTCGCTTGTTGGATATACAGCATTCGTCTGGCTGCTTGAGCATGTCCCCGTGTCCAAAGTGGCAACGCATGCGTACATAAACCCGGTAGTGGCAGTTATTCTGGGAGCGGTTCTTCTTAGGGAGCGTTTCGCGGGTAGCGAATACATCGGAATGGCAGCGGTGGTGATTGCTGTAGCCCTCGTCACATCGTCGCACATTCGTGTAGAAGCCAAAGAACTTGAGGCAGAGAAGGCAAGCGTTTGACAAAATCCGCCTGCAACCTGCCTGTCTCTTTCAAACTCCCATTAGAAGGAGGCGATTATGCCGAATACCGTGGCTGTACTCCTTCTATTTGCAATCGTATTCGTTGGCGGCCTATTGTGGGCAACGCGTGGACACTGCGCAGATGCCGATGGACAAGGCGATGTTACCGGACACCCGGGGAAGACGTCTTAGACCTCCCGTCTCGCATATGACTGTGGTGTTAGAACTTGAAGCCATCCAATGCGAATCTCCTGGAAGTTTTTTTAAGAGAGGTGCGCTTGCGGATAAAATCAAGCAAAGCACAGTAACAACTTTTTGCGTATGGCGACGAGCGTGGTTTCTTCAGTGTGCCATGCTGGGACAAGGACGGAGATGGAACAAGGCGGAAGTCTTCTGGTAGCTTGATGAGAGAGACAATCTGCTTAGAACCACAACGAATGGACACAACGACTACAGAGATCAGGCATTTTGAAACGGAGACGCATCCAGCGAACGCGCCTCACGAGGAGCAGGACGACGAGGTATCGCTTCTGGATCTCCTGATCATTCTGGCGCGAAGCAAGTGGTTCATTATCAGAATTACGATTGGATTAGGCCTGACAGCGCTTATCATTTCTCTTTTCCTGCCCAAGTGCTATACAGCTCTCACGACGGTCTTACCGCCGCAGCAGAGCTCGTCGCTCAGTTCAGCTTTGATGTCGCAGATCGGAAATCTGGGTTCGCTGGGTGCCCTCGCCGGGTCCAGCATGGGACTAAAGAATCCCAATGACATGTATGTGGCGATGTTTAAGAGCCGCACCGTAGAAGATGCAATGATTCAGCGCTTCGATTTGATGAAGGAGTATCGCCAGAAATACATGTCCACTGCGCGAAAGGCTTTCGAAAGCCATGCCACGGTGGACAGCGGCACGAAAGACAACCTGATCCACATCTCCGTTGAGGACAAAGACCCAAAGCGTGCGGCCGAGATGGCCAACGCTTATGTTGAGGAATATCGCGAACTCTCGCAACACCTGGCGATCAGCGAAGCATCACAGCGCAGGCTCTTCTTCGAACAGCAACTGGAGCAAGCGAAAGACAACCTGGCCAATGCGGAAGAAGCTTTGAAGGAGACGCAGCAGAAGACAGGCATGATCCAACTGGATAGTCAGGCCCGTGCCCTGATCGAATCCGCCGCGGGACTGCGAGCGCAAATTACCGCAAAGGAAGTACAGCTGCAGGGTATGCGTACGTATGGAACCAGCGAGAATGCCGATGTTGTGCAGACACAGCAGGAATTAGAAAGCCTGCGCACGCAGCTGGCAAAACTAGGCGGTAACGCCGACGACAGCAGTGCCGGTTTGATTATGCCCAAGGGGCAGGTGCCGCAGGCAGGTATTGAATATGTCCGCAAGCTGCGCGACGTGAAATACAACGAGACGATTTTTGAGATTCTGGCGCGCCAGTTTGAAATGGCCAAATTAGACGAAGCAAAAGAGGGTGCGCTGATCCAGGTCGTGGATCCAGCGATCGTTCCGGACTACAAGTCATCGCCTAAGCGGGGATTGATCACAATTGCAGCGGCTGTTGCCGGCTTATTTATCGGCATCTTTGTGGTTCTCTTCAGGGAAGGTTTGGGGCGATTGCGGCAAAACCCTGAACAGCGTGAACGCCTCGATATACTCCGCAAGGCAATTTGGACTAAGAAAACAGTCTGAGAAAACTATGAATAAAAAAGACTCGATCCTGGTAACAGGAGGCGCAGGTTTTATCGGCTCCAACTTTGTCTTAACCTGGCTCAAAGAAGTTGGCACGCCTGTCATCAATCTGGATAGCCTGACATACGCAGGCAATCGCAATAATTTGCAAACACTGGACGAGGATTCGCGTCATGTTTTTGTCCACGGTGACATTGCAGATGAGAAATTAGTGAGCAATCTTCTTCGGGAGCATAGGCCGCAGGCTATTGTTCACTTTGCCGCAGAGAGCCATGTAGACCGGTCGATTGTCGGACCGGATGCCTTCATTCAAACAAACGTGTTTGGCACGTTTTCCCTTTTGCAGACTGCGCGTGCATACTACGGGGAACTGGGCCCGGAGGAGCAGAAGCGGTTTCGGTTCCTGCATGTTTCTACCGACGAAGTATATGGAACTCTCGGCCCCGACGATCCGGCATTTTCTGAAACGACGGCTTACGCGCCGAATAGCCCTTATGCTGCCTCGAAGGCTGCTTCCGATCACCTGGTGAGGGCGTACTTCCACACGTATGGCCTGCCGGTTCTGACCACGAATTGTTCCAACAATTACGGCCCCTATCAATTTCCGGAGAAGCTCATCCCTTTGATGATTCTCAACGGTCTTGAAGGCAAACCATTGCCGGTTTATGGCGATGGGAAGAATGTTCGCGACTGGCTTTTTGTAGAAGATCATTGTTCGGCGATTCGGGCGGTGCTGGAGCGCGGCAGGCTTGGGGAAACCTATAACATCGGTGGCTCAAGCGAGCGCACGAATGTCGATGTGGTTATGACAATCTGCGACCTGCTGGATGAGCTGTCGCCGAATGAAACGGTTGGACCGCGCAGGAAACTCATCTCGTATGTGAAGGACCGTCCGGGCCACGACCGCCGGTACGCGATCGATGCGCGCAAAATTAAGCAGGAGCTGGGATGGGAGCCGGCGGAGCGCTTCGAGTCGGGAATTCGCAAGACGGTGGAGTGGTTTCTGGGAAACCGCGATTGGGTTGAAAATGTGCGTTCCGGCGCCTACCAGCAGTGGATTGAAACAAATTATGCGGAGCGTGTTACGCGATGAAGGGAATTGTGCTGGCAGGCGGTTCAGGAACACGCCTCTATCCGGTGACGCATGTGGTTTCAAAGCAATTGCTCCCGGTCTATGACAAGCCGATGATTTACTACCCGCTGACGACGCTTATGCTGGCGGGTATCCGGGAAATTCTAATCATCTCCACGCCGCAGGATACATCACGCTTTGCTGACCTGCTCGGAACCGGCGAACAGTGGGGTCTTCAGCTGTCTTATGCTGTGCAGCCAAGTCCCGATGGACTGGCTCAGGCATTCATCATCGGCAAAGAGTTTATTGGAGCGGATTCGTGCGCGCTGGTTCTGGGAGACAACATTTTTTATGGCCAGTCTCTTTCATCCCAACTGGTGAAGGCGGCGAATAAGAAGTCGGGCGCAACTGTCTTCGCTTATCCTGTCCACGATCCGGAACGGTACGGAGTGGTCGAGTTCGACAAAAATGGACGTGCCATCAGCCTCGAAGAGAAGCCCACAGCCCCAAAGTCGCGATATGCAGTCACCGGGCTCTATTTTTACGACAACGATGTCGTCAAACTGGCTGCCACTCTTAAGCTCTCTCCACGCGGCGAGCTTGAAATCACCGATCTGAACCGCTGCTATCTGACGCGGGGCACGCTTGATGTTGAACTGATGAGCCGGGGTATGGCGTGGCTCGATACGGGGACGCACGATTCACTTTTCGAAGCCGGATCGTTCATTCAGACCATTGAACGGCGGCAGGGTCTGAAAATTGCGTGCCCTGAGGAAATTGCGTTTCGTTACGGATATATTTCAGCCGAACAGGTCGAAGCTCTGGCGCAGCCTGTGCGTAAGAGTGGATATGGCCAATACCTCTTGTCTCTGCTCCATGAGCCGAACTTTCCTTCCGACGGCATATAAACGATGAAAGTCATTGAAACTGCATTGCCTGGGGTTTTGATATTAGAACCCAGGATCTTCAAGGACGAGCGTGGCGCGTTCTGTGAAACCTACAACGAGAACATCATGGCGCAGGTTGGGCTGCCGACGCATTGGGTGCAGGATAATTTTTCCGTATCCAAACGAAATGTAGTTCGCGGGATCCACTACCAGATTCGGAACACGCAGGGAAAGCTGGTGCGTGTGACGCATGGCGCAGTGTGGGATGTCGCGGTTGACCTTCGGCGCAACTCGCCAACCTTCGGAAAGCATGTCGGCGTGGAGCTATCCGGCGAAAGCGGCCGTATGTTCTGGATCCCTGAAGGATTTGGTCACGGATTTGTCGCTTTGTCTGAGACGGCAGGCTTTGCCTACAAGGTCACCGAATATTATTCCCCTGCCGACGAACGGACGCTGCTGTGGAATGACCCATCCATCGCCATTTCGTGGCCTGTTTCCGGTGAAGATGCCATCGTTTCGGGGAAGGATCAACAAGGCCAAACTTTGGATCATGCTGAGTTGTTCGTATGAGTCATGCACAAAGAATTCTGATTCTAGGTGCGGGCGGCCAGGTCGGTACGGAGTTGCAGCGCAGTTTTACAAATGCGGGTGACGTGACTGCACTGGATCGCAAGACCGCCGATCTTTCAAAGCCGGAAGAATTACGACCTCTCATTCATCAACTTCAGCCGAATGTGATTCTGAATGCAGCGGCCTATACCGCTGTTGATCGGGCAGAGTCAGAGCCTGAACTTGCCTTGAGGATCAATGGCGAGGCTCCGCGCGTCCTGGCAGAAGAGGCAGTTAAGCTGAATGCGCTGCTCGTACATTATTCGACGGATTATGTCTTCGATGGATCGAAGACATCGCCGTGGGTCGAAAGTGATACGACGAATCCGCTGAATGTATATGGGAAGACCAAGCTGGCGGGTGAGCAGGCAATCGAAGAGACTGGCGGACGGTATTTTATCTTTCGCACGAGCTGGGTTTACGGGCCACACGGGCACAACTTTCTGCTGACCATGTTGCGATTGGGTCGCGAACGCGACCAGCTGAAGATAGTCGATGACCAATTCGGCGCGCCAACTTCTTCTATAGCCATTGCGGATGCCACGCGAGCGGCAGTAAACAGGGCAGCAGCGACAGGTGAAACAATCCCTTCTGGTGTGTATCACCTGACATGCGGCGGTGAGACAACATGGTGCCGATTTGCGAAAGAAATCTTTGCCCAGCATCAGCTGCAGGCAGATGGCAAATTGCCGCAAGTTTTTCCTATTCCTTCGCGGGAATATCCTGTTCCGGCGGTGCGTCCTGCCAACTCCGTTCTTTCCAATCAGAAATTTCAATCATCGTTTGGTACTGCATTGCCAGATTGGCGATCGGCACTTGCCGAAGCAATAAAGATGTTGTGAATCCGGACGGGAAACGACCGGCTTGGAGAGCCTTGCAAGGGCAAGAGAATAAGGCCTGATTTTACCGGTCCGGAATCATGGCCTCGCTTCATAAACCATGTTGAAGGGCGTTTCCGTCGCTCGGCGAAAGCGATTGAAGCCGGCCGAGGTCACCACATCCCGAATGCGCGTCTCGCCAGCTTGGGCGCCTAAGCACAGTCCAACTTCCTGCGACCGTGAGCAAGGCGTACACAGCAGCGTTGAAAAAGAGTAGTAGACCCGCCCAACGGGATTCAGATTGTCCTTCAACTGATCATTTGCAAATGGCTCAACAATCATCCACGTTCCATCCGTTGCCAAGGACTGCCGGACGTGGGCTGCCGCGCCGACCGGGTCGCCCATGTCGTGCAAGCAATCGAAGACGGCCACGAAGTCGTAATCTTTGCCGGGAAACTTCTTCGCGTTTGACACATCAAAGGTGACGCGGTCGGCTACACCGTTACGCCTGGCGGACTCGCGTGCCGCTTCGATCGACTTGTCGTGATAGTCGAATCCGAAGAACTGAGATTTAGGAAATGCTTCTGCCATTAATAAGGTGGATGCACCTTTCCCGCAGCCGACGTCGGCCACTCGCGCTCCCGCCTCCAACTTCTCTTTGACATCGTCCAAGGCAGGAATCCATGAAGTCACAAGATTCGCGGCGTAGCCTGGGCGAAAGAACTTTTCACACCCGTGGAAGACACCATCCACATGCTCATGCCAACCCATGCCTGCACCTGTGCGGAATGCTTCTGCGATTCGTGGAACCGCGGCGAGCGAGCCCAGAGCTAGTTCAAACGCCCCGGGCAGATATGCGGGACTGTCTTCTTTTGCCAGCGCGAAGGCTTGCTCGTTGCTCAGGCTGAACTTGTCGGTCTTATCATCGTAGGTGATGTAGCCTCCTGCAGCTTGTGAAGCCAGCCACTCGCGCAGGTAGCGCTCATCAGTCTTTGTCTTAGCGGCAAGTTGCGCTGAACTCAGCGTGTGCCCGGCGAGAGCTTTGTAGAGCCCCAGCTTTTCTCCAATGACAACCATGCCGGCATGAACCGCGGCGCCGAGATCAGTTACGAACTGACCCATAAAGACATTCAGTCTGTTCATGTCAATAGATGGAATCTGTTTTGTGCTCATGTTGACCTGTCTTCCTCTCTAAGTGGTGCTCATTCTGTTGCTGCTGTGCCCGCGCTGCGTGTTAGTTCCCGCAGGCACAGCTAAAAAATCACCATTGCTGGTCGACTCACTGAGTCTGGCCGCTGTACTGCTCACACGAAACGTCGGGATGCCAATTCACGAACGCACCGTTTGGATTGTCCTTCCATGCCCAGACATGCAGCGTGTAGAACGCTGGGAGACCGAAGCGATTGGGAAACTCGAAGTAGTGAAAAAGCTGCCCCATGAGCTCCGGTGGGCCCTGATTCTTCTTGTCCCATGCGTCGGCGAGAACCAGAAAGTCGGCCCCAATTAGTTTCAGGCCTCCGTTTGACGTCGGTTCGTAGATCACGATCTGGGGATGCGTGGGATCGAGTTCACCACGGTTCACCAAGGTCCCATTCACGTAGTGCAGTCCCATTGCACCCGAGTCGGGTCCGCTGACGCAGCCGAATTGAAGAGCATATCCCTCCGACTCAGCAACTGAGACATCCTTAAAGCGCTCGGTTGATTCCCGAACAATCTTGACCAGGGCGTTCGCCTTGAGCTTCTGGGCCGGGGTTAGTTCTTGATGTTGCGGTGTCATCGTATGTGAGTGGCCATCTTGCGCCACGGCGCGCAAAGGACAAACGCTCAATAGAGCGAGAGCAATCACGGAATACTGGAATTGCGTCGTGAATTGTCTGATTTTTGCATTCATTGCGCGAATCTGCTTTGTACTCATTGAACTTTGGTCTCCTTTTTTCCTCTACCGAAGAAATCGGAAACCGGCAGCAAAAGACGACAAGCTCTGAGTTGATATTTGTGAGATCGATGAGACGATTCAAAGATGCGAGACGGCGTGATCTGGATGTGGTGCGTGATTGGTAGAAAGTCCATCGACCCAGCAGGTCCAGAAAAAGGAAAGACCCGGCGACCGTTGTCCCGGGTCATGCAATCGACAACCCTCTCTTATCGATTTAGAGCAAGAAAAGTATCAACATCTCCGTAGAGGCTCGCTTCCTGAGGCCGAGCCGTCTTCGCGATCTTCGAGACAGGCAATTCCAGGTTCATATTGGCATACGAGCAGAGAATCTTGCTTAAGAAATATTGATCGCCATACTTGTTGAAGACTAGCTTGTTGTAGCCCCATTTGTTGTCGTCCACAGGAGCGCTCCTCAGCAAAGAGACGTTCTGCTTGCCATTCTGAATAAGGACTGTAATAAGATCTCGCGAAGTGATCGTGTAAGTTCCGGCAGGTAAAAGAGTACTGTCAACGTTGAAGTTGAACGGGATGATTACCCGGATTTTGTGATCTTGCGCGTTCGCACTGCGAATGGTTATGAGGCTTGCCAGTACAAAGATTGCTATTGCGATGATTCGTTTCATGACGGACATCTCCTTTTTTGATGGCGTATTCTTCTGAATGCGCCCTGTGACTCCCCGTAGTGAGGCACAAATAAAACTTATGAGCATAAGGGCTATCGGAGCGAAGTTTCATGCCGCTCAGATGTGCCTCACTTGAGATATCGAGAACGGCAGGTAAAAAGACGACACCTGAGAAGAAAGAAATCGAGTCGGCTGGATGAAATCTTAATAAAGGAGGCAGGTGCGCTATCACTTCCCCAGAAAGTTGGACTATCTAGATCCAACTATTTTGAGACTGGCGGTAAGTGTGGGAGATATCCTTGGTGTATTTGCTATCTAGAAAGAAATCACATAGAACCAGCAGTGCAGTGAATCCGCTATATACCGAACTTATGCCTGTACGCGCTGGGAGAGACTCCGGTGTGCCGCTGAAATATTTCGCGGAAGAACACGACATCCTGATAGCCGACAGCGTCACTGATCTCCTGCATAGTACGGTGGTCACTCTCGAGCAAGCGCTTAGCGGCGGAGACGCGCAGTTTCTGCAAGTAGATCAACGGACTGTCGCCGGTCGCCTGCTTAAACCGACGGACGAAATTGCGCGGGCTCATGCCAACGCGCTCTGCCGGAGTCTCGATCGGGAAGGTGTGATGAAAATTCTGGTGCAGCCACTCCTGAGCGACGGAGATAGTCTCATCGGAGTGCTTGGTTTTTAACGGCACAATGGCGAATCCGGCCTGCCATGCGCGTGGCATCTCGATGAGGAGTGCCTTCGCGCTTTGCATGGCAACATCGTGACCGCAGAAGCGCTCGACCAGATACAGGCTTAGATCAAGAGAGGCATTCACACCTCCGCCGCAGTAGAAGCCATGGTCTTCAGTCACCATCAATTCCGGCATCCACCGCACCTTCGGGTATTTTTCGCGGAAGCGCTCAGCTAAGCTCCAGTGTGTGGTGGCGCGTTTGCCGTCAAGCAAGCCGGCGGCTGCGACCAGGCCCACGCCTGAGCACACACTGGCGATGGCAGCTCCGCGCTTGTGCCAGCGCTTAAGCCAAGGTACAACTGGCGCATTGCGCTCAACCACGTCGTCCACGCTTATCCCAGTCGATGGGATGAAGATGAGGTCCGTCTTACGGATGCCTGTGAGCGCAGCGGCCGGCTGAATATGGATTGGTCCGTCACAAGTAACCGCACGTCCGTCTGTCGATGCTGTTGTCACGCGAAATTGAGGACACTGCCGCATTCCGGTGAAGCTGTTCCACAGCGTGCCCGCATGGCGGAAGACCTCCATCGGACCGGTCGCGGTGGAGGAGAAGGTCTGGTCGAGAAACAATACTGTGACGTCTATCATCGGTTACACCTGTAAGGTGGCTGAATTACCTACCTATAATGGCAAATCTGCCATCTTGTGGCAAGCCCCTTTCGCTCCTACTCTTGAAACAAGTCTGAAGCGGCTCATTTGCGGAAGATTACACGGAGGGCTTATGAAGAAATACATTATCGAGCGGGAGGTCCCGAACATCGGAACTCTCGAGCGCGAACAATTGCGGGAAGTCGCTGCCAAATCGAACGATGCGTTGCGGCAGCTCGCACCCCATATTGAGTGGGTGGAATCCTATGTTGCAGAGGACAAAACATTCTGCGTCTATCTAGCCGAAGACGAGTCATTGATTCATCGGCACTCAGAGTTAAGCGGTATTCCGGTGAAAAAAATAACTGAGATCGGCGAGGTAATTGATCCGACGACCGCCTCACAGTGTTAGTAAGTTCCAGTAAGTAATCACTCATCTGGTGGTTCATGCGTAATAGAGAACCACCAGGTGAAGGACAGTCACAGGATTGTTCCTGATAGCTCATTCCACCATCGCTCCGTTCAAGCATCTCAGGACTTTCCCTCGTAGGATGTACTACGTGGGTTTGATGACTTCCTCGCTCTGGGTGCCCGTTCTTCTCCACAACGACGGGGACGTTTGGCGGTCATGGGATTCTCTCACCCAGTAAAGAGCGCGCAGGGGCTCACACCGAGTAAGCAAGTACAGTCCTTCTTATGACTCTCCACTTTCTATGGTCTTCGCTTCGCCAGGATTGGCTACATCAGATGACTGCGCGGAGTGCAACCGCCACGCTCTTACGCGCAGTCCTGACAGCAGCAGCGGCCGTCTCAGCTGCGGCCATTGTATGCGCGAGCGCGGATCTCTTCCGTTTTCCCAGATGCTCGAAAGCGACGGTTTCGACTCCCCCACCGAAAAGTGTGTGCCTCTCTTCCAGCCGATCAAGCGCCGTCTCCAACTCAGCGACGACCGCGTCGGCCTCATCGGCGACGACGATCAGTTCGACATTGATCTTTTTGTATAGCATCTGAATACCCCCAACCTTTTAATTCTATGCCTGTCCGACTCAAAAGCATGCCCGGTTCCCGAGTAACGGTCAACACGGAAGGTCTGGAGAGAAGATGCATAAGGCTTTTGTGGTAATTATTTGGATCGCAGTTGTCACTCTGGCCTATGGTCAGCTTCCCAGCAGCACAATGAACGGCAAAGTAACCGGCTTAACCAAAATATGAAATTGATTGGACTACCGCAAACAATCCTATATTTCCTCCGTCTAGTTTGTAGGACTGGTTGCAGAACCGTTGGTGGTCCGGGCAGAGACCCTGCCGCGGCTGGCCGGCTCCCGATGCAGATCACAGAGAGGTAATTTTGATGTCAGGCAGTTCCAAGCAAACATTTCGCGGAATCACATGTGCGATCTTTGCCCGTTTGCGCCGAAAAGCCGCCAAGCGCGGCATCCACATCGTTGGCCCGACTGGAGAAGCGGTGAAAGATGGAATCAAATTGCAATGGAACTATGATGCCACTGCCGAGCTATTAGAGGTGGAGTGCGTCAGTGCGCCATTTTGGATCAGCTCTGTCCGAGTCAACAGGAATCTCTGCCAGGAAATCGAAGCTACTCTACGCTCCAATAAGGCAGCCTGATGAGATGGAAATTGAGAGTGAGCATGCTCCTTCGTGATCACATTAGACTCCCCGATAACCCTCCGCGCTAGTAGCGAAGAACTTTCGAGAAGGCTGGAGCGTCGTGGAGTCAACATCCTTGAGATCTCCCTGCGGCTGCTCCTTACACGACGGCACAAATGTCAGCTCACTGCTGTGAACCAGGCCTGAGAAGGCAGCGGCCAGAAGCTTACGATATGGTCTAGTTATTTTGTTACCTCGAGAGCAGGCGCTTTCACTGACGGCGTCAAGTATCCGTGCGTCGCGAGGTGCTCTCCCATGCTGGCATACATCGCGGGATCACGAGGTTGCCAGGTAGCGAGACCGTCGACGTAGCGGTTGTACATGCAGAATGCAGCCGCGATGAGGACGGTGTCGTGGATCTCAAGATCCGTCGCGCCATGCAGTCTCGCCTGCTCCACGCTTTCTGCGGTGACGTTCTTGCCTCCTTGCTGCACCTGGCCTGCAATTACAAGGAGCGCCTTGAGTTTGTCTGAGATCTTGGCGCGAAAGAAATCATGTTGTACCTCCTCTATGAGCTTCGAATCGTTTCCCAAATGAGCCGCCGCAGCTGCGCCGTGACTAGTCTGGCAAAAATAGCAGTCATTCCGGGTGGAGACGAAGGTCGCGATGAGCTCTCGTTCTCCGGGTGTCAAAGTGCTGGGGCCGTGAAGGAGAATGTGGGCCAACTCGCGCATTGGCTTGGCGGTTTCAGGGCGGAAGGCGAAGCCACTGCTGATGCCTGGCAGGCCTTCGGGTAGCGATATATGCGGCACAGTGCTGTTCCTCCTGATTTACGTTTGTTCTTAGTGAGCTACCTCGGCTGGCAGATACTCTTTGCTGACAGTGACGTAGCCGTCGCGAGCGACGCGCTTGCCGCGCTCACGATACATCGCTTCATCCCGAGGTTGTGTCGTCGCCAGTCCGTCGACGTAGCGGTTGTACATGCAGAACGCAGCCGCGATGAGGACGGTATCGTGAATCTCCAGGTCGGTTGCTCCCATGTTGCGAGCATGGGTGACAGCTTCGGTCGTTACATGCTTGCCGCCACGCTGTACTTGTCCGGCGATAACGAGGAGAGCCTTCAGTTTGTCGGAAATAGCCGCGTTGATGAAGTCCTGCTTAACTTTCTTAACCAGCGCCTCATCATCGTTCAAGCTGGCGGCAGCAATTGCGCCGTGGATAGTCTGGCAGTAGTAACAATCGGATGAAACGTAGGTTGCGATGAGTTCGCGCTCACCCGGTGTAAGTGAATTGGGCCCATGCAACAGAACCTCAACCAGTTCATTGAGCGGTTTCGCTGTCTCAGGCCGAAAGGCCATTGCGCCGCGAATGCCAGGCAATCCTTCGGGGAGTTGTATGTGGGGCACGACGGTATGTCCTTTCAGGTAAGAGATTGTTCGGTGACGGCCGCGGCCACAACTTTTGGCGAGGAGAAGAAGAAACGCCGAATGGGATCTCCGCAAAGAACGGCGGCAAGGCCTAGCAGCGCAGGGATGGGATCGTGCATGAGAATCAGAAGATTAATTACGGCGCATCCCGCGAGAAATAGTAGAGGCGCAACGGGATACCACCAGCGGATGACAGGCTCTTTGAGTCGGAAAAGCGATGCAGCGGACAGGGCAAGGAAGCAGATAGCCGAAAAAATGATGAAGGAGAGAATGCGATCGAAGGCTCCGAAGCAGAGAACGAGAAGAGCGAGCCCTGTCTGCAACAGGACTGCGTTTGCTGGCGTGCCAAAGCGCGGATGCAGTCGCCCAAACGGTGAGAAGAAAGCGCCATCCTTCGCCATCGCGTAGTAGACACGCGGCGCGGCCATAGTGAGCGCCATCAGCCCACCAAGTACCGCGAGCAGGACACAAGCGGAGAGAACTTTTCCGCCGATGCTGCCGAAAAGCGCGTCACCGAACTGCGCGACAAAGGCGGTATTCGAGACAATGCGTTCGACGGGAACAACCGAGAGGAAGGCGAAGCTCACGAGCAGGTATACCAGCGTTACCAGGAACACCCCGCAGGTGAAGGCGAGCGGAAGATTACGTCGCGGGTTGCGAACCTCTCCGGCGATCTTAGCTGCTTCCCACCATCCGCCAAAGCTGAAGAATGCGCTTACGGTTGCGCCCGCAATCGCGCCAAAAAGGGGCTCTGACCCGCTACGGCGTTCTGCCAGAGGCATGAGGTTAGAGGTGGCTGCATGGCCTGAGATCCATGCCCACGCGACAAGGCATAACAGCACCGCGATCTTGAGCAGGTTAGCGGCTGCCATCACCCGCCGGCTAAGCCGGGTTCCGACATAGTTTAGTGCTGCCAGACTAAGCAGGAGCAAGGCAGGAATCCATAGTCGAACCTGCGGAGACATCCCGATGAGCGAGAGAAAATACGGCGTAGCACCCATCGCCAAGGCGGCCGCAAGGCCCGGATCCATGACAGCCGCAGACATCCATCCGTAGAGGAACGCCACGCGGCCGCCGTATCCTTCGCGGAGATAAACGTACTCGCCGCCGGCAAGGGGGAAGCGTACGGCCAGTTCCGAGTAGCAAAGCGCTCCGCACATGGCCATGAGTCCCATACCGCACCATACTGCGGTAAGCAGCAGAGGTGAGCCCAAGGACTTTGCCATGGCTGCGGGGGTCAGGAAGATTCCGAGCGCGATGGACTCTCCTGTTACGACGGCGATGGTAGCTGCCAATCCCAATTGCCTATGCTGTTCCATTGAATGAACATCGTACGCGGAAACTCCAAGGTTCAACATCCACCAAAAGATGGAGACGGAGGAATGGTATTGTCGGTCCGACCTCAACCTGTCGTAGCGGCTGGATTGCTGTTTGTCTTATTGAGAGTGAAGGTCGAGTCGAGAGATTACCTGGCATAGCCTGCAACCACCATTCGTGAACCCAATCGTTTGAATGCTTCATCGCTTACAGGATGGACACCGCTGGCGGAGATCCAGCGGTTGTAGAAGTTGAAAAGGGCACAGGCGGAGATTGCGTAGAAGATGGAGGCATCGTCCCAGCCGGCCTGGTTGAGGGCCTGGGTGTCGACTGCAGTGATTGAGGCTGGCGCCAAAGTGACTTTCTGCACGAAGCGGAGGAGCGCCTTCTCTTTTGTGGCCGAGAGTAGAGGTCTCGAGATTGTCGATTACGCTCCAGACGAGTGCCTCGTCGCCCAGTAGCTGCGAGGCGACGGCGGCGTGGGCCTTCATGCAGAACTCGCAGTTGTTGAGAGACGAGGTGTAGGCTGCGATCAACTCGCGGAGGCCGGAGCTGAGGGGACTGGGTTTGTGCATGAGGGTGTGAGAGAGCGCGGCGAGGTGATGCGCGGCCTCGGGATCGAAGGCGAGGAGATGCCAGATCTGCCAGTAGTCGCCGCCGGACGTCTCTGCGTTTTCAAGGAGGTCGCGGTAGACACAGGGCTTGGGATTTTCTTCAACCTCCCGAAGGTACATAGGTTTCTGTGCGACTTTCAATGTGTTCATCAGTTGTCCTTTGAGTTCGTTGAAGCTGGATCCAGGTCGAGGCGATGTTGCGATGGTAGTCCGAAGGTGTTGGCGACACGATTAAAAAATGCGAAGAGAGCTGTGATGTGCGTGGCTTCTGCGATCTGCAACTGGGTCCAGTCCACGTCGTTGAGCTCGCGAATATCGTCTGGAGTCACTTTGTAGGACTCGTTTGTCACTTTACGCACAAAGCTGAGGAGTTGACGCTCTTTAGCGCTGATGGATGGGACCTCCAGCTTGCCATTCGATAGAGCGGTTAACAGCTCGTCGGATCCTCCTTGAGTGCGGAGGAAAGAGGCGTGGCTATCGAGGCAGTACGGGCAATCGTTGAGTGCTGAGACATAGGTTGCGATCATCTCTTTGACTCTGCGTGGAAGATGGCCTTCGTTGAAGAGCAGGTTGGAGGGCAGGGCAATCATCTGTTCGAGCAGTGGCGGGTGGGTTGCAAAGCACTTCAGAATACTTGGCACATCCGGGCGGCCAAAGCGTTCGCGATAGTTGGCATAGGATCTGGCCACTGAGTCGGTTGCTGCATCTTCCTGCACGATGGGCAGGTTGGTGACGATCCGAGTGATGGCTCGATCATTTCCCGTGCTGGCAGAGTCTTGCGATTTCTTCACAGAAAATCTCCGTTTGGCCGATCTGCAGGAGCTCTTCCTGCTCGAGAGGCTCCTGCCGATTTTATGTCAGGTCAAAAGGAAAGGCGCGCAGCGAACTGAAAGGCCCTGGGTCGCCGGAGCCGAAGAGCCCGCCTGCTGTCGTGGCTCCCTGAAGATCGGTTACTCTGCCGTTCATTGTGCTGTTGGGAAGCTGACCATAGGCCAGAGTGGTTACAGTGATCCAAATAAGTACTACAAAAGCCTTACGCATATTCTCTCCGGACGCGATATTCGTCTAGGGGGATCGCACACTGAAGTGGAACTCACCGTGTGTGCATGATTTTTCGTAATGAGTTGCTGTGCCGCCAACTCTAGCTACCTAAACGAGTCTTGTCGTGGTTAGGAGGGTTGAGTCATGTCTGCACCCTTCGATGGGAACTCCAAAAGGGCGGCCCCGGCCTTTCTGTCGCTGACCGCGGTATCGGTGTCTGAGACTCAACCAACAGAAGAATAATGATTTGCGATGCTTACGACTTTTTATCGGCTTTATTACGCCTTTTTTATTAACAAAGTACTGAAATATATCTTGTCGCAGAATGTGCGCACCGGAGATATTCGATGGATACATTTCGTACGCGCAGACCGCTCTTGGTGAGGGCTACGCAATGCACTCAGGCGTCTTCGATCGTTACCGATCTCGGAGAACGCAACATTCATCCAGGTGACTGGATCATTGAAGGTGAAAATCACGAACGTTATGTTGTAGATGACGCCTTCTTCCAGCGCACCTTTGCGCCGATCCTCTGGGAGCCTGCGAACGAAGGACGCCATTACGGATGCTAGACATCCGTCGTCCTGCACTCGAATTGTCGCAACAACCTGCCTGACCCCGCACCTTCAGAGAGAAGTCAGGCAAAAAGAAAAGCACGGTGATGTATGGCAACCTTCCTCGTATGTGGGTTTCCCACCCTTCTGGCTATTGTCTTTCTCCTCATAATCTCAAACGCTCTCCGCATCAAGCGCGAGATTCCCAACGATGCCCGGAGTGGTCGGCGCCCTGCTGGTAAACCTCCTCGACGAGTTATCTGTTCCTCCACAAACCCTCGCAGTTTACAGGCAGAGAAAAGCATCTATTCGAATGCGTAAAGCCCGATTGTGGGACGCACAAGCGATCTATCTTGGCGCCTGATGACTTTACGCTGACTCCACACGCCCAGGAGATCCCGTTCAACTGCATGTTTGACCCAATGTCTGATCACGCCTGCTGACGGGCCGGACAGACGCTGTACAGAAAGCACTATGAAATACCACGAACTAGAGGGCGACGCCTCGCTCCACCAATCAAATATTCGCGCCGAGGATGGAATACAGGTCGACAGTCGATGGAACACCCTGTACGAAGGAGTACTCATCCCATGTGGATTCCTCTTTGCCTTTCTTTTGGCTCTGCTAATTGTAGTGTTGATACGCGGCTAGATTTGTTTGCGTTGACATATGTAAGACGAGATTGGCCTGAGGGCATTGTTCAATGGCGCAAGAGCCATAATGATCTCGAATTTTTCCGGATGCATGCGCAGAGGCTGGACAAATCATGACGGATAGCGGTAGCGCAAAACTTCGGCCAATCATTTTACTAGCGCCTTTCGGCTTCGTTGTTCTCGGAGCTCTCACATATGCCGGCTATCGCCTTCACTTGAATCTCGCTACAGCAGGCTTCCCTTGTTTGATTGTTGTTGTTCTACTCTCTCTTTATGGTGGCCTGATATCCGCGACGATTCTTTCCGTCGTGGCCGTCGCGTGGCTCGATTATTTCTTTGCTCCACCGATTCTCTCTTTGCGCATATCAGATCCGCTCAACGTTCTTGCTCTGGCCACCTTTCTGACAACAACTCTGGCCATCACGTATCTGATGACACGGGTGCACCGTGAAAGACAGTATTCCGAACTTCAGCGGAGGGAAATGAAGCGGCTCTATGAGCTGGCACGGCAACTGCTTGCGCTCACGCCGGAAGAGATTGATCCACCACGGCTGCTCGGGTTATTTCGCGATGTCTTTGCGCTGCGAGCCGTTTGCCTGTTTGAGAACGAGACCGCTATCTCGCATATTGTCGGGGATCCCCGCTACGATCTTGAAGCGCGAACGCTCATAGGCTATCTTGCCGGAGAGGATCGCGACGATGTTCTGTGTCGGATCTCCATTCGCTGCCTACGAGTAGCTGGACAACCCATCGGAGCACTGGGTTTTGAATGGCCCGATCATCAAGAGTTCACTCCAGACTCGTTGTCCGCGCTCGAAACTGCACTAGAAAGAGTCCGTGCCTTTCACGCCGCGACGCAAGCTGCGGCAGCCGCCCAAGCCGAACGCTTGCGCACCATGGTGCTTGATGCACTTGCCCATGCTGTTAAGACCCCACTAGCCACTATCCTTGCCGCGATCGGCGGGTTACGTGAAACGGGTGTGCCCGAATCCGATCGCTTGGAATTCGTGGACGTGATTGAAACGGAAACTGCTCGGCTCGGCAGCCTGACAACCCGGCTTTTGCGCATGGCCACGCTGGACGGTGAGCAAGTGCGGCTGCGCTTGCAACAGGTGGATGTTTCACGACTCGTCGCAGAGGAACTAAACCTGGTGTCTCGGCAATTCGCCGACCACAAGCTCTCACTCGTCCAGGACGGAGACCATACCGATGCCATCGTCAGCGTCATAGCGGACCCTGAGTTACTGCGTCTGGCCCTGTCGCAACTGATCGAGAATGCGTGCAAGTATTCGCAGCCTAGTTCGAACGTTGACGTGAGCGCGCACGCTAGTGAAGACTCGGTTGCCATTCGCGTCCGGAACTGTGGCTGTATCCCTACAGAAGAGCAATCGAAGATATTCGATCGTTTCTACCGGGGAAAGCAGTCACGCGACTCTACCGCAGGCACTGGTCTTGGTCTTGATATCGCACGGAGAATTGCGCTGGCGCATGGAGGCACGTTGGCTCTTGAAGATTCAAATAAAGATGGATCGACGTTCCGCATCACTATACCTATCGCTGTAAAGGAATGCTGACGATGTCTGCCCACGTTTGGAGCATATTAGTTGTCGACGATGAACCAATGTTTCGTAAGACTTTGTGCAGATCTCTCGCGGCTGCCGGTCACCATATGGTAGAGGCTTGCAGTGGTGGAGACGCTGTGGATATGCTTTCGCACTCCGCTTTTCAGTTCGTCTTGCTCGATCTGAATATGCCGGGAATGGGTGGTATGACGACCTGCGGGATGATTCGTTCCATCCATTCACGCATCGGCATCGTTGTTCTTTCGGTGCGCGATGCGGAACAGGATCGGGTCGCTGCTCTTGATGCCGGGGCCGATGACTATCTAAGTAAACCGTTTGGATTGCGCGAGCTGATTGCGCGTCTCAGTGCTATCGATCGCCGCATTCACTCTGAGAGAGAAGAGGAGCCTGCAGTGTTGAAGGCTGGCGAACTCAAGATGGACCTGCAAGGGCACTCCGTATGGCGCGCAGGCGAGGCGCTGCACCTTACTCCTAAAGAGTTTGAACTGCTGGCATTCCTGATGAAGAACCAGGGCCGCCCGGTGGCACATACGACATTGCTGCGCACGATCTGGGGGGCTAACTATGGGAACGAATCGCATTATTTGAGAAGTTATATCAAGACTCTTAGGAAGAAGATTGAAGCCGATCCCGCCAGGCCAGAGTATATTTTGACTGAGCCCAGGGTAGGCTATCGTTTTCGCAATCCTGCCGCTGCAGACTTGTTTGCTTCAGAGCCTGAAGTTTCCGCTGCAGAGCTTTACAGGTAGCGAATCTATCGAAAAACGTATCATCCAAAACCATCGGCAATCTCTTTCCTTCTGCGTGGCTTCCTCTGACTTACGGTTTCCTTAGACATTTCATACAGTTTCTCTATCTCACACACATGCCTTCTTCACGTATGCATTCCTATGCTTAATTAGCGGGCAGCTCTCGCTAGCCTGCGCCAAGGAGTACAGGAAAAATGAAAGCGTATGAAGTTTTTAAGACTCCGAAGGTAGTATGGGTCGTGCTGTTTGCCGCTGTTTTTGCGGTATCTGCCCGCGCCCAGTCGACGTTCGGCAGTGTTGTGGGGACAGTACAGGATGCAACGCAGGCGGTAGTGCCTAACGCTGCGGTGACGCTGCACAGCGAGGATGACAATAGCGACCGTTCGGCAACTTCGAATGACACTGGAGATTTTGAGTTTGTAAATCTCAAGCCAGGGCGTTATTCCGTTGTTTCTCGGGCCTCAGGTTTTGCTGATGCTCAAATAGCTGCTTTTGATCTGGCGCCGCGCCAGACGGCGCGTGTAAATATTGTGATGAGCGTGCAGAGTGCGCAACAGACCATCGAGGTCTCGGCTACTGCCACGTTGATCAGCACGGACAAGGCTACTCTGGATGCGTCGAAAGATAATTCAGCCATCGTTCAGTTGCCTCTCAACTCTCGCGCCTCTACCTCCAGTCCGCTATCGTCGCTTTCGCTCTTGCCAAATGTGCAGCAGGACAACCAGGGGAATATTGCCCTGGCGGGCGCGACCGCAAACATGGTGAACTACTCTGTCGACGGCATTTCGACCGCCGATATCTTCCACAATGGTGCATTGAAGAACGCATATCCGTCGATAGAAAACATCGCGGAGGTCAAGGCCACAGACTTCAACAACAGTGCAGAGTTTGCCCAAGTGGGTGACGTTACCTTTACCACCAAGGGTGGTTCAAACGTTTTCCATGGCAGCTTATTTGAATATCTGCAGAATGACGCGCTGGACGCAGATGTTTATGGCTTCGGCACGAAGGCACCGAAGCGGTATAACGATTTTGGCGGTAGCCTGGGCGGTCCGGTCACGATCCCCCATCTTTATCAAGGCAAGGACAAGACCTTCTTTTTCTTTGATTATGAGGGCAACCGCAGAAGCACCTCCATGCCTGAGTTCCTGCTGGTTCCGACAGCAGCGCAGCGTGCAGGAAATCTGAATGGGCTTCCCATTGGCAACGCCAGCGGCATGTTGACGAATGTGCTTCCTGCAGGGTCCCCATGTGCAGGCATGCAATTCGCCAATAACACCATTCCCTCTCAGTGCATCAACCCTGTAGCTACCGCACTCTTGAACAATTACTATCCGTTGCCCACGCCGGGACTCGATTCCGCCACTCTGGGCTATAACTACCAGGCGCTGATTCCGATCCCAGGGAACAGCAATGGGTTCGACATCCGCATCGATCACAACATCAATAGCAAGCAGCAGGTCTATGCACGCTTTAGCTGGAAGAACCTTCTCACCAGTTCGTTCAACCAATTACTGCCTGATGATGCCGATATAGAACATGATCGCACTTTTCTCATTTCGCATAACTATTCCATTACGCCAAGGATAGTCAATGAGTTCCGCTTTGGCTTCACTCACTCGCTGATCAATCCGGACTTTCCGATTCAAGGCACGCAGGCGTTGAACGGCCTCGGGTTCTCGACAGGGTCCGCGCCGGGACAGATTAACACGACGAACCATCCTACACAGGGTGGTTTTCCCACCATCAACTTCTCTGACGGAACCGGCTTCTCCACCATTGGTCGGGATATTACCGGCGTGCTGCAGTCGAATACGAAACAGCTGACGGACAACGTCACCTTTACCAAGGGCCGTCACACCTTCCGTGCAGGCATCGATTTCCGCATCGTCAATTTCATTACGCCATCTCTCGAGACGCCGTCGGATGACTTTGGCCTCTTCACCTTCAATCAAGGTGTCTTTACCGGTAGTTCCTTCGGTGACCTGCTGCTCGGAGTGCCCAACACCACTTACTTTGCCGTGACGGGCCCACGCGATGATGCGACCGCGCATCAGTATGGCTTCTACGGCCAGGACCAGTGGCAGATTAACAATCATCTGACCGTGAATGTCGGTCTCCGTTATGAATATCTTCCCGGCTTTCAGGATCAGATCGGCAACATGGCGAACTTCCTTCCTGCCACGAATACGGTGGTTATCCCGGACAGACTGGCCAATGGTATAGGCGCAGTCCCTGCTTTTTTGCAGTCGTTCAACTCATGCACGCTTTCGAATCGGAACATGAGTCTGCCCTGTTCTAACTTTGAGACAGCGAGCCAGGCTCACATTCCTCAGAGCCTGCGGCAGAACTACAAATACAACTTTGATCCTCGCATCGGCGTGGCCTACCGTCCCTTCTCGAATAGTAAGACTGTGATTCGCGCCGGCTTTGGTGTCTTCTCGGTCACCAACCTTGGGCCGTTCGCCTTCAATATGTCCAGCACCCCGACTGCTTCTGTTCATACCTATCAGAACAACAACGGTGGCTCGCCTCTATTCCAGTTCCCGCAGGTCCTGACCCCGAGTCAATCTGTGGAGTTTGGCGGAGGCGAACTGGAACAAGGCGACGATCCCAACTATCGTGATCCCCAGGTCATCCAGTGGAACCTGACCGTGGAACGGGAGATTACTTCCTCAACAGCTGCGCGTCTCAGCTATGTAGGGATGGAAGGGCACCGGCAGAACGTGACCGTTGACCTGAACCAGCTCCCTGAGAATGACCAGCCCTATAATACGAACGGCAGCTGGGTGGACCCTCGCGCGCCATTCCAGAACTGGGCTCAGATCTTCCAATCTACGAACCTTGGTTCGACTTCGTATCACTCGATGCAGGCAGAGGTCACGCATCGTCTTTCTCATGGTTTGACTTTCCAGAGCGACTATAGCTGGACGAAGAGTCTGAGCGATGTGCAGGGCGATGCGCCTACTAGTTTCGCCACAGAGGTCTTCTACGGTCTCGCAGTCTCGGACCGCTTTCACGTGAATGCGGACCGTGGCAATGTGGAAGGCACGCCGCGTCAGCGGTTGCTTGTGACTGGAACTTACGAACTCCCGTTCGGTCAAGGTCGCGCGTGGAACAGCAACAACCGCTTCCTGAATGCAGTGGTTGGCGGCTGGAACCTGAACACCATCTCGCTTCTGCAGACGGGGCCATGGTTGACGCCAACCATGAGTCCCAGCAACGATACGTCCGGTGTCGGTATTTCACAGCGCGGCACGATTGCGCGGCCAGACCGGGTTCCCGGCGTTTCTACCACACCGGTCCACCGCAGTGCTGCAAACTACTTCAACGCCAATGCCTTCACGACCAATACCCCACTTGGTCAAACCGGCAATGCTGCGGTCGGTTCTCTGGAAGGCCCCGGGACCGTTGCCGTCGCGGCTGGCATGGCCAAAGTGTTCAACCTCAGCGAGAGCGTGCATATGCGTTTTGAGTCCACATTCACAAACGTCATCAATCGCGCGAACTTCGCTATCCCAGCCACCAACATCAGCAATGCCAGCACGTTTGGCGTGCTGACGTCGGTGCAGACCGCAAACAATGCTGGAAACCGTACAGGGCAAGTGGCACTTCGCTTGGATTTCTAGCAACTAACCAAGATGCCAAGTGGCCGGCCTATCATTATTTTCGCGATGGGCCGCCACCTGCAGCAAATCAATCTATCCGCCGCTAGCCATTCATACAAGGAGGTGGATGGCTGCCCACTTCAATAGGGAACGATCGACGCTATCTATGAGCATTCGCCCAGACAAGGTTCTCATCGTTGCAAAAGATGCATCTTTGTACTTTAACCTTCGAAAGACCCTGGAGGACCTTGAATTTGATTGTGGAGAGGCCGCAAGCGGAGACGCTGCTCTGATCCGCTTGCGGATGGTTGACTATGATGCCGTACTTCTGGATATACGAGGCTCCAGTGTGGGCTGGATCGAGGCTTGCCGTCAGATTCGCGGGATCTATCCGCGTCTTCCGGTGCTCGTTCTGGGTGACTGCGACTGCGTGGATAACAAGGTGGACGCACTTGAGGCTGGAGCGGACGACTATATCAGTAAACCATTCTCGGCACGCGAAATCATTGCACGCCTTCGTTCAGCGATCCGGCGTTTTCGTACGCCAGTCGTTGGCACAAACGAGCGTTTTGTAGTTGGTGAAATTACGCTTGATCCGGCTAAGCGACGTGTCGAAAAGTCGGGCTCCCAAGTCTTGCTGACCCCCCTCGAGTTTCGCACGCTTCAGACATTGATGGAGCAGGCCGGCAGGCCCGTATCCCATACGGCTCTGCTTGCCACTCTCTGGGGAAAGGAGTCTAGGCAACACCGCTATCATCTGCGTGTCATTGTCGGCGTATTGCGCAAAAAGCTCGAGGATGACCCGTCTCACCCAACTTATCTAATTACCCATAGCTGTTTCGGCTATTGCTTTCGCGATCGATAAGTCAGGTCAACGATGTTGATCCGCTTCATCGCGACTCTTCGCACTTTACGCCTTCTTTAGCGGTTGAACGATAGGATCAAATTTGTGTTGGTAGGAGGTATTTTCAATGCCGAATGTGCATGGTATTGAATTCAATGCCAATCAGTCTGAGTTGGTGAAAGATATAGTTCGAGAGCTTCTCAAGGACGGCAATTGTGCCGTTTATGCAGTGCCGCATATGAAGCCAAATGGTGAGTTGCGAATGGCTTCGACATCACCCATTCCGGGACCGAGGCAACAGCGCGGCGTTTTCCTGCGCATCCGGCCTGGAGTAAACGAAGCGACGGTTGTGCGCCCAATGAACGCAAAGGCGGGAGAGCCAATTACTAAGCTCAGCAAGTTTTCTCGGCCCGAACTCTTAGAAGTAATCCGGATTTGGCGCGAACAGACAATGCCTTAGCTCACAATTTGCATAATGCCGGATTGTCGTGAACGATCCGAGGCGTTGTGGCGTCTAGGCGAACCGGTCTTCAGAACTCGAATTGGAGCCGGGTCTGGAAGAACTGGGTATTGCCTTTGAGGTTGAAGCGATCTAGACGCCCGATGCCATAGGCGGCGTCAAGACTCAGATAATCCGTCAGATACCAGTTCACCATCGGCGTGAATCGCTTGAATTTCCCACCCTGTAACGTTCCGCTGTCCAGGTCAATGTCGGAAAAGCGTGCGACCAACTCCACGGCGCCCGGACCGCCAGAGAAGACTGGCCTCTTGGGTATTACCTCTCTGAAGGCTTCCTTGTACTGTATTGTAAGCACGTGCCTCTCCAGTGATGCACCGCGTAGCAACGAAGTCGCCGCCGTGGATGGTCAGATTGTGAGTCGAGGGCGAGGAGACGCCGACCCACCAGTATTCGTTGCCCAGCACTAGAGGACCTTTACGGTAGTAAGTCTCATATCCCGCCATCTTGGTGTTGGTGGCCGCGAAATCTACCCGTATCCACAAAATAAGGAGCGGGGAATGCCTCAGGGCGTGAGCGAAATTGGATCTGACCCTGTTCCGGACTTCCGTTCCTCAGATTCACTCCTAGGTGGAGCACCGCGCGCTTTTCGTCGGAATGAATCGGAAGCCACGCGACACGCAGAACGGTCTGATTATGGTACGTAGAGAAGTTTTGGTTGTGAGAGAGCCAGTCATTGTAGTACCCAAAGTTCCATAGAAAGCCGTGCTTGGGCGTGTAGCCGAGCCACTTGAAACCGTCTGCGAGAATCGGGATGGTCGCATCGCTCATCGTGGAGCGTTCCATCGTCCATCTGTCATAGCCGACCATCACCTTGTTCAGGGAGAAACCTTCCTTGGAGCGGCCGATGAAGATGTTGCCCCACAGTTCGGGGACCGCGATCATAACGCCGGTCTGACGCATTAGCCACGAGTGCGTTGGACCGTCGTACATGATCCCGACATTCCATGTCACTTTGCGCGGGGGGCTTGGAAAGCTACCTCCCAGAACGAATCGGAAGTCGCGAAGTCTTTGGTCCGGTGACATCTTGATTTGTTCTTTGCTCACATCGTCCTGCGCGAAGCTTGCCGTTTCGATCAGAAGCCCCATGCCAGCCCTGGCAGTGATGTATGGCCCGCGGTACTCATTCCAGCGAGCCATCCCTCGCGGTGTTGCCGATCCTTTTATGACCTTCTGGTATCGTTTTGTTGCGTCGTTGGCCAGCTCCTTGCAATTCTCCGACCCGACTTCGGTTTACGCCGCACAGGTCGCCCCGCGGCTGTCCGAATACATTGGTTGGTCGGTTTTCGAAGAGATATGCGGCCAATGGCTCCAACGGAACGCTCAACAGCGCCTTGGTCTCAACGTTCGGCAGATGGCTCGATACTGGAGCCGGGATGGCCGCACGGAGATTGACCTCATGGCGGAACTCGATGACGGAACATTTCTCTTCGGCGAGTGCAAGTGGCGCTCAGAGAGCGTGACGCGGCTAAACGACCTGAGTGTCTTGCAAGCGAAGGTCGCCAGCCTTCCAGAAGCGCGCTGGCGCAACAAGCTCCGTTACATCTCTTTCTAGAATGCGAAAAACTTGGCTGCATTTGAAACTTGCAATACTGCCTATAGGCACGATGGCGTGCGACCACGCAAATAAACACTTCTCGCTAGATTTTGGGGTACTCCAACGAGTGACCGTCGCATTCCGGATTGAGGCCGTCAAAAACCCAACCCGCCATCTTCAAATGGCGTCAGACCGAAGTCCGCCTCATACTCTGTGCGGTTCGGTTGTATCATTTTGCGATTCTTTCACGTTACCAGTCAGCAGCCGTGAAAGTTGCAACGCACCCACCTCTTCCATGCTATGGGATAGATCAAACCGCAAATTTTAGACGGCACAGTACTTACGAGCCGACTGAGTCGGCGAACTGGCGTAGCGAGGCCCCGGAATGAACCGGGGCTCGCTACGCCCCATCATAATTGCTCAACGGAAATCGTCAGTACTTCATATTCGCCAAATCCTCGATCAGTCCCGGTCCAGTAGGCTCCCACGCCAACGTCTTGCGCGTCCACTCGCTCGAAGCAGGCATATCCAACGTTGCGAAGTGCGCGAACCACCCAAAGTACTCGCCTGCCTGCTCCGGAGTGATGGACATCACCGGCACTTTCAGCCCCTTGCCAATCGTCTCCGCGATCTCCCGCATCGACACCCCTTCCTCCTGCACCGCGTTGTACACCGTCACGCCCGGCCCTGTCTTCTCGACGACCAGCCGGTACAGGTGTGCCACATCCTTCAGCGGAGCAGCGGCCCAGCGGTTCGCGCCATCGCCCACATACACTGATACGCCCTTCTCGCGCGCCGTCTGGGTCACCAGCGGTACAAGCCCCTGCTTGCGCGTGTCATGCACCTGGGGCAACCGCACAATCGCGACATTCACACCTTTCTCCGCGACAGCTCGTGCCGCTTTCTCGGGCCTTCGTGGAATCGATGTCGAATCGACAGGAGGATCAGTCTCCGTCCGCACGTGACCCGGACCGCCACTCGTCAATCCAACTCCCGAGGTCACCACCAGCAGCTTGCCCGGTTCGAGCACGGATCCCAGCGTTTCAATCGCCTTAATCTCATCCTCCGCGTTCTGCGCAAACTTCGACCAGTCGTGGCTGAAAGCCAAGTTGACAACCGCATCCATTCCCTTCGCTCCGCTGCGCAGACTATTGAGGTCCTGCAGATCGCCGTGATGAACCTCCGCACCCGCCGCCTTCAGCTGCTCCACCCCTGCATCGCTACGCGTTAGGCCGCGCACCTCGTGCCCTGCCGCAATCAGTTCCTTCACCAATTCCGTTCCAATGAAACCCGTTGATCCTGTCACAAATACACGCATGGTTGTCCTCCTTGCAATTATGACGCGACCTATGAAGATCGCGCCAGAGTTGACATCCCGTCCCCGTCTAATAATACGGAGACAGTCTCCGTATAAAAGATAATCGGAGGTTGTCTCCGGTTGCAGAATCTTTTCTGTAAGCCTGCGTCTGGTCGGGCTTGGCGGAGCACTCGTGTTTAT